>Ga0102925_1002498_pt1 | contig 10142 bp, 11 predicted proteins | sample SalPonR1_A_D1_MG_FD_78216 | JGI IMG/M metagenome (GOLD analysis project Ga0102925, IMG submission 78216) | Salt pond soil microbial communities from South San Francisco under conditions of wetland restoration - Salt Pond MetaG R1_A_D1_MG | ecosystem: Environmental > Aquatic > Marine > Intertidal... | reverse complement strand
TCGGTGGATTATCCGGATTACGATAGAATAACAGCCGAGGCAATCATGAGCGGCGAATGCGACAGGGGAATAGTCTGCTGTGGAACCGGCATAGGAATATCCCTGGCGGCCAACAAAGTCAAGGGACTTCGCTGCGCGCTTGTATCCGAAGAATATTCCGCAAGGATGGCAAAGTCCCACAACAACGCAAACATGATTGCAATGGGCGGAAGAGTGGTAGGACAAGGAATAGCCATAGGAATAATAGACGCATGGCTTGAGGCCGAATTCGAGGGCGGACGCCACGGAAGAAGAGTAGAAAAAATAATGGAGATAGAAGAGTAGAAGAAAGTGGAAAGTGGAAAGAGTAAAGAAAGTAGAAAGTAGTAAGTGGAAAGTAGAAAGAAAGAGTAAAAGATAAAAACGAAGATAGAAATAAAAATAGAAACAAAGATAAAAATAAAAAAAGTAGAATGAGTTAAGCAGAAAGAAAAGGAAAAATCAAACACGAAAAGCTTTTGGATTTGTGTTTTATGGCACTTAATCCTTGTCATTTGTCTTTTCCTTTCCACGTTCTGCTTTCCACATGAAATTATGTGGACTAATATAAACTTAAAACAGGAAAGCCGATAGTGAAAAAAAGAAAGAGAGGGAAAACATTGTATTCTTTTGGATTTGTGCTTTAAAGCACTTGATTCTTGGAATTTGTCTTTTACTTTCCACTTTCCACTTTCAACTTTCCACTATTAAACAGGAGGATTTTAATGGGTAAAGTACATGTAATGGATCATCCCCTTATTCAGCACAAGCTTACGTATTTAAGGGACGTCAGGACGGGAGCAAAGGAATTCCGCGAGCTGGCAAAGGAAATGTCTATGCTTATAGCATATGAAGCCACAAGGGACATACCGCTGGAGGATGTTGAAATCGAGACGCCGATCTGCAAGACTACAGGCCAGCTTATTTCGGGCCGCAAGGTGGGGATTGTTCCCATATTGAGAGCGGGGCTTGGAATGGTTGACGGATTTTTAAACCTTATACCGGCTGCAAAAGTTGGCCACATAGGGCTTTACCGCGACCCTGTGACACTCGAGCCGGTAGAATATTATTGCAAAATGCCTGCCGATGTCACAGAGCGTGACTTAATAGTTGTCGACCCCATGCTTGCCACAGGCGGATCGGCAATAGCGGCCATCGGATTTATTAAGGACAGGGGAGTGCAGAACATAAAACTTTGCTGTCTTATAGCTGCGCCGGAAGGCATTGAAGCAGTAAAAGAGGCCCATCCCGATGTAGACATATATGTTGCCTCGGTTGACGAAAAGCTAAACGACCATGCATATATAGTTCCCGGCCTGGGAGACGCAGGCGATAGACTTTTTGGAACGAAATAGCATAGAAGATAGATATCAGGGATCAGATATCCGATATCAGTAAAGACTAAAGATTAAAGAAAGGCAATAATAGATATCAGCAATCAGATATTGAAATCATGAAAAGGATAATAGTCAAAGAGGTACAAAGGTATTTGCATTTGTTTTTTCTGAAATCTGATAACTGACATCTGAAACCTGGCGCACCGAAGGGGTGATTTCATGCGTCCCGACTGGAATCAGTATTTTATGGATATAGCCGAACTTGTAAAGACTCGATCTACATGCCTGAGAAGGCAGGTAGGTGCGGTTATTGTAAAAGACAAAAGAATACTCACTACAGGATACAACGGTGCGCCCAGTGGTATGCGCCACTGCCTTGAGCTTGGAGGCTGCCTCAGGGAGCAGATGAATGTTCCATCAGGGGAGAGGCATGAACTCTGCAGGGCCCTTCACGCCGAGCAGAACGCAATAATCCAGGCTGCCTACCACGGAATAAGCATAGAGGGCGGCACCATGTACGTTACCCTGCAACCCTGCTCACTTTGCGCAAAGATGGCAGTAAACGCCGGAATAGAAAAAATAGTATTCAAGGGCAACTATCCCGACGAGCTTTCAATGGCAATACTGGAGGAAGCGGGAATAGAACTAGTCCCCTATAAAGATTAAACTTCAGTGACAAAAAATTGCCGGTCATTGCAAAAAAAATTGCGAGTGGTAGAATGAAAGAAAAAACAGTAGCAAGTAGCAAGTGGAAAGAGGAAAGAAAAAGCAGAAGGAAAAGATTAAAGAGTCAGTGAAAAAGATTTACGTCATATGTCTTTTGTCTTTGTATTTACTTTCCATGTTCTACGTTCCACTTAAAGAGCATTTGTATTTGTTTCTACTTTCTACTTACTACTTACTACGTTCCACTTAAAGAGCATTTGTATTTGTTTTTGTTTCCACTTTCCACTTACTACTTTCCACTTACTACTTACCACTAATAGGGGTTAAAACCATGGAAATATACATACTGCCGATTATTGTTTCGGCAATTCTAACCTATATAATGACGCCCTTCGTTGAGAAGCTTGCCCGAAAAGTCGGTGCAATGGACGTGCCGGAGGACGACCGCAGGGTCCACAAGAGCCCCATTCCCAGAATGGGGGGTTTAGCCATTTATTTGGCTTTTGTTGCGACCCTTGTTGTTTTTGCCGGAGTGGATGATTCTACAACAGGAATAATCCTTGGTTCTACAATGATTGTCGGCGTAGGCATAGTAGACGACATAAGAGGAGTATCGGCCAAGGTCAAGCTCTTTGTCCAAATTTGTGCGGCGCTTGTTTTGGTGCATTTCGGAATAAAGATAGACTTTTTCACAAACTTTTTCGAATCGGAAGGACTCATATACCTGGGTAGCCTCAGCATTCCAATAACAGTTTTCTGGATAGTTGGAATAACCAACACTTTTAATCTTATAGACGGTTTGGACGGGCTTGCTGCTGGGATTTCCACAATATCGGCAGTAACGCTTTCATACATAGCCTATGTAAACGGAATGTATGAAACCACACTTGTAACACTCATAATTGCAGGAGGATGCATGGGATTTTTGCCTTTTAATTTCAATCCGGCAAGAATCTTCATGGGGGATACAGGAAGCCTTTTCCTGGGCTTTGTATTGGCCGCCATTTCAATAGAGGGAGTAATAAAAGGTGCTACGGCCCTTACAATGGTTCTGCCCGTGCTGGCAATGGGACTGCCCATAATAGACACGACCTTTGCAATAGGCAGGAGAGTTATTGGAGGAAGGTCAATAATGGAGGCCGACAAGGGGCACTTCCACCACAAGTTGCTTTCCGCCGGACTTTGCCAAAAGCGAGCCGTTCTACTCATGTATGGAATCAGCCTTATGCTGGGTATAAGCGCAGTTTTCCTAATGAACAACGAATACATAAGCGGATTTGGAATGATAGCGGCCACACTGGTTCTTATAATGATACCGGTTGTCGCCGAACAGACCAGAACGGGGAGAAAATAAGCCATGGCAATGCAAAAAGTGCTTTTAAGCTGTGCTATGCAAAAAACCTGATTGTAACTAATCGGGTTTTTATTTTTGACACGAAATAAATTATCTTTGGTATAAAAATTGGACACTTTGGCCATAACCTTCAAAAGCCGCATTAATAGGAATATAATAACAGGTAACAATAGGAAGTGGAAAGTAGAAAGTAGAAACAAAGATAAAAGCAAAAGATAAAGCAAAAGATCAAAGAAAAAGATCAAAGAAAAAGATAAAAGCAGGGGAAACAGTAGAAAGCATAAAGTGGAAAGGAAAAGCTTTAAGAATAAAATACATAATAACGAAAAGCTTGACAGACCCGACAAAAGACAAACACTAAAGCAGCGAGCAGTTGCAAATTACAGTATTTAATCTTTTGTATTTGTTTTCAATCTTTTACGTTCCACTTTCGATTTTCTACTTTCTACTTATAAAGGAGTCCAAAATGGTCAAAATAATTTCAATTTTCGGTACTAGGCCGGAAGCCATAAAGATGGCCCCGGTAGTAAAGATGCTGGCGGACTGCCAACACATAGACTCAAAGCTTTGCGTAACTGCCCAACACAGGGAAATGCTGGACCAGGTCCTGGACCTTTTCCAAATTGAGCCCGACTACGACCTGGACATAATGAAAAGCGGACAGACCCTTTCAGACATAACCTGCAGGGTAGTAAAGGGGATAGAGCAAATGTTGTCAGAGGAAAAGCCTGATATGATTCTCGTCCACGGTGACACTACCACAACCTTTTCGGCCTCTCTTGCGGCATTCTATTCAGGCGTTGCCATAGGCCATGTAGAAGCGGGACTCAGAAGCGGAAACAAGTTTTCTCCATATCCGGAAGAAATCAACCGGTCTCTTACAGGTCGCCTCGCAGACCTCCATTTTTCGCCTACGGACGGTAATCGAAAAAATCTGCTTAAAGAGGGCATAGACGAAAAAATCATAACAATAACAGGCAACACAGTCATAGACGCCCTGCTGTCAGTAGTCGACGATGCATATGAATTCGAGCAGGAAATTCTCAATTCAATAGGAAGAGACAAAAAGCTTGTCCTCCTCACTTCCCACAGAAGGGAAAACCTGGGGGAACCCATGGAAAACATATTTCGGGCGGTAAGGCGCATAGCAGACGGGGACCAATCGGTCGAAGTCGTATTTCCTCTCCACCTCAATCCAAGGGTAAGGGACATAGCAATACCCATACTGGGCGGCCATGACAGGATCCATCTTATAGAGCCGCTGGATTACCAGCCTTTCGCAAATCTCATAAACAGGGCTCACTTGGTGCTTACAGACTCTGGAGGAATTCAGGAGGAGGCGCCAGCTCTGGGTAAGCCGGTACTGGTTCTTCGCACTGAAACCGAAAGGCCCGAGGCGGTTGCGGCAGGAACGGTGAAAATGGCCGGTGTGGAAGAAGATGCAATCTACAAAATGGCAATGGAGCTTCTCAAGGACCAAAAGGCATACAAGAAAATGTCACGCGCAGTCAATCCATATGGAGACGGAAAAGCGTCGGAGAGAATAATAGATGCAATCCTTGCCCATTTCAAAAATTAAATATGCCTGGCCATTTTTAGATGATTGTAGATTTAATGACAAAGAAGCAATATAGTGAAAGCTGCAGGTGTTTGAATATTTCCAATAATGTAGACAAGTACATTGTATACACGACCCTGAAGCCATCAATTTTTATGAAAGCGGGCAGCAAAAATTTATTCACCCGCATAAAAATATTTTTATACAAAAATATTTGTGAAATTAATAACATGTTTATGTTTAAATACTTGTATAATGGCATGGAGTATTATAGAATTAATAGTGATTGCGAGTGTGATTTTATGGCTGGTTCTAAATTTAAAATGTATGAAAATTTGGTCTTTTTAACACAAATAGGAATTTCCATGGTTATCCCTATTTTGGGCGGTCTCCTCATAGGAAAATTCATAGATGAGAAGGTTGGCACAAACAGCATTTTCATGCTTTCTTTCATTGTTTTGGGAGTCGTGGTTGCTTTCATGAATGTATACAAAATGGTTATGAGAGACTATAGAAAGAAGGACAAGTAGATTTATGGCTTACACCACAGACATTCAGGTAAAAACAATAAAATGGACTCTTGCGGCAATGGCGGCCCTGGGAGTGGTTTCCATATTTTTTTCCAAGCAGCCAATGGCCTTTGTAGCAGGACTCGTTTTCGGAGGACTTATAGGGATTTTGAATTTTGTAGACCTTGCAAGGACACTGGAGCGGGCCGTACAAATGAAAATGGGAAGGGCTAAGACTTTTACGGCCATCAAGTACTTTATAAGGTACATTACCATGGTTATCGTGCTCTTTGTTGCGGTAAAGGCCGACTACATAAGTATTATCGGAACCATAACAGGATTGCTATTGATCAAGTTCGTTGTCCTGGCTACGAACCTGTTTAACAATAGAAATAATCAACAAAAATACATAAACAGAAAGGGGGACGAATAGTGGATGCAGGGTTTGGTCCAAGAATAATCTTCGAAATCGGCGGAATACCGGTAACGGAGACTGTTACCAACACATGGCTGATTATGCTTGTCGTAATCGTTTTTTTCTATTTTGCTACACGGAATCTCGAAAAAATTCCGGGCAAGCTTCAGAACACGATTGAGGCTTTACTGGATGCGATTTACAGCTTGACTAAGCAGTCCATGGGTGACGACAAGGTGGGTTTTGCTCCCTACATGGGGACGCTTCTTATCTATCTTACCATTGCCAATCTGTTGGGATTGGTCGGATTCAGACCTCCGACCGCTGATGTAAACACCACGCTTAGCCTTGCTATAATGACTTTCGTCATGATACATGGCTTTGGAATGAAGTCCAAGGGTGTGGGAACTTATCTCAAAGGTTTCACCGAACCGTTTGCGGCGCTTACGCCACTTAACGTAATAGGCGAGCTGGCAACACCAATCTCTCTGGGATTCCGTCTTTTCGGAAACATCGTGGGAGGACTCATAATAATGAGTTTGCTTTATACGGCTCTTGGTGTCCTTAGTGCAAAACTAAGTTTACCGATACCAATCTTTGAAGCAGCAATTCCGACACCGTTCCACATTTATTTCGACCTGTTCGCAGGAGTGCTTCAGTCGTTTATATTTGTGATGTTGTCGATGGTTTTCGTATCAATGGCCATGGACTGATAAATAGTTGTGACCAGCATTTGTTTTCAATATATATGGGGATATAAAATATTGGCATATAAAATTGTTTTGCAGTTAAAAATGTAGAGATGGAGGTGAAAGAGTGGAGACTTCCAATAGTATTATGAATTTCTTGAATTGGTTGATGACCTTTGACCGAAAAGCTTTGATTCTTAGCGCTTCGGCAATAGGGGCCGGACTTGCCATGATAGCGGGTATCGGACCGGGGGTCGGACAGGGCTTTGCGGCCGGAAAGGGCGCGGAAGCCGTGGCAAAGAATCCAGACAATTCAAAGAACAGCACAATGGTTATGTTGCTTGGGGCCGCAGTAGCGGAAACAAGCGGTATACTGTCTTTGGTAATAGCGATGATTTTTCTCTTCGGTAATCCTCTTGTGGATGCTGAGGGTTCTGTTCTTGTAATAGCCGCATCGGCTATAGGAGCGGGTTTTTCCATGATAGCCGGAATCGGCCCGGGCATCGGGCAAGGTTACGCGGCAGGAAAGGGTACGGAAGCGGTAGCTGACCATCCTGACAGGCAGTCGAGCATAATCCGAACCATGTTCCTTGGACAGGCAGTCGCGCAGACGACTGGAATTTACGCTTTGATTGTCACACTGGTACTTATGTTTGGAAATCCCCTGGCGGCAATATCGGCAGGTGGTGTGGCAGTAAACAATATGGCAATTATCATTGGAGCCTCGGCCGTAGCGGCAGGGCTTGCCATGATAGCCGGAATAGGCCCGGGAATCGGACAGGGCTTCGCCGCAGGAAAAGGCGCTGAAGCAGTTGGAATAAATCCCGAAGGCGGCCGAGTATCAACAATGGTCATGCTTCTGGGAGCGGCTGTAGCTGAGACCAGCGGTATATTGGCACTTGTAGTTGCACTTATTCTGCTCTTCGGAAATCCCTTGGTGGATGATATGGGTTCCGTTATTGTAATAGCGGCTTCCGCTATAGGAGCAGGATTCTCGATGATAGCGGGCGTAGGCCCGGGAATCGGACAGGGCTATGCGGCGGGCAAAGGAACAGAGGCCGTTGCAAAGCATCCCGACAGGCAGTCGTCCATAGTTAGAACAATGTTTCTCGGACAGGCAGTTGCACAGACGACAGGCATATACGCACTTATCGTTTCCCTTGTCCTGGTATTTGGTAATCCGCTTATGGCGCTTGCAGGCGGCGGAAGCGAGGTAAACAATATGGCAGTCGTGCTTGGGTGTTCCGCAATAGGAGCAGGCCTTGCCATGATAGCCGGAATAGGTCCGGGAGTAGGACAGGGCTTTGCTGCAGGAAAAGGCGCCGAGGCAGTGGGAATCAATCCCAAGGCCGGAAGAGTATCGACAATGGTAATGCTCCTCGGAGCGGCAGTTGCAGAGACAAGCGGAATATTGGCGCTTGTGGTTGCGCTTATACTCTTGTTCGGTAATCCTCTTGTAGGTCAGTCCGGCTCGGTTGTTGTAATAGCCATGTCAGCTGTTGGAGCAGGATTCTCGATGATCGCGGGCATAGGCCCGGGAATCGGACAGGGTTACGCTGCAGGAAAAGGAACCGAGGCGGTAGGAAAAAGGCCCAAGTACCAATCGGCTGTCGTCCGTACCATGTTCCTTGGACAGGCCGTAGCGCAGACAACAGGCATATACGCGCTGATTATTTCATTGGTGCTGATGTTTGCCAATCCGCTTTTGAAATTAGTCTAATTTAACGAATATATTTTAAATACGCCGCCCCGCAAGAGGGGACAGGAAGAGGAGGAAATATAAATGGAACCTATTACTGGTAGAGAATTAGTGTTGGCATGTTCGGCAGTTGGAGCCGGTCTTGCCATGATAGCCGGTATCGGACCTGGAATCGGCCAGGGTTACGCGGCAGGAAAAGGCGCAGAGAGTGTGGGAAGACAGCCGGAAGCTCAAGGCGACATAGTCCGCACAATGCTTTTGGGAGCAGCTGTAGCAGAGACGACCGGTATCTACGGTCTCATCGTTGCCCTTATTTTGCTGTTTGCAAATCCCCTTATCGGACTTTTGGGATAAGAGCTTAAAAAAGTCCAAACGGTATACAGTCAAGGGATTTTAAAACGCATGAAAGGGGGCAAAAGGGAACATGAAAGCGGGATTAGTAGAAATTAACTGGACATTTGCGTTCCAGATCATAAACACCATAATTTTATACTTGATTTTGAAAAAGCTATTGTTCAAGCCTGTCACTGAATTCATGCAGTCCAGAAAGGACGGCATATCCGCATCGCTTGAAGAAGCGGAAAACATGACAGAAAAGGCAAACGAACTGAAGGCGCAGTACGAGTCTAAGATTAAGGCTTCAGAAGAAGAAGGAAGACAAATCATAAGAGAAGCTTCAGTAAGGGCCGACAATCGCGCGACAGAGATAGTAAAGGCCGCCGAGGACGAGTCGGACAGCATCAGAAAGCGTGCCCAGATTGAAATCGAGCGCGAAAAGGAAAAGGCGATCAATTCCCTCAAGGATGAAATTGCCACAATAGCCATAATGGCGGCTTCAAAAGTAATTGAAAAAGATTTGGACGCTGAGGCACACGAAAGCTTTGTCAAGCAATTCATAGATGAGGTAGGGGATGCGAAATGGCAAAATTAGTAGCTGGAACCTATTCGGAAGCATTGTTCGACGTGGCCGTCGAGGCCGGCAAGATCGAAGCGTTTCTGGATGACTTAAATGGAGTGGTTGACGCCCTCGAGACATATCCGGAATTCTTTGAAATGTTCAAGACGCCAAAGATAAGCGTTGACGAGAAAAAGGAAATACTCGAAAACGTCTTTGACGGAAAAATCAGCCAGGAAGTCTTGAACTTCCTCAAGATAATAATGGACAAACAAAGAGGAAATGAAATAGAAACAATAACAAAAGCCTATGAAGAGCGTGTATACGAGTACAAGGGCATAGAGAAGGCGACAGTCGTTTCGGCAGTTCCTCTCTCTGATGCGCAAACCAAGGAAATAGTTGGAAAACTCGAAGCGCTTACAGGCAAACGCATAGAGATTACCGGCGAGATAGACAAAACAATTCTGGGCGGGGTCACGGTTCGCATAGGAGATCGCATTATAGACGGTTCCGTAAGGAGCAGGCTTACAGATGTGAAAGAGGACCTGGCAAGGCTCGTAGTCTAAGTATTAAGAAGGGGTGATATGAGGCATGAATCTTAGACCTGAAGAAATAAGCTCTGTGATAAAAGCGCAGATCAAGAAATACGACAACAAGCTTCAAGTAGAAGATGTCGGAACCGTTATCCAAATCGGAGACGGTATTGCCAGAATCCACGGCCTTGAGAAATGCATGGCTGGGGAACTCCTGGAATTTCCGGGAGAGGTGTTCGGCATGGCGCTCAACCTTGAAGAAGACAATGTAGGGTGTGTTCTTCTGGGCGCCGAAGGAAACATAAAAGAAGGCGACATAGTAAAGACGACAGGCAGAATCATGGAAGTTCCGGTAGGGGACAGCATGATAGGCAGGGTAGTCAATCCTCTGGGTCAGGCCATAGACGGCAAGGGCCCCATAAAGACAGAAAAGACAAGACCTGTTGAGCAGGTGGCACCTGGAGTAATA
>Ga0102925_1002495_pt1 | contig 10153 bp, 4 predicted proteins | sample SalPonR1_A_D1_MG_FD_78216 | JGI IMG/M metagenome (GOLD analysis project Ga0102925, IMG submission 78216) | Salt pond soil microbial communities from South San Francisco under conditions of wetland restoration - Salt Pond MetaG R1_A_D1_MG | ecosystem: Environmental > Aquatic > Marine > Intertidal... | reverse complement strand
TTTGTCATTGTCTCGTTGTTTTCAATTTTTACCAATTCGTATGATTGGCGTGCTGATTTTATTCAATGCCATAATGTATTAGAATTGAAGGAAAGTATTGTTAACTCAATATTAAATCTTGTGGGGGAAGTGCAATCTATCTACCTGATTTCTTAAACCTCACTAAATAAAACAGTTCGAAACTGAAAGCAATCACTTAATAAATATTCACTGCAGACGATAAAGGAGGGAGTTTACTTTAAAAAAATTCCTTATGACGTGAAACACCTGATCGTACTGCTATTGCCTTTTATTTTCTCTTTTCCGGCATTCTCCCAGAACTCCTCTTCGATTAGCGGTTATATGACCGATGCAGAGTCGAGCGATACCTTAATCGCTGCTAATGTAGCCCTTTCGTACGGAGCCAAAGGTACCTCTACAAATGCATCCGGATATTATAGGCTGCCTGATATTAAGCCCGGAAGGTATACAATTATCTCTTCGTACTTGGGATATGAAAATTTTGAAAGAGACATTGTGCTCAAACCCGGTGAAAGTTTACGCCTGAATATCAGGCTGAAGCCTAAAGCTTATAAAATGGAAGAAGTAGTCATTGAATCTATAAAGGAAAAGGAGAAGCAACGCGATATTGGTATTGCCTTTGTAGAAACTTCATTTATAAAGGATCTCCCGGCTATGTTTGAGGACGACGTTTTTCGCTCGCTGCAACTGTTACCGGGAGTTAAAGCCTCATCCGATATTTCAAGCGGGTTGTATATCCGCGGCGGGAGTCCTGACCAGACCCTTATCCTTTTCGACCAGGCTACTGTCTATAACCCATCCCATTTTTTTGGGTTCTACTCCACTTTTAACCCCAATGCAATAGAAAGTGTAAATCTTTACAAAGGCAATTATCCTGCTGAGTTTGGCGGGAGATTAGGATCCGTCGTTTCTATTTCCAGTAAAGACGGAAACCGTGATCGTTTTGAAAGTAACCTGTCTATAGGACTATTGGCTTCTGGTGTTTCCCTGAGTGGCCCCTTAAAAGAGGGAAAAGGCTCTTGGATGTTTTCAACACGTCGTTCGACCCTGGAACCGGTATTAGAAGTTCTTCAAAAATCTTACAGCGACATACCTGAAAGCTTTTACTTTCTCGACCTTAACGGCAAGATAGACATCCGCTATAACGCAAATAATAAACTCTCACTCTCTTTCTATTCGGGAAATGACAAATTACAGTTCCCTTTTGCAGAAGATGCAGGTATCAAGCTCAGCTATGGCAACCAGGTTATCAGCTCAAACTGGACCCATATTTACTCTGATAAGGTCATTTCTGAATTCAGCTTATCAGCTTCACGATATTTTAATTTTCCCTCGTTTAATATAGCCTCCACTCCCTTTGAGCGATCAAATAACATATATGATTACTCATTTAAAGCAAATACAGAATATATCGCCGGCGAGCGACACGATTTTCTTTTTGGAGTCTGGATTGAATCACGAAGGTTATCGCTGGAGGATAGGCAAGATCATAGCCAGACATTCAGCTCAGATCATCAGTCACTGCATGGGTCATTCTACTTTCAGGACAACTGGATGATATCAGGCAATCTTACCTTTTCTCCCGGCCTACGCGTAAACAGCTACGGGGAAAATAAGCCTCTTCGGTTCGAACCCAGGGTATCTCTGGAATATCGTCCTTCTTCAAGGCTACGGCTGCAGGCAGCCTATGGAGAGTACAGCCAGTTTCTGACCCTGGTCTCCAATGAATCCTTTTCCGGCTTAGATGTCTGGCTAATGGCTAAAGATGGTGTGGCCACGGCGAGCGGAAGTCAGTATGCCTTAGGCCTTAAAACCATACCCTGGAAAGGATATGGCCTGGATATGGAGTTGTATTATCGGTCTATGAACAACCTGTTTGAACCGGATCCCAATATACAGGATTGGGCCGGAATGCCTTATAAAGAGCTCTTCCGTTACGGAGATGGATATGCCTACGGTATGGAACTCCTTTTTGAGCGCAAGATAGGAAGACTAACCGGATTTATGGGATATACTATGAGTGTCACGCGCCGTAGATTTCCCGATGTCAGCGACGCTACGCAGCAAGAGGGATCCGCGAAATATTATCCAACCAAGTTTGACCGCAGCCATGATTTTAATCTCGTTATGGGCTACAAGTTAAATGCACGCTGGTCCGCCTCAGCAGTATTCAGCTTAGCAAGCGGGCAACCGTACACCAAACCGCTCGGAAGATCTAAAACTTTTAATTCTCCTTTGAGCGCAACCGACAAGCCACAGGTTATTTCTGGAAAAGTCAATGCCTCTCGCCTTCCTGCCTACCACCGCTTCGATGTTGGGTTTACCCGCAGCGGATCCTTTTTCGGAATGGGAGAGGCAAAGTGGCAGGCACAAATAATCAATGTCTATTCAAGAAGAAATGTCTGGTTCTATCAATTCAATCTGGGCGATCATTTGGCCGAAAGAGATGAAGTTCGATTACTTCCGGTACTCCCCAGTATAACCTATAGTTTAAATTTTTAAGTCATGAAAAAAATCATTCTCCTGTTTATAAGTCTTTTTATACTGGTCGGATGCGAACTCTATGTTCAGGATCAATACCGTGAACAGTATGCTGTAGAAGCCTACCTGGTAGCCAATGAAAACTTGCCTACCATTTGGTTAACCCGGACGACTTCTATGGATGAACATTTTTACTGGGATAGCGTGGGAGTTATAAATGCCGAGATGCAGGTGCGGCGCCTGAACCAAGATCATTCCATTGCTGAAACCTACCACTATAGGCGCGGGAGCCTTGGGCGCTATAACCCTCCCCGGAACGCGATAGTAGAACCGGGAAGCTGGTACCAGTTGTTTGTTACTTTCCCGAGCAGTGATACCATGGAAGCCAAAACACTGGTCCCCGGCATGTTTGAAACCATAAATAAATTAAATAGCAGTTATCAATACAAGGCAGATTCGCCGATTGAAATTGTTGTCACCCCCAGTAATTATCCGGGAAGGCAGACCTACTATTTCTTTACGGTCGACGCTCTTAATCCCTCTGAAGAAAACCTTACCCCCTTCTATCACGACATGGTGAATGAGAAAGGAATAAATTTTAAAACACTCCATAAAAACACACTGGGCATAACAAACGAGGACAGCTATCCAAAAGACGGCAACGGAAACATCGTACTGAGTACCCCCTGGTCTCTTTTTGCATTTTTCGGGCAGAACGAAATCGTAGTCAATACCATTGATGACAACATTTATGACTTCTGGCGGTCTCAAGGCGGGCAGATGGGCGGGGTATCCTTGTCAAACGGCAATATCAAGAGCCTAAAATATAGAATTAACGGCGGTATTGGCATATTCGGAAGTATGGCAAGGGTAAGCAAGCATGTAGGAATTATGGAGTCCCTGCCTGAATAAGCCCTACCTACACCTGCCTTAACTGTGATATTTTACCGCTGCCTGGTCAATAAAAGGATGTTCCGTCCGGGTTACCATTCTGCTGCTTTGATATGAGAAATGTATAAACCTGTAAATTTCGCTCAGGCTTCCGTGCTACGCGGATCGCCTCACAGAATTTAAATATCCGGTAGAACCCGCACTAACTTCGGCAAGAATTCATAAGTAAGGAAACTATGAGTCTGCAATATAAAAATAGTTAATATAGGGCCGGTAGATCCTCTGATGTAGAAGGCGCTCAACAATCACGCTTACCTCTCTGAACTACCTATACAATAAAACATCATCTAACACTAACAGAATACCCTTCCCGGAATGAGCTTCCGGATCCTTTAGTATGCGTATTACTGAAGCTTAATCGAAATGTAGTACCGACGCCCTTCTTTGAGTTTATTGAAAGTTCAGCTTCAAGCTGTTTCGTTAGGATACGGATTAGCTGCAGGCCAAGGCTTTCTGTATTCTCCATGCCGGCATTATTTTTATCAATGCCTATGCCATTGTCTTGAACATTCATATAGACAGTTCCATTATTCTCATAAAGCGCTACAGTAATCATGGCATCTTTCCCTTTCGAGAAAGCATGTTTTAATGCATTGGAGACAATTTCGTTAATGATCAATGAACAACTCAGTGCATGGTTAATATTAATAACTACCGTTTCGGTATTGAATTTTAGCTTCACATTAGACCCAAAAGTGGTTACTATGCTCTCAACCAGATTTTTAATATTATCCCCCAAATTAACTTGAGAGAAGTTCTTTTCCCGGTATAACATTTCATGGGTATAAGCAATTGAGTTGATTCTTGACTGGCTTTCCCTTATTGCTGTTCTGAAGTCTTCACTGTCATTCTCCAATAACTGCAAGTCCATAAGTCCCGAAATAACAGCCAGGTTATTTTTAACCCTGTGATGGATTTCTCCTAAAAGGACCTCCTTCTCACGAAGCATTATCTTCAGCTGTTTTTCAGTTTTCTTTCCCTCCGTAACATCAATGCCATACCCGATGATGCTCCCCTTATATAGGTCAATATCATTAAGTTTCATATGCTGAAAAAGGAATGTCTTCTTTTCTCTTTCAATCAGAACTTCATGTTCGGTTACAGTACATAGCTCTCCCTTCTTTAATAATTTGTCGGATTGACGCATCTCACGAATTATTTCGGAATCCAACAGATCCGAATCTTTTTGTCCGATTACATCTTTACCATTCAGGCCAACAAGATCGAGAAATCTTTTATTAACACAACAGAATCTGTTTTTCTTATCCTTTATATAAATAATAGCTTTGGACTGATCGATAATGGCCTGTAAAAGCTGAGACTGATTGTATGCAAAACTTTGAGCTTCCTTCAATTTTGTAATATCAACCCCGATACCGAACACACATTCTCTGCCATCTACCTCTACCCGGCTTGCCTTGAAAAAAAGAGGAATACTTGAACCGGATTTACTTCGAATGCGAGATTCCACTTCCGCATAACCCTCATCAATCGCTGTTTGCACGGCAACGGCGATATCCCACTTATCTTCTTTGCTAAAGAAATCCAAAGCGTTCATACTTCGTATTTCTTCATGGTTATAACCGCTGATCTCTTCCAAATATCTATTCCATTGCAGGATGTCGCCATTCCTATCCAGCAAATAATAGCTGCCCGGCAACTGGTTCTTAAAAAGCTCAAGTATCTTCCCGGATTCCTCTATGCCATCCTCGGCTTTGACTTTATGGCTGACGCTTCGGGCTACAGTAAGTTCACAAAGCTTTCCATCAGCTTTAACTGCACGAGAGATTTTTGTTAACTGAATTCGGTTATCCCACTTCGTTATATGAGTTACTGTCACGGAACCCTCAAGCTCTTTTGGGTTTTCCCTCAGGTAGTCTTCCAACAGTGGTATCTCTTCTTCTGCGTTAAGATCTATTGATTTAAGCGACAGCATTTCTTCTTCGCTATAGCCGTATAGAGATAAAGCAGACCTATTTACTTTTATAATATCCCGGCTATCAAAATCACAAACCCACATGGGATACGGGTTATCATAAAAACTCTGTTCCATAGTATCTGAAGTAATGCCAGCGCTTTTCATAGTTAAAAGAATTTAAAACACGGTTGGAATGGCTAATTTCTTTATAAAAAAAATCCATACCGCCTGTTATCAGGGCGGTATGGATTTATACTTTGATAGGTTTTCGGAATTATCCGAGGAATCCGAGTACAGATTGCGGACCCATATTAGCTTGTGCCAAAGCAGAAGTTGCTGTCTGCTGCAGAATCTGAAGCCTTACAGATTCACTTTGCTCTTTGGCAAAGTCGGCATCCATAATACGGCTCTTCGCAGACTGGTTAGCACTGATAGATTGCGACAGAGTCTCTTCCCGGGTACTCAGAGAAGACTGTGCAATACCGATGTCATTCACACGATTTGACATGCTGTCGATCGCACTGTCAACGGAGCTCATGAAGGCACGGAAGTCATCAGAAGTAGCAGCACCGGTACCTGTGGCAAAAGTAAAGGCACCCTGTCCACCTACAGTTGCGGTAGTTACAGAAATCGCAGAACCGTCAGTAGCTCCGCCAGTAGTGCTACCAAGGCTGGCATCAGCGCCGGCGGTAAACAGTTGACCGACGTTTACGGCATCGATGTCAGCGGTAATAGTGTCTTCAGCCCGCTCTCCCACCTGGAAAGTGAGCGACAAGCTTCCGGTATTGCCTGTACCATTCAAGAGATCCAGATCCTGGAATACAGACTGGTTAGCAATTTTATTAATGCCATCGCCGAGTGCAGCGATTTGCTCTCCTATATAGCCACGCTCAGTTTCACCCAGCGTATCGTTGGCTGCCTGAGTTGCGAGGCCTTTCATTTCGATCAGGTTATCCATGATCGTATCAAAGCTTGATTCCGCAATGTCAAGTACTGACTTGGCATCACCTACGTTTTGCATGGATTGCTCCAGGCCTGCAACACGGCTGTTCAACTTGGTTGCGATAGAGTATCCCGCAGCATCATCTTCAGCACGGTTAATACGCAGGCCGGTTGACATCCTGAGTTGGTTATCCGCCATGTCGCGGTTGATTCTATTCAGCGAGAGCTGGGAATCCAGCGACTGAATGTTAGTATTGACTCGGTTTAAATCTCCAAAACTTGCCATAATGTTTCACCTGTTATTTAGTGTTTGTTAAAAGTTTCTTGGCTTAGGTTACTTGAGTTATCGTGGGGGTAATGCTGATCTTAAATTTTATTTTTATTTTTTATTGGAAAAACGAGGTTTAATCAAAAAAATGTTCTTTAAATACCATTATGACTGTTTTTCAGAGATTCAGAAATAAAAAAAAGGTCTCAAAAATAAATTTTTGAGACCTTTTCAAACAATTTTTAGATAATTCTTTTGCCTTTATTCCGGTAGGAACAAATGTGTTGGAGTCGCATTAAATGTTTTGCTGAAGCGATATCCAAGCGGAATCAGAAATTCTTTAATAGCTTTAAATTCCCCAGCTGTTGCACCTTCTATATATATAAACGGCTTATTTTTACTAATGATCCTCCTTGCACCCAGAAGTACCTCGAGGTCCATTCCTTCAACATCAATTTTTAAAAGTTTAACCGGTCCTTCAAATTCGAAATTATCCAAAGTAATAATCTCAATCTCACCGGACCCATTCTTTAAAGCCTTCAATCTTTGGGCTCCAATATTTGATAGGTCATGCTTGTCAAAACTTGCAGTACCGTTCCTGCTTCCGACTCCCTTTTCAATAAGTTGTATGCGATTTGAAAGATTATTAAGCCGTATACTCTCTCGAAATGGCTCACTCACACGTTTATTTGGTTCAAAAGCGATAACATTACATTTAGAAAAAGTAGCCATAAAGAGCGTATGATTACCTATATTGGCTCCAATATCTAGTATCAGATCACCGGGGCCAACTTTAGCAGCCATGTCGTTAAGCATTTCATACTCATAGGGTACTTTTTGCGTAGCTATAATTTTTTGGATATGATCGGTTTTCCAATCCGGCAGTTCCATTTTATAGCTGCCATGTATGGTACTGATATTAAATATATCTTTGTGCTCAATATTCTTACCATCTCTATTACCTGATCCCGGAAAACCATATCGTTGAATCATATTTTCAATCTGCATATCGTTTTCACCCTCTAGAATGTTTTGTTCCCACAAATTTTCTCCACGGGTATTTGGCCATTCTACTAATGGATGAATATTATCGGTGAGTTTTATTTTGGCACCATTTAAACGTGCCATCCAGTATAACCACACATCATCCGCATTTGGTGCCAACTTAGAGAAAATTTCTTCTTTGGTTACATCCAAATGGAATATGCCTGGCGGATATAAGGTTCCTGCACCGCTCGTTGGGAAATTCAACTCTGATGGAGTAATATCCTTCCTGTACTCCCAACCCCATTCACGATATGGCTTAATTTGTCCTTTTGCATCAAAATCAATGCGATGAGCTCTTTGAGCAACGATACTTTTGTCGTCTCCATCCCATCTTTTCACAATATTTTCCAGCCAATCACTTCGATAATACAGATCATCATCGGCTGTGACAATATATGCCTTTGGAAATTGCTGCAGAGCAGGAATAATTTTTTTGTAAGATTTCAAATCTTTACAGTATTTGATTTCAATACCAATTTTTTCAAAATCCCTAACCTCGCTTGTCAGGTGTTCTTTATCGTCATGTGCAATCCATAGGATAATGCGATTAGGCTTTACAGTTTGCATCGACAAACTCATCAGTGTCATGGGCAGAAAATTAAATCGCGCCGGATATGTAGTAAGAGATACTATAAGCTGACTTGGCAGTGAGTGTTTTTTACCCGTCTGAACCCCATTGGTTTTAATCAAGTTGCCTATTGTTTGGATAACCTTTTTACTAATGAGGGTTTTCTGGCTACGATCCCCTACAGAACTATTAATATCATTATTCGAGGTTGGCTTAAAAAACCATTTATTCAACTGATTCTCTTCAAGAACCCACCAAGGCTCAATAGGTAATGACTCTTTCGTTTTTTTCTTTTTTTGAATGAATGCCACTTTTTGGACCTCTGCAATTACCTCTGGATTTCCTTCAAGGTTATTTATTAGATTCAATTCATTTGCCCCACTCAAAAAGCCGGTTTCATTTTTAAGTAAGATCCATGCCTCAACAGTGCGAACCGTCAACCAGTTTTCAAAATTGGAATGAATTCTAGTCATGTCCTGTCCCGGAAGCGGCGGCAAAAATGGAAGATTGTTCTGGACAATCGATTTTTTTAATCCATTTTCAAAAAGGCTTTTAATAACCTCAACAGCCTTTCCGCGTTTACCCAGGTTATTCAATACCCTAGCCAGCGTCATACTAACCGGCACCTCTATATCCCCACTGTTATATAAATCAATTAAAATATCCGCTGCTTTCAGCATCAAAGCCGCAGACTTGGATCGGGTAGCGGTGTCTTCTTGATTTTGTGATACTGATATCATCTCCGCCGCACATAGATAATCTAAAGCACGTAAATACTTTGTATGATCTTCAATTCTATTCAATGATGTCCACTCTGTAATCAAATCACCGGTCCATGGAAGTTTGCTTAGAAAGGTCTTCCATAATCCGTCTTCCGGTTCCTCCGGTACTGAAACTGCGTGAAATATTCGGCCATTTTTTTCCAGCTCAGCTACATGTTGCTTACTTGCTGCAATCAAATTCATTAAATAGAAATCAGAACCCGCCTCGGAATCATATTCAACAAGTAGTTCAAGACGCGGAACATATTCATATAATCTATAACCTTTGCTCTCAAGCAACTCAATGACTATTTCATTTTTTTTAGAATTTTTAGCTCTGGCAACCAGAAGCAAGGGTACAATATTTTCGAGTAATCCATCGGCCCCTTTCAGCACCTTTTCTTCAGTTCCATTAACGTCAATCTTAATCATGTCAATTACCGGCCGACCGGTATATTCCCACCATGCATCCAAAGTTGTTAGATGAACTTCATCAGAGCCCTCATCGTCCAGGCTATTGAACTCGGGTGTTTCGGTGATCTCAAGATATCCGGTGCCGGTTCTATCGGAAAGGGCACTTCCCAGTATTTCTATGTGATCATATTCATTTTCCAACTTGCTCATCTGCAGATAGCGTGCGGTATAGGCAGAAGGTTCAAATGCATAAACGTGCCCCTCTGAACCAACTCTTTTTGCCGAGGCTAGTGCATAAGTACCAAAACCTGCGCCGACATCGATTACATTCATTCCGGATTTTAGAAAATCTTTAACGAATTTGAGTTCGGGGTCATACCATTCATCCTGCTCCAAAAGTACATAAGTTGTCAGTACATCCAGTTCTCCGGGAGTACATATTATTACACCGTCTCCGGTTTTAAGTTGATACGTTTTTTTCTTATTCCTCTCTTGGTTACCTGCTCTTTTTGATGAAATGCCATTAGATGAAGAGGAACCATTATTCTGAAAGTTTTGAGGGAAGCTCTTGCTCACCATATCAGATTTAGTTTTCATTTTTATTGTAGAGTCTGCATTAATTTCTATATGATCCTGCCATTCCTCAGCACCTTGTTGCTGACCTTTAATCCACTGTTTCCACATTTCTCGAAAAGCCTGTCCCAGATGGGCTCCAAAGCGTTCACCGTCGCATAAAGGAGAAGCTTCAACCTTCTGTCTCAGTCCGGATCTCATTTCCTCCA
>Ga0102925_1002494_pt1 | contig 10155 bp, 10 predicted proteins | sample SalPonR1_A_D1_MG_FD_78216 | JGI IMG/M metagenome (GOLD analysis project Ga0102925, IMG submission 78216) | Salt pond soil microbial communities from South San Francisco under conditions of wetland restoration - Salt Pond MetaG R1_A_D1_MG | ecosystem: Environmental > Aquatic > Marine > Intertidal... | reverse complement strand
TCTTGGAAGCCTTCTTCTTGGAAGCCTTCTTCTTGGAAGCCTTCTTCTTGGAAGCCTTCTTCTTGGAAGCCTTCTTCTTGGAAGCCTTCTTCTTGGAGGCCTTTTTCTTGGAGGCCTTTTTCTTGGAGGCCTTCTTCTTGGAGGCCTTCTTCTTGGAGGCCTTTTTCTTGGAGGCCTTCTTCTTGGAAGCCTTCTTCTTGGAAGCCTTCTTCTTGGAAGTCTTCTTAGATCCTGAATCAGGCGTAGCGGCGGGAGTTGCACTTCCGGCAGCGCCGGAAGGGGCACCTGCTTCGTCGTCGATGGCCTGGTTCAAGCTTTCTTCAGTATTGTTTTGCATCATTCCAACTCCCTGATCGGATTTGAGAGACCGCTACCGACTCGCTAAACGCTGTCTTGTTTGCTCAATGTGATTCAACCATTCGCGTGCGGCTGATCGGAGTGTGCCATAGTTCGCGGCGCGAATAAAGGCCTCCTCGGCCTGATCGAGGTTGTCGAGATTGAACTGCGCCATCCCGACAAGCAAATGCGCATTGCCTTCCTGTGAGTCCGTAAGGTCGCCTTTCTGCAGCGCCCGGGTGGCAGCGGAAAGGACACCTTCCCAGTTTTCTTCGGCCGTCATGATGGAAGCGCGCTGGAAATCGATCTTGCCGCTGTCCGACAGTTCACCCGCCCGTTCGTATGCTTCCAATGAACGCTCCAGTTCGCGCGCCTGGTACCACGCACCCGCGGTCATCTCCCAGTTGTTTGCAGTTTGTTCGACGTAGCCTTTCTCGAGGCCGTCTTGCATCACTTCGGCAGCAAGTCGCGGTGCTTCCATCTGCTGGAGAAGACCGGCGAGCTGGGTAAATTCAGCGCCGCGATCCAGCAGGCCGCGGCGATAAGCCAGGTGAAGTGTTGCCATCGCATTCCGGTTTTCGTCCAGCTCCATGTAAATGCTCGAAAGCTGTGACCAGTATTCCTTGCGGTCCGGGCTGATTTCGATCAAGATCTTGGCCACATCGACAGCATCCCGATATTCTTCAAGTTCAAGCAGCAAGCCGAGCTTCAACCGGAACCATGATTCCTCAGGATCATCGGCAATCTCGATCGCCTGGTTGATCGCCTCGACCGCCTCGCGAAACTCGTCTTTTTGAACGTGCAGGCTGGCCTTGAGCACCCAGACCTGAGCGACTTTCTTGGCGTCTTCGGTCGAAACGCAGAACCAGAAATCGAGCTGTTCAAGCGCGTCGTCGTAACGCTCCAGCGCGTTGTACAGCTGGGCGATCTGCAGGATCATCTCGAAGTGCGTCTGGTTCGGTAACTGATTGAGCCTGACCGCTTCGCTGAAGTGACGGACTGCGGCTTGGTACTGTTCGCGTTGAGCTGTGATGAAACCCATCGCCTGCTCTACCTGGGCCATTTCGTAATCCGAAATTCGGCGTTCGCGGAGATTTTCGAGTTCATCGTAAGCCTCGTCGTACTCCTCCTCGCCGATCATCTCGAAGATGTCGTTCATGCGGTTGAAGGTCTGCTCGGTCATCAGGCCCGGCTCGACATCGCGCTCCTCGCCGCATGACAGCGTTTCGCTACCCGTCTGTGCGAAAGCAGCAGGGCCGGCCCCGACCAGCAAGAGGCCGAACGATAAAAACAGCACTGCGATTCGGTTCATGTTCATCATTGGTTCAGGTTGAAGTCGATGGTCTGGACGGCCTGACGAGAGATTGCCGTGCCGTCCACGACCCGCGGTTTGAACTTCCACCGCAGGATGGCCCGAATGGCCTCGCGGTCGAACACTCGCGGAGGATCCGAGTCGATGACCCTGGGGTCGCGGACCGAGCCGCTTTCGGTAATCGTGAACTCGATCGTTACGTAACCCTCGATCTGGTTCATGGCCGCATCTCGCGGGTACTGCGGATTGATTCGTACCAGCGGAACCACGTCGCCTTCCGCGCCACGATCCATGCCGACATTGCCAAGCACCGGCGGGCCGGCGCCGACACCGAGATTGAGATCGGGCATTTCCATACGCGGCATGTCCATCGGCGTTTGCCGGACTTCGGAAACCTGGATGTCGGGCGGCGGAGGGGGCGTATCCGGCGGGGGCGGCGGTTCCGGCTTGCGCCGCTCCTTGGTTTGAATATCCTGCTCGATATCCACCGGTCCGAAGCGGATGCCTGGCGGTGGGTCCAGGTTCTCACGTTCGCCGTCGGCGCCTGAAATGAGCCTGTGCATCAGGTAGAACGCGGCAACGGTCACGATCACCGCCAATACCACGGAAACCGAATAACGAAGTCCACTACCCATGTTTCAACCTCCTCCGCCGATCTGTTCGGCGGAAATCGCCATGCGACGAACGCCGGCAGCCTGCACCTGATCCATGACATCGACCAGCGTACCGGTTCGCGCGCCCTTGTCGGAAATCAGAATGACGCTGCCTTCAGGATTCTCGGCGCGCGCCCGTTGAACCTGGGTGCGAACGTCGCTGAGTTCGATCTGGCTGCCGTTCATCCAGACCTGGTTGCCAGAGTCCACGCCGATGAGAATGTTCCCCTGGGGCCGGGACTCGGCCGTCAGCGCCTGGGGCTTTTCGACGGTAACGCCTGTTTCGCGCACGAAGGTCGTGGTCACAATGAAGAAGATGAGCATGATGAACACGATATCCAGCATCGGCGTGATGTTGATCTCGGGTTCTTCCTGCGTCGCATGTCTGCGTGCCATTGGTTGGATATCCTCGCCGTTTCAGTCGTTCTGCAACAGGTCTTCGAGCTTTTCGCTCTCGACCGAAGCCTTGCGGTCCAGGTGCGAAGCGAAATAAACGCCCGACAGCGCGGCGACCATACCGGCCATTGTCGGAATTGTCGCCTTGGATACCCCGGCCGCCATCGCCCGGGCGTTCCCGGTGCCGAGAAATGCCATCACGTCGAAAACCGCGACCATGCCGGTCACGGTACCCAGCAGGCCAAGCAACGGACAGATCGCGATCAGCGTCTGGATCATCGTGACGTTGCGCTGCAATTTCTGGCGCACTTCACTGACCATTTCTTCCTTGATACGGTGAGCGTGCCAGGAACGGTGATCGCGCCTGGCATCCCACTCATCGATGACACGGCGCCGTTCTGCGGGGAACACCCGGAACAGGAACCAATACCGCTCGATGATCAACGTCCACATGGCCAGCAGTACAAGCATGATGGCCCAGAGCACATCGCCGCCGAGTTCGATGAACCCGCGGATGGACTCCAGCAGGTTATATAGAGCGACCATGGCTCTGCTCTGCGATGCGGGCGATGATGCCTGCGGCCTGCTCTTCCAGGATCTGGATCAGCGCGCGGCTGCGGGTCTGCAGGATGCTGTGAATCACCGTCAGCGGAATGGCGACAACCAGCCCCAGCACCGTGGTCAACAGCGCCATCGAAATACCGCCGGCCATCATCCGTGGGTCACCTGTTCCAAACAGCGTGATCTGCTGGAAGGTCTGGATCATGCCGACGACGGTACCCAGCAGGCCAAGCAACGGCGCGACGACATACAGCACCTTGATCAGCGGCAAGCCCGATTCCAGCGGCGCGGTTTCGCGCAGGATCGCCTCGTCGAGTTTGAGCTCAAGCGTTTCGACATCGGCATCCGGTGCGTCTTCGTAGACACTCAGCACTCTTCCGAGAGCGTTGTTCTTGCTGGCCTCGGACTTGTTGATCTGACGCTTGATCGCATTGCCGCGGATCATCAGCATCGTGCCTTTCCAAAGGGCGAACAGCAGCCCAAGGATACCGATGGCAATGATGACCGCGCCGACCGGACCCGCCTGACGGATCCGTTCACGCAGGGTTGGCGTGCGAACCACCTGGGCCAGGATATCGCCGCGGGTGAAGTCGACCGCCATTTCCTGCACCGTACCGGGCGAGGCTTCCTGGAGATCGGCCGCCATGGACTGGAACCGTCCGGCGGGCTGGCGCGGAAGCTCCAGCAGCAGATTCTGCGACGAATCCCACTGCAGGAACTTGCCGTTGGAGACGGCGTTGAATACCCCTACGCGAACGATCTTCCGATTCTGTTCAAGCTGGCCGTCTGCATTGACGATGTCGGCGTTGAACTCTACGACGTTGCCGCTTTCGGCAATTTCCCGAACCATTCCGGTCCACATCGAACGAAGTTCGTCCACGCTGGGCAATTCCGTATCGCTTCGCTCGGCGAGGTTGGCATAAAGCCCGGTACGTCCCGGGAATTGAGCCGAAACCATCGAATCATTCAGGGTCGAGCGCATATCACCCGAAACCTGGCGCACTACGCCGAACAACTCGCCAAGGTTACCCATACGTTCGTTGAGCGTCGTCGAAAGCTCTGCCAGCTGACGTTCGTTCTCGTCGAACTCGGCGTTGAGCCGGTCCGAACGCTGCTCCTGCGCGCGTAGCTCAGCCCGAGCTTCGCTCAGCAACTGCTGCTGCTGAGCGCGCTGCTGACGGAATTCCTGCAGACGCTGCTGATCGATGCGCGCTTCTTCGCTTGCCGCCTGCTCGACCTGGCGCAGCAGATCCTGAAGCGTCTGTGCTTGTTGGCCGGTTTCTTGGCCAATAGCGACCATCGGAAATGCCAGCCAGGCGGTCATTGCAATGATCGTTGCAAAAATCATGAACTTTTTCATTATTCAGCCTCGGTCGGAGCGGGCACGGGAAGACGGACGAGGTCAGGGGCGACCTGGTTCTGCGCAATCGCAAGACCGTCAGATACGGCCAGGCGGTACTGGTCGCCCAACTGCTCGAACGCGCGCGAATTCGGATTCCACCAACCGGTTTCGCTGCCATCCAGAGATTGATAGAACAAAAGCGTGCGACCGATGCGCAGGAAATCCACGCGCTGTCCATCCGGCAACTGGCCACGATATCCCTCGGTGGTCCGACCGAGCTCGATCTCGCTCGTGTAAGCCTCAAGAATCCGGCGGAATTTTTCCGACGTCGTCACGTCGGCGCGATCAAGCGCATCAATCAGGGTTTCGGCGCGCGCCTGGCGCTCCTCGACACGGAACGGCACGTCGGCCTGAACCAGGCGCGGCAGCGTTTCTGCCATTTCGATCATCAGCGGAACGACGTCGCGGTTGGTCTGCTCGAGATTGGTCAACTGATTGTTGATGTTCTCGATCTCGCGTTCCTGGCTGTCAACCGTCTCCTGCAGCATCTCGTTGTAGATACGCAGGCTCTCGATCTCGCCGAGCACAACCCGATAATCGTCGACCAGTGAGTCGGTTTCGTCGACAACCTGGTTGATCTGGGCCTGGGCTTGAGCCGCGCTTCGAGCGATCTGCTCCTCGGTCTGAATGCTGCGCTCGAGCACCTGGGCAGATGCGAACTGAGCAAGCAACAGGCCAAGCCCGGCACCCAAGATCAGTCGCATTCGAGGTCTGATTGCAAGTGAGTTAAACATATTTGAAAATTCCGCTTGTGCTTGGTTCGGATTGAATCGGGGCGGCCCAGGCCGCCCCGGCGTTCACTATCAATTCAGAATAACTTGGCCGGATTGAATTTGAAAGGATCAAATGCAAAGCCGGGCAGGCAATTTCTCTAATCGTTCAACAACTATGCCACAACGCTGTTTCCTGGAGAAACTTGCGATGACTTCGATCAAGGATCAATCGGCCTCCGGGACATCGAACAGCGGCGACCCCGGTTTGGACAAAGCGACCGGGACGCATAAAGCTGTAACATCCGGCCGGTGGCCAATACTACAGAAACCCAATGACCGTTTCCGAGCTAAATGAAACCGCGCCGGGTGATTCGTCCCGGCCCTGCTCGCTTCTGCGCCGCGTCGGCGCAATGATCTACGACGGGCTCGTACTGATCGCCATCTGGATGATCGGCACCGCCGTGATCGTGATCACAACCAACCGCGGGATAGACAGCGGCAAGCTGCTCTACCAGCTCTACCTGCTGCTGCTGGCCTTCGGTTATTTCCATCTCAGCTGGCAACGAATCGGCCAGACCCTCGGCATGCGCACCTGGCGAATCTGGATCGACCCGGGCAATCGTCCGTTTACGCTTGCTCGAAGCCTGCTCCGGTTCGTCGGCGGGCTGGCATCGATCGCCACGCTCGGCCTGGGGTTCGTCTGGGCGCTGATCCGCAGCGACCGCCGCGCCTGGCCGGACCTGGCAAGCGGCTCTCGCCTCGTCCACGGACAGGCACGGCCGGGCAACGCCTGAAACCCGGGGGACCCCGTCAGCGACGCAGGAACAATAGCGCAACCAGCCCGAATGCCGCGGCTGGCAGGAGATGGGTCAAACCGAACGGAATCGGCAGTACCGGGGCAAGACCCAGCACCAATCGATGGACCACGACAAAGCCGATACCCAGCGAAACGCCGGAAAACACGCCAAGGGCCGGCGAGATCCCGCGCCCGGCACGAAGTAGCAGCGCAACCCCCGACAGCAGCATCATCAGCATGTTCACCGGATAGAGCAGTCGCCGCCAGAACGCTTGCCGATAAGCCGTCGCATCCTGGCCGTTGGCCTCCAGGTAGGCCTGAATGCGCAAGATGTCACGCATCGGCAGCAGCCGGGGGCGTGTGACAAGGGCCCTGAATACCCCGGGATCCAGCTCCGAAGCCATTTCGACGGTGCGGTCATGACTGTCGGTCCGTGCGGCGGTCCGGGCATCCAGGGCGCTCACCCCCTCGAGCAACCAGCGGCCCGGTTCGTGACGGGCGGCCGAGGCGTGGACGACGCGATCGATACTGTTGACGTCGTCGAGCACATAGATCCTCAGATCCCCGAACCGGACCTCGTCGTCCTCGTTCCACAGCAAAATGCCGGCTTGAATCATCGACCGGTCGTCGCGAAACCAGAGCGCCTGGCCGGCCGCCCCGCCGACCTGGCCGTCGCGCGCGCGCTCCCGGTCTATACGCGCATCCAGTTCCAGCCGGGGCACCAGCGACTCCCCCGCCAGCATCACGGCCAATCCCAAAAAAAGCGCCGGAACCAATGCATGAGCCAGAATGCGCAGCTGGTGAAACCCGCCGGCACGCATGGCCACCAGTTCGCTGTTAGCCGAAAAGCGACCCAATGCGATCATTCCTCCGATCAGAACGGCGAACGGAAAAAGGTCGTACAGACGGGCCGGCATTATCCGCACGAGGAACAGGAGTATTTCCACGGCACCGTATCCTGCAGTCATATCGCCGGCCTCACGCACCAGGTCGACGCTCAGATACAGCCCCGAAAGCACCAACGAGACGAGCACGACCGAACGCGCCACCGAGCGCGCCAGGTATCGTCCGAGAATGCCGATCACCATCGGCGCCACCAGGACGCGACCGGAACGATTGCAAGAAGCAGGACCACTGCATGAACAGGCCATATCCCCGGCCAGACACCCGACCCGGGTGCCGCACGCGCAAGCATCAGGTTGGCGGTGTTGCTGTAGATGAGGTATACGGCAACAGCGACCAGTACTGTTCCGAGCCGCGTGCCGCGAGCACCGGACAGCGTGATCGGCAGTACGAACAGCGCCAGCACGATGCAGATGATGGGCGGCATCAGCCGACGCTGCAGTTCCATTCCAGCGGCCGACGACGAATCGGCAAGCAACCCCGGCAGAAATCGGCGGCGAGACGGATTCTCGGCCGACGCCTCGCCGGCCAGCGGCAACTGTATGTCGTTGCGCTGAAAGGCGATTCGCCGCATGGGCAGACCCCCTGAATCCACCGCGTGACCCAAGTGCACACCGTCGCGCAGCGACAGCACCCGCTCACCCGATTCGGGGCGCTGGAAAAGCCGCCCGCTCTCGGCCGCAATGACCTCGACCTGATCACCGTTGGCGAAATGAACGAACAACCCCTCCAGGCGTCCCGTTTCCAGGTCGGCGGCACGAACGTACACGGTCAGCTTTCCGCCGCCCAGTGTCTGGAACTGGCCCGGCCGAATGCTGGCAAGAAGCAGGTCGTCGGCCATTCGTTCGGCAATGCGGGTGGATCGCTGCTCGGCCCACGGCGCCACCCACCCGCTGACCAGCACCAGGCCGGCAGCCCACATCAAGGCCAGCGCCAGCACGGCACGGAACAACTTCGCCGGTGCCAGGCCGGCTGAACGCATCACGCTGAACTCCTCGCCCTGCGCGAGTTCGCCAAGGCTCATCAGCAAGCCGACAACCAGCGCCAGCGGCGCCGTCAGCAGCAATGCCTCCGGGAGCCGCAATAGCAGCAGTTCGGCAAGGGTGGAGAGCAGCAATTTACCCTCGGCCAGGTCGCCCAGCATTTCGGCCAGGAACAGCACCAGTGAAATCGCCATCAGCACCGACAGTGTCATGAGGCACACGCCAAGAGCCTCCCGGCGAATATAGCCGGAAAGTTTGTCGCGGCGCTGCATGACCTCGGCCAATCCATTCATGGGTGGCAAGGTTACAATGATGCGGGTACCAGAAAGCATCTCTGGACAGAAGTTCTTCCAGGAGTCTTCAAGGCGTTGCCGTTGCATTGCGCTTGTGAGCCTGATGCGCAGGCTCAATCTGCCGCACCTTTTTGCTGCGCCCGGCACGCAACACACGACGACAGCTCATGAATACAGACAAGGATTTATCCATGGACATCCAGACAATCAAGTTCCAGGCAATCGATCAAGCCGCGACCGAAATAGAGACTGGCTGCCTGGTCATAGGCGTTTTTTCCGACCGGCCGGCACGCGAGCAGCTACCGGAAATCGACAAGGCCACCGATGGCCTGCTGACCGAGATGGCCGAGGAAGGCGAGCTTTCGCTTGGCGCCGGCAAGACACTGATGATCCACCATCCCCGCGGCATCAAAGCCAGGCGACTGCTGGTCACCGGCCTGGGCAAGGCGGCCAGGTTCGAGGATGCGACCTTCGTGCGTTCGGTAAAAGGCGCTGGCGCCGCGCTGCGCCGTTCGCGCGCCATCGACGCGGTCTGCCTGCTGGCCGAGACCGAGCTGAAGGGACGCGATCTGGCCTGGAAGACAACGCAGGCCGCGCTCGCTCTGGACCACGCCGACTACATCTATTCAGCCACCAAGAAGGTCGATCCGGACGCCGCACCCGCTACCGATCGGGTTGCGTTCCCGGCCGCCAATGGCGTCGACACGGCCCTGGAAACCGCGACCGCTATCGCCTCCGGCATCCGCCGATGCCGCCTGCTTGGCGATCTGCCGCCCAACATATGCACGCCCGCATACATGGCTCGGGCCGCCGAAGAGCTGGCGGGCGAGGTCGAAGGCCTGGAGGTCGAAGTACTGGAAGACAGCCAGATGGAAAAGCTCGGCATGCGCTCGCTGCTGGCAGTCGCCCAGGGCAGCGCCAACCGGCCGCGCCTGATTCGCCTGCGCTGGCGCGGCGGCAACGCCGATCAGGCGCCGGCCGCGCTGGTCGGCAAGGGCGTGACTTTCGATACCGGCGGCATCTCGATCAAGCCGCGCGAACTGATGGAGCAGATGAAGTTCGATATGTGCGGAGCCGCGACCGCGATCGGCGTCATCGAGTCCGTCGCCCGGCTGAAACTGCCAATCAACGTCGACGCCGTCATCGCCGCGGTCGAGAACATGCCCGACGGCAACGCCTATCGCCCCGGCGACGTCATCGAGACAATGTCGGGCAAGACTGTGGAAGTGCACAACACCGACGCCGAAGGCCGCATGATCCTGGCCGACGCATTGACCTGGACGGCGCGCGAATCCAAGCCCGAAGTCATGGTCGACATGGCGACGCTGACCGGCGCATGCGTCGTCGCGCTGGGTCACCACGCCAGCGCGGTCATGACCAACGACGACGATCTGGCCGGTGAATTGCTCGGCGCCGGCACCGAGTCGGCCGACCGCGCCTGGCGACTGCCGCTGTGGAGCGACTATCAGCAGCAAATCGAGACACCTTTCGCCGACATGAAGAACGTCGGCGGCATGCCGGCCGGGTCGATTACCGCCGGCTGCTTCCTGTCGCGCTTCACCGAGGGGCAGCGCTGGGCACACGTCGACATCGCCGGCTCGGCGTGGCAATGGGGCAAGGCCGAAAGCGCCTCCGGCCGCCCGGTCGGCATGCTGACGCAGTGGCTGATGACGCGGGCGGGGAAATAACGGTTTCCGGTTTCCGGTTTCCGGTTTCCGGTTTCCGGTTTCCGGTTTCCGGTTTCCGGAAAAGCGTACCGTACCCTTGGGCACCGAATAAGCGAGAAGGCGCTTCCAGTGAACAAACC
>Ga0102925_1002486_pt1 | contig 10170 bp, 9 predicted proteins | sample SalPonR1_A_D1_MG_FD_78216 | JGI IMG/M metagenome (GOLD analysis project Ga0102925, IMG submission 78216) | Salt pond soil microbial communities from South San Francisco under conditions of wetland restoration - Salt Pond MetaG R1_A_D1_MG | ecosystem: Environmental > Aquatic > Marine > Intertidal... | reverse complement strand
GATTTCTTCAGCGTGTCGATCAGATCGGTTTTTTCCCAGCTGAACCCGCCATCGGCCTCGGGCGCGCGCCCGAAATGGCCATAGGCCGCCGTCCGCTGGTAGATCGGTTTATTGAGGTCCAGATGTTCACGAATGCCGCGCGGCGTCAGATCCATCGAGGCATTGATCGCCTTTTCGATCTCGGATTCATGCAATTTTCCGGTGCCATGCGTGTCGATGTAGATCGACAGCGGCTTGGCCACCCCGATGGCATAGGAGAGTTGCAGCGTGCAGCGCTCGGCCATGCCTGCGGCAACGACATTTTTCGCCAGATAGCGGGCCGCATAGGCGGCCGAGCGGTCAACCTTGGTCGGGTCTTTGCCCGAAAACGCGCCGCCACCATGCGGTGCGGCCCCGCCATAGGTGTCGACAATGATCTTGCGCCCGGTCAGGCCCGCGTCGCCATCGGGGCCACCAATCACGAAAGTGCCTGTCGGATTGACCCACCATTCGGTTTTGTCGGTGATCCATTCGGCGGGCAGAACTTCGCGAATGTAGGGCTCGACGATCGCGCGGATATCATCGCTGGTCTGGTCTTCGCTTTCGTGCTGGGTGGACAGCACGATCTGCATCACCTCGACCGGCTTGCCGTCTTCATAGCGCAGCGAAAGTTGGCTTTTGGCGTCAGGCCGCAGCGTGGGTTCAGCCCCGGATTTGCGCACCTCGGCCAGACGGCGCAGGATGGCGTGCGAGAACTGGATCGGTGCCGGCATGAGCGCGTCGGTTTCATCGGTGGCATAGCCGAACATGATGCCCTGATCGCCTGCCCCGTCACGATCGACGCCCTGCGCGATATGGGCGGATTGTTCGTGCAGGAAATTCAGCACGTGACAGGTGTTCCAGTGGAATTTCTCCTGCTCGTACCCAATGTCGCGGATACAGTCGCGGGCGATCTGCTGAATGCGGCCCATATGGTTGCGCAGGATTTCCTGATCCGATAGCCCGACCTCACCGCCGATCACGACCATACCGGATGTGGCAAAGGTTTCGGCGGCCACGCGGGCGTTGGGTTCCTCGGCGATCAACGCGTCAAGGATGGCATCCGAAATCCGGTCACAGACCTTATCGGGGTGGCCCTCCGAAACGGATTCGGAGGTAAAGATATAATTCTGTCGGGACATGTGTTTGGTGCTCCATTGATGTCTGCCGTCACGCCAGGAAGCCGTTGTGACGGGTTGCAGTTGGTTACGCGGGTGTCAGGGGCGCGTCAATCGCTATCTGACGGGCACCGCGCGCCTGTTTCGCACAAAGCACAACGACAGCGTCAGCAAAGCCAAGAGTATGACAGGCCAGTCACCCGTTCGCGCATAAACTGTGGGCGGCAGCGGTGCGGGCAGCGGCACATCGCGCCAACCCGCCTGCCCCAAAGGCAGCGATGCGATTACCCGGCCCGCCGGGTCGATCATGGCGGAAATTCCGGTATTGGCCACCCGGATCATCGGTAGGCCCTGTTCAACGCTGCGCAAGCGCGCCTGCGCCAGATGCTGATACGGCCCCGAGACCTGCCCGAACCACGCGTCATTGGTGATCAGCAACAGCATATCCGGGCGCGTGGGCGCGGCGCGTAAATCCTGCGGGAAAACCCCTTCGTAGCAAATCAGCGGCAAGGCCTGCCCCAGATCGCCCAAGCGGATCACCTGTGCGCCAGGACCGGCAGAATAGCCATGCCCCTGCTGAGCGGCAAAGGCCCCGACCCCAAGACGCTGAAGCTGATTGCCAAAGGGGATGTATTCCCCGAAGGGCACAAGATGATGTTTGTCATAGACCGCCGTCGGCTTGCCCGCCTCATCCAGAACCACAAGCGAATTATAGTAGCGCAGCCCATCGGTGCGTTGCAGGCCCAACACCACCGGCACCGGGCCCGCCGCCCTTGAGATCGCATCAAAGCTGGGTTGCGCACGGTGCAGCAAGACCGGCACCGCCGTTTCCGGCCAAACGATCAGATCGGGGCGCGGACGATCCGCGCCATCAGCCGTAAAGGCGATCTGCCGATCAAAGAAGGTTTGAACATGGGCCGGATCCCATTTCTGATGCTGCGGCGCGTTGGGCTGGATCAGCCGCACCACAGGCGCGTCGGGCGGGGTATGCGGCAGCGGCGTCAACGCCGTGCCGCCCGCATAAAACGCAGCCAGCGCCAGTAGTGTGGCCGCGGCAGGCAAGCGTGGTCCGGTCAACACATGCCAAAGTGCCGCTGCGCCAGCCAAGGCAAATGCCGACAAGACAAGCGCCCCGCCAAGCGCAGCCCAGCCAAGCCATGCGGTGTCGATCAGGGCGTGGCCCGTTTGCGCCCAAGGAAAGCCTGTCAGAAGGTAGGTGCGCGCGGCCTCAGACAGTGTCAGCGCGGCGACAAAGCCAAGCGCGCGCACGCCTGTGAGGCGGGCAAGGGCAAAGCCCGCCGCCCAAAACAGGGCCAACCCGCCGCTTAGCCCGATCAGCGCAAAAGGCGCCATCCAGCCGTGGCGCGCCACATCGACCAAAAACGGCTCGATGATCCAACTGAGCGACAGGGCGAAATAGCCTGTTCCAGCGGCCCAGCCCAGCACGGCGGCGCGCCGCCAACCCGTGGCGACCGTGAACAGGGCGTAGATCGCCGCCAGCGCCGCAATGCTCAGCGGCCACAGCCCCCATGGCGCCTGCCCCAGCCCGGCCAGCGCCCCAAGCCCGGCCACCAGCGGCAGGCGATAGCGTGCCCGCAGGGCGGCGGCGCGGCGCACAAGGCCAATCGCGCGGTTTTCAGCCATCCGTATGGCCGGGCAAGCGCACGCGCAGGCGCTTGATGCGGCGGGGGTCGGCCTCGATCACCTCGATCACCGCGCCCGAGGGGTGTTCGACGACTTCACCACGCACCGGCACACGGCCCAACAGCATGAAGACCAGCCCGCCCAATGTGTCGATCTCTTCTTCGTCAACCTCTTCGGTGTCGGTCAACGACAGGCCGATTTCCTGTTCGAACTCTTCCAGCGGGGTTTTGGCGACGGCCAGATAACAGCCGGGGCTTTCACGGGTGTAATACTGATCGTCGTCGACATCATGTTCATCCTCGATCTCACCAACAACCTGTTCGATCAGATCCTCGATGGTCACCAGCCCGTCAACGCCGCCATATTCGTCGATCACCAGCGCCATGTGGCGCCGTTCGGCCTGCATTTTTTGCAAAAGCACGCCAATTGGCATCGAGGGCGGCACGAACAGCAAGGGCCGCAGCATCTGTTTCAGACAAAAGTCGGATTGCGCCGCCTGCCCGTTGAACCCATGGCGCAGGGCAAAATCCTTGAGGTGGATCATACCAATGGGCGTGTCCAGCGTTCCGTCAAAGACCGGAAGGCGGCTCATGCCGCTGTCGCGAAAGAGATCGACAAGATCGTCCTTGCTGACAGTCACCGGGGCCGAGACAATCTCGGCCTTGGGTATGGCCACATCCTCGACCGCCATGTCCCGCAAGTTTCGCAACCCCGGAACGCTATGCGCTACCGGATTGTCGGCCTGATCTTCGGTGACTTCGCTTTCGTCAGAGGGGCTGAACGCCCCAATAATGCGGCGGAAAAAACCACCCTGTTCCTCGTCTTCGTCATGCCCGATTTCGGACTGCGCGCTGTGCGCCGCGATAGAGGAGTCGTCTGTACTGTCGCCCATTGTCTCTTTTTCCAGTGGTCACGAAGGCCGTCATGTGGCCCGCTACGATACTAATATGGGTCAGCAACCCCAAGTTTGCCAAGTATGGCCACCTCAGTTTCTTCCATCAAGGTGGCATCTTGGTCACGGATATGGTCGTAACCCAGCAAATGCAGCACCGCATGCACGATCAGATGGGTGATGTGATCAGCGGCGGGTTTGCCGAACTCGCGCGCCTCGCGCTGGCAGGTGTCAAAGGCAATGGCGACATCCCCCAGGTGCGACGCCCCCTTGCCGCCCTCTGGCGTGGGCGGCGCGGGCATGCCGCCCGGCACATCGGGGCCGAGGTCATCCTCGGGCCAGCTGAGGACATTGGTGGGCTGGGGTTTGCCGCGAAAATCGGCGTTGAGCGCGGCAATGCGCGCATCATCACAGCCCAGCACCGCGATCTCCCATTCAGCGGGGTTCAGTGACAGGTGTCGTAACGTGGCCTGCGCCGCGCGTTCGGCCAAGGCAGGCAGATCGGCGGTTTGCCAGCGGTCGTCTTCGATGATCGTGTCGGTCAGCATGTGGCCTGTCGCCGGGGGCCAGCCCCCGGACCCCCGGGATATTTCAAAACAAAAGAAGGGCAGGCTGTGCCCTTGCGCTGAGGTGTTATCCCGCTGCGCTGTCGGCCTCATAGGCTTCGATGATGGCCGCGACAAGAGGATGCCGAACCACGTCGCGCGCGGTGAAGTAATTGAACGCGATATTTGGGATCTTGGCCAGCAAGCGTTCGGCATCGTGCAAGCCGCTGGTCACCCCGCGCGGTAGGTCGACTTGGCTGCGGTCGCCGGTGATCACCATGCGCGAACCTTCACCCAACCGTGTGAGGAACATTTTCATCTGCATCGACGTGGCGTTCTGCGCCTCATCGAGCACGACAAAGGCATTGGCCAATGTGCGGCCTCGCATGAACGCCAGCGGCGCGATTTCGATGCGTTTTTCCTCGATCAGTTTGGCCAGTTGTTTGCCGGGCAGGAAATCGTTCAGCGCGTCGTAAAGCGGCTGCATGTAAGGATCGACCTTGTCTTTCATGTCGCCGGGCAGATAGCCCAGCTTTTCGCCCGCTTCGACCGCGGGGCGCGACAGGATGATCCGATCGACATGACCTTCGATGAACATTGACACACCCACAGCGACGGCCAGATAGGTTTTTCCGGTCCCAGCCGGGCCGATACCAAAGGCCAGTTCATTGCCGAACAGTGATTGCACATAGGCCTTTTGCGCATCGGTGCGCGGTTCGACAAGTTTCTTGCGGGTTTTGATTTCAACCCGGCCACCCTTGAACATTTCAAGCTGATCGCCGTCGCGCGTGCCAGTCTGGGCGCTGTCATTGCCCATGCGCAATTCGCGGTCGACATCGGCTGATTCGACGGCCTTGCCGGTTTCCAGCCGTTGATACAGGGCGCGCAGCACCTCGACCGCTTCGGCGGTTTCGGCTTCGCCCCCCATGACGACCAAGTGATTGCCCCGGCGCAGGATCTGAACACCCAAGGCGCGTTCGATATCGGCCAAGTTGCGATCATATTCGCCGCACAGATCAATCAACAGACGATTGTCGGGAAATTCGACGGCCTGTTCGTGCAATGTCTCGGGGCCGGGCGACGGGGGCAGCTGGGTGGTGACCAATCAGATCTCCTGCGCAAAAGGTGTTGGGGAAGCGTGCCAAGTTGCCGGGTCCGGCGCAAGCACCGGGTGCCGATTGTCATGGATATGAGACAAAAAAAGCCGCAGGCAAGTGGCCTGCGGCTGATTTTGCGTCATGGTCGACATTATCAAAACGGATCGCCGATCAGGCCCGTGGACCCGCCTTTGAAATCCCCCGTCGCCACCGTGGGCGGTGCGGTGCCCGAGCACACGGGCTTGCCGTATTTGTCAAGTCGCTGCGACAGGTAGCCTTCGACACCATCGTCGATGATCCAGTGATCGCAGCCATTGGGGTCCACCCAGATGCCGGCCTGAAGTTGGCTTAGGTGCTTTTTGTCGGTCCCACGATCCGTGGTTTTATCTGGGCCAACGCTTCCGTGACCACAGGCGGCCAAAAGCCCGAGAACGGGGAAGACGCTTACAATTTTCAACAGTTTCATAATTTTTCCCCTTAGCGCCAGCACATGATTTCAACGCGACGGTTTTGCGCCATGCCTTCAGCCGTGGTGTTCGAGGCTTTCGGCATACGTTCGCCATAGCCGCGCACATCGGCAATGCGGGCGCCCATGGAGCGCGCAACACCGGCCACGGCATTGGCGCGACGGTAGGACAGGTTCATGTTGTATTGATCAGATGCCCGGCTGTCGGTGTGTCCGACGATCGTGTAAGAAACGGCACCGGTTTTCTGGAAGAAGCTTTGCAGGCTTTGCCGTGCCGAACCGCTAAGGCGGGCGCTGTCGGTTGCGAAATACTGATCTGTATTCAAGGTGCCGCAATGATTCATCGTGCGGCACACCGGGACGCCCTGCCGCGAGACATGCGGCGTCATATACCCTTCGACGCCATCATCCATGACCCAATGTTCACAGCCATCCGGATCGACCCAGATGGTGGGGACATAGCGCTCGCCCTTGATCACACGCTGCCCTTGCTGTGCCAGCCCGGCTTCGGCCATGGCCGCAAGCCCAAGGGCAACGGCAGCAAGCCCTCCCAGAACACGGGATATTGCAATTGATTTAACTTTCATAATGGTACCGCCCCTTTTCACCAGTTCCCCCAGTCGTCCGACGCGGGTGAGCAGGCACCGTCTGCGCCGGATTATCAGCGTAGTTTAGCAAGTTTAGCTTTAATGTGAAGGAGAATTCACCAGATATTGTGTCCTATCGGGAAACAATACCAAGAGGCGCGCACAAAAGGCTGCGCGCTGCGGGTCAATGCCCGCGCGCAGCGCACTCCTGATCTGGTCATACGACCAGACGACCCGCCAAGGAATTCGAGCCGCTTTCGGTGATTTCCACCTGCGCCAGATCGCCGGCATTCAGGTCACAGTCAGCCACATGCACCGCGTGCAGGTAATCGGACTTCCCAACCATTTGCCCCGGCAAGCGCCCCGGCTTTTCGAACAAAACGCCAACCGTGCGGCCAACCATGGCATCCTGAATGGCGCGTTGGTGATGGGTGATCCGGTCTTGCAGGCGATGCAGGCGCTCGGTTTTCACATCTTCGTCCAGTTGCGCGCGCTCGGGCGCCGGGGTGCCGGGGCGGGTCGAATATTTGAAGGAATAAGCATAGCCGTATTTGACCTCTTCGATCAGGTCCATCGTAGCCCGAAAATCCGCCTCGGTCTCTTCCGGGAAGCCGACGATGAAATCGCCCGACATCAGGATATCAGGCCGCGCGGCGCGGATGCGTTCGATCAGGCGGATGTATTCCTCGGCGGTGTGTTTGCGGTTCATCCGCTTGAGGATACGGTCACTGCCCGATTGCACGGGCAAATGCAGGTAAGGCATCAGTTTTTCACAGGTGCCATGCGCCTCGATCAGATCATCGGTCATGTCATTGGGATGCGAGGTGGTGAAACGGATGCGCTGCAACCCGTCGATCTTGTTCAACTCCCAGATCAGCCGTGCAAGCGACCAGTCCGCCCCATCGGGGCCTTGGCCGTGATAGGCGTTGACGTTCTGGCCCAGCAAAGTGATTTCACGCACGCCACGATCCACCAGTTCGCGGGCTTCATCCACGATACGGGCGGCGGGGCGGCTGGCCTCGGCGCCGCGGGTGTAGGGCACAACGCAGAACGCGCAGAATTTATCGCAGCCTTCCTGCACAGTCAGAAAGGCGGTGGGGCCGCGCTTGGCCTTGGGGCCACGGGTTTTCAGCGCCTCAAACTTGTCATCCAGCGGAAAATCGGTATCCAGCGCCTTTTCACCGGCCCGCGTCTTGGCCTCCATCTGCGGCAGGCGGTGATAGGATTGCGGGCCGACAACCAGATCGACCAGCGGCTGGCGGCGCATGATCTCTTGCCCCTCGGCCTGCGCGACACAGCCCGCCACGCCGATTTTCAGATCGGGGTTTTCATCCTTGAGTGCCCGGAACCGGCCCAGTTCGGAATAGACCTTTTCGGCGGCCTTTTCGCGGATATGACAGGTGTTCAGCAAAATCATGTCGGCATCATCGGGGCTGTCGGTTTCGACATAGCCCGCGCCGCCCATGGCCTCGGCCATGCGTTCGCTGTCATAGACATTCATCTGGCAACCATAGGTCTTGATGAACAGCTTTTTGGGGTCCGACATCCGCGCAGCTCCTGCCTTGTTACAAGGGCGCGTCCTACATCATGTCTGGGGTGTCTTGCAATGCGCGCCGAATTGCCCGACTTTACCAGAAAAACCGGGGACGAAGATGCAGTTTGACAGCCTTGAGGAGTTTGTGACGCGCGGCGCGGGCACGGCGCTTGCCAAAGGGCCGGTGGCAATTGTGCTGGTCGAGGACGATATCGAAGTAAACAGCACCATGCGCCATCATCTGGATTGCGGGTTCGCATCTGTGCTGGCCCTGATGCCCGAGGGGTTTTCGCTGGCCGATGATGTGGCCGCGAAGGTGCATCGCATCACCCACAGCATTGTGGCCACCGGCGATTTCGCCGGGGCGGTCAACCAGATAAGCCAGGCCGCGCCGGGGCTTTGGATGTATTACTGTTTCAATGGTGAATATCTGTTCTACCCATTTTGCGAAACACGCACAGTGGGCGAGATGCTGGCCTTTCACACCGAAGAACGGCGCGATTCGATGCTGAGTTATGTCATTGATTTGTATGCCGGGGATCTGGGCCGTCACCCCAATGCCGTGTCGCTGGAAGACGCGCATATGGACAAATCGGGTTATTACGCGCTGGCGCGCAAAGACCCCGACAATCACGACCACCCGAAAGAACGGCAACTGGATTTTTACGGCGGCCTGCGCTGGCGCTATGAGGAACATATCCCGGCCCCGCGCCGCAAGATCGACCGGATCGCCCTGTTCAAGGCCAAACCCGGCCTGACCCTGCGTAAAGATCACACGTTTTCCGACGCCGAATACAACACCTACGCCTGCCCGTGGCACAACAACCTGACGGCGGCGATCGCATCGTTTCGCACGGCCAAGGCGCTCAAACGCAACCCCGGCTCGACCTTCGATATCGAGACCTTCAAATGGCACAACTCGGCCCAGTTCGAATGGCATTCCCGGCAGTTGCTGGACCTTGGCTTGATGGAACCCGGGCAATGGTTCTAAGGCCCCTGCCCGGGCTGGTCAGATTTGGAGCCGACCGATGGTTTGCACCTCCAAGACGGCCGGTATCTCCCGTTGCAGGTGTGACAACCGGATCAGGCTCGGGGTAGTCAAGCGTTGGAATAAGCGTATCGATGGTCACATATTGGGCAACGACAGGCGTTGCACTGACACTAGAAAAAACGAACACAAAAATAACTGATCTCATGGCACCGCCCTTTCTATGAACGTTCAGATTCACGACGGGTGGTCTTGCCCATAACCTCAATAAGGTCGGAACCATCACTGTAACACAGCGCTACAAATTCACATAGAGGCTTGCTATCAGGCCGCGCGGAACACGCAGCCTGATCTGAAATCAAAGGTTTTCGGCCTGCGGCATGCCCAGCACGTGATAGCCGCCATCGACATGGATGACCTCGCCGCTGGTGCAGGCGCCTGCATCAGACGCCAGATAAACTGCTGTGCCGCCAATCGCCTCAAGCGTGGCATTGGCGCGCAGGGGGGCGTTCACATCCGTATGCTTGTAGGTCTTGCGCGCCCCACCTATGGCCGCGCCCGCCAGCGTTTTCATCGGGCCGGGGGAAATAGCGTTCACGCGGATACCTTCGGGGCCAAGATCGTTGGCCAGATAGCGGGTGGCCGATTCCAGCGCCGCCTTGGCCACGCCCATCACGTTGTAATTGGGCACAACCTTGTTCGAACCCTGATAGGTCATCGTCAACAAGGTGCCGCCATTGTCGCGCATCATCGGATAGGCGCGGCGCGCCACGTCGATGAAGGAATAGGCCGAAATTTCAAGGCTGTGCTTGAAATTCTTGCGACTGGTGTTGATGAAGCGGCCCGTCAGTTCGGATTTGTCCGAATAGGCGATGGCATGCACCAGAAAATCAATCGTCGGCCAAGTTTCGGCCAGTTCCGCAAAGCCCGCGTCCATCGACGCGTCATCGGTCACGTCCATATCCAACAGGATACTTGACCCAAGGCTTTCGGCCAGCGGCTGCACCCGTTTGCCAAAGGCATCGCCCTGATAGGTAAAGGCCAACTCGGCCCCGGCGTCGTGCATCGCCTTGGCGATACCCCACGCGATGGAGCGCTCATTGGCCACCCCCATGATCAGGCCGCGTTTGCCCTGCATTGAATTGCTCATGTCAAATTATCCGTGATATTTGCTAAGAAGCATGGACCCATTGGTGCCGCCAAAGCCGAAACTGTTGGTCATCACCGTGTCCAACCCAGCATTGTCGACACGGGCCGTCGCGATTTCATTGGCATGAATGG
>Ga0102925_1002485_pt1 | contig 10173 bp, 2 predicted proteins | sample SalPonR1_A_D1_MG_FD_78216 | JGI IMG/M metagenome (GOLD analysis project Ga0102925, IMG submission 78216) | Salt pond soil microbial communities from South San Francisco under conditions of wetland restoration - Salt Pond MetaG R1_A_D1_MG | ecosystem: Environmental > Aquatic > Marine > Intertidal... | reverse complement strand
GTCCGGGCGCTCCAGCAGGGGGCTCGGGACTATGTAGCCAAGCCCTTCAACCAGGTGGAGCTGCTCACCCGTGTGGAGAATACGCTGGTCTTGCAGGTGGCAGAGCAGCAGCGTCTGCATCTCGCCAGCGACTTTGACCCCGTCACCGATCTGCCCAATCGCGACTACGCCCTGACCCTGCTCTCTGGCTTGCTGGAAGACTCGGCTCCCGAGGATTCGCGCATGGCTGTGGCTGTCCTGGAGATCGGCTCCTATCAGAGGCTCGTCCAGAGCTTCGGCTACAGCGTGGCTGACGCTTGCCTACTAGTCTGTACCCAACGGCTCCAGGCGGAGCTATTCCCCTTCCGCCAGATCATGCTGGGCCGTCTTGAAGGGGGCTGTCTGCTGATTGGCGTTCAGGGCAAGCCGGCGAAGGGTTACACCGGCCTCACCGATTGTGCGGCAGATATTCTCGAGGCGTTATCCGGCACGGTCCAGCTGGAGTCCATCGAGGTGCGGCCCGAGCCGCGCCTAGGGGCGGCCCTGTTCCCCTTGGATGCCGACAGCGTGGAGGGGCTGCTGGCTAAGGCTCAGGCCGCTCTGGGCCAGGCGCGGGACAATCCGGCCGAGCCGCTCGCCTTCGCCGATGCCGCCGCCAATCAGCAGCTTCGGGCGCGCCTGGAGCTGGAGGCGGAGCTGCGAAATGCCGTGGAGAGGGAGGAGTTCTTTGTCGAGTATCAGCCCCAGTACGCTCTCGCCGATGGCCGGGTCTGTGGGGCAGAGGCGTTGATCCGTTGGCAGAGCCCGGAGAAGGGTCGCATCTCCCCCGGAGAATTTATTCCCGCTCTGGAGGCAACGGGTCTGATTCTCCAAGCAGGTGTATGGCTAATCGATGAGGTCTTTGCCCAGATTGCGACCTGGCGCGAGCAGGACCATACGGACCTGAAGGTCGCCATCAATCTATCCCCCCGCCAGATCGAGGCCGGCAATCTCCCGGAACTTCTGGAGCAGGCTGTGGCCCGGCACGGGATCCCGGCCGCGACAGTGGAGCTAGAGGTTACCGAGAGCCTGCTGCTATCCGGCAAGGAGTCCACCCGGCAAGTCCTGGAGCAGGCGGAGGCCATGGGCTTCAGTATCGCCCTGGACGATTTTGGCACGGGCTACAGCGCTCTCTCCTACCTGTACAACTACCCCTTCCACAAGCTCAAGATCGATCGCTCCTTCACCGCCGCCATGGGACATACCACCAAGGGGACCCCGCTGGTGGGTGGGATCATCCAGCTGGCCACCAACCTGGGGCTGGTCAGCGTGGTCGAGGGGATCGAAGAGTCTTGGCAAGAGGAGCTTCTGAAAACGATGAATGGCGCAGTCGGGCAGGGATTCAAGTTCAGCAAACCGCTGGGAGTTGCGGACTTCGAGGGCCTCCTGCGGGCGTCGCGCGAACGCCCGGTGGAGTAGCTCCGGCCATTCTCAATTTTGACCCACCTGCTTGCGTGCTCGAATCAAAGGACTTTCTCTCATGCAGCCACCCGAAAAGCCTGGCAACGAAGACGAGCGCGTGGATGCGCTCTGTGGCCTGGAAGTCCTGGACACCCCCGATGAGGAGCGGTTCGACCGCCTGACCCGGGTGGCGCGGCGCCATTTCGGGGTCGACATCGCGCTGGTGAGCCTGGTGGACAGCGAGCGCCAGTGGTTCAAGTCGCGCCAGGGCCTGGAGGCCGAGCAGACCCCGCGGGACATCTCGTTCTGTGGCCACGCCATCCTGGGGGAGCGCGTCTTCCAGGTCCCGGATGCCCGGGCCGACCCGCGCTTCGCCGATAACCCCCTGGTGACCGGGGCGCCGCATATCCGCTTCTACGCCGGCGCGCCCCTGCACGCCCCCGGGGGTGCGCGCGTGGGGACCCTCTGCATCATCGACGAGAATCCCCGGACCTTCTCCGAGGAGGAGCTCGGTCTCCTGCGGGATCTCGCCGATACCGTGGAAGCCGAGCTGGAGCGCGAGGCGCTGGCGCAGTCGCAGCAGGCGGTTCAGGCGCGGGAAGAACAGCTCAAGTCGGTTCTGAACACGGCGGTGGATGCCATCGTGATCGCCGACGAGGGTGGCCGGGTCCAGGCCTTTAACCCCGCTGCCGAGGCGATGTTCGGCTATTCCGGAGACGAGATCTGGGGAGAGTCGATCAACCGGCTCATGCCAGCGGATCAGGCCGGCGTTCACGACCAGTACCTGCAGGATTTCCAGGAGCATCGCGAGCGCCGTTTCATGGGTCAGCGGCGGGAGGTGCAGGGGGTGCGGCGGGACGGCACCCCGTTCCCCATCGAGATCGCGGTCAGTGACGTGGAGCAGAACGGGGAGCTGTGGTTCACGGCCATCATCCGGGATGTCAGCGAGCGCAAGGCGGCCGAGCGGGCGCTGGCCGACCGCGAGGCCCAGTACCGGGACCTGGTGGAGAGTCAGGCCCAGTTCATCGAGCGCTTCCTGCCGGATACCACCATCGTCTTTGCCAACCGGGCCCTGGCTGATCGGCTCTCGTGCAGTCCCGAGGACCTGCAGGGGACGCGCTGGGCCGACCTGCTCTCCACGGAGGAGCGGGACGGGGCGCTGGCGGAGCTGGGTCGTTTCCACCCCGGCGACCCGGTCCGGACCTTCGAGAATTCGCTGACGCTGGCGTCGGGCGAGGTCCGCTGGGTCCACTGGACCAACCGTGCCTTCTTCAACGATGCGGGGGAGGTGACCCACTTCCAGTCGGTGGGGATCGATATCACCGAGCGCCGGCAGGCCGAGGAGGAGCGGGCTCGGCTCCTTGAGGTCCTGGAGTCCACCGAGGAGCGTTGGCGGTTCGTGCTCGACGCCACCGGGCAGGGGGTCTGGGACTGGGACGCGACCACGGACACCGTCTACTTCTCGCCCCAGTGGAAACGAATGCTCGGCTACCAGGAAGACGAGATCGGCAACGGCCTTGAGGAGTGGCGGGATCGCGTCCACTCCGACGAACGGGCGGAGGTCCTGGCCGATCTGCAACGCCACCTGACGGGGGAGACCGAGGCCTACGAGAACGAGCACCGGGTCCGCTGCAAGGACGGCAGCTACAAGTGGATCCTGGACCGCGGGCGGGTGGTCGAGCGGGATGATGCGGGCAATCCTCTCCGCGTGATCGGTTCGCACACGGACATGACCGAGCGGCATCGCCTGTTCGAGAGCCTCCGGGAACAGGAGAACCGCTTCCGGACGCTGTTCGAACTCTACCCGGATGCCACCGTGCTCCTCGACCCGGAGAGCGGGCTCCCGGTCCAGTTCAACCGGACCGCTCATGAGCAGCTGGGCTATACCGCCGAGGAGTTCGCCGGGTTGCGGATCCCGGATTACGAGGCCCGGGAAACCCCGGCGGAGACCGAGGCCCATATCCGCGCCATCTTCGAGCAGGGGCGGGATGACTTCGAGACCCGCCACCGTCGCAAGGATGGCTCCCTGGTGGATGTTCGGGTGACCGTGGTCCTGCTGACCCTCGAGGGGGAAACCTGCTTCCTGGCCGTGTTCCGGGACGTCAGCGAGCAGCAGCGGGTCCTGCGCGAACTCGCCGAGAGTGAACAACGCTTCACGGATGTGGCCATGGCGGCCGGGGAGTACATCTGGGAGATCGATGCCGAGGGCCGATATCGTTTCGTCACCGCCCCGGCGGAATCCCTCCTGGGTTACTCCGTGGACACCATCATCGGCCGTTCCCCCTTCGAATTCATGCCCGAGGAAGAGGCCCGGCGCGTCCAGGAGAGGCTCGACCAGTGGGCGGCCGAAAAGGTCTCCTGGCAGGGGCTGGAGCATACCTCCGTGCGGGCTGACGGCCAGTTGGTCTATCAGCGCGTGAGCGGGCTGCCCCTGCTGGGAGAGAACGGCGAACTCCTCGGCTTCCGCGGGACCGGTCGTGACATTACCGAGGAGAAGGAGGCGGAGCAGGCCCAGCAGGCCCTTACCGAGCGCCTGCACCTGGCAACCTCCGCCGCCGGGCTGGGGATCTGGGACTACGACATTGCCAGTGGCCGGCTCGACTGGGACGAGGGCATGTTCCGGATCTACGGGGTCGAACCGGCCAAGTTCTCCCACCGGATGGAAGACTGGGAACGCGCCCTGGTGGGCGAGTCCCGGGAGCGGGCCGTGGCCCGGTTCCGGGCCGCCCTGGAAACCGGCGGCCGGTTCGAGACCGAAATGGTCATCCAACGGGCCCGGGACAGGGCCGAACGGACGCTGCACGGCGAGGCACAGGTCATCCGGGGCGAGGCGGGCGAGGCCGTGCGCGTGGTCGGGATCAACCGCGACATTACCGAACAGGAGGAGAACCGGCGCCAGCTGGCCGCTGAGGAGGCCAAGTTCCGCGGCCTGTTCGAGTTCTCGCCGGTGGGGATCGCCATGAACGATTTCGCCACGGGGGCCTTCCTCGAGTTCAACGAGGCGGTCAACGAGCCGGCCGGGTATACCCGCGAGGAATTCGAGGCGCTGAGCTACTGGGAGCTGACGCCGGTGGAATACCTCGCCGAGGAACAGGCCCAGCTGGAATCCCTGCAGCGCCGCGGCTACTACGGTCCCTACGAGAAGGAATACATCCACAAGGATGGCTCGCGCTATCCGGTGCTCCTCCACGGCTTCAGGACGACCACGCCGGAAGGGCACGAGGTCATCTGGTCGGTGGTCCAGGACATCTCGGTCCAAAAATCGACCGAGAAGGCCCTGCGCGAGACCACGGAACGCTTCGGTGGCATCTTCGAGCAGACCGGCAGCGGCGTGGCGGTCTACCGCCCGGTGGATGGCGGCGAGGACTTCGTTTTCGTCGACTACAATCCGGCCGCGGAGCAGATGGACCGGACCGAGCGTAGCGCTGTTCTGGGCCGCCGCTTGACGGTGTGTTTCCCCGGCGTCCGAGATATCGGCCTGCTGGCCGCTCTCCAGCGCGTCTACCGCACCGGCGAACCGGAGCATCTGCCCGTCTGCGAGTATCGCGATGATGAGATTCTGGGCTGGCGGGAAAATCGGGTCTTCCGGCTCTCCTCCGGCGAGGTGGTGGCCGTCTACGACGACCTGACCGAGGTCAAGCAGGCCCAGCAGGAGTCGGAGCGGGCGCGCGAGGAGGCCGAGCGGGCCAGCCGCGCCAAGAGCGAGTTCCTGGCCAACATGAGCCACGAGATCCGCACGCCCATGAACGCCGTCATCGGGATGAGCCAGCTACTGCTGCAGTCCACCCTGGAGGAGCAGCAGTACGATCGCGTGAACAAGATCCATCACTCCGCCCGGATGCTGCTGGGGATCATCAACGACATCCTCGACTTCTCGAAGATCGAGTCGGGCCAGCTGGAACTGGAAGACCGCGAGTTCCGGCTCGACGAGGTCATCGAGCAGATGTCGGCCTTCTTCGGGGAAGAGGCCAGTACCAAGGGGCTGGAGTTCCTCTATGATATCCAGCCCGATCTGCCCCCCTCCCTGGTGGGGGATTCCCTCCGGCTCTCTCAGGTCCTGACCAACCTGCTCAGTAACGCCATCAAGTTTACGGATGGGGGCGGCGTGGTGGAGCTGGGCATCCGCGCTGTTGAGGGGGCGCAGGACGGCCATGCGAGGTTGCGTTTCCACGTCCGGGATACCGGCATCGGCATGAGCGAGGAACAGGTCGCTCGTCTCTTCCGGCCCTTCAGCCAGGCCGACAGCTCCACCACGCGCCGTTTCGGCGGCACCGGACTGGGGCTGGCCATCAGCCGGCAGCTGGTGGAGAAGATGGGCGGCGAACTCCGGCTGGAGTCCGCACTCGGCCAGGGGAGTACCTTCGCATTCATGCTCGAGCTGCCGGTGGGCGGGGAGCCCCGTCAGCGGCTGGAGTGTCCCGGCACGCAGGGGGAACGGGTGCTCATCGTGGACGATTACGCCCCCGCTCGGCAGGTGATGCGCGAGTTCCTCCACCACTGCGGCTACGAGACGGAGGAGGCCGGCAGTGGAGAGGCCGGCATCGACCGGGTCCGGGCTGCGGAGGCCGAAGGCCGGCCCTTCGACTTCATCCTGATGGACTGGAACATGCCGGGGGGCATGGACGGGCTGGAGACCTGCCGGGAGCTGGAACGGCTCCAGCAACAGGGGGCGCTGGCGCATACCCGGATGCCCATCCTGATGGTCAGCGCCTATTCCCGGGACGAACTGGAACTCGACGATCGCCTGGTGCAGGGCTTCCTGGCCAAGCCCCTGACCGCCTCGTCCCTCTACGATGCCCTGGTCCGGGCCGAGAGTGGCGAGGCGGCCGCGGCCTCCTCGGACCCTGGGCCGGTGACGCCGGATCTGACGGGCCACGAACTCCTCCTGGTGGAGGACAACGAGACCAACCAGGAGGTGGCCAGCCTGCTCCTGGAGAAGACCGGGGCCACCGTCCGCCTGGCGGAAAACGGGGCTCGGGCCCTGGAGGCCGTGGCCGCGGGCGCACCGGATCTCATCCTGATGGATCTGCAGATGCCGGAGATGGATGGCTTCGAAGCCACGCAACGGCTGCGGGAGACGGGCTATGCCGGACCGGTGATCGCCCTGACCGCCGCCGTCATGGATGACGATCGCCAGCGCGCTCGTGAAGCGGGCATGGATGACCACCTGGGCAAGCCCATCGAGTCTGAACGTCTGTACAGCCTTCTGGTCGCGCATCTGGGGGGCTCTGCCCGTCGCGGAAAGGGGAATCCGGGAGGCCCGCAGGCAGCGCAGCCCGCCGCCCCGGTTACCGAGGGTTTGCCCGACAGCCTCCCGGGATTCGACCTGGCGCGGGGCCGCGACCTGCTCGGCCACGATGACGCCCTCTACGCGCGCATGCTCCGGCGTTTTCGCCGGAAGCTGTCAACGGAGTACACCCAGCTGTTCGAACATCTTCGGTCGGGCCGGGAAGCCGAGGCCCACCGGGTTGCCCATACCCTCAAGGGAGCGGCAGGGACGCTGGCGGCGGTGGAGATCCAGGGACTGGCCGCGCGGATCGACCGCCAGCTCAAGGCGGGGGAGGTCGTCGAAGAATCGCTGTGTGAAGCCATGGCACGGGCAATGAGCCAGGCGGAGGAGGTCCTCGAGAACCTGGAAACCGGGAACCATGGTGCGGCGACGGGCAGCCGGCAGGCGGTGGAGACCCTGCGCCGCCATCTCGCGAGCAGCGCCCTGGTGGAAGAGGCTACCCTGAAAGAGGCACTGGCCTACCTGCGTGGGTGCGGGCTCGAATGCGACCGGCTCGAGGGTCTGGTGGAACAGATGGAATTCGAGGAGGCCCTGCAGTTGCTGGACGAACGTATGGGAGCGATGGGAGGAACTGCACGCGATGACGACCGATGAGCAGCCGACCATCCTCGTGGTCGATGACGAGCCGGCCAATATCCAGGCGCTGGGCAGTCTGCTCAAGGACGAGTACCAGATCCGCGTGGCCAACAGCGGCGAGAAGGCCCTGGCCCTGATCCAGCAGGGCGATCAGCCGAACCCGGACCTGATACTGCTGGATATCCAGATGCCCGGGATCGACGGGTACGAGGTTTGCGGGCGCCTTAAGGAGGATCCCGCCAGCAGCGGGATCCCGATTATCTTTGTGACTGCGCTGGACGCGGTCAGCGACGAGGAACAGGGCTTGAACCTGGGCGCTGTGGACTACATCGCCAAGCCCTTCAATCAGGCCATCGTCCGTGCCCGCGTTCGAACGCACATGAGCCTCAAGCGCAAGACCGATCTCCTCGAGGAGATCGCCCTGCTCGATGGTCTGACGGGGATCCCAAACCGTCGCAACTTCGACCAGGAACTCCAGCGCGAGGGCAAGCGAAGCTTCCGCGAGGGCGACTCGTTCTCGCTCCTGATGATGGACATCGACCACTTCAAGGCCTTCAACGATCACTACGGGCACGGAGCTGGAGACACCGCCCTCCGGAAGGTGGCCGAAACCCTTGGGGAGTCACTCTCGCGCCCCACCGATCGGGTCTCCCGTTATGGTGGCGAGGAATTCGTGGTCCTGCTGCCCTCCACGGACCGGGAGGGTGCCTGCCGGGTTGCCGAGAGGCTTCGGGCGGCGGTCGAAGAGTTGGCCATCACTCACCAGTACTCCACTGTAGCCACGGTGGTGACCTTGAGCATCGGTTGCGCCACGCACTCACCGGATGATGCCGGCGAGCTCCCCGATGACCTCCTTCGGCGCGCGGACGAGGCCCTCTACCGGGCAAAGGAGGCGGGACGGAATCGCTATGCCTGAGCCCGCTGCCGGGCGGGGCGTAACGAACACCGCCAATGCGACCGATCCCCGGCCGGCCATCCTGGTGGTGGACGACGAGCCGGCCAACATCCAGGCCCTGGGTAATCTGCTGAAGGCCGAATATCGCATCCTCGTAGCCAATGGGGGGGAGAAGGCCCTGGCCCTGGTGCGGGATCGCGAGCAGCCCGGTCCGGACCTGATCCTGCTCGATATCCGGATGCCCGGTATTGACGGTTTCGAGGTCTGTCGGCGCCTCAAGGCCGATCCCGGAAGCCGGGACATCCCCGTGATCTTCGTGACCGCCCTGGATTCCCCTCGCGAGGAGGAGCGGGGGCTCGAGCTGGGAGCAGTGGACTACATCGCCAAGCCCTTCCATCCGGCGATCGTCCGTTCCCGGGTTCATGCGCACATGAGTCTCAAGCGCAGGACCGATGTGATGGAGCAGCGCCAGGCCGCTCTGGACCGGCTGCAAGAGGCAACCGACGCGCGCGATGACTCGGTCGAGGAGAAGATCGAGGCCCTGCTGCGGTTGGGAGCCGACTTTTTCGGCTTGCCCTATGCCATCCTGAGCCGGATCGACGGGGCGGATTACCGGGTTCGGCAGGCACGGAGTCCCGGGGGGGTCCTGCATCCGGGGCAGCACTTCACGTTGGGGACCACTTACTGTACCCACACCCTCGCGGCCGATGGTCCGACCGGGTTTGCCCACGTCGGCGAGTCCGCCATCGCCGAGCACCCGTGTTACCGGATCCAGGGTATGGAAGCCTATATCGGGACCCCTATCCGGGTGGAGGGGCAGGTCTACGGCACCCTCAATTTCTCCGCACCGGAGCCGCGGACCGAGTTCAGTGATTTCGACTGGCGGTTGCTGGAGCTCATGGGTCATTGGGTGAGCGGTGCATTGACCCGGTCGGCCTATCGCCGAGCACTGGAATGCGAGCGCGATCTCTTTATCGGCGGTCCGACTGTCGCCTTCATCTGGCGTTACGAGCCTGGCTGGCCGGTGGACTATGTGTCACCGAATCTGGCAGAAAACTTTGGCCATGACCCGGCCGCCGTTACCGGGAAACCCTTCACGGAACTGGTGCACCCGGAGGATCGCGAGCGTGTCGCTCGGGAGGTTGAGGACTGCTTGTCCGAGGGCGTACCGAGCTTCCAGCAGGAATACCGGTTGCGGGCACGAGAGGGGCAGTATCACTGGGTATACGATTTCACGGTTCCCCGCCGCAACGAAGAGGGCGTGGTGGAAACCCTGCACGGTTACCTGCTGGACCGTTCCAGTGAACACCAGTTGCGCGGTGCCTTGGAGGACTCCAATCGTGAGCTGGAACAGTTCGCCTACGCGATCTCCCACGACCTCAAGGAACCGCTGCGGTCAGTAGCCGGCTATCTGGGCCTGTTTCGGCGGCGTGTCGACAACGACCTTCCCGAAAAGGCCGCCGACTACCTGGCCGCTGCCGAAGCCGGCAACCACCGTATGGGCCGGATGGTCGAGGAACTCCTCGAATATTCCCGTATCACGCGCAGAGGATGTGAATTGGCCCCGGTGGCATTGGACGAGGTCTTGGAGGAAGCGCTCGCAAATCTGGCCAGCGCACGCGAGGAGACCGGCGCGACCATCGAGGCCGATCCGTTGCCGACCGTGCTCGGGGATCAGGTGCAGCTGGTGCGGTTGTTCCAGAATGTCTTGAGTAACGCGCTCAAGTACCGCCGTGCGGAGGTCCCTCCATCGATCGCGATTCGCCTCGAAGAGCGTGCGGGGGCGTGGCAGGTGGCGGTCACTGATAACGGGATCGGGAAAGAAACCGAACAGGCATACAGGGTCTTCCAGGTCTTCCAGCGGTTGCACAGCCGGGAAGCCTACGAGGGAACCGGTGCCGGGATGGCGTTGGCGCAGCGGATCGTGCAGCGCCATGGTGGTACGATCTGGGTAGAGTCAGCGGGAGAGGACTGTGGCAGTACCTTCCGCTTT
>Ga0102925_1002480_pt1 | contig 10176 bp, 11 predicted proteins | sample SalPonR1_A_D1_MG_FD_78216 | JGI IMG/M metagenome (GOLD analysis project Ga0102925, IMG submission 78216) | Salt pond soil microbial communities from South San Francisco under conditions of wetland restoration - Salt Pond MetaG R1_A_D1_MG | ecosystem: Environmental > Aquatic > Marine > Intertidal... | reverse complement strand
CGACACCAACAAACAGACCGGCATCGCGGACTTCATGTAACTCGTTGGCCATCAACGGTTACCCGTTGGGGCACGAACTCCCACTCGAATGCGACGACGGGACCTGCTCGCGGCGGTACCGCCGGCCGCAGCAGGGCTGGGTGGGTGTTTCGATCTGGGGGGCATGTACTCCTCGGGAATGCTTTCCGCCGCCGACCTCGGGATCTGTCCGGACCGGGAGCGAGAGGGCACTTCGAAACCGGGTCGAGAGACGGACAGGCCCGTGCAGGTTTTCGTCCGTAACGACTCCGAGACCCGACAGCGAATCGAAGTGACGGTCGAGGGCCTGAAAGGAACGTACTTCGACGAAACGGTCGAAATCGCCGCGGGAAAGCGGGTCCCGGTGTTCGATGGGGAATCGAAACCGAACCTGACCGGAGAATACCGGCTCTCGTTCGTCATCGAGGATGGCGGTCGGTTCAGCGCGGACTGGCAAGTGTGCAAACACACCGACGATCTCGTCGTAATCGTCACTTCGGGTGGCGGATTCGGCTTCGAGCGCCCCGAATGACGGGTGGTGCGGCCGTCACGTGTCGAGGACGTACCCCTGGTTGCGGAGACACTGGCGCATCTCCTCGGCGGTTTCGTGCTTGTGCAGCGTCGTCGGGGTGTCGCAGTAGTAGATCGTCCCGTCGTGGCGGAGCGTGACCTCGTAGGCCGACCCCAGCATCTCGGTTTCGACGACGACCCGTCGACCTGCCTCCAGGTGCTCGATGATCTCGTCCGACTCGAGTTCCCCCGCAGTGACGCGCAGTGGTTCGGTCATCTTTCACGGGTATCGGCGTGGATCGCCAATACGGTTTCGCCGCCGTCGGTCCTGGACGACTCGTTCGGAAGCGACCGCTCGTGCGGACCGGACGCACGCCAGCCCCGGGTATATTTTCGCGCTTCGCGGAGGGGGACGTATGTCGACGACGACCCGTTTCGAACCCCAGTCCAGGGACGGTTCCGCGATCACCCGTGCTGCCGGTCTCGGCGTTCTCGCCGGCGTCGTCTTCGGGCTACTCATCCAGTTCCGACTCGATCGGATGACCGCCATCGGGGCGATGTACACGCTCGGAGACCCGCAACTCTCCGTCGGCTGGGTCGCCCATCTCGTTCACAGCGCCCTGTTCGGTGCCGTCTACGGACTCGTCGTCGACAGGGAACTGTTCGACGCCGTCGCGACGCGGCCGTCGACTGGTCTCCTGCTCGGCGGTGGTTTCGGAGTGCTCCTCTGGGCGGTCAACATCGTCGTGATCTGGCCGCTGTGGCTCGGTGCCGTCGGAGTCCCCGAAGCGCCCTCGCTCCCCTTTCTCGCTATGCTTCCCCTTGTCGGTCACCTGGTGTACGGCGGGCTGACCGGCCTGTTGTACGCCGGCTTCGGTCGTCGGTGAACGGCTTCCGCTCCCGTCGAGGCCCGGCCCCACCGGATCTTTTTGTTCTCGACCCACCTACTGGTGGCCATGTTCGGTACTCGCGGCGACCTCGAAGTCGGAACGCTCCTGAAGATCGTCTTGGGCCTCGTCGTGGTCCTCCTGGTGCTCGAGATCGTCGGTGAGATCCTCGAGTTCACCTTTTGGTTGCTCAGTCTGCTCCCCACGTTGGTGGGGATCGCGATCGTCGTCCTCATCGTCCTCTGGTTCCTCGACCGCCTCTGAGATCGTCACGCTCATTCGCCTCGATCCCCGAATTCCTCCCGTGTACAGTCTCAACGCGCCGGTGCCGGGTCGAGTTCGCCGCCTCGTCGACGAGCTCCAGCCGGCGCTCCTCCCGTTCGATCGCCGCCGCGAGCGCCCGGCCATCGTCGTCAAGCGTCTTGGCGACGGCCGGGCCGACGCGATCGCCGATCGTCTCCGGGTGGCGATGACGGGGACGCCGGCCGTCGAGGCGAGCATTACTGGGATCGATTACTTCGAGACGCCCACGAACGGTCCCGGACCGGTCGTCTTTCTCGACGTGGAGAGTCCCGGCTTGCATCGGATCCACCGCACCCTCGAGGACGAGTTCGACGCAGTCGAGGGGATCGAGGGCCGGAACTATCGGCCGCACCTGACGCTGGCCCGCGGTGGCGACATCGAGGACGCCCGCCGACTCGCGGACCGTGACGTCGAGTCGGTCACGTGGACGGTGTCGGCAGTCCAGTTCTGGGACGCGCGGTTCGACGAGGTCGTCCGTCGGATCTCGCTACCCTCCTGACGAACGCCGGTCGTTTCGGATCATCCCTCTCCTTTCGTTCATCAAGAGTCGGAGTACTGCCCCCGCGGGTTGCCCCGCAGGGTTCTTCGTCCGGTAGCCCACTCCCGGTTGGCCGCCGTCACACGCGATGGGTCCGCCGCGTGGGTTCGGGGACGTCCTCCTCTCAATCGCGCACGGCGACGGCGTTCGCCCCGCGTACTGGAAATCTACGGCGACCATCGAGGTTTGGCCCCCTCGGCTCGTACCGGTATCGCCCAAAGCCCCGCTTTTTCGGGTTGTCCCCGTCATCGGGGGGCTCAGTCCGGCGATGGGAACGTTATGCCACGCTGATAACACGTGGCTGACGGGAGTCTCTCCCGTCTCCCGTGCCGAACGTGCTGGCCACGATTTCGAGACAGGGACTCCGGCTATTTAATAATTGGGTAGTATAAATTTGATAAATAAACTATCTTCCGATTATTATCGAACCCTAATTATTTCGGAAATCGTCTCGGTCCGCTCGCAACCTACGGCGTCGGGGGCGATCCGTCATAACCGTCGTATCCGGTGAAGAAATTCAGCATCGCGAACTTGAGTTTCCCCGGGTCCACGTCGACCATCTCCTCGCGTTCCTCCGCCGGGAACGTGTCGTGGACGCTGTAATCGCCGAGATCCCGGCGGGCCGCCTCCGTGTACCGGCGATCGAGCAGGACCCGGACGCCGATTTCCTCGGGCGAGCGAATGACTCGGCCGAGGGCCTGCCGGGTCTTGCGGACGGTCGGAATCTCGACCGCGTAGCGCCACCCGGCATCCGCCCGGTCTTCGAAGGTCGCCTCGTAGGCGTCCTGGACCGCTTCCTTTCGATCGTCGAGGTAGGGGTAGGGAACGCCGACCACCACGACGGTGTGGGCGTCGTCGCCGTCGAAACTGACGCCCTCCGCGAGCGTGCCCCACAGCGAGGTCAGGAGTGCGGCGGCGTCGTCTTCGACGAACGTTTCGCGGAGTTCCTCCGCGCGCTCGCCCGGTTCGTCGAGGTACGTCGTCGCGCCGACCGTCAGTCGGTCCGCGTAGCGTTCGGCCTCCGAATAACTCGGGAAGAAGACGAGAGTGTTGCCCGGCGTGAACCGGATCGCGTCCGCGAGGGCGTCGGTCACCGTCGCCTGGACGTCTGGGTCGTTGCGTTCGCTGGCGAACAGCGGCGGCGTATCCACGGCGAACGTCCGGCGGCGCTCCTCGGGGAAGGTAAGGCCGTAGGCCATCGTCGCCGGATCGGACAGGCCGAGGACGTCCTCGGTCACGTCGAAGGGGCGCAGCGTAGCGCTCATGAGGACGCTCGCGTGGACCTCTTCGAACAGTTCCTGGGTAACCGGGCGCGGGATGCAGGTGTACAGCTCGGCGCGCCCGTACACCTCCTCGGTGGCCCGATCGCGCCGCACCGAGACGACGGGGTACTGCCCCGTCTTTTTCCCTTCCTCCATCCACAGTGAGAGGAACGAGGCGGCTTCGAGCGTCTGGCACTCCTTCCTGACGTCCGTCTCGCCGCTCCGGTAGGCCTCCTCGTAACCCTCGTCGAGGTCCTTCCCGAGTGCCATCGCCTCTTCGAGGTCGGCGTCGTAGCCCGGCCCGGAGTACCGTTGCAGGAAGGAGACGGTCAGGTCGTCCCGCCCCTCCTCGTTGTCGATCGGGACGTCGTCCCACTCCTCGCCCACGCTCTCGCGGCCGCCGAACCCCAGGGCGTCCTCGTAGACCTCGACCAGCGCCCGGTGGAACGCCGAGAGGACGTTCACCGCGGCCTCGGCACGGGGATCGCTCACGTCCGCGAGTTCGTCGAGTGCGGATTCGAGCGTGCGTTCCGTGAGCGTCCTGGTCGCGTGATCGCGGGCCGCCGACTCGACGTTGTGGGCTTCGTCGAAGACGGCGATCACGTCCTCGGGGTCACGACCGAGCCACCGGAAGAACTGCCCGCGGATCATCGGATCGAGCAGGTGGTGGTAGTTGCAGACCACGAGGTCGACGCCCTCGATGCCGTCCTTGAGGAGTTCGTACCCGCACAGTCCCCGGTCGTGGGCGAACTCGTAGATCTCGTCGGGCGTTCGGACGTCCTCGAACAGCCACTCGTAGAAGTCGTCGGTGTCCCGGGTCAGGTTCTCGTAGTAGTAGTCGCAGGTGTTGCGCTCCCGGAGGTCCTCGAGGTCGCCCTCGACGCGGTCGAGTTCGTCCATGACTGCGCCCCGCGCCTCGGCGGCACCCTCCTCGCCGTCGCGACTGGCTTCGAGCAGTTCCTCCTGGCGTCGTTCGAGTTGCTGGTGGTCGCGCTCGGCGTCGACGAGTTCGTAGGTCGCGTCCCGGAGCACCTGGCACTCCTCGAAGCCGACGTCGAGGTGGCACATCGAGGACTTGCCCCGGAAGACGACTGCGCGGATCGGTTCCCCCTCGTTGATCGCCCGGGCCTCGGCCACGAACTGTCGCATCTGCTGGTGGACGTTGGTCGTGATGACGACCGTCTTGTCCTCGGCCCGGGCGTATTCGAGGGCGGGCGCGAGCGAGGACAGGGTCTTGCCGGTCCCGCAGGCCCCCTCGAAGAGCACGTCCCGGCCCGCCTGGAGCGCCTCGTGGATCCCCGCCATCGCCTCGCGCTGGTTCTCGTAGGGCTCCTCGTAGGGGAAAAAACGCATGAACTCCGGCACCGCGTCCGCGTCCTGGTCCGTCGCCACGTCGTGAGGTTTCGCGCTCTCGAATAAAAAGGCTCGCCTGCCGGTTGGTGACAACTTACGTCTCGGGTTCGATGTAGACCGTCCTGATCCCCGGTTCGCGGTCCTTGAGCGCCGCCTCGATGGCCGAGATGCGGTCGTCCATCGACTCGGTATCGAGGTCGTCGGCGAAAGCCACGTCGGCGGTCACGACGATCCGTTCGGGCCCGAAGTAGACCGTCCGGAAGTCGATCACTTCCTCGACACCTTCCCAGTTGGCGACGAGTTCGCGGAGATCCGATTCCTCTTGGGCGGACATGCTCTCGCCCAGGATGAGCCGTTTGTTCTCCCAGGCCAGCGCCAGGGCGAACCCCATGAGCATCAGACCGATAGCGAACGCCGCGGCGGCGTCGTAGATCGGGTTTCCGGTCGCCTGCTCGAGGGACACCCCGATCAACGCAAGGACGATCCCGGTGAGCGCGATGGTGTCCTCGGTCAGGGCAGTCAGCGTCGTCACGTCGCTCGTCTTTCGGAAGGCTTCGGGATAGCCGTCCCAGCCGTGGCGATCCATCTGCCGGCGCATCTCTGCCCGGGCTTTGACGAGGGCGTAGGTCTCGAACGCGAACGCGCCCAGCAGGACGGCGTAGCTGACGTACACCGGATCGAAGGACAGCGACGGATCGTACGAGAATCCGAGGAACTCCACGGCCCCGGTGCCGGCGTGGGAGCCGTGCCCGTCGGCGGTGAGTTTCGAGAACCCGTGTTTGGCCGATTCCCAGCCGGCGATGCCGAACAGGAAGACGCTCACGAGGAAGCTGTAGAAGAACTGGGCCTTTCCGTAACCGAAGGGGTGCGTCCTGTCGGCCGCCTGGCCGCCGTAGCGGATGCCGATCAGGAGAAACACCTGGTTGCCCGTGTCGGAGATGGAGTGATAGGTCTCCGAGAGCATCGACGCGCTGCCGGTCAGCAGGAAGGCGACGAACTTCAGGATCGCGATGGCCCCGTTCGCGAACAGTGCGGCCAGCACGACCGTCTTGCTCGAACCCATGCCCATCGAGTCCTCCCGGGAGGGGAAATCGTTTCGGGTGGATGCGATCCTGGCCGAGCCTCGAAAGCGTCGAAAACCCCCCGCGCCTACGACCGTTCGTGCTCGTCATCCTTTCGGATACGCACGCCCACGACGGCCACGAACTGACCGATCACCTGCGAGACGTCGCTCGGGACGCCGACCGGGTCGTTCACGCTGGCGACTTCACGACCGGGGCCGTGCTCGATTCGTTCCAGAGCGCCACGTCCCGTCTCGACGCGGTTTACGGGAACGCCGACGACCCGGCCGTTCGCGAGCGACTCCCGGACGAACGCGTTCTCGAATACGCCGGGATCCGGATCGCCGTCACCCACTGGAAAGACGGGGGTGCGACGGCGCTGTCCATGTTCGGCCGATCGGTCGGGGCGGACCTGGTCGTCTTCGGCCACACGCACCGCCAGCAGGTCGTCAGCGACGCCGAACCGGTCCTGTTGAATCCCGGCAGTCACGCCACGCCGCGAGGGAATCGCCCCGGATACGCTACACTGGTGGCGAGCGAGGGCGGTCTCGCTGGAACGATTCGAGAACCGGACGGGGCTGTCGTCGACCGGTTCTCGGTGTAGGAGAGGAGCGCGATTGGAGGGGAGGAAAGCGTTGGACAGCCGTGTGGTTTCTCTCGGAGGGCCGAACTCAGTCGGGACCACCCGGGTGCACTCTACCCTACGCTCACAGGGATATTATAACTGCTGAAGGGTGAAATAGCCGTTTTACCCTCCAAGAACGTTGCCCACGCCCCCGCCGTCCACGCACCGGAATCGAACCCAGGCTGTCGGCTTACTCCCACTTTTGCGCCGGGAATCCGCGAACGTACCAGAGCGAGAAGACCAGGAGGATCACGAGGGCGCCACCGGCGAAGAAGAACAGTCCCGGCGGGAGGCCTGCGCTCCCTGCGACGCCGGGGGCGTTCGACGCGGCGGTGGCAGTCGCTTCGACGGCCGACAGTCCAGGTTCGACCGCCTGCACCGGTTCTGTTGCTGGCGCCTGTCCGACCTCCGACGCCGTCCTGACGACTTCGCCACCGTCCGGGGCCGCTCCGCCAGCCGGTGCTCCGCCGCTACCGAAGAGGCCCCCGAGGCCGCCGGTCCCGAACGCCGACTGGACGATCAACGCGCCAGCGGCCAGCACGCCGAGTCCGCCGAGTAACCGCGAGAGGGCGGTCTTCAGTCCCGACGAGGCCTTTTCGTCACCCGCGAACACCACCAGCGGCTGGTCCGTGGGTGCGTACACGTTCATTTCCCGGCCTTTCTCCGAGTAGACGGTATCGACCACCTCGATGGCGTCGGCGTTCTCGAGTTTTTCGAGGTGGTACTGGACGTTCTGCAGGGACGTGTCGATGCGGTCGGCCACCTTGGACGGAGTGGCCGGTTCTTCGTGCAGGGCGGCGAGCAGTTTCCGTGCCGTCTCGGAGGACAGTGCCGAGAGCAGGGCGTCGGCGTCCTCGCTGTTCAGGCCGACGATTCGGGGCGTCGCGTCGTTCGCGGGCGTCGCGTCTGAGGTGGAGGGCAGTAAATTTGACATGTGGTCCCACCCGGAACAGCCCCATGTTTCTGCTCCAACACCATCCCTTTTTCGCCTGTCCGTCGATGACTAAAATCGCGCCTATAGTCTCGGCGTGCTACTGCTGACATCACTCCAATCGTGGTTTTAGTCTCTAGAAACGGCCTCAAACTGCCGAAATCGACGTTTTATCGAACAGCCCCCCATCGGGGCCGACGGCGGCTCCTGCTGGCGTAACGTCTTTTGTCGTCCCGGCGGTACCCGGAGACATGGATCCGGTCCTCGTGTTCGTCGCCGTCGGGCTCGCCATCCTGATCTTCTTCCTCTACCTGCTGGCCCGTCGGACGGTCCTCGGGTTCCAGGAAGGCGTCGATCGCGGGAAAAAGTGATCGTGGTCGGTCCGAAACCGAGTGCGTCTCAGGCGAGTGCCGCTCGGACCCGCTCGACGGCCGTTTCGACGTCCTCGCGGTCGATGTCGAGGTGCGTGGTGAACCGGACGACGTAGTCGTCGAACTCGATGCCGTGGACGTCCTCATCGGCACACGCGTCGAGGAACGCTGCTGCCGTCATGCCGGTCCCCTCGGTATCGACGATGACGATGTTGGTGTCCGGCGTCAGCACGTCGAGCCCGTCGATGTCGGCCAATCCCTCCGCGAGGATCCGCGCGTTCTCGTGATCCTCTGCCAGTCGATCGACGTTTTCGAGGGCCAGAAGCCCTGGTGCGGCGATGATTCCGGCCTGGCGCATCCCGCCACCGAATAGCTTTCGAACCCGCCGCGCACGCTCGATGAAGTCCTCGTCGCCGGCCAGGATCGATCCGACGGGTGCACCGAGTCCTTTCGAGAGACAGAACTGGACCGAATCGACGGGGTCGGTGAAGCGGGTGACGTCCTCGTCGAGTGCAACGGCGGCGTTGAAGATCCGCGCCCCGTCCAGGTGGACCGGCACGTCGAGTTCGTGAGCGGCCTCGGCCGCCGCGGCGACGTCCTCGGGTGGGATCGCCACCCCACCGCGGCTGTTGTGGGTGTTCTCGAGGGCGAGGAGCCCGGTGCCGGGCCGGTGGACGTCTTCCTCGACGTAGGCATCCTCGATGGCGCCCGGCGTCGGGCAGGCATGCTCGCCCGCGTCGATGGTCCGGGCCTGGAGGCTCGACAACTGGGCGACGCCGCCGAGCTCCCACTTGTAGATGTGGCTCTCGTGCTCGAGGACGATCTCCTGCCCGCGGTCGGTGTGGACCCGGACGGCGACCTGGTTGCCCATCGTCCCCGAGGGGACGTACAGTGCGGCCTCCATGCCGACCAGGTCGGCCGCTTTGCGCTCCAGTTCGTCGACGGTCGGGTCGTCCCGGTGGACGTCGTCCCCGACCTCGGCGGTGGCGGCGGCCTCCCGCATCGCCTCGCTCGGCCGGGTGACGGTGTCGCTTCGGAGGTCGATCATGGCACCCAGTTGCGTGCCGACGGGCAAATAGGCGACGTTCGCGGAACTCCCGACTCCGTTTCTCCGTCGCCCGAACCCCTTCCCTTCCCCTGGAGACCGTGGCACGGAACCGCCGCAAGTCGTCATTTCGAGGGTCCGAAACGCTCCTCGATACCGTTTTATTCTGCTCTGGACTGGTAGCCACGATCCGCGAGGGACGACTTCGAAAACCGAAACCAGTTTGCATTCGGGGGCAGCCAGTTCGATTATGGACCCACGCATTCGCGAGCAGGCAGAGATCGTCGCCCACCATTCGACCGACCTGGAGGAGGGCGACGAGGTCGTGATCGTTGCCCCGCCGGCAGCCGAGGACCTCGTCGTCGCGCTCCACGAGGTGATCGGGGATCTGGGTGCCAAGCCGATCGCGATGATGCACAGCGATCGGGCCAACCGGGCCTATCTCCGGGCTCACGACCCCGAGTTCGAGACGCCAGAACACGAACTCGCGCTCGTCGAGGAGATGGACGCCTACATCGCGATCAGGGCGAACGCGAACGTGACCGAGACGAGCGATGTCGCCCCGGAAACCAACAGCGCCTTCCAGCGCGCACAGACCCCGATCCGGAACGAGCGCCTCTCGAAGCGGTGGTGTCTCACGCAGTTCCCCGCCCCGGCCAACGCACAGATCGCCGAGATGAGCACCGAGGCCTACGAGAACTTCGTCTGGGACGCCATCAACAAGGACTGGGACGCCCAGCGCGAGCACCAGGCGGAGATGGTCGACATCCTCGACGACGCCGACGAGGTGCACATCGTCTCGGGCGACACCACGGACCTCACGATGAGCCTCGCCGGCAACACGACGATCAACGACTACGGCGAGAACAACCTGCCCGGCGGCGAGGTCTTCACCGCCCCCGTCCGCGATTCCGTCGAGGGCGAGGTCCTCTTCGACAAGCCCCTGTATCACCAGGGTCGCGAGGTCGAGGACGCGTACCTGCGCTTCGAGGAGGGTCGCGTCGTCGAGCACTCGGCCGCCAAGAACGAGGACGTCCTGACCGAGGTGCTGGACACCGACGAGAGCGCCCGCTACCTGGGCGAACTCGGGATCGGGATGAACCGTGACATCGACCAGTTCACCTACAACATGCTGTTCGACGAGAAGATGGGCGACACGATCCACCTGGCCGTCGGCAGCGCCTACGACGAGTGCGTCGACGAGGGCAACGAGGTCAACGAGTCGGCGGCCCACGTCGACATGATCGTCGACATGTCCGAAGACTCGTTCAT
>Ga0102925_1002470_pt1 | contig 10200 bp, 9 predicted proteins | sample SalPonR1_A_D1_MG_FD_78216 | JGI IMG/M metagenome (GOLD analysis project Ga0102925, IMG submission 78216) | Salt pond soil microbial communities from South San Francisco under conditions of wetland restoration - Salt Pond MetaG R1_A_D1_MG | ecosystem: Environmental > Aquatic > Marine > Intertidal... | reverse complement strand
TGCAGCAATCCGAGCGGTCGCGGACGGCGGGATGCCGCTTTCGACCTATCATGGACCGCCACGCGCGGTTAGACTTTCCATCTGACGTTCACGCCAACGGGAGGGAGGACCCCATGCAGATCTACCCGACACTGGAATTGCAGGGCGGACGCTGCGTCTCGCTGCGCCGGGGCGGCCTGGACGCCCCGGAGATATGGCATCTCGATCCCGTCGAGGTCGCGCGGGATTTCACCGAGAAAGCCGGCTGGGTCCATGTCACCGATTTCGACGCCGTGGCCCGCGCCGAGACGGACAACACCGCCCTGATCGAGCAGATCATCCGTACCGTGCCCGGGTCGGTGCAACTGGGAGGCGGCATGCGCACGATGGATCGCATCACCCAGTGGGTCGAGGCCGGGGTGGCCCGCGTCGTCATCGGTCAGACCGCGCTGGTGACCCCCGACCTGGTGAAAGAGGCCGCGCTGGCCTATCCCGACCAGATCGTGCTGGCACTGGATGTCTACCAGGGCAAGGTCATGTCCGGGGGCTGGCGCGACACCACCGCCTTCGATCCGCTCGACGTGCTGGGCTGGTTCGAGAACGACGCGCTCGCCGCCATCGTGGTCACCGACATCGACGCTGACATCGAGGAGACCGAGGCCTCGGTCTCGCTCATCACCAGGGTGGCCGAGGCGTCGCGCACGCCCGTGATCGCCCGCGGCACGGTGCGCACGCTCGACGACATCAGCCGCCTGAAGTACGTCCCGCAGGTCGCGGGCACGGTGATCGGCCGGGCGCTTCTCAACAAGTCCGTCGACCTCGAAGAGGCCGTGGCCCTGGCCGCCCCCCGACCAGAGGAAACCGTCGCCCCCTTCGTTTGAAGAGGGCGCGACAGGCGATTGCCGACCGCGCATCGCCGCAATAGGGTTCGGGCATGACGACGGACCAGGCCCTTCTGTTCGCCCTGTTCGGGCTGATCTTCGCGCTGCTTCTCTGGGGGCGCATCCGCTATGACATCGTGGCCTTCGCAGCGCTGATGGCGGCCGTGGCCGGCGGGCTGGTGGAGGTGGAGGCGGCCTTTTCCGGCTTCGGCCACCCGGCCACGATCATCGTCGCGCTGGTGTTGATCGTCTCCGCAGGGCTGGTGCGCTCGGGCGCGGTCTACCTGATCACCCGGACAATGATCGACAGCACGCGCAGCCTTGGCGCGCATATCACCATCATGGGGGGGATCGGCGGGGTCCTGTCGGCCTTCATGAACAACGTGGCCGCGCTGGCGCTGCTGATGCCGGTCGACATCCAGACCGCACGCAAGGCGGGGCGTAGCCCGGGCATGTCACTGATGCCGCTGAGCTTCGCCACGATCCTGGGTGGTATGGCCACGCTGATCGGCACACCCCCCAACATCATCATCGCCTCGATCCGCGAGGACAGCCTGGGCGCGCCCTTTGCCATGTTCGATTTCGCCCCCGTGGGCGCGGTCACGGCGCTGGCGGGGCTGGCCTTCGTGGCGCTGATCGGCTGGCGGCTGATCCCGGCACAGGACGCGGCCACCGCCGGGGCCGTCGCCGACAGCTATGCCGATTACCTGGCCGAACTCATCGTGCCCACCGACAGCAAGCTGATCGGCCAACGCCTGGGCGAGCTGTACGAGACCGCAGAGAAGAACGACGTGGCCATCCTGGGCCTGATCCGCAACGGCGAGCGGCGGTATGGCGCCGCGTCCAACGCGGTGCTGCGCGGCGACGACATCCTGGTGCTGGAGGCCGCGCCCGGGCCGCTGGACGAGTTTCGCAGCGCCCTGTCGCTGAAGTTCACCACCAAGGACAACGCCGACAAGCTGGAGGCCGAGGGCGACGGGCTGGCCCTGATCGAGGTCGTGGTGCCCGAGGGCGCGCGCATCGCCGGCAAGACCGCGCAGGCGGTCGGTCTGCTCTGGCGGCATCAGACCGTGCTGCTGGGCATGTCGCGCAAGGGGCGCGCCATCAAGACCCAGATGCGCAAGACCATGGTCCAGCCGGGCGACATCCTGCTGCTGCTGGCGCCGTCGGCCCGGGCCACGGATGTCGCCGACTGGCTGGGCTGCCTGCCGCTGGCCGACCGCGGAATCTCGGTAACGGCCGACAGCAAGATGTGGCTGGCCATCGGCACCTTTGCCGCGGCAGTGGCGGCGGCCTCTTTCGGGCTGGTCTACCTGCCCGTGGCGCTGGGAATCGTCGTGACGGTCTATGCCCTAGCCCGCATCCTGCCACTGTCCGAGATCTACGACCATGTCGAATGGCCGGTGGTGGTCCTGCTCGGGTCGATGATCCCGCTGGGTGGTGCCCTGGAACAGTCCGGCGGGACCGAGCTGATCGCCGGTGCCCTGACCGGGTTGACCGGCGCCCTGCCGGCCTGGGCCATCCTGACGGTTCTGATGGTGGTCACCATGACCCTGTCGGACGTGCTCAACAACACGGCCACCACAATCGTCGCCGCGCCGATCGGGATCGAGATGGCGCGCACGCTCGATGTCTCGCCCGACCCGTTCCTGATGGCGGTGGCGGTGGCGGCCTCCTCGGCCTTCCTCACGCCCATCGGACACAAGAACAACACGCTGATCCTTGGCCCCGGCGGCTACAGGTTCGGGGATTACTGGCGCATGGGTCTGCCCCTTGAAATCCTGATCGTGGCGGTGTCTATCCCGGCCATCCTGACCTTCTGGCCGCTTTGACACATGACCAAGCCCTTCCTGATCCTGCAATTGCGCCCCGAGTCCGAGGCGAGCGATGACGAGTTCGCCGCGATCCTGCGCAAGGGCGGGCTGAGCCCCGACAGGACGCGCCGCGTCCGGCTGGACCGGGACGACCTGCCCGAGGATCTGGACCTGTCCGACCATGCCGGCGTGATCGTGGGCGGCGGGCCGGGCTGCGTCAGCGACGCACCCGCCGACAAGTCGCCCGTCGAAGCGCATATCGAGGCGGCCTGCCTGTCGCTGATGCCCGAGATCACCGACCGCGACATTCCCTTCATGGGCTGCTGCTACGGCATCGGCATCCTGGCGCACCACCTCGGCGCGGAGGTGTCGAAAGCCAGATATGGCGAACCCGTGGGCGCCGTGACCTGCCGGGTCGTGGGAGATGACCCGCTGCTTGACGGGCTGCCAGAGGTCTTCGACACCTTCGTCGGCCACAAGGAGGCGGTCCAGCACCTGCCCGAGGGGGCCGTGCACCTCTTGGAAAGCGGCCCCTGCCCGTTCCAGATGATCCGCCATGGCGAAAACGTCTATGCCACGCAGTTCCACCCCGAGGCGGATTCCGATGTCTTCGAAACCCGCATTCGTATCTACAAGAACCGCGGCTATTTCCCGCCCGAAACCGCCGACGACCTGATCGCCATGTGTCGCGCGGCCGATGTGACCGTGCCCGAACGCATCCTGCGCAATTTCGTCGCGCGCTACGGCTAGGCGCGTCTGGCAAGGCGCCTGTCGCGCTGTCCGCGCGCCAGCAGCCATAGGTTGCTGGCAACCATGGCGCCCAGCACGATGGCCCCGCCCAGCAGCGTGCGGGGGCCGGGATCCTCGCCCAGCACCCACCAGACCAGAAGCGGGCCGAATACCGCCTCCAGCAGCATCAAGAGACCGACATCGGCTGCCGGCAGATAGCGCGGCCCGGTCGTCAGGCAGGCAAAGGCCACCGGCACCACCCAGAGTCCCATCAGCCCCATCCAGATCCGGTCGCCAGCGGGCACCAACACGGTCTCGGCAAGCGCAGCGGCCGTCAGTCCCGCCAATAGCGCCCCCGCCCCCATTGCCGGCACCATCGACCGGCCCTTCTGGAACCGCGCGATGGAAAAGGTCACGGCGATCGCGAACGCCGACCAGAGTGCGGCGATATCCCCGCTGATCTGGCCGCCGCCCGCGCCCAGCGATCCGCTCGCGATCACGGCAATCCCGACCAGCGTGGCCGCGATCGTCAGCACCGTGCGCAGGCCTACGGCCTCTTTCAGCACGAAGCGCGCGATCAGGGCCGCGAAGATGGGAGAGGTCGCCAGCAGGAACAGGGTGTTGGCGACAAGCGTGTGCGTGGCCGAGTAGACGAAGGCGATATTGCCCGAGCCATAGACCACCGCCATCAGCAGATCCGCCCGCGTCGGCCGAATGAGTGGCCGCAACCCGCGCCCGCGCGTCACCACGGCAACCCCGACAAGCACCGCCAGCCCGCTGAGCGTGCCGCGCCAGAACAGCTGGGCCCAATGATCGGCCTCGATCAGCCGGATCAGCAGCGTATCGGGCGAAATGACCAGCACCCCGAAAAGGGTGATCAGGAACCCGCGCAAATAGTTCGACATCCCCGGCGTGGTCATAATGGGAACACCCATGGAATGACCGCCGAGGCCAGCAGGCCGACGGTAATGTTCAGCGGGATACCGACCCTCAGGAAGTCGGTGAACTTGTAGCCTCCGGGGCCATAGACCAGCGTGTTGGTCTGGTACCCGATGGGCGTGGCGAAACTGGCCGAGGCGGCGATCATCACCGCCACCACCAGTCCGCGCGGGTCGATCCCCATGGCCTGGCCCAACCCGATGGCGATGGGGGTCACGACAACCGCAACCGCGTTGTTCGACACCAGCTCGGTCAGCACGCTGGTCAGAAGGTAGACCGTCCAGACAACCATGAAGGGCGGCAGGTTTTGCAGCGTCGGCGCAATGGCATTGACGATCAGTTCCACCGCACCCGAGGTCTGGAGCGCCGCACCGATGGCCAGCATGGCGAAGATCAGGGCAAGCAGCCGCCCCTCGACGAAGGAGAAGGCTTCCTCGGCGTCGATGCAACCGGTGACGAGAACCACCGCCACGGCCACCACCGCCAGGGGCAGGATCGGTGCCACACCCGTTGCCGCCAGCGCGACAATGGCCAGCAATGCGCCCACGGCGATGGGGGCATGGCCGCGGCGGAATTCCTTGGCCGATGGGGTGGAGACATCGACCAGGTCCTGGTCGTCGGCCAGCCGCTTGATATCCTCGGGCGCCCCCTCCAGCAGCAGCGTGTCGCCCACGCGCACCGTCAGGTCGTCCAGCTGCCGGCCGATGTTCTGGCTGCGGCGATGCACCGCCAGCACGTAGACGCCGTAGCGGCGGCGCAGGCGCAGTGCCCCCAGCCGACGGCCCACCATCTTGCAGCCCGGCGTAATCAGGGTCTCGACCGTCTGGGTTTCCACCGCGCTGACCTGATCGACCCGGCGCAGGGACCTGTTGCGCTGCAGGCTGAGCAATTCCGTCATGGCGGTGCGCAGGACCACGCGGTCGCCCACCCGCAGGTCGACCCCCTGCAGGTCGCGCCGCAAGGACGTATCGCCGCGGATCACGTCGATCAGCCGCACGCCCTCGCGCTTGAACAGTTGCACGCCCAGCACGTCGCGTCCGATCAGGTTGCTGTCGGGGGGAATCACGGCCTCGGTGAAGAAGCGCATCTTGGACCGGTCGGACAGCAGGTTCGCCATGCTGTCGCGGTCCGGCAACAGCCGCGGGGCGATCAGGGTCAGGTAGACCAGTCCCCAACCCACCACCACCAGCGCGACCGGCGTGACCTCGAAGATGCTGAAGGGGGCGAGGCCCTGCGTGCGGGCCACGCCGTCGACCAGCAGGTTGGTGGAGGTGCCGATCAGCGTCAGCGTACCGCCCATGATCGCGGCATAGGACAGCGGGATCAGCAGCTTGGAGGCCGACAGCCCCAGAGTGCGGGCCAGTTGCACGAAGACCGGGATCATCACCACAACGACAGGGGTGTTGTTCATGATGGCGCTGGCCAGGAGAACGAAGGCAAAGACCATCACCATGGTCAGGCGCGGATTGGTGCGGACCCGCTGGTCGGCCAGGGTGGTCAGCGCATCGAGGGACCCGGTCCGCACCAGTGCGCCCATGACCAGGAACATCGCCGCGATTGTCCATGGCGCGGGATTGGACAGCACCGCCAGCCCGGCATCATAGGGCAATACGCCCGCGACCAGCATCAGCGCGACCCCGGCGATCGCCACGACCTCGGTCGGGTAGCTTTCGCGCATGAAGGCCAGGAACATCCCCAGCACGACGGCCAGGGTCAGAACGGCATCGGCGTTCCGGCCAAGGTCCAGCAAGTCGATCATCTTTGCCCCACACCCGTTGCCGGGCCAGCTTTTCCGCCCGCGGGCAAGGCTTCAACCGCTTTGTCCACACCACAGGAAGGGGCCAGACCGACGCACCCCGTCGGCTGCGTCGTGCCAGGCCGGGGCAACCTGTTCACGAGGGACCGGCCGGCGACAACCGCCCGCCCTCGCGAAAGTGGTCGACCCGCGTTGCCTTGCCGGTACGGTCGTCTGTTTCCACGTAGAGGCCGGACAGGGTGGCCGTGCCACTGGCGGGTTCGAACCGGGACTTGGGCATGCCGGTAATGAAACGGCGCAGGGGTTCCTCTTTCTGCATGCCGATGACGCTGTCGTAATCGCCGCACATGCCCGCGTCGGTCTGGTAGGCGGTGCCCCGCGGCAGGATCGTCGCATCGGCGGTGGGTACATGGGTATGGGTGCCGACAACGACGCTGGCGCGGCCGTCGCAGAAATGGCCCATGGCCATCTTTTCCGAGGTCGCCTCGCAATGCATGTCGATGAGCGAGGCATTGACCATGCCACCCAGCGGGTGGGTCTTGAGCACCGTTTCCACCGCCGAGAAAGGGTCGGCGAAGGCGCGTTTCATGAAGACCTGGCCCAGGACCTGCGCGACGAGGATCCTGCGCCCGCCCGGCACGTCGAAGACCCGCGCGCCCCGGCCCGGCGCGGCCTTGGCATAGTTCAGCGGGCGGAGAATGCGCGGCTCGGCCTCGCAGGCTTGCAGCATGTCCTTCTGGTCGAAGGCATGGTCGCCGAGGGTAATCGCATCCGCGCCCGCGTCGAGAAGCAGCTTCGCATGATCGCCGGTCAGGCCCATGCCGTTGGAGGCGTTCTCGCCGTTGACCACGACGAAATCGAGGCGCAGCCGCTCGCGCAGCCCCGGAAGGGTTTCTGTGATCGCCCGGCGCCCGGCCCGGCCCATGACATCGCCCAGGAAAAGAAGTCTCATGCGCGTCTTAAGACCAAGCCTGAGCGGCAGAGGCAAGGGTTTTCAAAAGAAGGGGCTGCAACACGCGGGTTCACCATGTCGTCCTCTTCCACGCCGGTTGCGGGGTGATAACCCCTTGTTCGGTCACGATCATGTCGAGCGGCTGGTCGGTGGGGTCGAGTGGCAGGTCGGGCAGTTCCTGGGCGGCATAGGCGAAGCCGATGCCCAGGGTGGGTCGTTTCGCGCGCAGGCCTTCCAGCGTGCGGTCGTAGAAGCCGCCGCCGTAGCCCAGCCGCCCGCCCTGCCGTGAAAAGGCGACCAGCGGCACGATGAGGATCTCGGGTTCGATCCAGGCGCCGGTTTCCGGTATCTGCGCACCGAATTCGCCCGCGATCATCCGGCAGCCTGGCGACCATTGGCGGAATCTCAGAGGTTGCCCCTTGCCCATGATCACCGGAACGCAGACGGGACCATGGTCCGCCGCCTCCTCCATGGCCGGGGTCGGGTCGATTTCGGTGCGCATGGCCATGTAGCCCGCAAGCGGCACGCCGCGGTGGTGCTCCAGCACGGCCGCGAGGTGCGCCGCAGTGCCGACGCCTTCGTCATGGGCCTGCTTGCGCGCCGCGAAGGCGACCTTGCGCGCCGCGGCCTTGCGATCCGGACCGGTCATAGCAGGACCACCGCAGCCAGGCCGAGGAAGGCGAAAAGGCCCACCACGTCCGTCACGGTCGTGACGAAGGCCCCCGAGGCGAGGGCCGGATCTATGCCCAGCCGGTCCAGCGCGATGGGCACCACCGTGCCCGCCAGCCCCGCCACCACCAGGTTGATGACCATTGCGATGGCGATGACCGCCCCCAGCAGGGGTTCACCGAACCAGGCCCAGCCGATCCCTCCCATGACCACTGCGAAGATCATCCCGTTCACCACGCCCACCAGCATTTCCCGCCGGATGACGCGCAGCACGTTGGCGCCGGTCAGGTCCTTGGTGGCGATGGCGCGCACCGCCACGGTCAGCGATTGCGTGCCCGCGTTGCCCCCCATCGAGGCGACGATGGGCATAAGCACGGCCAGCGCCACCAGCCCCGCGATGACATCCTCGAAGAGCGCGATGACAAGCGACGCCAGGATCGCGGTCACGAGATTGACCGCCAGCCAGGGCAGCCGCCGCCGGGTCGTCGCGATCACGCGGTCGGCCAGGCTGCCCTCGCCCACGCCGGCCAGCCGCAGGATGTCCTCTTCGTGTTCCTCGTCGAGCACGGCCATGGCATCATCGATGGTGATGATGCCCACCAACCGGTCATCGGCATCAACGACGGGAGCCGAGATCAGGTGGTACTGGTTGAAGGCATAAGCCACGTCCTCTTCGTCCTGGTCGACGCGGAAGGTGCGGAAGCTGCCCTCGGTCAGGTCGGTCAGCCTGGCGGCGCGCGGCGCGCCCAGCAACCGGCCCAGGGCGACATAGCCCTCGGGCTTCATTCGCGGGTCCACCAGCACGACATGGTAGAACTGTCCCGGCAGGTCGTCGTGACTGCGCAGGTAGTCGATGGTCTCGCCCACGGTCCAGTGGACCGGGGCGCGCACGACCTCCACCTGCATCAGGCGGCCGGCGGATTCCTCGGGGTAGCTGAGCGCGGTTTCCACGGCGACCCGGTCGGGCGCTTCGAGCGCGTCCAGCACCGCTTCCTGCCGGTCGCTGTCCATGTCCTCGACCAGGTCGACCACGTCATCGGATTCCAGGTCGCGCACGGCAAAGGCCAAGGCATCGGCGGGCAGCGCAGCGATGACATCCTCGCGCAGCGCCTCGTCGAGTTCCGACAGCACATCGCCATCCACCCCGTGAGACCAGAGCCGCAGCAGGTCCCTGCGGTCACGATCGTCGATCTGTTCCAGCAAGTCGGCAATGTCGGCGGCATGCAGCGGCGAGAGTATCTCGTCGAGCGCGGTGGTGTCGCGCGCTTCCACGGCGTCCAGGATCATCGCGACGATGCGGTCGGTCAGCTGGTCCTTCTCGCCCTCGATGGTCTCTGCCGTGTCAGACATTGCGCCCCCTGTTGCCCTAGCCGGAGCATAGAGAAAGCCGGCCCGCTCTCAAGGCCGGATGCGCCCCGGTTTCGTCCAAAACCGAAAGCTGTGTGTCGCCGGAAAGCGATGGACCCGGCCCCGGGGGCTGTCTAATTTGCGGCGCATGGACGAAAAGCTGCTTCTGGGCCAGGTGCTAACCTTCATGGACGACCCCTTTGCGCGGGGCTGGCAGGCGGCGAGCCGGCACAGCACGCGCAGCGGCATCGTCTTGCGCGACGGGCGCATTGCCGCCACGGGCGAGGCCGATGCGCTGCGCCGCGCCCACCCGCGCGCGCAGGTGACCGACTACGGCGAGGCGCTGATCCTGCCGGGCTTTGTCGATGCGCATATGCACTACCCCCAGACGGGGATCATCGCCAGTTGGGGCAAGCGGCTGATCGACTGGCTGAACAGCTATACCTTCCCCGAGGAAATGCGGTTCGGCGAGGCGAGCTATGCGCGCACCCAAGCCGATCTGACGCTGGATCTTGCGCTGGCGCATGGCACCACGACACTGGCCAGTTTCTGCACCATCCACTCCGAAAGCGTGACAGCCTTTTTCGAGGCGGCCGAGGCGCGCGGCATGGGCGTTGTCGCGGGCAAGACCTGCATGGACCGCAACGCGCCAGAGGGGCTGCGCGATACGCCCCGGTCGGCCTTTGATGACAGCAAGGCCCTGATTGAGACCTGGCATGGACGGGGACGCGCGGCCTATGCCATCACGCCGCGGTTCTCGCCCACCTCGACGCCGGATCAGCTGGCGGCCCTGGGCGCGCTCTGGGCCGAGCACCCCGATTGCCTGATGCAGACGCACCTGAGCGAACAGACCGACGAGATCGCGTGGGTGCGCGGCCTGTTCCCGCAGGCGCGCGACTACCTGGAACCTATGAACGGCACGGGCTGCTGGGGGAACGGGGACTTTATGGCCATGCCATCCACCTGGAGCCGCGCGAGATCGACAGGCTGGCCGAGGTCGGCGCGGCAGTCGTGCATTGCCCGACCTCGAACACCTTCATCGGATCGGGGCTTTTCGACATGGCCGGGATGAAGGCGCGCGGGATACCGGTTGGGCTGGCCACCGACACCGGCGGCGGGTCGAGTTTCTCGATG
>Ga0102925_1002469_pt1 | contig 10202 bp, 6 predicted proteins | sample SalPonR1_A_D1_MG_FD_78216 | JGI IMG/M metagenome (GOLD analysis project Ga0102925, IMG submission 78216) | Salt pond soil microbial communities from South San Francisco under conditions of wetland restoration - Salt Pond MetaG R1_A_D1_MG | ecosystem: Environmental > Aquatic > Marine > Intertidal... | reverse complement strand
CGCGTCCTCGTGATGGCTGACGGTCGACAGCCAATAGCGACGCCCAAGGTCCTTGCCACTTTCAGGATCGCTCAGTATGCCGAACCAGGCTTCCAGGGGTTTTCCGGACACGCCTTCCTTTCGACGGGCCGGAAACGCCGTGACAGTGAGTTGTGACAGCGCTACGTGGCAAGGTTGGCCGCGGAGTCGGCAACTGGCCTGCACGGATGGTGTGGCAAGTTGGGCAAGTTCTGAAAGGGCGTGACGTTCTGCGCCATGGATCACCCGCTGCCCAGCGCGGACCTGGCTGGACCAGGCGACCTGCGCTCCATCAAGCCACTGCCAGGCATCGGTATCCGGCAGGGAGGGGAGCAGATGGACACTGACGCCCTGCACTTCGTCCGACATGGCCAGCCGGTTGACCTGGCCGATGGGTTGTCTGTGTTGCAGGTTCGGCAGAGCTAACCAATGGCCCTGTGCGTCTACCCCCAGGTCGGGCATTGCCCAGTCATGGCCCTTCAAGGTTCGCCGGGAGCTCCATAGCATGCCCACGCGGTCGCATCTCTTGGCAGCCTGCAGGAGCAGGGTATCGAGACGAGCTGCCTGAAGTTCATCGGGCAGCGCGGAGATGTCCCAGGCGGACTCAAGGTCACGGAAGCCCACCAGTCGCTGACGAAGCCCTTGGAGGGTGGACGACAGCCGCCGTCCCTGACCGAGCAGGTCACCTCCCGCGAAGTGCCCTGGCGGCGTCCGGGGCTGCTGAGAGGCCGATGGTTCAGTCAGAGGAAGCGGCGTGCGCGTGGCCAGGGCCTGGATGATCAGCGCCATCGGATCACCCGGGGCCAGATCCTCGGGGACGCGCTGTCCGTGAGAGACGAATGTCAATCGCAGACCATGGCGTATCACCGTCTCCAGCGCTGGTGCCAATCTCGCCGCCTCGTCCTCCTTGGTCAGCAGGCAATCATTGAGTTCGGCACCTGTCGCTCTCGCAGCCTGACGGTAGCGAGTGGCCACCTCGTCAAGGGTCTCCGGCTGGCTGGCCGCGTTGAGCAGGAGCACCATTCGTACCCTGACGCGGCCCGCCTGCAGCTGAGCAACCTGCTCGATGATGCGCTGGTCGCGCTGGCTCATGCCAACCGTATCGATGATGACCCAGCGGCGACCCTGGAGGTGGCGAGCCAGGCTGTCGACGGGTTGGCCGGGGGCGAGGGCGTGCATGGGTATCCCCAGCAGCTCGGCATAGATCCGCAGCTGTTCGTGGGCACCAATGCGGAAACTGTCGGTAGTGATCAGCGCGACCTGCTCGGCCCCGTGGCGTTGAACGAAGCGAGCCGCTAACTTGGCCGTCGTGGTGGTCTTGCCCACCCCAGTCGGGCCGACCAGCGACACCACGCCAGGTGGGTCGAAGAAACGTGCTTCCTGCTCGAGGGTAGGCAACCTGGCTGCCAGTCGACGTTGCAGCCAGGCAAGGGCACGAGGGTCATCAATATTGCCGTCATCGAGTTCGGCAGGGAGCGCTTGCAGCAGTTCATCGGCCAAAGCAACACTGAATCCGGCTTCTTGCAGCAGCCGCTTGAGTCGCGTGCGGCCATCCCGGGGCGGAACATGGCGTGCCTGCTCCCGAGCCAGCAGAGCGCGCATGTCCTGCATCTCGCGAAGCAGTTGCTCGCTCATGGTCTGCAGGGAGCGTTCGTCCATGGGCGCAGTGCCAGCCTCTGGAACCTCTGGCAAGAAGGGGGCACTCAGCGATTCCTGTACCGAAGGTGCTGTGATGCCCTCCATGGTTTCGTCAGCCATCGCCAGAATCTCCACGCCCTGCTCGGTGCGCCGGTTGGCGAGGATCAAGGCATCATCTCCAAGCGACTCACGCACCTGGCGCATGGCGTCTCGAGTGGTGTTGCCCGAGAATCGAATGACACTCATCTATCAGCGGCCTCCTAGCAGCGTGGTGACGCGCAGCGTGCGGTCGTCGGGAATTTCTGCCTGAGACATCACCACCAGGTGGCGCAAGCGTCGCCGCAGGAAGCGTGACAGCAGCGCCCGTAGGCCGTGCTGGACCACCAGAACCGGTGGTTCGCCGCTTGCCTCATGGCGCTCAAGGGCCTGTTCGGCCTGGGTCATCAGCGTCTCGGCCAGCCCCGGTTCGAGTCCGCCGTTGCCGTTCATAGCCTGGGTCAGTATTTGCTCGAGCTGGTTTTCCAGGCCGATGACATTGAGCACCTCGCGGCCGGCAAACCACTGCTGGGTAATGCTCCTGCCCAGCGCGATACGTACCAGAGCCGTCAGTTCATTGGCATCCTGCTGATGCGGTGCATGTTCGGCGAGGGTGTCGAGAATGGTGCGCATGTCGCGAATCGAGACGTCTTCCTCGAGCAGGTTCTGCAGCAGACGCTGCAGAACCGTGAGGGAAATGGCCTTGGGCACCACGTCTTCCACCAGGCTCTGCTGTTCTTGGCTCAGCTTGTCGAGCAGCTTTTGCACTTCCGAGCGTCCGAGCATCTCGGCGGCATGCCGATGGAGCAGGTGATTGAGGTGGGTGGCGATCACCGTGCTGGCATCGACCACGGTATAGCCATAGACCTGAGCATGTTCACGCTGGCTGGTGTCCACCCAGACGGCCGGCAAACCGAAGGCCGGATCCTGGGTCATCATGCCCTTGAGCTCACCGGTCACCTGGCCTGGATCGATGGCCAGCCATTGGCCGGGGAAGGCTTCCGCACGGCCGATCTCGGCGCCTTTCAACGTCAGCAGATAGGTATTGGCGCCCAGCTCCAGGTTGTCGCGGATGTGGACCACGGGAGGGAGAAAGCCCACCTCCTGGGCGAATTTCTTGCGTACGCTCTTGATTCGGCCCAGCAACTCTCCTTGTTGGCGAGCATCAACGAGGGGAATAAGACGATGTCCTACTTCAAGCCCCAGCGTATCGACGAGTTGAACGTCCTCCCAACTGGCTTCCGGTGCTTCAGGCCTTGGTTCAGGCTCCGTGGCGATTTCTTCCTCGACAAGGCGGCGCTCCTTCTCGCGAAGCAGCCACCAGGCCAGCCCCCCCAGCAATGCCGTGAAGATCAGGAACACCAGGTTGGGCATCCCCGGTACGAGCCCCAGCAGCCCCATCACTGCCGCTGCCAGGATCATCACCTGGGGGTTGACGAACAGCTGACTGATCATCTGTTGACCGACGTCCTGGTCGGTGGTGACGCGCGAGACGGTCACGCCGGCAGCCGTGGAGATCACCAGAGCGGGAATCTGGGCAACCAGGCCGTCGCCGATGGTCATCAGCGTGTAGGTGCGCGCCGCGCTCCCGAAATCCATGTCGTGCTGAAGCATGCCAATCAACAGGCCGCCAATCACATTGACCACCATGATGACCAGGCCGGCCATGGCGTCGCCGCGCACAAACTTGCTGGCACCGTCCATGGAACCGTAGAAATCGGCTTCTTGAGCCACGTCGCTGCGCCGTTGCCGTGCATCGTCCTCGCCGATCAGCCCGGCATTGAGGTCGGCATCGATGGCCATTTGCTTGCCCGGCATGGCGTCGAGCATGAATCGGGCGCCGACCTCGGCGATGCGTCCGGCTCCCTTGGTGATAACCATGAAATTGATGATGACAAGGATCAGGAATACCACCAGGCCCACAGCAAAGTTGCCGCCGACCAGAAATTCGCCGAAGGCCTCGATCACCTTGCCTGCCGCATCGCCGCCCTGGTGTCCTTCCATCAAGATGACGCGAGTGGACGCGACATTCAGCGACAGCCTCAACAAGGTAGTGAACAGCAATACGGCCGGGAACGCAGCGAAATCCAGTGGCTTCTGGGTAAACATGCTCACCAGCAGTACCATCACCGCCAGGGCAATATTGAACGTGAAAAGCAGGTCCAGGGCGAAGGGCGGCAGCGGCAGGATCATCATGGAGAGAATCATGAGGATCAGCACTGGGCCGGCCAGCAGCTTCATGGGCACATTGCCCATCCAGTCGCGTTGGCCCAGGTAGTGGTTCAAGGCCTTCATGAACGTGCCTCGTCGGTGTCGGTGTCGTCGTCTGCAGGAACCTCCAGAGCCGCTGGCACGGCAAGGTTGTCAGGGGAGGGCGGTGCCTCGCCGCCCTCCCTGGTGGCTCTTTTCAGGCCAAACGCCCAAGCCAGGACCTCCGCGACCGCGGTATACAGGTCGACGGGAATCTCGGCATCGAGATCCACGTGATGGTAAAGAGCCCGTGCCAAGGGTGGCGCCGATAATCGCGGAACCCCATGTTCTTCACCGACCTCCCGAATACGAGCGGCCACCGCATCGGCTCCCTTGGCGACAACCCTGGGAGCCGACATGCCGCTCTCCTGATATTGCAGAGCCACCGCATAGTGGGAGGGATTGGTGATGATCACATCGGCCTCCGGCACCTTGCTCATCATGCGACCTCTAGCCATCGCCTGCTGCTGCTGGCGGATGCGACCCTTCACCTGGGGGTCCCCTTCCGACTCCTTGTGTTCGCGCTTCACTTCGTCCTTGCTCATGCGGAGTTTCTTGGCGTGGCTCCATAACTGGTACGGCACATCAATCAGAATGACCACCAGCAGTGTCAGGACCATCAGGCCGCTGGCCTGGGCGGCCATCCACATCGCCTTGGCAAGAGCCTGCTGAATTGGCTGGTCCATCAAGGCCATGAAGTCACCACGGTTCAGGTAAAGAAATATCACCGCCACACTGCCGACCAGCAGCGACTTGGCGATGGCCTTGGCCAGTTCCACCAGCGCCTGGACACCGAACAGGCGTTTAAGCCCTTTGAGAGGGTTGAGCTTGGACAGCTGTGGCTTGAGTGACTTGGCCGAGATCAGCCAGCCGCCGAGCAGGGCCGGTGCCACCAGCGCGACAACGGTGAGCAACAGGAACAGGGGCAGTAGCGCGTACAGCGTGCGCTGGCCCAGGTCAAGGGCGTGCGCAAGCATCGGGGTGGTTTCCAGCGCATGACGTCTCTCGAACAGAAAGGCCTGTTCCATGACCAGTCCAAGCTGGTCATAGAGCATGCCGCCCATCGACCACAGTCCGGCGACGCCGCCCAGCAGCAGCATGAACGTGGCCAGTTCCCGAGAACGGGCGACCTGGCCCTCCTCGCGGGATTTTTCCAGTCGTCGCGGGGTGGCCTCTTCGGTCTTTTCCTGGTCGCTATCTTGGTCGGCCATGGCCATTCACCGGGCAGTCGTGCGGACCTTGGCCATTGTGTCGGGGAAGGGAAAGCAATGATGCGTCAAAAAGGGCCAGTAATCGCGGCCTTATCCGCGACTGCTGGCCTCATCTGAAAAGAGTAGGGCGGCGGGAGCTAGAAACCGAGCTGATCCAGCAGGTCGTCGACCTGGTCCTGGCCGGTGACGATGTTCTCGCCCTCTGGCTTGACCTGGGGACCATTGAGTAATTCCTCCTCACGGCGTCGCTCGTCGCTGTGTCGCTGACTCGTGGCACGTTTCTGGAAGTCCTCGCGCGCCTTGCCCTGAGGTACGGTATCGATCAGCACCTGCACGAGCTGATGTTCGATCTCCCGGATCACGTCCATCATCTTCTTGATCACTTGGCCCGTCAGGTCCTGAAAGTCCTGCGCCATCATGATCTCGAGCAGTTCCTGGTTGGTTGCCTGGGTGCGTTTCGGTACCTCGGCTAGATAACCCCGAGTGTCACGAACCAGGTCGCGTGCCTCGTCGAGCTCCTTGGGCTCGGCAAACCACTCCGCCCAACGGTTGTCCAGCGCCACTGCCCGTTCGCTGAGCTCATCCTGCAGCGGTTGCGCGCGGTCGATGGCATTGAGTGCCCGTTCCGCTGCCTGTTCGGTCATCGTCGCCACGTAGCTGAGACGGTCGCGGGCATCGGGTATGGCCTCGGCAGCTCTCTCTATCTCCTTGTCGAGCCCCAACTCGCGCATGCTCTCACGCAACATGCGGGTCAGCTGCCCGATACGCTGTACCAGCTCGTCGCTGGACTCTCCGGGGAGATCCTGCGATGGCATCTCGTTACTCATGATCCTCGCTCCTCGATGTCGAACCCTTCCCGGCCGCCTTACATGCCCAGTTTTTCAAAAATCTTGTTGAGCTTTTCTTCCAGGGTGGCCGAGGTGAAGGGCTTGACGACATAGCCGCTGGCGCCCGCCTGGGCCGCCGCGATAATGTTCTCCTTCTTGGCCTCCGCAGTGACCATCAACACGGGAAGATCCTTTAGCGCGCTATCCGCTCGGATCTGCTTGAGCATCTCCAGCCCGTCCAGGTTGGGCATGTTCCAGTCGGAGACCACGAACTCGAAACTGCCATTCTTGAGCTTGTTCAGGGCATCCTGACCATCCTCGGCCTCCTCCACGTTGGTGAAGCCGAGTTCCTTCAACAGGCTGCGAACGATGCGTCGCATGGTCGGGAAGTCATCCACCACCAGGATGCTCATGTCCTTGTTTGCCATTGGATATCCTCTTCAATTGTGATGTGCAGGCGCCGGCACCTCAGTGCCGACAGAATTCAGAATTCTTCCCACTCTTCTTCTGCTGCTGCCTGGCGCACAGGACGCCGAGGCGAGGAGGGCGTCGATTGTGGAGCGGTACTCATCGACTGCGCCTCGGAGTGACCGGCGACAGGAGATGGCTGCGGGGTGTTTACGGTCTCCGTCAGCTTGAAGACGGTCACCGCCTGCTCCAGGCGGTTGGCCTGCTCTTCCAGCGAAGAGGCAGCGGCCGACGCTTCTTGTACCAGCGAGGCGTTTTGTTGAGTGACCTGGTCCATCTGTCCTACCGCTTGATTGACCTGTTCGATGCCTTCGCTCTGCTCCTGCGAGGCCGCTGAGATTTCGTCCATGATATCGGTAACGCGGCGAACGGCAGCGACTACCTCCTGCATGGTCTCCCCAGCCTGTTCCACAAGGGTCGAACCTTCCTGCACCTGGCTCACCGAGCCCTCGATCAGCCCCTTGATCTCCTTGGCGGCGTCGGCGCTGCGACTTGCCAGGTTGCGCACCTCGCCCGCTACCACGGCAAAGCCGCGGCCTTGTTCACCGGCACGAGCCGCTTCGACAGAGGCATTCAGCGCCAGGATATTGGTCTGGAATGCGATCGAGTCGATCACGCCAATGATATCGGCGATCTGTTTCGAACTACCGGAAATGCCGTGCATGGTCCTGACCACACGCTCTACCACTTCGCCGCCGCGCTCTGCCGTGGTGGACGCATCCAGGGCCAGGCTGCTGGCTTGGCGGGCGTTGTCGGCATTCTGTTTCACCGTGGTAGTGAGCTCTTCCATGCTCGAGGCGGTCTCTTCCAGGGAAGCGGCTTGTTGTTCGGTTCGCGAGGAAAGATCGGCATTGCCGCTGGCAATCTCGCGACTGCCCACATGGATCGAGCCACTACTCTCTCGGACATCAGTCACGATTCTCGTCAAGTTCTGCTGCATATCGCGCATAGCGGCAAACAGCTTGCTGATCTCGTTACGGCCGATCACTCGAATCTCGTCGGAGAGGTCTGCTTTGGCGATGGTCTCCAGCGTATCCACGGCTACCTGGAGCGGCGTAATGACGATTCTGCGCAGTCCCACGTAGATCATGGCCACCATCAGCAACACGACTGCCAGCAAGGCGATCTCGACGCGCTGGAACATGGCCGACGTCTGTCTGTGCTCGGCCAGCATCATGTCGCCGCGCTGGTCGGCATAATGAACGAATTCGGTGAGGGTCGACTCCTGCGCTTCGGCCGGGGCCACCATCTGTTCTCGCAGGACGTTGAAGCCCGTCGTGTCCATCTGGTCAAGCGATTGGTGTTGCTGGCGGACCAGCGCGAGCAGTTCGGCGAAGGTGGACTCGACCTGGGCGCCAAGTGCTTTTCCCTGGTCCGTTCGAGGTGCGTTGACAAAGGTGTCGAAGCGAGCCTGCGCTCGATCGAGTTGGTCCAATGCCGAGGCAAGGCGCTCATCGCCTTGTCCTCGCTTGCCCAGCATGAAGTGGTTTGCTGCTACCTCTAGGTCAAGCATGGCGCCACTCAGCAGGGCATCCGCCCTGTTGATCTCGTTGAGTTGGGTCACGTTGACCTGATCGAGGGTCTCCAGAGTGTCGTTGGCCGAATGATTGATCACTTGACCCACAATGGCCACCAACGCAAGGAACACCACGAATGCTGCCAGGATGGTCACCATGGCGGCATGTATGCTGATGTTGCGCAAGAGACGTGTCATGCCAGTTTCCTCATGCATATCGATGAGGCGCCTTGCCTGGCGCCGGTAGGAGGGATCTATACCCGCTGGGCGCGCCCCGAGGTCGATGCTAGAGAAAGCAGGTGGGGGGCGATGCCCTCCAGGGCCATTATCTCGGCCGCCGCCCCAAGCGAGACCGCCTCGCGCGGCATGCCATAGACCACGCAACTGGCTTCGTCCTGGGCGATGGTCGGGGCTCCTGCTTCGCGCATCTCCAGAAGGCCGGCGGCGCCATCTTTGCCCATGCCGGTGAGCAACACGCCGATGGCATTGCGCCCAGCCTGGGTGGCGGCAGAGTGGAAGAGCACATCCACCGAGGGACGGTGTCGATTGACCGGCGGACCGTCGTCGAGTCGTGCGACGTAATTGGCACCACTGCGAGCCACCTTCAGATGGACGTCACCGGGAGCGATGTAGGCATGGCCGGGCAGAATGCGTTCGCCGTCTGCTGCCTCCTTGACGGTGATCTGGCAAAGCCGGTCGAGGCGCTCGGCGAAGGAGCGAGTAAAGCCGCCCGGCATGTGCTGGGTGATCAGGATGGCCGGGCTATTGGCGGGCAGTGGCTCGAGCACATGACGAATGGCCTCGGTGCCACCGGTGGAGGCACCGATGATGATCAGCTTTTCACTGGATACCATGGGGGCCTTGAGCGGCCTGGGTCCTGGGGTGTCTGACCGCCTCGCCGTGCGTGGCCGAGCGCGCGCTGCCGCCCGGAGCTTATCGGCAATCTCTGACGCATACTCTCTCATGCCATTGCGGATACCCAAGGAGGGCTTGGCCACGAAATCCACCGCGCCAAGCTCCAGGGCACGCAGTGTCACCTCAGAGCCGGCCTGGGTCAGCGATGAGACCATCAATACCGGCATGGGGCGAAGACGCATCAGTCGTTCGAGGAAATCGAGACCATCCATGCGCGGCATTTCCACATCCAGCGTCAGCACGTCCGGATTGTGACGCTTGATCAGATCACGAGCGGCAATGGGGTCCGGTGCGACGGCCACGACTTCCATGTCGGGCTGTTGATTGATGATTTCTGTCAGCAGGTCACGTATCAGCGCCGAATCGTCGACACACAGGACCTTGATTCTTTTGGCGCTCAAGAGGTTATCTCCTGTTCTCTCAGCAGCCCGCGGGGGAGCCGTGCGGGCCGGCCACGAGACCTCTATCGGCCATAACTGGCGAGACTTTAATAGTGCACCACGTTTACCGTTGGCCTCTGCGCGTATAGACGGTCTGTCCGCGCAACTGGAAGGCCTCGGTAATGTAGGAAAAGCTCTCGGAATGGCCGGCAAACAGCAGACCATCGGGTTTGAGCAGTGGAGCAAAGCGTTCGAGAATCCGGGCCTGGGTTGTCTTGTCGAAATAGATCATGGTGTTGCGGCAGAAGATGGCATCGAAGGGGCCCGAGACAGGCCACTGGGGGGCAAGCAGGTTGAGAGGCTGAAAGTCAAGCAGGCCGGTGACTTCCGGACGCAGGCGCGCGAAGCCCTTGTGGGCTCCCTTGCCGCGCTGAAAGAAGCGCTTGACCCTCGCATCCTCGAGCTTGCAAACCTGCTCAAGGGGATAGATACCGGCCCGGGCCCTGGCCAAGGCCTCGGTATCGATATCCGTCGCTATGACCTCTGCCTGGCTGGCCCTCGAGCCCATGGCTTCCATCAGCGTCATGGCAATGGAGTAGGGCTCTTCTCCCGTCGACGCCGCGGCACACCAGATACGTACCTTCCCGGAGTGTCGTTGCACATGCTCGGCCAGCAGCGGGAAATGGTGCGCCTCGCGGAAGAACGCCGTGAGGTTAGTGGTCAGGGCATTGGTGAAGGCTTCCCACTCTCGGGCATCGGGCTGCCGCTCGAGGCGAGCCAGATAATCGACGAAACGCGTCAGGCCATGATGGCGCAAGCGCTTTGCCAGGCGGCTGTAGACCATCTCGCGTTTGTGTTCGGCGAGCACAATGCCGGCCCGTTGGTAGATAAGCTGGCGGATTCTGCCGAAATCCTCATCGGTAAGTTCGAGGTCTCGCTCGTG
>Ga0102925_1002461_pt1 | contig 10222 bp, 7 predicted proteins | sample SalPonR1_A_D1_MG_FD_78216 | JGI IMG/M metagenome (GOLD analysis project Ga0102925, IMG submission 78216) | Salt pond soil microbial communities from South San Francisco under conditions of wetland restoration - Salt Pond MetaG R1_A_D1_MG | ecosystem: Environmental > Aquatic > Marine > Intertidal... | reverse complement strand
GTAGGGCCGCTGGCCGAAGAAATTGATGCTGGTCTCCGTCACGCCCATCTGCACCAGAAGCGCGTTCACGCTGCCCGAGAACGGGTCGAACAGGATGATCCAGGTGAAGGCCACCGCGATGATCGGGGCGACATAGGGAAACAGGAACAGACCCCGCAGAATCCCCTGCCCGCGGAACTCCTTGTTGAGAAGCATCGCCGCGAAAAGGCCCAGCAAGATGGCCCCGATCGTGCCGAAGAAGGTGTAGAACAGCGTCACGCCGAGCACGCGCCAGAACTCGTCACCGTCGAAGACCCGCTCGAAGTTCTCCAGCGTGAAGTCGAAATTCGTCAGGATGTTGTCGGCCTCCCCCGTGACGACGGGTTGGCTCGCCGACACGTCGCCGCCGTCGAGGTAGTCCTGCCGCACGACGACCGGAATCCGGAAGTCCTCGCGGAACCCTCCCTCCCAGTCGCCGAAGTCGCAGAACAGATCCCGCCCGTCGAGCGCGCAGCGCGCGTCGAGCGACCGGACATCGAGCCCCTCCGGGATCCGGTCGCTCAGCGTGACGTCGCGGATCTCGATGTCCTGGCTCGAATTCCTGAGCCGGTAGCGGATCTCCGCCTCGTCTCCGGCCACCTCGGGGCCGCCCCGCAGATCCTCCCGAACGACGACCTCGGGCGGCCGCAGGTCGGCGAGGCTCACCGGCTTGGCCGAGATCCAGAAGATCGCGAGCAGCGGCAGGATAACGACGAGCGACACGATGGCGACCGTCGGAAACAGCAGCCCCCACGCCAGCCTCGCCTCGCGGCGGGCGAGCGGGCCCGTGCTCCGGGGCGGGCCGGACGCGTTGGGCAGCGGCGCCGACGCCGCCTGGTCCAGCGGATCGGTCGCCCGGTCCTGGGTCGAGACGCTGCTCATGGCTCCCTCCGGTCGCAAAACGGGCGCGGCGGCGGTGCCGCCGCGCCCGCCGGCGTCACTCGATCACGTTGAGTTCGTCGTTCATCGCGGCGACCGCGGCCGGCGCGTCGATCGCGCCGTCGATGTACTGGCGCACGATCCTGTTGATCGCCTGGCTGTTGATGATCTTCGACGCCAGACCGAGCTGGTTCTCGGCCACGCCCCAGCGCTGCGCGACGTCGAGCCCGCCCACGATCTCCTCGATCATCGACGCCTCGTAGAGATCGCCCAGCGCCGCCTTCCGGTCGACGCCCACCGGCAGCGTGGCCCAGGCCTCCTCGAACTTGTCGGGATCTTCCGCGGTGCCCTTGCGCACCGGGAACTTGCCCTCGGGCGCCATGGACAGCGTCTGGGTATAGCCGTCGTCCATCGAGAACTTCACGAAATCCATCGCGGCGTCGGTGTCGGCATCCGACGTGATACCGAAGTACCGGATGTCGGCCCAGGCCGCGCCCTCGGGGTTCGAGGGCCCCGCGAAGTTGGTCACGATCCCGGTCTTCGAGGCGAGCTCCGCCGATGTCGGATCGTCGGTGATCGTCGGCGGCGCGCTGTCGCGCAGACCGGCGAGTTCGTCGAGAATGAACGGCGACCAGATGATCATCGCGGCATTGCCCGAGAAGTAGAGCGTCCGCGACTGGTCCCAGTAGAGCTCCCCCGGCGGCGAGGCCTCCGCGATCGCCTTGTAGAACTCCAGCACCTCGATCGTCGCCGCCTCGTCGAGCGGCGCGAAGCCGCCCTCGTCCACCGGGCTCACGCCGTTGGCGAGAAACACGTGCTCGAGCACCTGGGACATGAAGTTCTCGTCGACCTTCGTCGCCGCCACGAAGCCGTACATGCCGGGCGGGTTGTGCAGCGCCTCGATGGCCGCCAGCACGTTGGCGTAGGTCGAGGGCGGCTCGAGCCCGGCCTGCTCGAAGAGATCCTTGCGGTAGACGATCATCTGCGTCCAGCCGTCCACCGGCACGGACGCGTAGCCGCCGTCGACCGCCGCCATCTCGAGCGCGCCGGAGGCGAATGTGCCGGCGCCAAGATCCTCGATCACGTCGGTCGCCGCCTCTGTGTCGAGGATGCCCGCCTCGGCCCAGGGCAGCGCGTACTGAAGCGTGTGATAGATCACGTCCGGCAGGTCGCCCGCCGCGAAAGCCGCCGTGGCGCGGGTGCCAAGATCGCTTTCCGTCACCGGGATCACCTCGACGGCGATGCCGGTCTCGGCCTCGAACTGCGCGGCCACCTCTTCCTGTTTGGCGAGCCGCTCGGGCTGCTCCTCGGTGGTCCAGAACCGGATATCGGCGCTGGCGCTCGTCGCGGCGAGCGCAAGAGCCACGGCCGCCCCCGACAGAAGCCGGGCGTTGAGTTTCGTCAAGCAAGTCATCTTTGTCCTCCCTTGGATGTACAGATCGTTGTCATTGCGCGGGAAAGCCGCTCCCGCAGGTCGTCGGACGTCATGGCGGGCGGGCCATCGGAGGCCCGGACCCTGAGCCGCGCATGGGCGGTTTCGCGAAGCTCTTCCGGCATCTCGCCCCGGATCCTCCGGATCAGGAGTCGCGCGAGCCGCGCGCCGGCCTCGCGGCTGTCGACCTCGAAGGTGGTCAGCGGCGGGGCTGCGTAGGCGCCCTCCGGGATGCCGTCGTAGGCGATGACCGACACGTCGCGCCCGACGGCGAGGCCCGCCTCGCCCAGCGCCTGATAGACTCCGAGCGCCCCCATGTCCGTCGCGCAGATGATCGCGGTGGGCGGGTGCTCCGCCCGGAGCAGGCGGCGCCCTTCGACCGCGCCGGCCTCCGGTGTCATGGCACCTCCGCCGACGATCGCCGGGTCGTAGCCGAGACCCAGCGCGGCGAGCGCGCTGCGATACCCGTCATGGCGAAGCGCGCTGTAGTTGAACTCCGATCCGCCGCAGACATAGCCGATCCGGCGGTGTCCGAAGTCGTGGAGCCGCATCACCGCCTCGCCCATCGCATCCTCGCCGAGGATGTCGAACCAGGCGCAGCCCGTCGGGTCGCCGGTCCGCCCCCAGAGGACGAAGGGCACGTCGAGATCCCTGAGAAGCCGGATACGCGGATCGTCCGTCTTCGTCCGCGGCAGGATGAAACCGTCGGCCTTTCGTTCGTCGATCAGCCGCCGCATCGTGGAGAGCGTCCCCTCCTCGGTGGGCGCCGTGGCGACCGTCAATGTCCAGCTTTCCGCGCTGGCCGCCGCCGTCAGACCGGCGAGGAACTCGGCGAGGAACGGGCGCTGCGCGTCGTGCTCGCCGATCTGAAGCACGATCCCGAGCGCGCGCATCCGCCCCGTTCGGATCGCCTGCGCGTGGGCGAGCGGCGCATAGCCCATCCGCTCTGCCATGCGGGCCACGCGCAGGCGCGTCGACTCCGAGATATCCGGATAGCCGTTCAGGGCGCGCGACACGGTGCCTTTGGCGATCCCGAGCGCCTCGGCCACGTCCGAGATCGTGACACGCGCGGGCCGCCCACCGCTCCGCGCCGCCTTCGGTGCGTTCTGGAGCAGCATTCTTCCTCCCAACGCAAAGAAGGATCCGCGCCGAAACCGGTTTCGGCAAGAATTTTCTTCCAGCCCCGCAGCTACTCCGCCGCGAGCGCGGTGTCGCCGAGCAAGGGCGCGAGCCGCCACGCCATAGGCCCCGTCACACCTCGGGCAGCGGACCGCGCGTGATCCGGCCGTGGGACAGCGCGACGGACCAGTCCTGCAGCGCCCGCCCCGAAGGACGGTCGTCCCGGTCAGGCGCATCGGAGGCAGAACCCTCGCGCTCGTGTCATCCACAGGTTACAGATGCCCTGTGGATAAACTGCGCCTGTATCGCGCGTGCGACAGAACAGTCGGGAATCGCCGAGTTTTCTCGCTGCACCGCAGCACAATGCGCACGGCCGAAGACCGCCGGCCTTGCGGCCCACCCGCCGGTCGATCATGATCCCCCCGAACCCGCGCGAGGCATCATGACACCGACCTTCGAAACTGTCATTCGCGGCGGCCGGGTTGTCACAGCTGACGGCATCCGCACCGCCGACCTCGGCCTGCGCGACGGGCGCATCGCCGCCATCGCCCGCGACCTGCCCCGGTGCGATACCGAGATCGCCGCGCGGGACCGGCTCGTCCTGCCCGGCGGCGTCGATCCGCACGCCCATATCGAACAGCTCTCCGGCATGGGCGTCATGAACGCCGACACGTTCGAGACCGCCACCCGCTCGGCCGCGACGGGCGGCACGACGACCGTCATCTCCTTCGCGGCGCAAAAGACCGGGGAGCGGCTTCGCGATGCCGTCGCAGACTACGCGGCCCGCGCCGAACGCGGCGCCGCCATCGATCACGCCTTCCACATCATGGTCACGGACCTGTCGGTGCCCGGCTTCACCGAAGACCTGAAGGCCCTCGCCGCGGAGGGCCACCGCTCGATCAAGGTCTTCACCACCTACAACATCCGCCTCGCCGACCGGCAGATCCTCGACGTCATGGCGGCGGCGAAGGAGGCCGGCGCGCTGGTCTGCGTCCATGCGGAGACCGATGCGCTGCTCTCCTGGACGAAGGAGCGCCTGCTCGCGGCCGGCCACACCCGACCCGAGCATCACGCCCTCTCGCATCCCCGTCTCGCCGAGATCGACGCCGTGGAGCGGATGTGCCGCTTCGCGGAGTTCCTCGGCCAGCCCGTCATGCTGTTCCACATTTCGACCGCCGAGGGCGTCGAGGCCGTCCGCCGGGCCAAGGCCCGTGGCGCCCCGGTCCGCGCCGAGACCTGCCCGCATTACCTTTTCATGACTGCCGACGTCCTGAAGCGCGACGGCCTGGAGGGCGCGAAGTGGATGTGCTCGCCGCCGCAACGCACCGCCGCCGATCAGGAGGCGCTCTGGGCCGGCCTCGCCGACGGCACGCTCGACCTCGTCTCCTCCGACCACGCGCCCTACCGCTTCGACGACACCGGCAAGCTCCGCGCGGGCCCCGGGTCGAGCTTCGACCGGATCGCGAACGGCCTGCCCGGGCTGGAGACGCGCCTGCCCCTTCTCTTCGACGCGATGGTCTCGAAGGGCCGTCTCCGGGCGGAGGCCTTCGCCAGCCTGACCGCGACCGCCCCGGCGCGGCTCTACGGCCTCGCCGGCAAGGGCGAGATCGCCGAAGGCTTCGACGCCGACCTCGTGATCTGGGATCCCGACCGCCGCGTGACCTACGGCGCGGACGACCTCCATGACAACGTGGGCTACAACCCGTGGACCGGCACGACCGTCACCGGATGGCCCGAGACCGTGCTCCTCCGCGGCGAGGTGATCGTCCGCGACGGAGAGTATCGCGGCACGCCTGGCGCCGGACGCGCCGTCCCCCGCCCCGCCCCGGGCGTCACCGCCGTGGCCCCGCCGGCCGAGGAAGTCCGCTTTCTGGAGGACAACGCATGATCCGGCCCGAGGGCGACGTCGAACTGACGATCACGTTCTTCTACTACCGCGATCTCGCCGAGGCCCGGCGCTTCTACGAAGACGTCATGGGCTTCACCCTCGCCATCGACCAGGGGTGGTCGAAGATCATGGCGATCGGCGGCGGCGCGCACGTGGGCCTCGTCGACGAGGCAAGGGGGATGCACAAGGCCCACCCCGTCAAACCCGTCCAGCTCTGCATCCGCGTGCCCGACGTCGACGCGTGGTACGCCTGGGCGACGGACAAGCAGGTCGCGAACCTCTCGACGCTCTTCGAGAACGAGGCCCTCGGCATCCGCGCCTTCGTCTTCGACGACCCCGAGGGCTACCAGATCGAGGTTCAGTCAGCGACTCGGCCCGGCGCATGACGGAGAAGGCTCTCGTCGTCATCAACCCCAACTCGAACGAGGAGGTCACCGCCGGCATCGACCGAGCGATGGAGCCCATGCGCGCCTGGGGCACACCGATCCGGTGCGTCACGCTCACCGAAGGCCCGCCCGGCATCGAGAGCCAGGCGCAAGCCGACCGCGTGGTTTCGCCCATGCTCGACCTCGCCCGGTCTCTCGAGCCGGAGGCTCTGGGCTTTGTCATCGCCTGCTTCGGCGATCCGGGGCTTCACGCCCTACGCGACGAAACCGCGCTTCCGTCCATCGGCATCCAGGAAGCCGCCGTGACCACGGCGCTCCGCCTCGGCCATCGCTTCGGCGTCATTTCCATCCTGCCCGCCTCTGTCCCGCGTCACCTCCGGGCATTCGGCGCGATGGGCGTGCTCGACCGGCTCGCCGGGGACCGCGCGATCGGTCTTGGCGTCGGCGACCTTGCCCGTCCGGGCCGCACGCTCGGCGCGATGGTCGCGACAGGCTCCCGGCTTCGGGACGAGGACCAGGCGGACGTGCTGATCATGGGATGCGCCGGCATGGCCGACTACCGCGAGGCCGTGGAGGCGGAAACGGGGCTTCCGGTCGTGGAACCGTGCCAGGCCGGCGCGGCGGCGGCCCTCGGTCAGATAGCCCTCCACCTTGCGCACCGTACGCGACACCTTTAGATGCAACTGTATCAAAATCAAAAGGTTGGACGCCTTTCCAGACCCTGACGCACGACAGGAGGTCGCCACCCATGCTCGACGAAACCGCTTGCGGCGTCTTCACCATCGCGGTGACGCCCTTCCTGCCCGACGGCACCCTCGACCTCGAGAGCATCGACCGGATGGTCGACTTCTACCTCGAGAAGGGCGCCACCGGGCTGACGATCCTCGGGATGATGGGCGAGGCGGGAAAGCTCACGGCCGAGGAGTCCGTGGCCGTCGTCGGGCGCGTGACCGCGCGGACCTCGGTCCCGGTGGTCGTCGGGGTTTCCGCCCCCGGCTTCGCCGTGATGAAAACCCTCGCCCATGCTTCGACGGACGCGGGCGCCGCGGGCGTCATGGTCGCTCCGCCCGCGACGCTGAGGACTGACGATCAGATCACGGCCTACTACCACGACACAGCCGAAACGCTGGGCGGGATCCCCTTCGTCCTTCAGGACTTCCCGCTCGTCACCAACGTGGTCATCCCCGTGAAGATCATTCTGCGGATCGTCGCGGACTGCCCGACCTGCGTCATGCTCAAGCACGAGGACTGGCCGGGGCTCGAGAAGATCTCCGCCCTCCGCACGGCCTCCGACGCCGGCGCCCGCCGCATCTCGATCCTCACCGGCAACGGCGGGCTTTTCCTGCTTGAGGAGATGCTGCGCGGCGCCGACGGCGCGATGACCGGCTTCGCGTTCCCGGAGATGATGTCCGACGTCATCGCCGCCTTCGAGGCGGGCGACGAGACCCGCGCGCGGGATCTCTTCGACGCCTACCTGCCCCTCGTCCGGTACGAGAGCCAGCCGGGCTTGGGCCTTGCGATCCGGAAGTACACGCTGGCCAGGCGCGGCGCGATCGCCCACGCCACCCTGCGCAAGCCCGGCGTCGGCCTTAGCCCGACCACCGTCGCCGAAATCGAGACGCTGATCGCCCGTCAGGAGGCGCGGCTCGCCGCTCTCGGCTGAGATGGCGCTTCATCTCGGCGCAAATACTCCCGCCGGAGGCGCCGCATGACGCGCGGAATGCCGGAAGACGCGCGGCGCAGCCGCTCCGCTAGCCATGGAAGGCCGCCACCGTCTTGAGCGCCGAGAAGCCATAGAGCGCCTCGAATCCCTTCTCCCGCCCGTGGCCCGACTTGCCCACGCCGCCGAAGGGCAGTTCCACCCCGCCCCCGGCCCCGTAGTTGTTGACGAAGACCTGTCCGGCGTGAAGCCGCCGCGCCAGCCGCATCTGCCGCCCGCCGTCCCGGCTCCAGACCGAGGCCACGAGCCCGTAGTCGGTGCCGTTGGCGATCGCGACCGCCTCCTCCTCGTCGTCGAACGGGATGACGATCTGCACGGGTCCGAAGATCTCCTCCTGCGCCAGACGGTGCCCGGCCTGCGCCCCGGCCAGAAGATGGGGCGCCACGTAGTGCCCGCTCTCGGGCGCGTTGCTCACAATCTCGCCCCGTCCCGCGACCTCCAGATCGCCCGCCGCGTCCAAGTACCCCTCCACAATCTCCTTCTGCCGGGCCGAGATCAGCGGCCCCACGTCGAGGTCCGCCACGGCCGGGCCGACCCGCAGTTCCCGGTATCGCTTTGCCATCCGCTCCACCACCGCGTCGTGCACCCGCCGCTCCACCACGATCCTCGACGAGGCCGAACAGGTCTGCCCAGCGTTCTGGATGCCCGCGTTCACGAGAAACGGCAGCGCCGCCTCGAGGTCGGCGTCGGCGAACACGACCTGCGGGGACTTGCCGCCCAACTCCAGCGTCACCGGCACCACGTTTTTCGCCGCCGCCGCCTGCACCAGCGCGCCCACGCCGACCGACCCGGTGAACGAGACGTGGTCGACGCCCGGATGCCCCGCGAGCGCCGCCCCAGCCTCCTCGCCAAGCCCCGGCACGACGTTGACCGCGCCTGCCGGAAACCCCGCCGTCTCGGCCAGCGCGGCGAAGGCGAGCGCGGTCAGGCACGCCTCTTCGGCCGGCTTCACGACGCAGGCGTTGCCCATGGCGAGCGCCGCGCCGACCGACCGCCCGATGATCTGCATCGGGTAGTTCCAGGGCACGATGTGCCCCGTCACCCCATGCGGCTCGCGAAGCGTGTAGACGGTGTAGCCCGCGAGATAGGGGATCGTCTCGCCCGTCACCTTGTCGGCCGCGCCGCCGTAGAATTCGCAGTACCGCGCCAGCGCCACCGCGTCCACGCGCGCCTGTTTCAGCGGCTTGCCCACGTCCGCCGCCTCGATCTGCGCGAGCTGGTCGACATGCTGGAGCACGAGCGCCCCGAGCCGCGCGAGGAGCCGCCCCCGCTCCGCCGCCGTGAGCCGCCCCCACTCGCCGTCGAGCGCCGATCGCGCCGCCGCCACCGCCTCGTCGACATGCGCGGCGGTGCTCCGCGCGATCTCGCCCATGGCTTCGCCGGTCGACGGGTTTTCCAACGGCAGTCCGCCGATGTCGGTCCACCTGCCGCCTATGTGCACCGCGCCGGGCTCGTACCAGAGTGCCTCAAGTCCCATAGCGTCCTCCCTCGTGCCAGTCCGCCGGGATCCGCGGCGTCGCGGCCAGCAATTCCTGCGTATATTCGTGCCGTGGCGCGTCGAAGACCTCCGCCGTCGGCCCGTCCTCCACGATCCTGCCCCGCCGCATGACATAGACCCGGTCGGTTATCGCGCGCACCACGTGCAGATCGTGGCTGATGAACAGGTAGCTCAGCCCGTAGCGCGCCTGAAGGTCCGCCAGAAGGTCGAGCACCTGCGCCCGGATCGACACGTCGAGCGCCGAAATCGCCTCGTCCAGAACGATCAGCTTCGGCCGCGTCACGAGCGCCCGCGCGATCGCAATGCGCTGTCGCTGCCCGCCTGAAAACTCATGGATGTACTTGGAGGTGTCGGCGGGCGTCAACCCGACGTCCGTCAGCGCCCGGCCGACCCGCGCCTCCCGGTCGGCGAGATCGCCAGGGTAGAGATGGAACGGCTCCGCCACCAGCCGCCCGACCCTGTGGCGCGGGTTGAAGCTGCCGTAGGGATCCTGGAAGACGACCTGCATCTTGCGACGGAGCGCGTCTGGCAGATGGCCTCCGCCGTCCACCTCCTCGCCGTCGAGCAGGATGCGCCCGCCCTGCACCGGGTCGAGCCCGAGGATCGCGCGGGAAAGCGTCGACTTTCCGCAACCGGACTCGCCCACGAGCCCCACGCTCTCCCCGTCGCGCACGGTGAGCGTCACCCCGTTCACCGCGTTCAGCGGGACGGGCGGCGCGAAGAAGGACACACGCGGGAGCGCGTAACTCCGCGTCACGTCCTCCACCGACAGAAGCGGCATTTCTTTCGCCATTCTCGCTCGCTGCGGCGCATGCTCGGACGCCGCGAAGAGCTTCTGGGTGTAGGGGTGTCCCCGCGTGCGGAACAGCGCCTCGGTCCGGTCGGCCTCCACCACGCGGCCCTCGCGCATCACCGCGACGTGGTCCGAGAGCCCCGCCACCACGGCAAGATCGTGCGTGATGAGCATCAGCGCCATCCTTTCCTCGCGCACGAGTCCCTTCAGCAACGTCAGGATCTGCGCCTGGGTGGTCACGTCGAGCGCCGTCGTCGGTTCGTCCGCGATCAGAAGCTTCGGGCGGAGCGCCACCGCCATCGCGATGCACACCCGCTGCCGCTGTCCGCCCGAAAGCTCGTGGGGATAGCGCCCGAGCGGGAAATCCGCCGCCGGAAGTCCCACGCGATCCAGCCGCGCCCGCGCGGCCCGCGCCGCATCGGCCCGGCTCGAGACACCGTGCACGATCAGCGTCTCGGCCACCTGGTCGCCGATGGTCTGCACCGGGTT
>Ga0102925_1002457_pt1 | contig 10230 bp, 7 predicted proteins | sample SalPonR1_A_D1_MG_FD_78216 | JGI IMG/M metagenome (GOLD analysis project Ga0102925, IMG submission 78216) | Salt pond soil microbial communities from South San Francisco under conditions of wetland restoration - Salt Pond MetaG R1_A_D1_MG | ecosystem: Environmental > Aquatic > Marine > Intertidal... | reverse complement strand
TGAAGGCAGCGGATCTTCAATACCACCAGTAAAAGCAGATGTAAATGTATTGATTATTGGAGCAAATCAACCAATAAATTATATATCAGGTTATTTGGGAGCATATAGGGTATTATTGTCAGATATAGCATATATAACTTTATGTGAAGAACCATTAGCTAAAAAAAGCAAGATTAATAATATGAAAAAGGAATTAAAAAAAATCAAAAATGATCTCAAAATAATAAAAACTATTTTTAGACCTCGCCCATTAGATAATATTGAAGGCAAAAGAATTTTCTTTACAACAACAGCCCCTGTGGTTATGAAAGAAAAATTAATACAATATCTTGAAAATGAATACAAATGTGAAGTTGTTGGTTTCAGTAATAATTTATCTAATCAAAAAGTATTAGAAGGAGAATTAGAAAAAGGGCTACGAAAACAAGATGTAGATGTTCTATTGACAGAAATTAAAGCTGCTGCTATTAGAGTAAGTGTGAAAAAAGCTATAGAAACTGGAATCGAAGTTGTATTTTGTGATAATAAGACTATTCCTTTAAATGATAATTTGGATATTAAGGAAGATATTTTGAGAATGGGAAAACTTGCATTTAGTAGATTTGAGTAGAGATTCAAATACTTTATAATTTGAAATATATTTATTAATAAAAAGGAGTTGGAAAAATGAAAATAAGTAGAATATTTATTTTTATGATTTTAATGGTCTTCGTTTTATCATCTTTTGTTATTGCCGAAGAGACAATTACTATTTATACTTCAGTCCCAACAGAAATTATGACTGATATAAAGGATTCTTTTGAAAAAGAGCATCCTAATATTAAATTGAATGTATTTCGTTCTGGTACTGGAACACTTCAAGCAAAAATATCAACAGAAGTAGAAACTGATAATTTACAAGCAGACATTGTATGGTTAGCTGATTTTGCATACTATGAAAGTTTAAAAAAACAAGGTTTATTAAAAAAGTTCACTCCAAATGAAGCGGATAAATTACTTCCTGGTTTTAAAGATAAAGATGGCTATTATTATGCGGGAAGAGTTATAAATATGATAATAGCTTATAATAATAATCTTGTTAAAGAATCAGAAAGCCCAAATTCTTGGAAAGATTTATCAGAAGATAAGTGGTATAACCAATGTGTTATGGCAAATCCTGAATATTCAGGAGCTGCTATTTCTGCTGTAGGAGCGATAGTAAGTAACTATGGTTGGGAATACTATGAAGAATTGAGAGAAAATGATGTTGATGTAGTAAAAGGTAATAGTACTGTTGCAAATAAAATTGCTTCTGGTGAATATAAAACTGGTATAGTACTTGATTATATGATTAGAGGTATGAAAGCAAAAGGAAGTCCAATTGAGCTAAAATACCCTGAAGATGGAATAATAGCAATTCCAAGTCCGATAGGTATAATGAAAAACACTGAAAAAAGCTCAGCTTGTATTGACTTTGCTAACTATATACTTTCTCAAAAAGGGCAAGAAACTTTAGTTAAAATGGGATCTTTTATACCTGTAAGAGGAGATGTTGAACCTCCTATGGGAGCTCCAAATGCAACTGAATTGATGGAACAATCTATGGACACAGACTGGAAATATATCGAAGAAAATTTAGATGAAATTAAAAATAAATTTGGAGACATCATGTTATATTAAAGTAGCATTAGTAGTGCAGGATTTTTCCTGCACTACTTTTCAATCTAATAGTGGAAGAGGTGTTAAATTATATCATGAATTTTGAGAAAAAAACTAAGTGGCTTGTTTTAGGTGGAGCTACTTTATTATTGCTATTAATAGTAGGTTTTCCATTATTATTAATTATATTAAAAAGTTTTATTTTTGAAGGCGAATTATCTTTACAACATTATATAAATGCTTTTGTATCAAAAAGAAATATTGTTGCATTTTCTAATACATTACAGGTTGGTATTGGTACTACTATTTTTTCTGTAATCTTAGGTTCTTCATTAGCTTGGTTAGTAGTAAGAACAGATCTACCACATAAAAACATTTTTAGAACATTATTTATAATTCCATATATGATTCCTCCATTTGTAGGAGCGATAGCTTGGTCTTTGCTTTTAAGCCCAAGAAATGGTTATTTCAATAAGTTTATTCAACTATTGCCAGGGATAAATGAAAGTATATTTAATGTTAATTCCATGTTTGGACTTATTTGGGTTATGACATTATATTTTTTTCCTTTTGTTTTCATTATAACCTCTGGTGCTCTTGAAAGAATGGATCCCACTTTAGAAGAAGTTGCATATGCTTCCGGAGCCGGTACTTTTAAAGTTATGAAAGACATTACTCTACCTTTAATGGCTCCTAGTATAATGGGTGGAGCTTTATTAGCTTTTGTAGCGAGTATCGCTAACTTTGGTATACCAGCTCTAATAGGAATGCCTGCACGACTGCATGTTTTAACCACAATGATATATTCACATATATATTCTGGTGGTTTTGATGGTATAAAAAGATCATTATCATTATCTTCTGTCTTAATGATAACATCAATAAGCGCATTATTATTTAACTATTTTTATCTTAAGAAAAAAGCATTTACTATAATTGCAGGAAAAAGTATGAGGCCAAATTTGGTCAAATTAAGAAAATGGAAAACTCCTTTTTTTATTCTAGCAATTTTTGTTGTAGCAATTACAGTTTTAGCACCCTCTATATCAATTTTTATAACTTCATTATTAAAAGGTTGGGGAGTAGATTTTTCATTACAAAATTTAACTTTAGATAATTATATATATGTATTATTTGAATATGACTTAACACAAAAAGCTATGAAAAACAGTTTCTTTTTTGCATTTTCTTCTGCTACTATTGCTATGATTTTAGGTTCTTTTATTGCGTATATTATAGTAAATTATGATAATAAATTTTCGAAATTTTTGGAAATAATCTCAACAATTCCTTATACTATACCTGGTACTGTTGTTGCTGTAGCAATGATTCTTGCTTGGTCTGGAAATTATGTATTGAACTTATACAATACTTTTTGGATTATTATAGTAGCATATGTAGCAAGGTACATATCTTTTTCAGTTAGAACTACTTCATCTTCTTTAAAACAAATACATCATTCATTAATTGATGCTTCTAGAATATCGGGAGCTAATTGGTTAACAACATTAAAAAATATTATTATACCACTGATAAAGCCTGGTTTAATAGCAGGTTGGTTTCTTATTTTCATGCCTACCCTTAGAGAACTTACTATGTCAATTTTACTTTGGGGGCCTAAAACAGTAACTATTGGCGTTGCTGTTTTTGAACTTCAAGAGGCAGGCTATTTTCAAATATCAGCAGCTTTAGCTAGTCTTTTACTAATAGTGGTATTAATAGGTAATTTTTTAGTAAGGTTATTAAGTAAAGGGAAATTAGGAATATAAAAAGACAATATGGTGGTGTTTAAAATGGCTAAAATAAATTTGAATAACATATATAAAAGCTTTGATGATGTGAAGGTTATTAAAAATATTAGTATTGATATTAAAGATGGGGAGTTTATGTCTTTTTTAGGGCCATCTGGTTGCGGGAAAACTACCATGTTAAGAATGCTAGCTGGATTTGAAATGCCTACCCAAGGTGATATATACATTGGAGATAACCTTGTATCATCTGTGGAAAACAACATTTTTATTCCACCTGAAAAAAGAAATATAAGTATGGTTTTTCAAAATTATGCTGTATGGCCTCATATGAATGTATATGATAATGTTGCTTATCCACTAAAAATTCAAAAATATAATAAAAAGGCTATCCGAAAAAATGTACAAAAAGCTTTACATTTAGTTCAAATGTCTGATTTAGAAAAAAGATATCCAAATCAACTATCTGGAGGGCAACAACAAAGGGTTGCACTGGCTAGAGCATTGATATTAGAGCCTGATGTTATGCTTTTAGATGAACCACTTAGTAATCTTGATGCAAAATTAAGAGAGGAAATGAGATTTGAGATTAAAGAAATTCATAATAAATTAAATTTGACTATTATATATGTAACGCATGATCAAACTGAAGCAATGGCTATGTCGGACAGAATAATGCTTTTAGATAAAGGTATAATTCAACAAATAGGGAAACCAAATGATATTTATGAAAAACCTGAGAATAAATTTGTAGCAGATTTTATTGGACTAGTAAATTTTTTGGAAGCAAAGTATATAAAAGAAACTAATGAAAATAATGATATTATTAGAATTTATGATGGAATGCGAAATTATGACATAACTTGTGACAAAGATATAATGGAAAATCAAGAAATTACTTTAGTAGTTCGACCAGAAAATATCAAATTATTATCTCCTGAGGAAGCAAAAATAACTTCTTATATTTCTAAAAAAGTATATCTTGGAAATATAATCGACTATAGAATAAAAATTAATGATAAAGTTGTAAGAATTGAAACCTCTAGTGATGTGCAATATGAAGTTGGCGATCAAGTAGGAATAAAACTAACGAGATATGCGTTTTTAAATAATTAAAAAGGGAGTGGAAAAAATTAATAATAAAAGTAAAGCAATAATTATTATACAAGATGGTTTGGGAGACAGACCAATAGATGTGTTGGGTGGAAAAACTCCTTTAGAAACTGCTAAAACTCCAACTATAAATAGATTAGCCAAAGAAGGAATAACCGGTATAATGGATCCCGTTAAACCAGGTATTAGAGTGGGAACTGATGTAGGTCATTTGGCTCTCTTTGGATTAGATCCCATTAAAGACTATTATGGAAGAGGTCCAATTGAAGCTGCAGGTTTAGGTATTGAATTAAAAGAAAATGATATAGCCTTTAGAGCTAACTTTGCAACTGTGAATGAAGAATTTGTTGTTAAAGATAGAAGAGCAGGTCGTATAAAAAGTACTAATCAATTAGCTAAAGAATTAGAAAATATAAAAATAAAAGATTGTAAAATAAATATTTATCCTGCTACTGAACATAGAGCAGTTTTAGTCATCAGTGGGGAAGGATTATCAGGTGATGTAACTCCTTCTGATCCCTTAGAAGGTAATGAAGATGATAGAGTAAAAAAAATTAAATCTATTAATAATACTCAAAAAGAAATAAAGACTGCAGAAATTCTTAATATATATACAAAAAAAGTATATAAAATATTAAATCAACACCCTCTTAATATAAAAAGAAAAAAGCGAAAATTATTACCAGCCAATATGATATTAATAAGGAGTGGAGGGAAAATAAAAAAGAGTAAAAAAACAGTAGATAAATTTAAAATAAAAGCAGCATGTGTTGCTGCAGAGGAGACTGTAAAGGGCGTAGCACGACAGGCAGGGTTTTCTGTTCATAGTTTGGAAGGTATGACTGGTGGTAAAGATACTAATATGATGTTGAATGTAAAGTTATGTAAAAAAGTCATTAAAAATAACAGAATGGTATTTATACATATTAAAGGAACAGATCTTTGTGGTCATGATAATGAGCCAAATAAAAAAATTGAGATAATAGAAAAAGTTGATAAAATGATTGGAGAGATATTAAAATTTATAGATCGTAATACTTATGTTGCCTTGACTGCTGATCATTCAACTCCTTGTGTATGCCAAATACATACTGGAGATCCAGTTCCAGTTTTAATTTGGGGACCTCAAGTTAGAATTGATAAAGTAGTAAATTATGATGAGATCTCTTGTATGAAAGGAGGTTTAAATCGTATCACGGGGGAAGATTTTTTTAATATAATAGCAGATTTATTGTGTATTAATCAAAAATATGGTTCTTAATTTATTAGATAATATTATTATGAGAAGGAGTTGAAAAAAATAAAAAAAACTAATTGGTGCTTCTAAAGAATTAGAATTAGATATAAAAACTTTTATTAGTTTAGTAAGTGAAGGAGATATGATTTCGGTCCAATCCCTTAATAATGGAGAAAAAGTATATTTAACTCCATAATTCTTAGTTTCTCAATTTTATGCAATAAATTCTTTTGGTTCAAATTCTTTGTTCTGAATAGCTTGATAGAAATTTGATGTTGATATATCATTTAAAGATTCATGACGATAACTATTATTGTAGTAATCCATATTCTCGCTAATGATTTCACAAACTTGAATGTAACTATTAAACTCATTCATGCTGTAACAATCTCTTTCTAATATCGAATGAAATGATTCGATATGTTCATTCATATTAGGCGTTTTAACAGGTATTCTTTGATGTGTTAACCCTAATGATTTACATGTGTTTCCAAAGAGCATGGAAACAAACTGTGGACCATTGTCAGTTCTAATAGTTGGTAGATTGTCCATACCTTTAGTTAACTTTCTTTGTGCTAAAGCATTCTTTAATACACGAGCTGCATCTTCAGCTTTACAGCTTAAACCAAGATGATAACTAATAATATTTCTATCAAAAACATCTATTAAAGACAACTGAAAAAAGAATTGATCTGCACCTTTAATATATCCATATTTAAAATCCATTTCCCAGAGTTGATTTGAATTGGTTACCTTTGTTCTTTTAGCTAATTTTCTTGTATGATGTTTTTTTAACTTTCGTTGTCGCCTTAAAATATCTAGCTCTTTACAGAATCTATAGACTTTTTTCTTGTTGATTTTTAGAAGATATTCGTCTTTAAGACATTTGGCCAATTTACGGTATCCGTACGGAAAACCATCACCATTAACTAGTTCCATTAGATATTCTTTTATTTGAACATCAGAGACTTTATGACCTGATAGATGATAAGAATAACTAGGTATAGGTCTACCATTTGGATTATTAGAACTTTTATCTAAGTTTCTTTTGTTTTTAATATTGTCATAGTAAGTGGATTCAGCCAAACCGACAAAGTCTAGTACTACAGAAACTTTATATCCTTTATTAATCCACTTTTTGGCTATTTTAACTGCGGGTCCGCTTGATCTCTCAGATCTATTAAAATGGATAATTCTAGTTCTTTTTCAGCAAGTAATTTTTTTAGTTAATTATTTTCGCTACCAAGTTTATTGACTCGTTTTTTGATTTTACTATATTTTTCTTTTTCATCTTTAGGTAGTCAGTGTACAGAACCAGTTTTTTTATACTTGTTGACACAAGAGTAGAAAGTAGGTTTTGAGATTTCGTGTCGCCTTGCAACCAAAGAGATATTACCGATTTGTTGACATTCATGTACAACTTGTTCTTTAAGTTCATCAGAATAAGTATTACGTTTCATTTTATTAATAATCCCGATTAGAAAATTCTGTTTGAATTTTTAATTAGAGCTTGCTCTAATTAAAAGCTTAAAATCCTAATAAAAACCAGTATACCATAAACATAATTATTCTCCAACTCTGTTAGGGGGCTATATAGCAATTTGCTATTGAAAAACCTGACATTAAGAATACATTTGTCGATAATTTTTTAGAAACTATTGATATAACAGAAAAATTAATAGAAGCTCTTATTATAGCTTTTAATGAATATTTTAATGGTGGAGTTTTAGTAAATGATTATGTTAATAAAGTTCATTTCTATGAACATGAAGCTGATAAGATAGAAGAAAGAATTAAAAAGAAGATTTTTAAAATGATGACATTAAAGACTTTAGTAAAAAAGTTCCTATGCGTCATTTTGTGGAAAAAATAGATGAAATTTCTGATAGGGCTGAAACAATAAATGAAAAGGCCTCTGTTGCGACAATAAAAAGGAGAATATAATTAGTATGGAGTTAATAATATGTTGAGTGCCCTATTTTTTATGTCCAGTGGATTATTTTTAGGTTGGTCATTAGGGGCTAATGATGCTGCTAACCTTTTTGGTACTGCAGTCGGTACAAAGATGGTCAAGTTTAAAACAGCGGTAATTATAATTAGTGTTTTTGTCATTATAGGAGCTGTAATAAGTGGTATGGGGGCTTCTCATACTCTAGGGGCTTTGGGGAGAGTAGATGCACTGCCCGGAGCTTTTATAGTAGCCTTGTCAGCTGCTTTAACGGTCTTTTGGATGACAAACTGGGGATTGCCTGTATCTACTTCCCAATCTATTGTAGGAGCAATAATAGGTTGGAACTTTTTTGCAAATATGACTACTGATTTAAGTGTATTATCTAAGATTGTAAGTACCTGGGTACTTTGCCCCCTCCTTTCGGCATTTTTTGCTGCTTTATTTTTCTTCATATTAAACAAAACTATATTTAAGTTTAATATACATCTTTTGAAACTGGATCATTATACAAGAATAGGTCTAATTTTTGTGGGAGCATTTGGTGCCTATAGTTTAGGGGCTAATAACATTGCAAATGTGATGGGGGTTTTTACTACTTCAATTAATTTACCACCGATCAATTTAGGAGGGCTATATACTTTATCCAGTACTCAACAGCTATTTTTATTAGGTGGTATAGCGATTTCAGTAGGAGTTTTCACTTATTCCAAACGTGTAATGATGACAGTTGGTAAAAGTATCTTTAAAATTTCACCTATTGCCGCTTTAATAGTAGTAATGGCAAGTTCAACAGTTCTTTTCTTGTTTGCATCAGAAAGTTTAAAAATCTGGCTTACCAGTAGGGGTTTACCTTCTTTTCCATTAGTCCCTGTCTCTAGTTCGCAGGCTGTTGTAGGAGCTATATTAGGTATAGGCTTAGCAAAAGGAGGGAGGAATATTAATATAAGTGTTTTAAAAAGTATAGGTTTAGGATGGATTGTTACACCTGTAATTTCTGCTTTTCTAGCTTATATAGCTTTATTTTTTATGCAAAATGTATTTATGTTCAAAGTATATTAATGTATAGAGTTGTAAAGATAAACGCTATCTAGAATTTATTCTATTATGTTCTAATTTCAAAGTATCAAGGGAATTAAGTAAATGCTCTTTTTGTAATAATATTTAATTTATATAGATTTTATATATTATTTTGACTATGCGGTAGTTATTATATAAATATTAATATCCATATATAAATATGAAGTACTCAAACCGGCTCAACCCCCTAATAATGGAGATAAAGTGTGTTTAACTCCCTCGTTCTTAAGTTTTCATTTTTTAATCAATAAATGCTTTTGGTTTAAATTCTTGATTCTGTAATGATTCATAGAATTCAGCAGGCTCTGACTTCTTTAGTAGGTGCAACTCAGGCTGGCTTCTATCTCTTGGTCTTGAGAGAGGGAATTGTGACAGGTACAGTTTTAGCTTTTATTAGCTCTTCCTTGGAGAAAAGGATAGAGTCTGGTGGTTTTAGTGATTAGACTGTTTAAAGCTTTAAATTAGTGTTAAAAAATCTCACTATAATGAGCTTTGATTTAATATATGAAACTATCTTCCTTGCAAGATTTATTTAATTTTCAAGGAAAATTATACTGTTTCACACCCTATCAAAGTTTTGTTTTTAATGTAAAACATAAAGTGTTTCAATTTTGCAAATTAATAAACGATACTTTATAAATTTAAACCTCAGCCAAATTTCAGCAAAGAGACTAAAGAAGAATAAAATACAATAATATATGAGTCCTTGTTTATAGAGAAAGAATAAGGAATACTAACAAAATAAGAGAAGATATAAAAGAGGTTGTTGATATCTCTTAATCAGTAGGTTCTAGATAGATTATATTTTAATATCTATATCTTCTCTATAAATAATAAACAAAATAAATTTTCAGGTTTTTTTCAGGATTTGCATATAAATATTAAAAAGCCCCTCATAGAAGATTGGCTTTAATCGTTGTTATTTAGGTAGTGCCGAAGATGGGACTTGAACCCATACGAGTTTAATCTTATCGGATTTTATATTAAATCTTTTGGATTAATATTTCAATTAACATCTATTTAATTAGAAATATTAGGTGTGTTTAATAACAATTTCAGGAATGAATAAACAAGATTTAAGTGCCCAAAGAATGCCGAAATCTTGATAAAAGGGTCATAATTCTGATAAATAGAAATTTATAACTATGCCTTATATCGTTGATTTGGCGGGATATATGGGTATATAGTGATATATGGTTATACCCACTTTGATAACTTGAAATTCGTTGAAGCTGAAAGGTGTCAGGGTTCGAGTCCCTGTCTCTCCGCCATTGAAATAAAAGGGTTAATGCCCGTTTTAAAAACCTGCTTAAAGGCGGGTTTTTTGTATTTCACGAGCAGTCCACAACAATATCTTAAAAAAATTTACATAAATGAGAAAAAATAGCATTTATTTGACACATAAAAGGTATAACATTAATTTTATTGAATATAATAACATAAAGAAGGGAATGTGAAATATGAAG
>Ga0102925_1002447_pt1 | contig 10255 bp, 5 predicted proteins | sample SalPonR1_A_D1_MG_FD_78216 | JGI IMG/M metagenome (GOLD analysis project Ga0102925, IMG submission 78216) | Salt pond soil microbial communities from South San Francisco under conditions of wetland restoration - Salt Pond MetaG R1_A_D1_MG | ecosystem: Environmental > Aquatic > Marine > Intertidal... | reverse complement strand
TTTATACACGAAATGTCTATTTAGAAGGTAACGCTCAGGTTGCAGGTACATTAACGGCTGGAGACGCTGCTGGTGTAGGAAGCACGTTCTATGCAGGACGTATAAGAAAGAATTTAATAGCAGACTCTGAAAACCTGACGGGCACAAGCTGGACAGCTACCGCAGTAACTGTAGCAGAAGTAGCAGAAACAGGACCTTTCTCGGCAAATACAAAAGTATATGAGATAGTCCCAGATTCTAACGCGGGCACTACGTTTAGAAGTACCAATGTAAATAATGCAAACAGCATAGACCTGACGAGTCTCGGAAATATTTCTGTGTCTGCTTATCTGAAGCAAAAAGATCACCAATATGGAATCTTATTTATCAATGATAGAGCCAACGTCTATAGTGCAGTAGCAGTAGACTTGACCACCGGTGATATCGTAGACACTGGTGAACCAAATATCGGGTCTTGGAACTTTTCAGCTACTAGAGACAGTGTAACGGGCTGAGTTAGGGTCACCATTTCGTCTACGGATGATATAGGAGGGTTAGACAGCAGTTCCAACATTGGAATTTCTTCATCTCCTACACTACCTGCAAAATTGGTGGATTATGTACCTATCGATGTTTCTTACGATGGAGTCGGCGGTGTATATGCCACTGCTGTACAGCTGGAAGACAGTGAGACTGTAACAGCTTATCAAAAAACAGACGATACAATATCTTCTTCTGACCAAGGATTCGGTATGTGGACAATTGCAGGTGGGTTTGGTGGAACAATGCAAAATCCAGTTATAGCTTTAAATGACTTTGGTCTAAGTTTTAACTCTTCTTCCACTCCTTCAACAGCACTTACAGACAATGATATCTTGATGGGTAACATTACAGGTACTGCAAACAGTGCTATAAAAGTTACGCAGACTGGGACAAATACAGACTCTGGTATATTTGGATATACATCTACAGGCTCTGAAAGCTTTGCGCTTCGCTTAGACGGCACATCATCTATCGCCGGATTTGATTTCACAGACACACAGTTCTCAGCCACAGACTTTACATTAGATACAGCTGACAAGCGTATAACGCTTGGCTCTGCCAATGACATTATAGTACTGGATGCAGATGAAGGCCTTTGGGCTGGGGACGCTACCTTAGCTGGCGCACCTTTTAGTGTGACCACTGGGGGAGCAATTAAAGCTGAATCGGGAACTATTGGAGGCTTTAGTCTCACCGCTACTACACTGTCTGCTACAGACTTTGTTCTTGACACCACAGATAAAAGTCTTTCATTAGGCTCAGGAAATGCTATCGTTGTGGCAGATGCGGATGAAGGCCTATGGGCTGGAGACTCTACATTTGTAGGAGCGCCATTCAGCGTGACTACAAGCGGAGAGCTAACTGCGACAAATGCTACGATTACCGGTAACATTACTGCAAATACAGGATCTATTGCAGGCTTTACTATTGCAGCTAATACATTAAGTGCAACAGACTTTACATTAGACACAACAGAAAAACGACTATCCCTTGGAGCTTCTAGCTCTATCGTGATTATTGATGCAGACGAAGGGCTTTGGGCAGGCGACAGTACACTAGCAGGTGCACCATTCAGTGTAACAACGGCCGGCGCGTTAACAGCTACTAATGCTACTATTACAGGAGACATTACAGCTAATACTGGATCGATTGCAGGCTTTACCATAGCTGCAAATACGCTATCCGCTACAGACTTTGAGCTAGACACTACCAATAAAAGATTAACATTAGGTTCTGCTAGTGCTATTATTATAGCAGACGCAGACGAAGGGCTTTGGGCTGGGGATGCTACCTTAGCGGGAGCACCATTCTCGGTCACAACTGCAGGCACACTGGTTGCCACAGACGCTACTATTACAGGAGACATTACAGCTACTACAGGGTCGATCGCAGGGTTTACATTAGACGGCGACTCGATGACTGCCACAGACTTTATTTTAAATACGACAGACAAGCGACTTACTTTAGGATCCCTTAATGCGGTTGCGGTCATAGATGCTGATGAAGGTCTATGGTTAGGAGATGCTACTTTAGCAGGTGCACCATTCAGTGTAACAACTGCTGGGGCCTTAACAGCTACTGACGCCACAATAGCAGGAGATATTACAGCCGACTCAGGGTCTATTGCAGGCTTTACCATTAATGCTAGCACATTAACAGCCACAGATTTTGAACTAGACACTTCTAATAAGAGATTAACATTAGGCTCCGGAGATATTGTTGCTGTCATGGACGCCGACGAGGGCTTGTGGCTAGGGGATGCAAATTTAGTTGATGCTCCCTTTAGCGTTACAACCTTAGGAGCTTTAACGGCTGATGACGCTACAATAACTGGTGAACTTAATATCTCATCTCCGTCTATATTCTCGGCGGGTATTACCGTGAATGGGGACATTACGTTAAGCAGTGGTAGCTTAATTGCAGGCACAACTACTTTAGATTCTACAGGGATCACAGCTAACCAGGGCTCTATTGCAGGGTTTACAATAGCGTCTAATTCATTATCGGCCACAAACTTCAGTCTTGATACAACAGATAATCGATTAACATTAGGCTCTTCTAATGCTATTATTATCTTAGACGCTGATGAAGGGATATGAGCAGGTAATAGCGCTATAGGCTCAGCCCCATTCTCTGTGACAACTGCTGGGGCATTAGTGGCTACAGACGCTTCTATAACAGGAGAGATTGTAACAGACACAGGATCTATAGCTAACTGGGACATCAACCCGAATCAGTTGTCTTCTACAGTAGGTAACACACAGATCTTATTTGACTCTTCAAATCCATCTGTTTCTATGTTTGCTGAGTTTGCAAGTACGTCGAAGGAAACTTTGGTCATCCGCCCAGACGCCACGGTTCCCCCTACTCTGCATGAATATGGCTCTGGAACAAATAGTAACATTTTATTAGACAGTTTACAGTCCGGGACCTTTTCAGACTTTGGACTTACCAGTCCACAAACAGTAATAGGACCAGGAAAACATAACGTATCATTTACGTTTGATATTAGTTGTACATCTGCCACTGCTTCTGACTTGGCGTCTATTACGTTTAGAATATATGCAAAAGTGACAGGCGGCACTTATAGAATTATAGGTGAGAATGTTCTTTTAGGGGAAGAGTTTTTTGATGCTAGTACATTAATCTTACCTACTAGCGTGCCCGTCTATGCAAACATTGACGACTATGATGAATATTTCTTATGGGCGCAAGCTTTAAAAGAAGACAGCGCTACCGCTACTGGCGATGTTACGATACAAAATATAGCCTGGGAAGAAACCAATACAACTCTTTCCATAAACGCTTTAGGTATATTCAGAAGAGTTAACTCTAACGTTGTTGAAGCATTAGGGTCTGGAGCAGGAGGAGGCGGTGCGTCAACTACTTCAGGAATCTCTACGGTTAATTGGGGAGACATAAACAACAAACCATTTACTACTTTAGGTACAGGCCTGTCAGTAACTAGTGATGAAGTCTCTGTAGACCTTAGCGCATTTTCTACCACAGATTTAAGCGAAGGTACCAACCTCTATTATACAGAATCGCGGTTTGACAGCTCTTTTACGGGTAAAAGTACAACTGATCTTTCAGAAGGTACCAACCTTTACTATACAGACGAAAGAGTTGATGACAGAGTTAGTAGCCTGATCCAAGACGGCACAAACATTACTTGGACATATGACGACGTGGCAAATACCTTTACCCCTACTGTAAGCTTAACAGGGTTTACTACAGACGATATTTCAGAGGGCTCTACAAACTTATATTATACACAAGCAAGATTTGATGCCGACTTTACAGCTAAAAGTACTACTGACCTCTCAGAAGGAACAAATTTATACTTCACTAATGAACGTGTAGATGACAGAGTAAATACTCTGATTCAAGATGGGACTGGAATTACATGGACATATGATGACGGTGCGAACACGCTCACCCCTACTGTAAGCTTAACAGGATTTACTACAGATGATATTTCAGAGGGCTCTACAAACTTATACTATACAGCAGCTAGGGTACAGAATGAAGTCAGCGGCGGTGGCACATTCCAGACATTGGCTCAAGAAGATGACGTTACATTCGCTGCAGCAACATTTACAGGAAACGTAATTGTCCAAGGCTCTACAATCCAAGTCGATTCTCAAATTAGTACGTCCGATGCCGTCATAGATATGAACGATGGGGAAACTGGGGCAGGAGTAACACTAGGCTATTCAGGGCTAAATATTGACCGTGGTACTTCAAATAACTATTGGTTCGGTTTTGACGAAGTAAGAAACAGATTTACAGTTGGACAAATAAGCGCTTTAGATGCTACAAACATAGCTAGCACACAAGTTGTTGCTACAAGAGAGGACTCTCCTACAGCAAACGGTCTTCCTTATTGGGACTCAAGTAACAATAGATTTTCTACTTCAGCTAACGCCACTTTAGATGCCAGTGGTAATGTAGACTTTGGGGGCACTTTAGACACAACCGGAGCGACTACCCTTTCGGACACACTAGATGTAACCGGAGCGACTACCTTATCAAATACATTAAACGTGACCGGAACTACGACGTTGTCAAGCAGCCTCACAGTCAGCGGCCTTACAACTACCCAAGATATTATTCCAGACACAGGCTATACACGGGACATCGGATCTCTTAGCCAAAAATATTTAACCTTACACGCTGCAGAGCTTGCGGTTGAAACCTTAGTAGCTTCTGACAGAAGAGTAACTATGGGAGGCCGCTTTACAGTGGGTACCTCTTCAATCTTAACTGCTGCTGTTGGTACGGGCGATACATCTATCTCTGTTGAAACTAACAACTTAAACAGTGGTGATATTCTGCACTTAGAGGCAAACGGTAAAGTAGAGTTTATGGAAATAACCTCTGCAGCTAGCGGTACAGGACCTTATACATACAGCGTGACAAGGAATTTAGATGGCTCCGGAGCCAATGCTTGGGAAGAAGGAGATGCAGTCTTTAACACAGGTACGACCGGTGCCGGCTTTATTGACATGTTTGCTACCAACTCTCTTAAGACTGGGACATCTACAAACGGGCCGACAGTTACATTTATGGAGAGAACAGGCACAGGGTATAATGCCATAGATTTCCGGGGTGCTTTAGGAAATTTAAAAGGCTTATACAACTATGGTTCAGATGTCTACGGTGCTGCTTTTGGTGACGAAACTGGCACAAATATTACGATCGATCCAACAAACGGTATCAGGATAAAAGAAGGTGCTTCAACCGTCTTAATGCAGCTTAACTCTGATATCTTAACTATCGGATCTAACTTCTCTTATATAGGTTCAACGACTACACTGACGGTTGGTAACTGGACGGTTAACACAGATACATTGACCGGTGGAGACGTTACTCTGGACTCTGGAGGGGATATTACAGTAGGTACATCTAACGATGTCGCCCGATTAAGCACGACTGATGCAACATACAGATTCTGGATAGGTAACTCAACTGCAGGGTCTGCTCCCGTAAGAGTAACCCCTGGTGGTACACTGACAGCTACAGATATTGTGGCAACCGGGACTATCAATGCAACCTCTGGATATATTGGTGGGTCAACATCTGGCTGGGAAATAGCGTCAGATACAATTTCTTCTACAGGCATTACATTAACAAACGATGCTACGGGAACCACAGCAGCTAACGCCTCAGTCGCTTTAGGATCTGCATCTGCTTTAGGAACAGGGGTGGGTGTCTGGATGGACGGTGCCGGCAACTTTAGAGTTGGCGACCCAGCAGGTGACAGTATGGAATGAGCAGGTAGTACGTTGGCTATCACTGGAGAGATAACAGCTGATAGCGGGGCGATAGGTGGCTGGACAATCGGACCGACGGCCTTAACGGGAACTAACGCAAGACTAAGAAGCACTGGCGTATTATCTCTTGGTTCCGCAGATGGCTATAACACGGCTAATTCTATTTATATTGACGGTGCTAACACTCAAATGAGTATAGGTTCAGGATTCCGTTATGCTTCCGATGCCTTAACAATCGACGGAAGTGCCACAATAGGTGGATGGTCAATCGCTGCAGACTATTTATCGTCTCCGACAGATGCAATTAGGATAGGTAACTCACAAACGTCCGGAGATGAAATAAGAATCTCTGCTGATAATTCCGGGACAGGTACTGTAAGCTATATCCGTATGTACCAAGAGAGCGCAAACAACTATGGTATTGAGGGTGTTGATGGAAGTACACGGATATTTCACTTAGGCCAGACTGGCGGAACTCTTGACGCCGAGATAGCAGGTTGGAAATTTAGCGATACAGCAATTTGCCAGCAGTATGCAGGGAGCGCAGTAAATAATGATGAAGAATTCTTAACGCTGTCTACATCACAAAACGATAAATCTGATCCACTAGGATTTAGTTTATACAGAGCTTGGGATGCTACCAATGCTTCTAACTTAAGACTTATTAGAGTAGGACAAATTTCAGACCTAGATACAACTGGTGTGTTTACTGGAGGTAAATATGGAATACAAATAGGTGCAGGGGTTGCTACACAATATAATGATATTTTCCGTATAGACCAAGATGGTGCTTTAATAGCAGGGTGGAATTTTGATGACACTTATTTATGAACAGGGACGCAGCAAACATCTAACGCTTATACGTCATCAGGTATAACGATAGGCAACGGTGCTATAAGGGCTGAAAACTTTAGAGTAGATACTGACGGTTCTGCGCATTTTAAGGGCGAGATTGTTGCTGATAGTGGAAGCATTGCAAATTGGGACATTGTTGGAACAACACTTGATTCCGAAATTTCTGGCGTTGGTAGTATCACATTAGATTCTAATGTAGATCTTGGTGGGCCAAATGAAAGGCCTGCGTTTAAAATGGGCTCTCAGTTTACAAACGTATATGATGAAGGAGCACAAACATATACTAAAACTGGCGTTTTTGATGTAATGGAAATAAGCCCTCAAGGCTCAGCTCCAGATATACAAATCTACGATACAGAATCTATAGCAACAACTTATACATTAAGCTTAGGTACGGGTGTAACAAGCGACAGTATTCAGACATCAAGATATAATCTTGTTGAGGCTGATACCTTTGTGACTTGGGAGTACTCTTTGAATTTTAATAGCATCCTAAATTCTGGTAATATTAATCAAATATGGGTTTATATACTAGTTAGTGATGGCTCTACAGTCAATAATACTACTAAAGAGAGGATATCTAGTACGGCTCCAAGCTCCGGAATTCTTTCCTATACATTAAGTGGGTTCTCAGAAAATCTTGTTGACCATAGACTATTTGTAACTGTCACCAAAGACGATCAGTCAATAGATTGCGGCAGCATTACTGTTGAGAGTCTTGCCTATGAAGAGACAAACACAACTGTCCTTATTAATGAGAAAGGGATATTTAGAAGAACTGGTGCTGGAAATGTCGAGGCACTTAGTGGAGGCGGTGCGGTAAACACACTGGTTTCATCCGTGTTTGGAAGAACAGGGGATGTTGCAGCGACTGACGGTGACTATTCAAAATCTTTAATTACAGGATTAAAAGATACAGACGATGTAGTATTTAACTCAGGTACGTTCACTCAATCTGCTAGCGCTGACTATTTTGATGTAAATGATGCAAGCGCAACAAGCCCAGAAGAAGATTCTAACATATTCTCTATAGGCTCTACGACTACTTATAGATATTTACAAACATGGGGATCAACGAAATTAAGAATTAATCCTCTTGGTAACAATATAGAGCTAGGCACCGCCACCGATACAATCTCGTCTTTTGGTGCTTTTGATGCTCAGAACGCGATTGATATAACAGGCGGTGGACTATCCGTAGGATCTACCGAGGTAATTGACAGCGGTAGGAATGCAACTTTTGTTGCTGGAACATTTACAGGTAACGTTGAAATTGACACAGGGTACTTATGGACTAAAGCCGGCATATCTTACCTCTCGGGTGGGGCTATTGTGGGTAGCAGTAACGTTCCTACATATGACTTTGAAGTTGACGGTAACTCTGAGCTTAGAGGGTGGTTATGGTTGAGCCAAGCAACAGATTATATACAGGTTGATGGTCGTATTGGTATAGGTGTTACGCCATTTGGCTCGGGAAGACTAAGTGACAATGAGTTCCAGCTAGACGGCAGCATGAGCATCTCAACTGCCATTAATTGGGTTGCGGGCTCTTCTGTAAATGATTACACTTGGAGCATAGAGCCTAAAGGAAATGATCTACTTAATGTACAAAACTTTGGCACTCCATATGCCGTCTTGTCTGTAGCTGGAGACAATGTTACTGACCCATCTACCGATAGCTCAGAAGGTACGCTAGCCCTTTACCGGGGCGACCAAGCCGGAACTAACAGCGAATTTTTAGATCTTTATAACAACGGTTATACAACCTCACGTGAGTATGGGATAAATATTCAGAAGCGAGGTACTGGAGAATTTAGACGCTTCTTGTTTGGGTATGATGACGGCACAACATATACGAATATGTTTACCGTAAACCCTCCGGACGGTACCAATGATGTAGTATTTGATGTAGATATAAGTGCTCCTGGCGGTAACTCAACAGAATGGAATACCGGCTACGACAGATCTGTGACGAGCGTTGTATTAAGTAACGTGACTCCAATGCAATTTGATGTTACTATAAACAAACAAGATGGTTCGTCAGAGACTGATGCCTTGACTATTAGTGCATCTAATCTTTCAACCGGAACAGGTTTAACTGGGTCAGACTACGACGGTATAAGTGCTCGAACTTTCTCAGTGGATGACACGGTTGTAGCCATAAAGAATACTGCAACACAGCAAACGTTTTCAAGCTCAATAAAAGCGGATGGGTTTATAATTGAAAGTGCTGACCTAGCAGGCGGTATCAGGTTTAATGATACGGCGGCACAATCAAACTCCGGCGGAGACATCACGTTTCAATTAGCCGGTACTAATACATACCGTGTATCTCAACAAGCAACCACTGCATCTGAAAGTAATTTTGTAATATCACAATGAGCTAGCGGAATAGGTACAGAAATTATATTTATCGATGGGGACATAGGGGGAGCTGCTGAAGGGTTTGTTGGGATTAATACGGCAACTCCGGCTACGCAGCTTGACGTAAACGGGGTTATAACAGCTACAGGCGGTAACTCCACAGAGTGGAATACAGGGTATGATAAGTCTCCAACGGGAGTAACATTAGCAAATCAAGCTGCAAATGTCCTTGATATCACTATAACCCAGCAAGATGCGTCTACGCTCACAGATAGTATTACAATACAGAGCGCTACTTTAACAGCCGGTTCAGGGCTAACCGGGACAAATTATAGTGGAACTGCCAACCGAACTTGGTCTATAGCGGCCGGAGCAGGGATCTCTGTCAGTGCTACTGGGGTAGCCATAGCGGACGACGGAGTTAGCGCAACACAATTAAATGTAACTGGAACGGGCACAGCATCCCAATATCTACGCTCTGACGCAGATGGCTCGTTTACCTGGGCAACCCCTCCTGACACGGATACAACTTATTCAGCGGGCAGTGGTATCTCTTTAAGCGGTACTACTTTCAGCGTTTCAGGTGGACTTGGATTAAGTCAAGGTGCAAGCGGCTTATCATTTGATATCACTGAATTTACGCTGGACCCTCCTGTGAGTGCAGCACAGTTCTTAGTTTACGACAGCGATCAAAATACATCAAGAATGAGCGCTTCAAATATAAATCTGTCGCAGTTTAATAACGATACTACCTTTGAAGAGAATCAAGACGCATTTTCTAACATAGCGGTATCTGGAGAGACAACAGTTACAGCAGTTACGAAAACGGATACATTGACATTAGTTGCTGGAAGTAACGTAACACTTACAACTAGTGCACAGGGCAAGAGTGTAACCATTGCAAGCACTGACACCAATACGGATACAACCTATTCAGCGGGCAATGGTATCTCTTTAAGTGGTACTACCTTCTCTGTAGCAGGCGGCAGCGGGCTGACTCAAGACGCTTCTGGACTATCTATAACAACTGGAGGCGTTGGAGCTGATCAACTGAATGTTACAGGCGATGGAACGACTTCTCAGTTCTTAAGATCGGATGCTGACGGATCTTTTACATGAGCTGTACCTCCTGACACAAACACTACATACTCAGCAGGCAATGGTATCTCATTGAGTGGTACTACCTTTACCGTAGCAGGCGGAGACGGCTTGACACAGCAGTCATCTGGGTTAGCAGT
>Ga0102925_1002444_pt1 | contig 10257 bp, 18 predicted proteins | sample SalPonR1_A_D1_MG_FD_78216 | JGI IMG/M metagenome (GOLD analysis project Ga0102925, IMG submission 78216) | Salt pond soil microbial communities from South San Francisco under conditions of wetland restoration - Salt Pond MetaG R1_A_D1_MG | ecosystem: Environmental > Aquatic > Marine > Intertidal... | reverse complement strand
GCCCCAAGGTGTCACCATAGTATTTAACATGCTTTTGCATGAATTGTGATACCTTTCCAGATCACTGCGAAAGTGCAGTTCCGGCTCAATCTCTCCGCTATTAAACGACTTTCTGACTATCTTTGCTGTGCTCATTAATATCTGCGCGCCTGATAATAACTAAACCCTCGTGGCAGTTGCCGTTGATTGGTTTTGTACTTACTTTGCAGTAGCTTCGAACGTGGCTTCACCAGTTGCTCGTACTTCTGTAAAATGTTGGAAACGATTTGCGGATCATCGGTAATCGATTGCCCGGCATTTACCGCGGAACAATGAATAACCGTATTTAAAAGTTCTGAAGTCCACAATGTCGGATCATCTTCACGCCGGACATAAAGCACATCTACGCTTTCCGCGCTGGTAATTAAAAAGTTAGACTCGACGTCGTAGTATTCGTCTGATTCCTGAGTCAGGCGCGTGTAAGTAGTTTGAGGCATATCAATTCCACCTTGAAATCGCACGCCGATAGGTCGCAGGCAATCGGCAGGCAGCGCGTACCGTTTCCGCCCGTCATAGTGATCGGTTGCGTCCGCAGTTATTGTTTCCGTCGTAATTAACTCCTGCCAGTAAAACGAGCCCTGCACCTCGTCAATTGAATCATACAGGTGCACTTTTAGTTTTATGCCTGCTTTTGTGTCCGGTGGATTGGCAGTAATATCAGTCACCGGATTCTCGCCTAGCAGCCCAAGAACCTTGTTGGCTACGTCTGTTATGTTGCTTGCTCTGCTTTGCATATTAAAAAGTGGGACGATGGATTGCCACCGCCCCACGCTTTTTTAATCAATTATGCGGTAGTTATTGTCATATGAACGACCTTAAGGTCATCGACACGTTTACAATCCGCTTTTTCTCGAATGTAAGCCTGAGTGCCTTCACGAATTTCAGGCACTTTGCTGATTGTGCTTTCAAACGCTTTAAACTGGTTCCAGACAATAGCGTCTTTTGACCATGCGTAAAGCTTGTCGGTTGGCATCAACGGATGAACGATGAAGTGCAGTCCGTAGATTTGCGGAAGTTTGCCTTCGTGGAAATAGCTGTGTCTGTCCACAAAGTCAGTATCATGAATCTTGTCATTATTATCAATAAGAATCGTTTTCACAATAGGATTGATCAGAACAAACTTCTTTTCATCCACATACGCGTCTTCAAACCGTTCGCAAATCTTACGCAGGTCAGACAACAAAACAATGTCATGTTGACCAGTATCAATTGTCTGACTTGCAGGAAGACTAATTGCTTGCAAATCGGTTGAATCAGCACTTGCGCTTGTTACACGGTTTACGGAAGCAGCCGAAATACCATTGATAATCATGGTATCTTTTGCCTTCATGAACGTGCGCATACCCTGGCTAATTGTTTTGTTAGTCGGATCGATCAGTTCAAGGATGTCTTCGTCTTCGTCGAAGGTATGACCCCACTCAAGAAGACGTGGACTAATTGCAGTCTTTTCCTTGTTAATCTCATTATGTGGCGTATGGATTGCGTTCCACTTTTCCAAAGTCTTGGAAGCATCCGCTTCATAACTCTTTCGAGTTTTCTTTGTTTTGAGATCGGTATCAGTAATATCCGCACCGGGGCCAGCGCTATCCAGATAAGCAATTTCACCCCTTTTATTGTCTTTATCGACAAATTCGGGGAGCATCGTTTTGTACTGTGTTCCGGCAAGGTCCCTCCATGTAGTAGTGAAGGTTTGTTTATAATGTTCAAATGTAGCCATAAGGCGAATTCCTTTCTTTAAATTAATAAGTTAAGTTTATCCGCATTGCGTATCCGTGTCCGGGGCTCTGCTTGCGCTATAGGGAAGCGCCCACCCTGTTCGATCCGGGGCTACATTTTGAAGCGTGTCCGTATCTGATATAATATACACCGCAGACTAAAAAACCCCCACGCCGCAAAACGTGGGGGCTTTACCAAGCAACCAAACTGTCAGCTAGAACACACAAACTAACTGGCAGAAATTCCGCTGAGTTCCACAACTCGCTTTAAAACATTTTTATGATTCGGGTGTGTGCGATCCATGTAAGCAGGATCATTTTTTAGCGATGCAAGCTCTTCTTTCGAGCTCGTAAATCCAGATGAAGGCTCAACCTTGCCTTCAGTCGTTGAAAGTGCCACTTCATGCAGCATCTTAATTACCGGAAGCTCATTGATAATTCCGTAATCCTTCAACAACTCTTTGACCCCAAACCTTTCAGCAACCTCCATGGATTGCTTCATATTGGCATCGTAGTCTTCTTTCCATTCTTCGCGAAGCGCAGGCTCTGTCTTGGCAACAAGCTCATCCTGATGATTTTGGGCAAGTTCGTTGATGCGTTCGCGGTCTTGCCTATACAAATCCATAATAAGCGAATGCGCATCATCGGAAATACCTTTATCAAACATTTCCTTAGACTTTTCCGCATACCATTCCTGATCCATTTCAAATCCTTCAGGCATTTCCCAACTATATTTGTCCGGGGATTCGGGCCGCCCCAGTTTTGTATAAAATTCTGCACGCTCTTCGTCAGTTGCATCTTCCCCCGGAATAGACAAGCCCTTCTCGCCTACCTTTTTTGAAAGATTGGCTGCACCTTTTGCAAAGTCATCCGGTGTCTTGTATTTACCCAGCAACCCCTTAACGCCGTCATCTGCCAGCGTCTCTTCGGAAAATCCTGCGTTGGAATACCAGGGAGTTTCTTCATCCGGTGGAGTATCCGCGTTTGCTGCGTTATCACCGGTTCCACTGTCTGCAACATCGCCGGCTTCTTCTCGTAATACACTGTTTTTTAATTTCATTTGATTGATTCTTTATATTTTTCGTGTTTTGCGTGCAACCAGTTGGCAACCGATTGTTTGCCCTGGTTGAAAATCGTTTGCCGCTCGCTGTCTGGATGAAATACTGTTTTGCAGTATCCGCACTCTTTGTCAATCTCTTCCAGCAATTTACTTCCGGCTGGCGTTGACTTTACCACATGAACAAGATCGCCGATGGTTGTACGCCTTTTGCCAATCATGTCGCGCCCTCCATCTTTTGAAGCGGACTTCCGGGTTCCGGCTTCTTTGAAAGGTTAACCGGCCCAGCCATGTTTTGCATTGCTTCGGATTGCTCCTGCCTAGCCATTGCTGCGTCACGTGCCTTTTGAAGCTTTTCCCGGTCGCTTTTTCTTACAACAAAATCCAGGTTGAAATTTCGCTTTTCAAGCACATCTTGCGCCGCATCGTAAATTTTGATGACATCAGTAATCGTTGGCGTCTCAAGCTCCATTGCAATCAGTCGCTGCGCTTCAGAAGAGGCCTGCAAGGTCTTATTTACCTCAATTGCGGCAAGCTTGGTGTCAATCCGGGATGTGTACACCACGCGGAAGCCCTTACCTGCAATGCTTTCGGGCGGTTGCTCGATCACGCCAGCATCAATTAGCAAATCAACTATGCGCTCAATCATGGGAGACCAAAATTCACTTTGCAATCTTGATACGATCGGCGCAATCGTTGACAGCTTTTCTTCGCTTAGCTCATCGACTTCACGCGCAGTTTTTTCCTGATCCCACCGCTGCGAGATTGAAAGAAAGACGTCACTGAAGAACAGGCTGACAAGCTCTTGGTACAGCGTTTGTATGTATTCGGCCAACACGTTTGCGCTTTTTGCATCTACATCCGGTTGCCACGGTTGGCCTTGAGTCATGTCTGCAAACCCGACATGATTGGGTTTGCTTGCATATTCGTTTGCTGAATCCTCGTCTCCAAACATAGTTGGCCTATGGACTGCCATTTCAATTGCGTCCGGAAGGTCTGCTTGCACTCGGTTTAACTCCCGGATTGCGGGCAATGCTAAATGACCGCATCCATAGCCATAAGTAAATTCGCGCATTTTGATAAATCGCGGAACGTGAAAAGGAAATGTCCGGAACCCTTCTTCATGCACAATAATTTCTTCTTTTCGGAACACATGCACAGAACGGTACTTCCACGATTGCCAGTCTTTTCGCCTTGGATTGTACTTAGGGTTTTTAACTACCATCTGAATGAAATCGAAACGATCAGATATTTTTGAAGGATTATTTGCTGCTTCAATTAACTCTTCGGGCAATCCGGAATACTTTTCCCTTGCCTGTGATGCAGTATATTTCAGCAATCGATACGCTCCACACACATTGCCTTTTTCGTCTTCTATGAAATACAGATTGCCACTGACCGAATGATTACGAAACACCAGTTCCGCGCGCTCCTTGTCGTAAGACGATGAGACGCAGCCCGTCCCGTAGGTTGGATACAGTCTGCACATTTCATTGTACGATTCCGTGAAATTGCTGTTTTGCAGTGCTTTGATTGCCTTTTTGGTAGCATCTGCCAGCCAATCCTTGGCCTCATAATTATCATCGTCGGTTACCGTGCGTAGACTGAAATTTTCGTCCCCTTGGCGATACGTGTAAGAATGGATGTTTGCCCCTAGCTCGATTGCCAGACGCGTCGGTGCGCTGCTAACCGGCCGATCCGGTACATCATCTCCCGTTGTGTCTTCGTTTGCGTTTTCGTACTCCGGAAGCACATAATAGGTTATGTCACGCAACGACTGGTCAAATGTTGACCGGGCCGATTTTAGCGAATCATAACCTATTATGATTTTTTGCGCTTCAGACTTCATTTATCAGACTTCTTAACATCTTTACTCGTTAATTTTCGAGGCGTGTAACCGTGCCTTACAATTCGATTTGCCCCATATTCATCCTCAATTAGTTTTACATTTGGCACAAATGTCACCGCTTCAGCAACATTTGCACCTTGCTGAGTAGTAACCTGCACCAAACAGCCCACAGAGATGTCCATTGCTTTAGTGCTTTTCATCCAGTTTTCGGATTTGCTGAATTCTTTGCAAATCAATTTCCACTGATCTGGATTCCCATAAAACTGTAGATCAGAATCTTTGTGCTCAGGAGTGTCTTTTTTATCAAAAGTTTCTGCAGCGTTATCATTGGATGGTTCGTTTTTAGTTTTTGATTTTGTCATAATATTTTGAGTTAGTATTTTGAGTTAGTATTTTGAGTTAGATTCCAGTGACTGTTTTGTAACCATTGGTAGCCGGCCGCATGCTGCGAACCGTTTTCTCCCTGCCCATCATTGCTGCAATGCGCCTTCGCTCTGCATCGCCTGATTGCTGTACGCTTTCATCTTCCATCTTCACCGGCGGAGGAGCTTGCTTTACCGGCTCGATTTTAGGTGTTTCAGGTTTAGGTTTAACGCCCATAGGTGACCAAAAAAGTGTTTGAATTTAAAAATACGTGCGAGCCGTCGAATATCGGCCCTGTCATCAGGAATATACACCGCAACCATTTTTACGTTTTTTTTTCGCGCTTGTTTTAAGAATAACCGCCATGCATACGGTATCACACTTTTGTGATCAATGTCAGAGATTGCCGCAAAATGAAACACCCATCTACCTTTGTAATGACTCGTTGCAGCCATATAACCAATCCAGCGCCCTTGATTATAAACATCCCACATGCGAGCATATTTAACTATCCATTTGACGCGATCTTTTGGATTGTTGCAATCCACCCACCCAAACAAATCCAATTCCGGAGATTTATAATCAAAATAGGACATGGTGGAGTAGATTTCCCACTCGTCGGATAAACGTCTTATCTCCATTTTCGCATAGATGTTTTTGTCTTTCGGTTGCGCGCCCTGCCGGTTGGCTTTGGTTTGCGCAGTGGTTTTAGCTCTGCAATGGCCCAATATCGAGCCGCGTCGATCAAATGATTGTTAGAATCCTCAGGCTTGTCGAGATACTGGCCCTGGGCGTTTTTTGCCCATGCATAGGATTCCATCTCCATTTGCAGGTTTTGGCTCGACCGATGCACTTTGATTGGCTGAGAGCGCAACCGGTCAATGCCTGCAAGGATTGTGTCAGGCCCCTTGACGGTGGGTATCGTCTTAAACCCAGACAGTCGCAATGCTGTGCTAATCTCCGGGCGTGCGTTGTCATCGTGGATACGCGCATCCGGTGGCATCTTTAACGCCTTTAAACGACCCTCAATGCTGTCGATGCTGGGATCATATTGATTTGCCTGCGCGACGAGTCCGGTCTCGTACAAATGCTCACGCAAATACAGCACGTCCTGAAAAAGCGCGCACTCAACCAGTGCGGTAGGGTCTTGACTAAATCCATAGTCCAGTCCGTAGCCCCAACGCTGACACAGCCATCTATCCGGCCAATCGTCGGTAACATCCCACACCTCAAAAATACATCCTTCCCGGCGGCCCCGATTTCCGAGCCCGTACACCTCCCAAAACCATTTATCCGCCGTGCCTTGACGCACATTGTCAATCACATTAGGATTTGTGCGCTCAATCTCATCAATTTGTTTTTCGCTAAGGTACGGATTGTCTTTGTACGTGCTGTGGATGTAGAGCACGTCATCGCGGGACATTATTTTATCAAACACCCAGTGGTGATTTAGCGATGGGTTCCAATCCAGAATTGTCATTAGTCGCGTCCGCCCTGCAATCTGCCGGTATGCATCGTAGCTGATCTCCATCACCTCATTCAAAATCGAAATGTCACGCTCCGGGCCATGCAACTTGCCAGGATCATTTGTACCCGCAAACTCTAAAATGCTGCCGTTTTGAAATGTAAATGTCTTTGCGGTCGCATTCCAACGGCCGGATTTCCAAACCTCAATGTAATCCGGTTGCAAAATCAGTTGTTTAAAATCTCTAATTGCTGCTTTTTCGTGGGTCGCCGCATCCGCTCTAAATGCCGTCATGATAATGCCGTCGTGCTGTGCTCCCATGTTAATGCAGTACTCAATCCAACCCCATGTTTTGGTCGAGCGCATTGATCCCTCCAGGCAAACGATCGATTTAAAGTTATCGCCGGACTCATGGTTTTCAAGCAGGGCCAGGAAATTTTTAGTTGCTACCTTGGCACTCATTTTTTGCGGAGGTCGGAAAGCTGGATAAGATTAACCGTACCCTTGTGGTTATGGTCAATTTTGTCCGTAAAATCAGCCTGGGACTTGCCCAGCAACTCAGAGGCTCGCAATCTCGCACTAATGTCAATTGTACCATCCAATGCAACATCAGACCAGAGTTGTTGCCTCTGTTCGCGGGTCATAATTGCGCTATTGGTCGTTGATTCCCGCAATTTTTCCAGAGCGTCAACGATTGTAGGTTTTTTTAGGTTCTCAAACCCCTGTATTTGGGGCTGTTTGTATCCTGATTTCCTGGCGGCATCCATAGCGTTTCCGCCGTTAGAGGAGTAAATTTCGCAAAATCTGCGCTGTTTCTCGGTCAATCCGTCGTGCCATTTGTTTTTCATACCTCAATATACACCTCATAGACGGGTTCGGAAAAATTTTTGAACGCGATCTTGAGCGGAAACATAATCCTGGCTGGCTTTTTTTTGCTCTCGATCGATGCGTCTTTTTTGAGATCTGAAATAACAGTATTTTGATTGTCTCACGTTATAAACAATATATGCCATCGGATTGCTGTTTGGGTCAATTTTAGACCAGTTTTTGACAAATCTCAGTGACCAATCGGACATAATGTCATCGTGTTGGGATTCAGGTAGATCGGCCAAATATGACCTGGCAATCTGCATCGCCATAGATGCCAGCCGATTCGAGAGGCCGCCGGATGATTTTGATTTTTCAACTGCATCAGCAAGTTGCTCTCGATCGATTTTTAAAACCATTTGCATATAGCGATTGTCAATTAAATAGCGCCTCACCGAGCTAATGCCAATGAGACGCTACCAACCAATAAACAAATGTAAACATTTAGTGCATTTGTAAGGCAATGTCAACATTTTTTTTTGAGTCCCGGGGTTGCGGTGTCGAGATTGCGCTTGTGTGGGCGTTGTGATGCTTTGTCCGGGTGTTTGCTCTCATCTGTATTTTGAGGGACAATTTGAGGTTATTTTGTGCTGTTATGGCTGGATATTGAGACATTTTATAGGCCGTGGAGCCAGCAACGGCGCGGGATGGCAACTTTTTTTGCATTTTTAAACAATTTTTTTAAAATAGGGGTTGACATTATTAAAACGATCTTTTTAATAAGTGGCATGATCGAAACACCAAAAGTCACACACTACGGCGATTTAGCCGAAGGCCATGTAATCCTATTTGCTGAAGAAGGTAACGACCATTACGGCGACATCTACTACGAGCTAAAAACTAAGCTACCTGAAGTGTCCGATGAACTTGTAGCCTTTGCGGCTGAGTATTACAGTGTCGACGAGGATGAGGCTCGCGAGCTGGTCGATCCATCCGACATCGTTGACACTGCTGGAGCCTGGGATGATGTCCAATTTGTAAGTGATCTCTGGCAAGCTATGGAGGCTGGTGAGGTAAAAGGATCTGGTGGATTCCGGACACAAGACGGCGCGGTCGTCATCGACATCGATGCTGTAGAGCTCACTAAAAAGGAGGCCGAATAAAATGGAGATAACAACAGCACACAGCGCAAGCAGCTACGGACAACCCGTCATCCTCGATGATGAGGATCAACTTATGGACTACGCAATGGGCGTTAAGGCCGTCCGGGTCAAGCTGGATATGACGACCCAGAAACTGGCCGATGCTTGTGGCGTGTCTCGCCGCACGGGTGAGGGATGGCAACTTTTTTTACATTTTTAAACAAATTTTTTAAAATAGGGGTTGACACTGTTAAAATGATCGTTTTAATTGAGGCATAATCAAATTAATGATTATCTAACTAACAACCTAAACCAATAAACAAAATGAAAAAAATCATCAATGGAAAAACCTATAACACCGACACAGCAAAAATGCTGTTTGAAGAGAGCATCTATTGCAACGGCAATTATTGCGGAAGCGATGACTTGTATGTAACTAAATCAGGAGTGTTTTTTGCTCACGAAACTTCCAATGGGCAAAATTTGTACCGGCGATCAGGCATCTATCTAATAGGCGATAAAGAGTCAGCGATGACTTGGCTTAATGGCCGAGAAATAAATGATGAGGAGTACAAAAGATTAAATGAACATGGTCTAATAGTAGAAGCCTAACATTCCCCTTGTTACCTCAACCTAATTTTTACCGCCATAAGGCAAACACAAACAACTAACCAATAAAAAAATGAGCATTAAATATATCACCAAAAACATCGCAATCGACACCGACATGACTCGCGAAATCTACGACAACGGCGAAACCGGCGACAAAAAAATAACGCTTTGCCAAGGTTTCACCGAAGGCGGCGAATGTCACTACTATTTAGAGACGAACGGCGATCCGGTCCTGATCACCGACGAAAATGAATACGATTGTGCAATGACCCTCGGACTAGGCGACGTATCGGAGATTAAAGAACTCTACTAATGGACGCCGCCAAATACAAAGAGTGCCGCGAAATCGTGAACAAACACTAACCAATAACCAATAACCAATAACCAATAAACAAAAATGAAAGCATCATACAAAAAAACCGGGTACAATTACCTACCGGCAATACTGCATTACACCGGAAAAAAAGAAATCCTTTACGGGAACTCTCTAGCCAGCCGTGAGACTGCTAAAAAATATGCGCAAATTGAAATAAACAGCCGTAACAATATCTAACAACCTAACAACTAACCACAAAACAAAAATGAAAACATATAAAATTAGAATGAACGGTAAGATCTGGGAGATGGATTGCTGCCTATCTCCGCTAAATCCGCTGAAAAAACCCGACGCTATGTTTAAAAAATTAGTCAAATATGAAACGACAATTTTGAATACGCCTAGGCTTTTAGAGTCAAAAAACGGAACAATCTTCAAAGAGGTCGAAGTTGGAAAACCGGGTTGGGCACACAGGGGTTGGGACTATTACGAATTAATAATACCTGAAAAATCAATAAAAGTTAAGACTAGGAGCTGTGTTTTAGCCTTAAAAATTTTCATGAAATTTTGCTAAATCCATCCGAACCAACAACAAACCAATAAACAAAAATGAGACGAACAGCGATTGAAATTATATTGTTAGCCATAGGCACACATGCAATTTATCTCCTTTTTTCGCACGCTCAAACGTATGGATGGAGTGCGGATGTGCCGAATGCTTATAAAATCTACATAATCCTTTTTGGGGTTGGCGGGATTGCCGATATGCTCTACAGGACAATAGACAACAACCAATAAACAACTAACCTACATTACCTCTTCGTTACCTCAACAAATTTTACCGCCGCAAGGCAAACACACACAACTAACCAATAAACAAAAATGAATACAT
>Ga0102925_1002441_pt1 | contig 10259 bp, 10 predicted proteins | sample SalPonR1_A_D1_MG_FD_78216 | JGI IMG/M metagenome (GOLD analysis project Ga0102925, IMG submission 78216) | Salt pond soil microbial communities from South San Francisco under conditions of wetland restoration - Salt Pond MetaG R1_A_D1_MG | ecosystem: Environmental > Aquatic > Marine > Intertidal... | reverse complement strand
GGGCTCCACCAGGCGGTGCAGCCAGCTCGACTGGTTCCACCCCCAGGGGCGCACCAGCGGTGCCAGTAGCGCGAGGCCCGACCAGGCGCCATCTTCGCCGCGAGTCAGGGCGTCGGTGGCGAGAATCGCTGCCCCGGTGCTCTGACCCACGCCGAGCCACGGGCGGGGGGCCAGGCCTTCGTCCTCGAGATGTTGCTGCAGCTGGTGCAGGCAGCTGCCATAGTCGTTGAAGTCGTCGATGGAGGCACGGCGGCCGCTGGAGAGCCCATGGCCGGGCAGGTCCCAGAGAACGACCCGCCAGCCCCGTGCGAGCAGGCACTCGAGCAGGTGGCGGTAGAGGCCGAGATGGTCGAAATAGCCGTGCACCACGAAGGCCGTGCCGATGGGCGCCGCGGGACTCCACACCTGGGTCCAGAGACGGAAGTCACCGGCCTCCAGGTAGCCCACATAGAGCCCTACGTGCTCGGCAAGCAGAGGCGCCAGGCCGTAGTGGCCCAGGTAGCGCTCGAGGTCCTGGCCGGACAGGTCTGCCGGGGCCAGGGGCCCCAGGGCCTGCAGGGGGGTGAAATCGCTCATCGGTTCCTCCGCAATGACCGTTCATGCTAGCGCCAAGCCGCCCGCCCGGCCAGCGATGCCTCGGCGCCCAGCCTCGGCCTCATCATTTGGTCTAGCGCCGGGTGGCAGGCGGCCGCGACGGCTTTACATGTGGAAGTATTTTCCACAAAATTGGCGCTACGCAGTCACTATTCCCTGTCCGGCCGGTCGGTGCCAGGGGGCACCGAGCAGCCAAGCATGAGGAGCACGACCCATGACCCAACGCATCACTCGCCATCGCCTTCAGGTGGCCGCCGAGCTGGACCGTTTCATCAACGAGCAGGCCCTGCCGGGCACCGGTGTCGACCCCGAGGCCTTCTGGGCCGGCGTCGACGCTCTCTTTCATGATTTGACCCCAAAGAACCGCGAACTGCTCGCCGAGCGCGACCGTCTGCAGGAAAAACTCGATGCCTGGCATCGCGAGAATCCCGGCCCGATCCGCGACATGGCGGCCTACCGCGCCTTCCTCGAGGAGATCGGCTACCTGGTGGAGGCCCCGGCCAGCGTCAGCGTGACCACCGCCAACGTCGATCGCGAGATCGCTTCTCAAGCTGGCCCACAGCTGGTGGTGCCGGTCAACAATCCGCGCTACGCACTGAACGCCGGTAACGCCCGCTGGGGCAGTCTCTACGACGCCCTCTACGGCACCGACGTCATCTCCGAGGAGGACGGTGCCGAGAAAGGGTCGAGCTTCAATCCCAAGCGCGGCGAGAAAGTCATCGGCTATGCCCGCGGCGTACTCGACCGCGCCGCGCCGCTGGCCACCGGCTCCCACCACGATGCCGTGAAGTATGCGCTGCGTGACGGCCACCTGGTGGTCTCGCTGGACGGCGGCCGTGAGACCGGCCTCAAGGACCCGGGCAAGCTGGTGGGTTTCAATGGCCCGGCCGAGCGTCCCGAGTCTGTCCTGTTGGCCAACCATGGCCTGCACCTGGAGATCCAGATCGATCCGAGCCATCCGATCGGCAAGACCGACCCGGCCGGCGTCAAGGACCTGGTGGTCGAGGCGGCGCTGACCACCATCATGGACTGCGAGGACTCCGTGGCCGCGGTGGATGCCGAGGACAAGGTCGGCGTCTATGCCAGCTGGTTGGGCCTGATGAAGGGCGACCTGGAGGAACAGGTCGAGAAAGGCGGCAAGGCCACCACGCGTCGCCTCAATGCCGATCGCACCTGGCACAACACCGAGGGTGGCAGTGTGACCCTGCCGGGCCGCTCGCTGATGTTCGTGCGCAACGTCGGCCACCTGATGACCACCCCGGCGGTGCTGGATGCCGACGGCAACGAGCTGCCCGAAGGTATTCTCGACGGCATCGTGACCGGCCTGATTGCGCTGCATGATCTGAAGAAGGGCGAGGATGAGCCGCGCAACTCTCGCACCGGCTCCATGTACATCGTCAAGCCGAAGATGCACGGCCCCAAGGAGGTCGCCTTCTCCAATGCGCTGTTCGAGCGCATCGAGGACATCCTCGGCATGGCCCGCGATACCCTGAAGATGGGCATCATGGACGAGGAGCGTCGCACCTCGGTCAACCTCAAGGCCTGCATCGCCGAGGCCAGCTCGCGGGTGGTGTTCATCAACACCGGCTTCCTCGACCGCACCGGGGACGAGATGCACACCGCGATGGAGGCGGGCCCGATGATCCGCAAGGGCGACATGAAGGGCGCCGCCTGGATCCAGGCCTACGAGAAGAACAACGTCCAGATCGGTCTGGCCTGTGGCCTGCGCGGCCACGCCCAGATCGGCAAGGGCATGTGGGCCATGCCGGACCTGATGGCGGCCATGCTCGAGCAGAAGGTCGGCCATCCCAAGGCCGGGGCCAACACCGCCTGGGTGCCGTCGCCCACTGCGGCCACCCTGCACGCCCTGCACTACCATCAGGTGGACGTGGCGGCTGTGCAGCGCGAGATGGAAAGTCAGGGCGATGTGGACTTCCTGAATGACCTGCTCACCATTCCGGTGGATGAGTCACCGCAGTGGAGCGACGAGGAGCGCCAGCAGGAGCTGGACAACAACTGCCAGGGCATCCTCGGCTATGTGGTGCGCTGGGTCGAGCACGGCGTGGGCTGTTCCAAGGTGCCGGACATTCATGACGTGGCCCTGATGGAGGATCGTGCTACGCTGCGCATTTCCAGCCAGCACATCGCCAACTGGCTGCACCACGGCGTGGTTGATGCTGGCCGGGTCCAGGAGACCCTGAAGCGCATGGCCAAGGTCGTCGACGAGCAGAACGCCGGCGACCCGGAATACACGCCAATGAGCGCCGACTTCGATGCCTCGACCGCCTTCCAGGCCGCCAGCGACCTGATCTTCAAGGGCTGTGAACAGCCTGCCGGCTATACCGAGCCGCTGCTTCACCACTGGCGTGCGGTGCACAAGGCCAAGTAAGGCCTTCGCCCGATGATCGGGCACCGGCCTGCGCCGGTGTCGAGTAGCAACGCCCCCGCGGCTTGTGCCGTGGGGGCGTTGTCGTGATGGGCCGACGTTGAAGCGCTCGACGTTCGGTCACTGTCGGCCAGCGCCGAGCTCGGCTATCGTGAGCTCTGCCTCGCCATCACCACCACCGCAAGGAGCCTGCCGATGACCGTGATGACCGCCGCCGCCATCGAGGACTTTCTCGACGAGATCTTTCCCCAGCGGACCGGGACCATCGAGGGCGTCGACGAGATGCGTGCGACCATGAGCCTGGCCATCGAGGATGAGCACCTGCGGCCCGGCGCCAGCGTCTCCGGTCCCACCCTGATGGGGCTCGCCGACGTCTGCCTCTACGTGGCGATACTGGCCCAGATTGGCCCCGAACCCATGGCCGTGACCAGCGATCTGCATTGTCGTTTCCTGCGCCGGCCACGGGGTGATCGCGATATCATCGCCAACGCCCGGATCCTCAAGCTGGGGCGCCGCCTGGCGGTGGGTGAGGTGCAGCTCTTCTCCGACGGCGACGAGCGGCCGGTAGCTCTGGTCACTGCCACCTATGCGCTGCCTGACGGCGATTGACCTTCCGGTCGGGCGCGCAACACCGCTACCGCCAGGGCCAGCCAGCCGCCGATCATCAGCACCCCGCCGAGGGGCGTGATCATTCCCAGGCTCGTCACGCCGGTGAGCGCCATGGCGTAGAGCGAGCCCGAGAAGAGCGCCATGCCGGCCGCCCATAGCCTCATGGCCAGCCGCTGGCCGGCGAGCGACGCTGTGGAACGCCAGGCCAGCACGACCAGCAGCGCCAGGGTATGCCACGCCTGATAGCGGACCCCGGTCTCGAAGGCGGCTACCATCCGCGGAGCCAGTTGGCCCTCCAGCGCATGGGCGCCGAAGGCGCCGGCCACCACCACCAGGGCGCCGGATAGTGCCGCTCCGAACCACCAACCTCTGTCCCGCATCCTCTTTCCTTGTGTCGCTAATACCCAAGATGGTGGTGCTGGCTCACTTGAGAGGCGCCGGGGACAGGCCGAAGAGGGGGGCCTATGCCATGGATGGCAGCGGTAGCGCCCAGGGAGGGGGTCACAGCGCCCCCTAGCAGGCCTGTCGCCGGATCAGCCTCGAAGCGATCAGCATTCGTACCGTACCCCGGGAAAGCGTAAGCCGCTACAATACCGCCCCCGATTCACCGCTTGCGACGAGTGCCCCGAGCCCATGACCGACCCGCGACACGACGACAAGACCACCGGCCCCGAGGGCCCGGACGCCCCGCTGCACCGCCGCGGCATCAAGAGCTATGTGCTGCGTGCCGGTCGCATGACCCAGGCGCAGACCCGGGGGCTCGAGGAGGTCTGGCCGCGCCTGGGGCTGACCCTTGCCGATGGCCGTCAGGATCTGGATACCCTGTTCGGGCGACAGGCGCCCCGGGTGCTGGAAGTCGGCTTCGGCATGGGCGCCTCGCTGATCGAGCAGGCCGAGCGCCATCCGGATACCGATTTCATCGGTATCGAGGTACATGCGCCGGGCGTCGGCAAGCTGCTCGACGAGGCCGACAAGCGTGGCCTGACCAACCTGCGTGTCTATCGCGAAGACGCCTTGGCGGTGCTTGAGCAGTGCCTGCCCGCGGCGAGCCTCGATACCCTGCAGCTGTTCTTTCCCGACCCCTGGCCGAAGAAGAAGCATCACAAGCGACGCATCGTGCAGCCGGCCTTCGTCGAGCTGGTGCGCACCCGCCTCAAGCCCGGTGGCACCCTGCACATGGCCACCGACTGGGAGGCCTATGCCGAATGGATGGCCGAGGTGATGGAGGCGGCGCCCGGTTTCGTCAACACCGCCAGTGCCGAGACAGCCCCCTATGTGCCACGCCCCGAGTTTCGCCCGCTGACCAAGTTCGAGGCGCGCGGCGAGAAGCTGGGACACGGCGTCTGGGACCTGATCTTCCAGCGCGTCAGCTGACCGGCACGGCCCGTCCTGTTGCACTGCCCGACGGCTCACCAACGGGCAAAAGAAAGGCCGCCCCGGTAGGGCGGCCAAAAGACCGTGACTAGCAATGAGAGGGAGAAACCAGGGCAGGAGACTGGCAGGTTCCTGCCTGGTGTGGCGCCTCATCAACGCCACAATTCAAGGATAATCATTCTCGTTTGCGCTGTCAATGTGAATGCGAATTCTTTCCGTTGGGCGCTGCGTCGTCAGCCGGCGAGGCGCAGCCAGAGCGGCAGCGACGCCATGGCCATCAGCGTCTGGCCCGTGATCAGCGCCGCCATCAGCTCGGCGTCTCCGCCCAGCTGGCGGGCCAGGATATAGGCCGAGGTGGCGGTCGGCAGGGCAGCAAAGAGCAGCGCTACGTCGCGGGTCACCGGATCCAGGCCGAGCAGCAGGGCCAGGGCGAGCACCAGCGCCGGCATCAGGCCCAGCTTGACGAGGTTGGCGGCCCAGACCCCGCGATCGAGTCGCAGCAGGGCGGCGGGGCGCAGCGCCACCCCCACTGCCACCAGGCCCAGCGGCAGGGCGGCACGGCCCAGCAGCTCGATGCCGGGCTCGCTCCAGCCGGGCAGGCCGATACCGCTCAGATTGAGGGCGATGCCGGTCAGGCAGGCCAGGATCAGCGGGTTGCGGGTCAGGGCAGCGAGACTCCGGCCCAGGCTTGCCGGGCCCAGGGTGCCGGCAGCAATGAAGCTGGCCACGCACAGCACGTTGGCCACCGGTACCATCAGCGCCACCGCCACCGCAGCCACCGTGGTCCCGGCACTGCCGTGCAGGGCCGCAGCCCCGGCTACGCCGACATAGGTGTTGAAGCGTAGCGCGCCCTGAAAGGCTGAGGTAAAGGCGGGCGCTGCGAGTCGCAGCCGGCTTCGCAGCCCCCACATCAGCAGGCCGAACAGCGTCATGGCGCCGAGCAGGGTGAGGGCCAGGCGAGCCACCGGCACCTGGCCGACGTCTGCCGTGGCCAGGGTCGAGACCAGCATGGCGGGAAACAGCAGGAAGTAGATCAGGCGTTCCATGCGAGGCCAGAAGTCGCCACCTGGCTGTCGGAACCAGCCGAGCCCGGCACCCAGCAGGATCAGCAGGAACAGCGGCCCGAGTGCATTGCCTACGCCTTCCATGACGCCTCCCTCCGAATGGTCTTCCCTGCGACATCCTTGCGCACTTCGCCGCAGTAAAATGCTGATAAGCTTACCCCATCCTGCCACCGATGGAGGCCCCGTTCTCCGCCATGTCACAGCATATCCTGCCGTCGACCGGCGCGGCTCGCCCACCGCTGTTGCGCCTGCTGATCATCCTCACCTTGCTGACCCTTGCCGTGGCGCTCTGGTATCTGACCCGCTACAGCCTGCGCGACGAGGCCGGCGTGCACTGGCATCCGCCCGCGGCGGACCACTGCGATCTCCATGCGGCGCCCTGCTCGGCGCATCTGGGAGAGGGCATCATGCTGCGCCTGGCAGTCGAATCGGACGGCCCCATCCGGGCCCTGCAGCGCCTGCCGCTGGAGGTGCGCCTGACCGGCACATCTGCCGAGTCCGCCCGCGTCGATTTTGTCGGCCGCGACATGGACATGGGGCTGCACCGCTTCCCTCTCGAGGCTGTGGGTGGCGGCGTCTTCCACGGCGAAGGGCAGGTGGCGATCTGTACCGAGGCGGTCATGCCCTGGCGCGCGAAGGTGGTGGTGGACACCCCGCAGGGACGTCTGGGAAGCTGGTTCGACTTCGAGGTGGCGAGGCGATGATGATAAAGCGGCGAAGCATCTGGCTGGGGCTAGGCGCGTTACTGGTGATGGTCGCGATTGGCCTCGGCCTCTACCAACAGCTCAAGGGCCAGGCGAATGGTGAACCCCAGGGGGGGCCAATCGAGCTGCCATCGACCGAGGGCGAGTTCTCGCTGAGTCAGCTCGATGACGACCAGCTGGCAGTGGTCTTCTTCGGTTACACCTGGTGCCCGGACGTCTGCCCGATGAGCCTCGCCGTGGTGCGCCAGGTGATGGGGCGGCTCGATCCCGAACAGCGGCGCCGGGTGGTGCCGCTGATGGTTTCGGTGGACCCCGAGCGGGACACCCTGGCGAGGCTCGAGGAGTACCTGGCCTTCTTCGGCGAGGCGTTTATCGGCGCCACCGGTAGCCAGCAAGCCCTCGAGGAACTGGCCGAACGCTACGGCGTGATCTGGCGCAAGGTGGAGACCCCGGACTCGGCCATGGAGTACACCATCGACCACAGCGCCTCGCTGTTCTTGGTCGACCGCGAGGGTGAGATTCGCCGCAGAGTGCTGCACTCACCCACGTCGGGCCCACTGCAGGCCGCCCTGGAACAGGCGCTGGCCGAGGGGTAGCGAAACGGCACTAAAGCGGCCGGTTCATCGCCCTTCGGGTGTCTGCTGAAGTCGCTCGATCATGGCCATCAGTGCGCCTGTCTGGGAGCCCTGGCGGCTATCGTGCAGCGGATCGAGCTGCCAGGTACTCTCGGCAAAGCCCCACCAATCCCAGCAGCCTTGAGGATTCGCCAGGCTGGTCTCGGCCTGCGGGTAGAGCACCACGCGTTGATTGGTGGCGGCCCACTCGTTGAGGCCGCTGTGGCGAACGAACGCCTCGTCGATCTGCTCCACATCCATGGCACAGCCATGCAGCGCCATGCTGAGATCACAGCCGCCGTCCTCACAGCCCGGCGGGACGAACAGGTAGCCGGTGTCGCCCAGCCCGCGAGCGTCGAAGTCCGACTGATCGAAGCGTACCAGCTTGCCCAGCGACTCGCCTGGCTCGGGGGGCGTCAGGTCGCTGTGTAGCCAGCCCAGCATTTCACCGGCGATGTCGAGGTCGCAGGCCAGCAGGTGGGTGCCGCCGCCGCCATGGCAGTCCGCCAGGGCTTCCACGGGGGTATCCGTACCTGCCGCCAGCGGCCAGCCATGGCCGGCCTGTTCGCTTTCCATGAACTTCAGCTGGTCATCGGGTGAGGCCAGCCAGTTGCGGAACTGCTCGGCCAAGGCATGGCCCAGTGAGGGGGCCACGGTGTCGTCCTCCCCGCCATGCCAGATGAAGACCCGCATCGCGGCCAAGGCCTCGGGGTCGCCGACCAGTTCGCGCTGGCGGTATCCCTGGTAGCGGATCTCCAGCTCCGCCGGGTCCGGCAGGCCTCGGCGGGTCGTCATGCACTGACCCAGCGCCAGGCCCAGGGAGCCGCGGGCGCAGGCCCAGGGCCCGGCGGCGGCGACGCCCAATCCGCTGAAACGTTCGGGCCAGGCGACTGCCAGCTGGGTGGCCATGTAGCCCCCCGAGGAGACGCCGAGCACGCTGACGTCCTCGCGCTCGACGCCCAGGCGCGGTAGTTCCGCTGGCGGCTCCTGAGCGGCGAGCGGGGAGGACAGCCCCAGACAGAGGCCGGCGGCGGCCAGGTGGCGGACGGCCTTCATCGGGGCCGGATCATTCACCGGCCACGTCGAGCAGCTCGACCTTGAAGATCAGCGTCTCGTGGGGACCGATGGGGCCCTGTCCCTGCGCGCCGTAAGCGAGGTCAGAGGGGATCACCACTTCCCAGGTGTCACCCACTTCCATCAGCTGGAGGGCTTCCTGCCAACCCTCGATGACCTGACCGACCTGGAAGCTCACCGGCTCGCCACGCTCGTAGGAGCTGTCGAAGACGGTGCCGTCGATCAACGTGCCCTCGTAGTGGACCTCGACAGTGTCATCGGCCCCTGGGGTCGCGCCGTTGCCCGACGTCAGCTCGCGATACTGCAGGCCTGACTCGGTGACCGTGACCCCTTCCTGCTCGGCGTTTTCGGCCAGGTAGGCCTCGCCCTCGGCGCGATTGGCAGCGGCCTGCTGCTCCGCCTCGGCATCGCGGGCGGCCATGGCTTCCTGCTGGAACTTCGTCAGGGCCTCGGCCATTTCCTCATCACTCATTTCCAGCTCGCTACCGTCGAAGACGTCGCGGACGGCCTGGGTAAAGGCATCGACGTCCAGGCCCTCGACATCCTGCTGGATGCTCTGGCCCAACGTCACACCGAGGCTGTAGCCCAGCTTTTCGGCGTCGCTCTCTGGCGCGGCAGCCAGGGCCAAGGGAGCCGTGGTCAGCAGGGCCGCCAGGGAGGCGGAGGTCAGTAGTGTCTTCATGAAAAAACCTTATGCATTGGCGCTCGGGCGCCTCGGTTGGGTGAAGGAGAGGGTTGCGGACCATGGGACCCTAACAGGGCGGGGCCAGTTCCGCACCCGCATGACATGCAAGTGGGACTGGCCCGACGGGGACTGCTTTCGAGGTCAGACGATCAGGGTCGGGCAGCTGGCAGAGCCTGCCACTCGCTGGGAAACGCTGCCCAGCAGCAGGCTCTTGTCGCCGTTGGTGCCTTGCGAGCCGATCACGATCAGGTCGCACTCGCGCTTGCGAGCGAAGCGCACGATGGTGCGCGACGGTCTTCCACCCTTGACGAAGGAGCGTACCTTTTCGGCCGGCACCCCGAGTTCCACGGCATGCGACTTGGCATGCACCGCGATCTCGGTGGCGTACTCCTTGAGGGCGTCGTCGGGGAGGTCGAGCCGGTCGGGCCTTACCATGGAAAGTGATGCTTCAAGCAGGCTGTGATGCTTGAACACGCAGAGGATGTAGAGCTCGGCCCCGGTCAGGAGCTGCAGGCCAGCGCCTTTCTCAAGCGCTTTAATAGCGCCCTTGGAGCCATCCACCGGAACCAGTATCCGATTGAACATGGTCGTTACTCCTTGGGTCAGGCGAACGCCAGGTCACGCAGGAACAGGGCGATCTGCGGGAACATGATCAGCAGGGCGGCGGCCAGTACCAGCATGAAGATGAAGGGCGGGGTACCCTTGATCACATCCAGGTAGGGACGCTTGAAGATGGCAATGGCGGTGAATATATCGCACCCGAACGGGGGGGTCGCTGAGCCGATGGCCACCTGCAGGGTGATCAGGATCCCCACCAGCACCGGATCAAGCCCGGTGGCGGCGATGGCCGGCGCGAAGATCGGTGTCAGCACCAGGATCACGACGATGGGATCGACAAACATGCAGGCGACGAAGAAGGAAATGCAGATCGCAATCAGCACCCCGGTGGGGCCCGCTTCGTTGATGCCTACTGCCTCCAGGATTGTCTGGGGGATCTGGGCAAAGGAGATGATCCAGGAGAAGCCGTTGCCTGCGGCCACCAGGATGAACACCACGGCGGTGATCAGTCCGGTGGACTTGGCGATGGCGTAGATATCCGCCATCTTGAGCGAGCGGAAGATCAGGAATTCCAGGAAGATGGCATAGAGCACACAG
>Ga0102925_1002440_pt1 | contig 10260 bp, 12 predicted proteins | sample SalPonR1_A_D1_MG_FD_78216 | JGI IMG/M metagenome (GOLD analysis project Ga0102925, IMG submission 78216) | Salt pond soil microbial communities from South San Francisco under conditions of wetland restoration - Salt Pond MetaG R1_A_D1_MG | ecosystem: Environmental > Aquatic > Marine > Intertidal... | reverse complement strand
ATGCCGCGGAATATTGAAATCATAATACAACTCCGGAATTGAAACCTTGCTTTAATTTTTTTTTATTGGACAGTAATGATTTTTTTTACTCAAATAAATAAAAAATGGATAGAAAGATTAAGCTTAAATCTTGATGTTTTTGAAAATTGCTTTAGAGAACAATACTTGAATGAACAAACAAACCTTAAATCAAGCTATTTTTTATAGCTTAACAGATTGAATTAAGGATGATTTTATTGTTATTTTAAAAAATTGGACAGAAAATAAAAGGTCAATCTTTAAAAGGGGCTTTTTCATAACCGATTCAATTTTAGGGTTATAATCGCCATATAAATTGACTAAATTTTTAAACAATACATAATTTTAGTAACTTCATGATAAATTATAAGAAGTTATGAAAAAGAAAAAAGATATAGTACACAAAGATTTATTGATTCGAACATTAGAATATTGTTATCCAATGGATAAATTTTCAATGAAGGAAGTTGGAAATGGATTAGGATTAATTGGTGAAGAAATTGACCATTTAACCTGACGTATTCATAAATATTATATTTCCCAATATTTATGAATTGTTCAGGTTAACCCTAACTTTGTTAAATTAATGATTTAACATACGTTAGCAGTATTATTCATGAATTTTATGAATAATACAGGTTAAGGAAGTTTGAACATAAAGAAAGGGGGGCGACTCAATTGTTTGAAAGAAGTGGTCAAAACAAAGATGAAAATGGACAAACATATTTTCTTTACCGGTTAACACCTGTTGCAATTTTTAACTATCTTGAATACGTTGAGCTGGTTCATGCAAAAAGGAATGCCCGACAGTCAGTTAAAATTGCCATTATTGCCATTATTATTTCAACTTTAGCAATAATAATTCCTATAATTAGAGATATTATTGAAATGTACACAATTACGAGTTAATTAATGGCACTAATATATTTTTGCTTTTAGTATTTTTTCGAGAACATTACCGAAAAGTGGTAATGCTCTCGAAATTTTATTAATAAATTTTAATTTTATATATTTGTTATATCGCAGATCGCGATTCGCGATCTGAAATATGTAAAAATTAAATTGTATGAAAAAACATAGTGGGATGCGCCCCCAGGATATTGTTGTTCTGCTTAAAATAATAGCACTCAAAACTGAAGTTTGGTATATTAAAGATGTAGCTTACTCTTTAAAAATAAGTCAGTCAGAAGTTTCAGAAGTATTAAATAGATGCAAAATAGCAGGGCTAATTGATTCAAAAAAGAGAAAAGTACATTTGAATTCATTTAAGGAATTTCTAATATATGGATTAAAATATGTGTTTCCTGCTGAACCAGGAACCATGGTTCGTGGAATTCCAACAGCACACTCAGCTCCACCGATAAATGAATATATCTCAGAAGGTAAGGATATTTATGTATGGCCATACGCTAAAGGCAATAAGCGTGGTCAAGCAATTGAACCATTGTATAGAACCCTACCTGAAGTTGCTCTTGAAGACCAACAATTATATGAATTACTTTCCATTGTAGATACTATAAGAGTTGGGAGAGCAAGAGAGATAAAAATAGCAATAGATGAACTAGAAAACAGATTAAAATATGCCAAGTAATATTGAAATGTTACAAATAGTAGCTGTTGGATTAGAAGATTTAAAAGATGATGTTGTTTTTGTTGGTGGGGCGGTAGCAGAACTTTAAGCCGATGATCCAGCTGCATCAGATATTAGAGTAACTAAGGATGTTGACTGTGTTATTGAACTAAGCTCAAGAAGATCTCATGCAATACTTGAATAAGCCTTAAGAAAGAAAGGTTTTAGAAATGATATTTCAAAAGGAGTTCCTATTTGCAGATATTTCTTTAGTGGAGTGAAAGTTGATGTAATGCCCACTGATGAAAGATTACTAGGTTTTAGCAATAAATGGTATCCGGAAGGTATTGTAAATAAAATTAATAAGACTTTGCCGGATGGAACAAAAATATTTGTTTTTACACCTGAATATTATTTAGCTGCAAAATTTGAAGCACATAACCACAGGGGTGGGGAAGATTTGAGACAGAGCCATGATTTTGAAGATATCATTTACATTCTTGAAAATTGCAAAGATATTTTGAAAAGGATTAATCAGGCTAATTCTGGTTTGAAGGAATATTTAAAGACAGAGTTTACAGGTCTATTAAAAAACGATAATATAACTGAAGGAATAGAAAGTGCCTTACCTTTAGGGTCAGATTCAGATGCAATAGAATTAATTGAAGAACTAATGCAGAATATAGCTGATATTAATTAGTAAATTATGAATTTAAACTTTGTTAAACCAAGAAAAGCGTTAAACAAAGCTTTTCTTAAAGTAAAACCTAACAGAAGCGAAATTGAGAATTTTAAAGCGAATTTGATTCAGCTTTTAGATACGATAAATGAAAGCGAATCGGAAGAGTTTTATAGGTTATTCTAAACTTTTTAATTGTTCTGAATAAGTTAACTTCCCGTTTGCTATAGCTGTTTTTAATAGTCAAAGCAACTTCTGTGCAATTTTTTACATCTATAGATAAACAAACTACAAAATAATTTTATTGAGATGAAAAAAACACTGGCCTTAATTATTAGCATTTTCTTTCTATTATCTTGCGCAGATAAACAAGATCCAGAAGGGTTGTGGGATGACATTATACAACTATCTACCAAAAGTGCCCGTCTTAAAGCAACAACAGACTCGGTTACCATTACTACCGGAGGAGATTGGTGGTGGATAAATGGAATTGAATTTAATGATAGTACATACATTTACTACAACCGGGAGGATATTGATCTTGAATCAGATAATTATTCTATTCAGGAAAATTGCTTTTTAGTAGAACGCCGGGATAAAAACACCCTGTTTGTTCAATTAGATGAAAATACAACCGGTAATGAAAGGAGTTTGATTATATCTCTTGAGGCCGGGGATTATTTTGATAATGTTGTAATTCACCAGGAAGACGACTAATCGTTATAAACTAGTTACCACTGACAGTTTATTTGTTTAACGAATAAACAAATTTTAGCAGAACTTGAATTTTTGGCTAACAAGTAAATTAAGAAACTATCTATTGTGAGTATAAAAGAAAATTATACCTTTAAAAAATAATGATTTAAAATTTATTAATAGATAGTGATAGAGTGGTTGATAAAAGTCTGCTGAATGAAAAATTTTGTTGTTTTATTCTTTTTATTGTTATTGGCTTGCCAGAAAGAAGATTGTGGAACGAAGCCGGAAATCATCTGGAGGATGGAATTTCCATCATCAATGCCTTCTGGAAACTGGAAAAGTTCACCAATTATTTATAAGGATTTTTTAATTGTTGCAATTGGGGATCCTGAAAGCAGAACATCGTCGTTATATAAATTTTCTAAAGATGATGGTTCATTTATCGCCCAATGGGAAGAGACAGTACCCGATATCATAGGGTGTTCATTTTATTTAGGGGAAAAATATTTATATAAAAATTTGTTAATTTCAAAAAATGAATGTGATGAGGTTATTGCTGTCAATCTTAATACAATGAAAACAGTGTGGAAGATAGATGCTTTTAATTCTCAGAATAGGCTTTACTCTTTAGATGGTAAAGTTTTTACGGTGGAATATACAAATGGCGGACTGAATATTTATGAAATTGATATAGAAAAACAGCAAAAAAGTTTTGTCTACTATGTACCACCTGTAGAATATGGATTTTTTGTTGAAGTCCAGAAGCCTTATTTTTACAGGGAAGGATCTTCAGATAGACTTGTTATTGCAACTCAAAAAGATTCTGCTTTTATTTTAATTAATTATAATATAACAAAGTCTACTGTTGTTTGGGAAGTGAAAATGGATGAATTCAAAAACAGTGAAGCTACTCCTTGCGATATTTCATCAACAAATGATTATATTATAATATCGAGTAATGATTATATCTCATGCAGAAATAAATTTAATGGAGATTATCATTGGTCCAAAAGTAGGGATGTAACTTTTAATGTAGAAGAACCCCTGGTAACAGAAGAAGTAATATTAAGTGCAACTGAAAAATTGTATTGTTATGATAATGCAAAGGGGTATGTAGTATGGTCAAGAGAGTACGGGGATGATGGAATAAAATGGGGCTCATCAGCTAATTTAGGGTTTATGGGTGGATTGTTTTTTATTTGCGGCAGCCCCTTAAATCCTGCAAATGGAAACCCTTATTGGTTTGATTTTGACCAATGGGGGAATTTAGATTTACCTTTTTATCATTTACCAGCCTATGATGAAGTTGATGATGCATTATACTATACCAATATGTCAGCTATATATAAAGTAAAGAAACCCGGTTAATTGTTTATTAGTAGTTGCTGTTTTTTCTTCGTTTTTATAAACTATCCGTATATTCTTTGTAAAACGTTATGTATATACTATTATAAGAGATAATCCATTTTTAAAAAAATGGTAGCTTGAAAGTTTTACACGAGAATCATCTAATTAAAGGACTTTTTATTACTTTTAACCTCACAAAAAAAATAAACCGTCCGGTTAAACCTTGAATAATTATGGAGAATAAATATTTTACGCTTACCTTTAAAACCGTTTGGTTTTTAGTAGCAAGTACTCTTTTGCTTACGTTTATTGCTTTTTTTGCTGCAATTTACCAATGGGAAGTTGAACAAATTTTTATAACCCTGAGCCTGATGTTTTTCTTTGCCTCATGGGTGATTATTTTCAATGATATGGTGCAACATAAAATCTACAATAAACCTTTTTGGATGTTAACCATGTTTACCTTACCGCACCTTTCCATTCTATTTTATACGATTCAGCGCAATAAATTGCTCAGACTTGGACAAAAGCTGGCTTCGTAACTTATTGATGAATTAATTGCAGTTAATGAAATGAAAAAAATGAATAAACAACGGAAAGTATACTGGATTGTCGCCGGATTTGTTCTGGTAGTTTTTATTTTGGGTTGTTCTTTTCTTAATGAAAATGCATCAGAGAAGAATATTGCCGAAATAGAGGCAATTATGGAGCAGCAGGAGAGAGACTGGAGTGCCGGCGATATGGAAGGTTATATGCAGGGATACTGGCAGTCTGACAGCCTTCGTTTTATGGGAAAGCAGGGTATTACTTACGGATGGAAACAACAACTGGATAACTACTTACGGGGTTACCCCGATAAAGAGGCCATGGGGAAGCTTACTTTTGAAAATAAATCTTTTGACCCGATGGGAGATGAACATATGCTGGTAGTTGGAAAATGGACACTGAACCGGACAAAGGACACGCTCAATGGTTATTATTCGCTAATATGGAAAAAAATTGACGGGCAGTGGAAAATTATTTTTGACCACACACCCTAAAAATTATTCAATTTAATATAAAGTAGCATTTTTGTTTGCTAACAAATAAACAGTTAATCAGATCAATCATTAAATAATTATTATTTCTTTTATTTTTCCTGTTCCTCCTCCTCTTCTTCTTCCTGCTCCTGATATTTCGCTACTTCAACCGGAATACTTTTTTCAGTACACAAAGAATGTACGTTATTTTTTATTTTTTTTAGTTTCTCATAGGGTACCCAGCCAATTTTTAATATTTTATTCCGCCCCGATTTCTTAAAAAAGGCAATATAGGTAAATCCTAATTTAACTTTATCGATGGTTTCCCAGATAATTCTCTCGGGTACTTTTTTAAAAAATCCAAACTGGTATTCTAAAGCAAAATCATCGCAGCGAATATACATTTTAGCATTATATCCGATATAACCAAAATACAGAAAAAGCAAGAAGTAAATACCCAGGCTAATAAAAACCCAGGTTTCCATATCATGTTTCTGATATAATATCCAGGCTATCGCGGCTGCAGAGGCTAAAAAGATAAGGGTAAGGATGAGGATAAACCGCTTAAACCGCCTGCCTTTATCGGCTGTTTGATTTAAATTGATGGTACAATCTTCCATGATGATAATATTGATGTTTATTCAAAGGTATTCATTTTCATTGATTTATTGAATAATGAACTTTGATTTTTTTTCAATCTGGCAGGAAAATAAAAATTGTAAAACAGTAACCGGTTGTCCGGATAATTCCTGAAATTCTAATCTTTTTTATAGTTTCACAACGTATCACCAAGTTAGATGATATTTTACTTTGTAAAACCCTCCTTGTATTTACCAGCCGTGGCTGACAGGTTTGTGTTGCAAAAAAATGCCCTGCCTAATTTACGGATGTTAGCAATTATCTGAATTAGTGCTCTATCCCCATCCTCTTGAACGGATGGAAAAACCTAACACGTAACAATAAACAGCCGGTGTTTTTATGCCTCTTTTAGCTGGCGGTTATGAAGCTAAATACAAAAGGCTTTAGGCGGTTAACAATTTTTGAAAATGTTAATATTTACTCACGATGTTCATATTTTGATGATTGGTGATATCTTTGGCTTCGGGAGTAAATAAAAAGTTAATCCGTTCTTTATAATAATCCACAATTTTTCCTCTAACCATTTTCAGCGTACTGTTTATCAGTTTGTTTTCTTCGGAGAAAGGTTCGCCTAAGATAGCAACCGCAGATGGCAGCCATCGCTCGGGAAACATTCCTTCATACTTTTCTCCTTTTTTATAGTGATCAATTTCTTCCTGTATTTTTTGTAAAGCCAGCTTTTGTCCTTCTTCCTTTTCGAACGATAAATTGTGCTCCTGTAAATATCTGCGTAAAGCTTCTTTATTAGGCATGATTAATCCCACGGTATAAGGACTCTGATCATTGTAGAGCATACACTGATCAATATATTTCGAATGCTGAATAAGGGTTTCTTCAATCGATTCGGGACTGTATTTTTCTCCATCGTTAGCAATAAGCAGACTTTTAAAGCGTCCCAGGACATACAGGAATCCGTCTTTATCCATATACCCCATATCGCCGGTATATAGCCAGCCGTCTTGTAAGGTTTCGTTGGTTGCTTTTTCGTTTTTCCAGTATCCGATCATAATATTTTCGCCACGTACCACAATTTCTCCTTTTTCACCAAGAGGAAGTTCATTCCCTTTATCATCACAAATTTTAAGGTCAATATTCTTTACTAAAAACCCCGAAGAACCCAGTTTGTGCTTAAGGGGAGCATTGGACGAGATAATGGGTGCCGATTCGGATAATCCATAACCCTGGTACATTGGAATTCCTATCGCATAAAAAAATCGTTGCAACTCAATATCAAGGAGCGCTCCTCCGCCAATAAAAAAGTCGAGTTCGCCGCCAAAATTTTCGCGTATTTTGCTGAATAAAATTTTATCGAACAGGTTTAACAGCGGTTTTTTCCATGCGTGGATGACTCCACCTTTATTGTAACCTTCTTTATTATAACTATAGGCTAATTTTATGGCATAGTTAAAAAGCTTTTCGGCTTTAGGGCCTTTTTCCTGTATCCCTTTTTCAATATTTTTCTTAAAATTTTTGGCTAATGAAGGAACACTCAAGAGTAAATTGGGCTTTACCTCTTTTATATTTTGGGGTATATTTTTCAGGGTTTCCATCGTTGACCGTCCGGATTGTGTAAAAGCCATGCTTGCACCATTGGCAATAAAGCTATATATACCGGCAGTATGTGCAAAAGAGTGATCTAAAGGAAGAATAAGCAGTGTTTTATACGTTTCGGGAATATCCATTAAGCTGCATGCTTGTTCTACATTCGCCGTATAATTTCTGTGAGTAAGCATAATCCCTTTAGGATCGGCAGTGGTTCCGGAGGTATAACTAATATTAGCCAGATCGTTAGCCTGAACCGATTCTTTAGTTTTTACAAATTGATCTTTATTGGTTTTTAAGAAATTTTCACCCAACGCTAAAACATCTTCGATAAATATTTCATTGGAATCATACTCTTCCTGAGGATCGAGATAGATAATTTTTTCGAGGTCGGGAAGATTATTTTTAATCTGTTTGATTTTTGATGCCTGATTGCCGGAAACAATAATCATGCGTGTTTCCGAATGTTCGAGTCTGAATTTCAGTTCGCTGGCAGCATCCAGCTTAACAGACAGGGGTACATTTACTGCCCCGGTATATAAAATAGCAAGTTCACTAATTACCCAATAGTTTCTGCCTTCAGACAGCAAGGCAACTCTGTCGCCTTTGTTAACACGGAGCGCTAACAATCCTGAAGCCATTATTTCAACTTGCTTTAAGGTTTCCTGATAGGTGGTTGAATTATATTTTTCTGTTTTCTTTTCCCATAATAAAGGGTTGTCTGAAAATTTCTCTACATTCTGTTCAAAAAGATCAATAATTGTTTTCATAGGGTCAGGTCTTTTATTTTGAAAGGGGCAATTTAAAAAAATCCTTATAAATAGTTGTAATTCTTTGACGATTATTTTTTTTCTCACAACCCTCACAATTAGGAGTTTATCTGTTTAGCTAATCACTGTAAATGATACTAAAATGTTTACAGACAGTTTTTTATAAACAATATCTTGATAATCTGAGGTAATTTTCCTTATATTTGTTTTAAAAATAAAATCACAACTAATCCTAATTCTATGAGAAAATTAATTTTAGCATTATCAGCTATAATTTTGTTAACTTCCGGATGCGAATTTTTCGAAAAGAAAAAGATGTTTTCCAAAGAAGATACTTTAGTTGCCTATCAGCGAAGAGTTGACAGCTTACGAAAAGTTGACTCTATAAAAAAGGCAAAAGCAATTGCCAGGCAAAAAGCAGAGCAGGCCAAAAAAGATTCTATCCGTAAAGCTGAGCAGCAAAGGAAAAAATTATATAAATTTCATGTTATTGTTGGCAGCTTTAAAACCCCTAAATATGCCGATGCATATAATAATTTTATTGCGCAGAAAGGATATAAGACAGAGATGTTACGCAACGAATATCAGTTTCAGATGGTTAGTATCGGGGCTTATAAATCGTGGCGCGAAGCTGTTAAAGATTTGGAAATGGCACGAGAAACCATCGAACCGACCTCGTGGATTTATATTGATAACTAATGGTTTACAATAGATAATAATAAAAAACGGCTACAATTTGTAGTCGTTTTTTATTTCTTAACTTTTTATCAAATGTGAGAAAAAACATTTTTTTTTTGATAATTAAATAATAGATTTGGTGATTCTTAAAAAAATAAAAATAATTAATGGTAAAAGGTAATACAATCAAAGACTCTTTTATAGCACGATGGGCAGTTTTATTGTTAGCCAGTGATGTATTATTTTTTAATTATTATTTTTATAATGCATTATTTCCGTTAAAAGATTTGATGCAAACCCCGGAATTTTTTTTCACTGATTATGGCCTTTTTATTTCAGCATATTCAGTTCCTTTAGTATTTTTATTGATGGCTGTTTTAGGTGGGGGGATTTTAGATAAAATCGGTATGGGAATAACCGGTTTTTCTTTTATTACTCCCATTAAGCTTAGAATACAGATTAAAGACAGGAGGGTAATGGACTTGAATTACTAAATAATGATAAAGAATAATGATTATAATTAATATTAAATTGGAAAATTATGACAGACACAACTAAGAAAACATTAAAAGATTCAGTTGCAATGAGATGGCTGGCTCTTCTACTTGTGAGCGGATTAATGCTGGCAACTTATTGGTTTCAGGATTTTTTCTCGGGCTTAAAAGGGATGATGGAAACTCAGATGGGATTTACCAGTGAGGAATTTGGCCGACTAATCGGGCTAACCACCATTGCCAACATGTTTGGTATGATCATCGTAGGTGGTATGATCCTTGACAAATGGGGCGTAAGAATTGCCGGTCTTGCTTTTGGTGGCCTTGCTGTATTGGGAGGTGCCATTACTGCGATGGGAGCCGCCGGGGTGTTCGGTGAGGGCCATAGTACACAGCTTACAGCAATGATTATCGGGCGTATATTATTTGGTTCCGGTCTTGAAGTGGTTTGTGTAGTTGCAACAACTACTATGGTAAAATGGTTTAAAGGCTACGAACTGGCATTGGCTATGGCCATCAATATGGGATTCGGACGATTAGGTTCGGCCATGGGTATTGCTCTTTCCCCTGATATTTCTGGAACGGTATCTCCTGCCGTTACCTTTGCTGCTGCCCTAATGGGTGTTGCACTGATCATGTTTGTAATTTATGTATTCTTTGATATTAAATTGGACAAACAATTAAAAGCCAATAAAGCGGCTGAAATTAAAGAAGGTGATCAGGAAGAGGAAGAAGAATTTAAGTTTTCCGACCTATTTAAACTGCTACAGAATAAATCCTTTATTTATATCGCATTACTTTGTGT
>Ga0102925_1002437_pt1 | contig 10265 bp, 5 predicted proteins | sample SalPonR1_A_D1_MG_FD_78216 | JGI IMG/M metagenome (GOLD analysis project Ga0102925, IMG submission 78216) | Salt pond soil microbial communities from South San Francisco under conditions of wetland restoration - Salt Pond MetaG R1_A_D1_MG | ecosystem: Environmental > Aquatic > Marine > Intertidal... | reverse complement strand
GCGACAGGGCCTCGAACATGCGGTCGGCGACGCCGGCGTGGTTGCGCATGCCCACCCCCACCACCGAGATCTTGGCGATGCGGTCGCTACCGGTTAGCGCCTCGGCCTCGATGTCATCGCAAACCGGCTGCAGCAGGTCCATGACCTCTTTGTAATCCGAGCGCGGCACGGTGAAGGTGAAGTCGGTCTTGCCGTGCTCACCCTGGTTCTGAATGATCATGTCCACATTGACATTGGCCTTGGCCACGGTGCCGATGACGGAGTGGGCGATGCCCGGGCGATCGGGCACGCCGATGATGGTGACCTTGGCCTCGTCCTCGTTGTGGGCGATGCCGGAAACTAGGGCCTTTTCCATGGCCTCCTCCTCGACGGTGATGAGCGTGCCCTCGCCTTCATCAAAGGTGGACCGCACCCGCACCGGAACGTTGTATTTGCCCGCGAATTCCACGGCCCGGATCTGCAGCACCTTGGCGCCCAGGCTGGCCAGCTCGATCATCTCCTCGAAGGTGATGGTCTGCAGCCGACGCGCCTCGGGCACGATGCGCGGATCGGTGGTGTAGACACCGTCCACATCGGTGTAGATGTGGCATTCGTCCGCTTCCAGGGCCGCAGCCAACGCCACGGCCGTGGTGTCGGAGCCGCCGCGGCCGAGGGTGGTGGTCTGGCCGTCCGGTCCCACGCCCTGGAAACCGGCCACCACCGGGATCTGCCCCTCGTCCAGGGCCGCGCGCAGGTGGTCGCGGTCGATATCCTGGATGCGGGCCTTGGTGTGGACGTCGTCGGTGCGGATGGCCACTTGGCCGCCGGTGAACGAGCGCGCCTCGAACTGGCGCTGCAACAGCGCCATGGCCATGAGGCTGATGGTCACCTGTTCGCCGGTGGCCAGGAGCTGATCCATCTCCCGCGCCGCAGGCGAATCCTGCAGATCGTGGGCCATCTCCACCAAGCTGTCGGTCTGGCCGCCCATGGCCGAGACCACCACTACCACCTCATTGCCCCGCTCGCGCTCGGCGATCACGCGCTCGGCGGCGTGGCGAATCCGGGCCACATCCGCCACCGAGCTGCCCCCGAATTTCTGAACGATCAGCGCCATGGTTTTCCTATGTCTGGGTCACTGGGCCCGGCCGGCGCACCAAAATAGTGCAGCGCCCCCGGGTGGAGGGCTATTGTATCGTACGCGAAGGCGCTCCGGGAGGTACCGCCAACACCGTTTGCGGCCGGCATACGCCGCCGTTGGCCCTTCCGGCATTGCCTTTGCATCCCGAGCCTCGAATTCAACCCCACTGGAAAGGGCCCGCCATGAGCGGCATGAGTTACATCCATATCCTGGAGCGCTACCACGACCACCAAGCCGCCATCGGCGACCTGCTGGCCTCGTTGCTCACGGGATTGGCCGAGGATCGGGCGTGGGAGGACCCGACGGCTTTGCAGTCAGCGGTGAATCGGGTGGCGGAGCATTACCCCTTTCTGGACATGGCCTACACCCTGGACCCGCGCGGGGTGCAAGCGAGCAACAACCTGGTGTCGCCACGCAAGAGCCTGGCCCATTCCGGCCAAGGGGCGGACCGCAGCCAGCGGCCGTATTTCCGGGACGCACGCGATGCCGACGAGGCCGTGGTCACGGCCCCTTACCTGTCCAGCGCCAGCCGTCACTTGTGCCTATCCGCGGCCATGCCGCTGCGCGACGACGACGGCACATTGCGCGGTTATCTGGTGGTGGACGCGGACTTGGCGGGCATCGTCGCCTTCCTGCTGGGGGATAGCGCTCGCCGCCGCTTCCAGCCCTTGTTCAAGACCGTCTACACCTTGATCGTGGCCGGCCTGCTGGCGGTGGTCACCCTCCTGCTGTATTTCTCCTTCGCGGAGCTGTGGGGCCTGCTCGACAGCGGCACCGAAACCCCAAAGGCCGCCCACCTCAAACCGTTCGGGGTCATCATCTTCCTCACCCTGTCCCTGGCCATCTTCGACTTGGCCAAGACCATCCTCGAGGAGGAGGTCCTCACCCACAAAGACATCTTCCGCCACAGCTCCACGCGGCGAACCATCACCCGTTTCATCGCCGCCATCCTCATCGCCGTCTCCATCGAGTCGCTCCTGCTCATGTTCAAGGCGGCACTGGGCACAGGCGAGGGCCTGCTTCCGGCGGTGGCCATGATGCTCACGGTGGTGGGCCTGCTCATCGGCCTGGGCGTCTACGTCTACCTGGGTAGCCGCGCGGAGGTGACGCTGCTGTCCTGGCACAAGCAGCAAAAAGGCGGCGACGGCGGGTAAACCGCCCCTCGCCGCCACCGCCCGCCGACGATGGGAAAACACTCCTTGATAATCGTTCGTATTCCCATTAATCTGGAGTCATCCTACACGGAGGGCGGTTCTATGTTCGTCTGCGTCTGCAACAATATCTCCGAGCGCAAAATCCACGAGGCCGCGGCCCAGGGGGTACGTACTCTCGACGAGCTGAGTAACCATCTAGGGGTGGCGACCGGTTGCGGGACGTGTGCCGAATTCGCGCGCGAGTGCCTGGAGGAGGCCCTGGACGAGAACAACGCTTCGGCCCCATTACCCCAGCCCGCCTGAGGCCCGCGCCCGCTGTTCCGTGTCACGCCACCGGCTTTCTGCTACGGTGGCTGAATACGGCGATTAAACGCGAAGAAAGGAAGGTCCATGCAGGGCGATCCCAAAATTGTCGAGTACCTGAATCAGGCGCTCACCAACGAGCTCACCGCCATCAACCAGTACTTCACCCATGCCAAGATGTGTGACAACTGGGGATTCCAGAAGCTCGCGGCGGCGACCCGGCAAGAGAGCATCGAGGAGATGCGCCACGCCGAGACCCTCATGGACCGCATCCTGTTCCTGGAAGGCCTGCCCAATCTTCAGGACCTGAACAAGCTCCGCATCGGGGAAGACGTCTCCGAGCAGCTCCAGGCCGACCTCAAGCTCGAGCAGGAAGCCATCCCGCTGCTGCGCGAGGCCATCAGCTACTGCCGGTCGCAGGGGGACGATGCCACCATGGAAATCCTTCAGCACATCCTCGCCGACGAGGAACAGCACGTGGATTTCCTAGAGACCCAGCTGGAGCTCATCGACAAGGTGGGCCTGAGCAACTATCTGCAGTCGCAGATGACGGCCGCCGAATAACCGGGACCGCCCCAACGAGGCCGTAACGGTGCCGGGCCGTCCCCGGATGCATCGCGGCCAAGGCCCGGGCGCTACCGCCCGGGCCTTTCTCTTTTATTGCCTGGCGCTGCTGGCGCTCCTGCCGAACGCGGCCGCGGCCGACGCCCTGGAGCTTAGCCTCTCCGGCGTTTCCGACGAGATGGCGGACAACATCCGCGCCTTCCTGTCCCTGACCCCCCTGGCGCAAAGCGACGACGCCGATCCCAGCCGCATCCGGCGCGCCCACCGCCGTGCCCGCGCCGAGATCCGCCAGGCCTTGCAGCCGTTCGGCTACTACACCCCCACCATCGACGCCAGCCTGGAACGCCGCGACGGCGCGTGGCACGCCCGCTACGCCATCGAGCCGGGCCCGCCCACGCGCATCGCGGCCCTGGAGCTGCGGGTAGAAGGCCCGGGCGCCGACGACAGCGCCCTGCAGGCGGTGGTAGCCGATTCCGGCCTGGCCGAGGGCGCGCGCCTGGACCACGCCGCCTATCGCACCACCCGCCAACAGCTGGTGGAGCGCGCCATCGAGCGCGGCTATCTGGAGGCCCGCCTGAGCCGCCACCGCATCGAAGTCAACCCGACGGCCCATACGGCCCGGGTGGCGCTGGTGCTGGCGACGGGGCCGGCGTTCTATTTCGGTGAAGTGCGCATCGAGCAGTCCATCCTGCGCCCGGACTTCGTCGCGGGCTACGTCCCCGTGGAAGCGGGGCAGCGCCTGACCTCGGCCCGCCTGCTGGACCTGCAATTCGCCCTCAGCGACAGCAGCTATTTCCGCCGGGTGGAGGTGGATGTGCGCAAGGCGGCGGGCGAGCCCTACCGGCCGCCGGAGGCCGAAGCCGCCCGGGAGGGACGCAAGGTGCCCGTGGTCATCGACACCGAGCCGCGGGCCTCGCGGCGCTACCGCATCGGCGTGGGCTACGGCACGGATACGGGGCCGCGTCTGACCACCGGGATCGAGTTCCGGCGACTGAACCGCCGCGGCCACCGGGCGCGCATCGATATGCTGCTGTCCCCGGTCAAGCGCAACGTCGCCTCGCAGTACACCATCCCCATCGGCAATGTACGCACGGACCAGATGACCTTCAGTGCCGCGCTCAACCAGGAGGAGTTCGGCGACGGGCGCAGCACCAAGACCACCATCGGTGTCAGCCGCGACATCCTCTGGCGCGGCTGGCGGCGCAACCTCTACGCCAAATACGCCCTGGAACGCTTCATCTTCAGCGGTGACACCACCGAATCCCGGCTGCTCACCCCGGGCGTCAGCCTGTCGCGCAAGGTGGCCGACGACCCGCTGTTCCCCCGGCGCGGCTGGAGCCTGTTCCTGGACGTGCACGGCGCCAACGACGATTTCCTGGCAGATACCACCTTTACCCAGCTGCGCGCCCGGGCCAACGGCGTTTGGCCCCTGGGGCCCCGCATGCGCCTGCTGGGGCGGGCGGAGGCCGGCGGCACCCTGCTCGATGACTTCGCCGAGCTGCCCGCCTCGGAGCGCTTCTACGCCGGCGGCGACCGCAGTGTCCGCGGCTACGCCTACCAGTCCCTGGGCCCCGAAAACGCCGACGGCGATGTGGTGGGCGGCGAGCACCTGGTGGTGGTCAGCGCCGAGGCCGATGTGCGCGTGTGGGGCCGCTGGGGCGTGGCCGCCTTCTACGACGCCGGCAACGCCAGCAACGCCTGGCCGCCGGAACTGGCCGCCGGCGCCGGCGGCGGCCTGCGCTGGGCCTCCCCCATCGGCATGATCCGGCTGGACTATGCCGTGCCCCTGGACCAGCGGGACGAAGACTGGCGCATCCACTTCAGCATGGGGCCGGACCTGTGACCCGGCGCGCCCTGCTGATCTGGGCCCTACTGGCGGCCATGGCCGCCGGGTTGAGCTATGCCCTGCTCAGCGAGGCCTTCCTGGCCTGGGCCTGGCAGCGGGCGGCGCCCGCCCTGCCCCCCGGCATCAGCGTGGCCTCGGTAGAAGGCCGCTTGGCCGGGCCCATCACCCTGCGCGGGGTACGGGTCAATACCGCCGGTCACCGGGCGCGCGTGGACGAACTGCGCGTGGACTGGCGACCCTGGCACCTGTTCCTGGCCACCCTGACCCTGGACGAGGTCACCGTCCGCGGCGCCACCTACACCGGCCCCGCCGCATCGCCGGCAGCCGAAAGCGCGTCGGACGAGGGTTTCCAGCTCCCGGAGCGGCTGCAGACGCCGCTGTTCTTCCATATCCGCCGCCTGGACCTGCGCGCCATCCGCCTGCAGGCCAACCCGCAGGCGCCGGTCACCCCCATCGAACGCCTCACCGGCCGCCTGGGCTTCGGCGCCGACGGCCCGTACTGGCGCGAACTGGAGCTGACCCTGCCTGCCCTGACCGTGCGCTCGCAGGGCCAGGTGGCGCGACGAGCCCCCAATGGGCTGGACGCGCGCCTGGACTGGCAGTGGCAAGGGCCGAACGGGCTAACCTACCGCGGCAAAGGCCGCCTGCGGGGCGATCGGCAGCGCCTGCACTTGCGCCACCGCCTTACCGCCCCCTGGCCGGTGACCGCCGAAGGTCGCGTAACGGACCCCCTGGGCGAACTGGCTTGGCGCCTGCAAGTGGACGGCGAGGAGCTGGCGGCCCGAGCCCTGGCGCCGGCGGGCCCCGCGGTCACCGCGGATGTGCACCTGACGGCCCGGGGCGACCTGGAGCAGGCCGAAGGCGAAGTGCGCACCACCGCTCACGTGCCGGAACAGCCCACCGTAGCGGCGCGCACCAGCTTCCGCCTGCACCTGCCCCAGCGCCGGCTGGCCCTGCGCGAGGGCCAGCTCTCGCCCCGCGGCCACCCCGCCACCCTGTCCGTCGCCGGCGAGGCCCGGCTCACCGACGCCGGGCCGCGCTTCGACCTGCAAGGGACCTGGCAGGAGCTGGCCTGGCCGCTGGACGAGGCCCCACTGGTCCGCTCCCGGAGCGGGGACTGGGCGCTCAGCGGGGCCCCGGATGACCTGCGCGCCCGCTTCCACGGCGACCTGAACGGCCAAACCCAACTGCACGGCGCGGGTAGCTGGCGCCGGGGCACCGCCGCCCTGGCCGTGCGCTGGACGGACCTGCGCTGGCCGGGCCGCCCGGATCTGCCCACCTCCCCCGCGGGCTTCGTCAGCGCTTCCGGGCGGCCCGAGGCCTACCGCGTGCATGTGCGCGGGGCGCTGCAGGCGCGGCCGGAACTGCCGCTGCAAGTGCGGCTGCACGGCCAAGGGGACACCGCGGGCCTGCAGCTGGAGGAACTCGCCTTGCACGGCCTCGACGGGCGCCTGCGCGCCCGCGGCGATCTGGCCTGGGCCCCGCAGCCCGCCTGGGACCTCACGCTGACCGGCCAAGGCATCGACCCCGGTGGTCTCCTGGCCCAGTGGCCGGGCCGCATCGGCGTGCGCGCCGCCACCACCGGCGAGCTCACCGCGGACGGGCTGCGTCTCCAGCTGCCGCGGCTGGCGGCGCAGGGCCAGCTGCGCGGGCGTCCCCTGGACCTGCACCTGCGCGGCGACTACCGCGACGGCGCGGTTACGGACGCCCACCTCGCCCTGGGACTGGGGGATTCCCGGCTGACCGCCCAGGGCGCCGTGGGCGACACCGCCGACCTCCAATGGCAACTGGACAGCCCGGATCTCGCCGATTTCCACCCCCACGCCGCCGGCGCCCTGAGCGGTAGCGGTGAGATCAGCGGCGCCCTGCCTCGGCCCCGAGTGCGCCTGGACCTATCGGGCCAGGACCTGGCCTGGGGCGACCTCGCCGCCGGTCAACTGGACCTGGATAGCCGTCTCGACCCCAGCGGGGAGCAGGCCTCCGCATTGACCCTGGATGTCGCCCGGGCCCGCGTGGGCACCACCGCGGTCTCCCGCCTCCATGTGCGCGGCACCGGAACACCGGGGCGTCACCGCGTGCATGGTGCGGCCGAGACCGCCTGGGGCGATGGCGCCTGGGATGTGCAGGGGCAGCTAACGGGTGATGAACCGCGCTGGGCCTTCCGGCTGACCCAGCTCAAACTGGACCCGGTGGACCTGGCGCCCTGGGAGCTGGAGCGGCCGGCCACCGGGGTGGTGGCGCCGGGCCGCCAACAGCTGGATTCGGCCTGCTTGGCCTCGGCGGAAGGCCGGCTGTGCCTGGAGGGCAGCCGCTCCGCCGAGGCGCTCCGCGCCCGCTTCCAGGCGGCCCGCTTGCCCCTGGGCTACTTCCGGCCACTGCTGCCGCCGGGCACGGAACTGGTGGGCGAGATCAGCGGCGGCGGCCACCTGTCCCGCACCGGGCAAGACCCCTTCACCGGCGAGTTCAACCTGGAAACCAGCCGCGGCCATCTGGCCCACCGCGAAAATGGCGAAGTGCTGGGGGAGATCGCCTTCGGCCCCAGCCAGGTCCAGGCCCGGGCCACTCCCGAAACGCTGCGCGGCGAGGGTCACCTGGACCTGGCCGGCAGCGACGGCCTGCACACCCGCTGGACGGTGCAGCGCCAGGAGACGCTAGCGGCGGCGCCTCTATCCGGCCACCTCCGCGGCCGCCTCACCAACCTGGGCTTCATCCCCGCCCTGTTCCCGGAGGTCAGCGCCCTGGAGGGCGCGTTGGAACTGGATGTCACGGCCGCGGGCACGGTCGGGGCCCCGGCCTGGGACGGGGGCATCCGTTTCACCGCCAAGCGCATCGGCCAGGCCACGCCCGGCATCACCCTGCGCGACGCCCGCCTCACCCTGGCCCCGGCCCAAGAGGAAACCCTGTCCCTCACCGGGTCGGCTCGCTCCGAAGACGGGCGGTTGGAACTGGCGGGCCGGGCCGGCCCCGGTCGGGAGCGGGCGTGGGTGGAGGCCACCCTCCAGGGCGAGGACTTCCTGGCCTACAACACCCGCGATGCCCGCATTCACCTCTCCCCGGATCTGTCCCTGGCCTTGCGCGGGCGGCGGGTGGAGCTCAACGGCACGGTGCGCATCCCGCGGGCGGAGATCACCCCCACGGATCTGGGCGGCAAGGGCGCCGTGCGCGTCTCCGGCGACCAGGTCATCGTCCGTCCGGGAACGCCGGAGGAAGAGGCGGAACCGTGGCGGGTGGTCAGCGAGATCCAGCTCCTGATGGGCGAACGGGTGCGTTTCGACGGCTTCGGCCTCCGCGGGCGCATCGAAGGCGGTCTGACCCTGCGTGAAGAGCCCGGCAAGCCCACCACCGGCACCGGCGAGGTCCGCCTGGCCGAGGGCCGCTACCGCGCATTCGGCCAGAACCTGCGCATCGAAACCGGGCGCCTGCTCTTCGGCGGCGGCCCCCTCACCGATCCCGGCCTGGACGTGCGTGCCATACGCCAACCGCGCCTGGACATCACCGTCGGCGTCCACGCCCGGGGCCCCCTGCGCGAGCCGGAGTTCACCCTGTTCTCCGAACCCGCCATGCCGCAAGCGGAGCAACTCTCCTGGCTGGTTCTGGGCCGGCCCCTGGAGACCGCCTCCGAGGGCGAGAACAACGCCATGAACCGCGCCGCCCTCATGCTGGGACTCAAGGGCGCCCAGGTCCTGAACCGCACCATCGGTTCGGAAGCGGGCCTGGATACCCTGGCGGTGGAGACCGAGCCCACCGAAACCGGCGAGCAGGCTTCCCTGGTCCTCGGCAAGTACCTCTCGCCCCGCCTCTACGTGAGCTACGGCATCGGCCTGTTCGAACCGGTCAACACCTTCCGGGTCACCTATTCCCTGACCCGGCACTGGGAACTGATCACCGAGTCCAGCACCCTGCAGAGCAGCGGGGACATCTTCTATACCATCGAATCCGGCAAGTGACGGCGAATTAGGCCCTTTCCCCGTAACCTGGCCCGTCTAGTACGATACCGCCCCGTTCTACCCCACCCGGACCCGCCATGACCGCCACCTACCTCAAGGGCAAGGACTGCCCCCTGGAGACCACCATCGAGACCCTCTCCGCCCGCCTAGCCGCCGCCGGCTTCGCGGTGGAGGAGGCCTCGTGGCTGAACCCGGTGCCCCACGCCCATTCCGTGCACATCCGCGAGGCGGACTGCCCGCTGCTGTTCACCAACGGCAAGGGCGCCTCGCCCAAGGCGTGCCTGGCCAGCGCCCTGGGCGAATTCGTCGAGCGCCTGGCCAACAACTATTTCTTCGCCGACTTCTACCTGGGGCCCGAACACGCGACGGCGGCGTTCGTCCACTACCCCGGCGAGCACTGGTTCCCCCTCCCGGCCGACGACGGCGTGCCGGCGGGCCTGCTGGACGCGGAGCTACTGGCGGTCTACAACCCCCACGGCGAGCTGCGCGGCAGCCACCTGGTGGATTTCAACTCCGGCGATTTCGAGCGCGGCGTGTGCGCCCTGCCCTACATCCGGCAGTCCGACGGCGCCGTGCGCTGGTTCCCGGTGAACCTCATCGGCAACCTCTACGTCAGCAACGGCATGTCCGCCGGCAACACCGCCGAGGAGGCCCAGGTCCAGGGCCTGGCCGAGATCCTCGAGCGCGGCATCAAGAACCGCATCATCGCCGAGGGCATCGCCCTACCGCGGGTGCCGGACGCGGTGCTCGACGGCTTCCCAGCCATCCGCGAGGGGCTGGCCGCCCTGGAACGCGCCGGCTACCACGTGCGCGTCGCCGACGCCTCCCTGGGCGGGCGCTATCCGGTGATGAACGTCACCCTGCTCAACCCCGCCGACGGCGGCGTATTCGCCTCCTTCGGCGCCCATCCCACCTTCGAGATCGCGCTGGAGCGGGCCCTGACCGAGCTCCTCCAGGGCCGCGACCTGGATCGGCTCCACGGCTTCCCGCCGCCCACCTTCGATACCGCGGAGGTGGCCGATCCCCAGAACCTGGAGCTGCACTTCATCGACTCCAGCGGCGTGGTGGCCTGGGACTTCCTGCGCGACGCCCCGGACTACCCCTTCGTCCACTGGGACCTGGACACGGACAACCGCACCGAGCGCGAGGCCCTGCTCGCCCTGTTCGCCGAGGAGGGCCACGAGGTCTTCATCGCCGATTACAGCCACCTCGGTCCCTACGCCTGCCGCATCCTGGTGCCGGGGTTTTCCGAGGTCTACCCGGTGGAAGAGCTGGTGGTGAACAACAGCAACGAGGGCGCCCTGGTCCGCCACCGCAGCCTCAGCCTGCGCGAG
>Ga0102925_1002435_pt1 | contig 10272 bp, 7 predicted proteins | sample SalPonR1_A_D1_MG_FD_78216 | JGI IMG/M metagenome (GOLD analysis project Ga0102925, IMG submission 78216) | Salt pond soil microbial communities from South San Francisco under conditions of wetland restoration - Salt Pond MetaG R1_A_D1_MG | ecosystem: Environmental > Aquatic > Marine > Intertidal... | reverse complement strand
GTCCGCTTCCAGGATGGCCTCGATAGTGGCCGCCTCCGGCGGCGGGCCGGCCGGGGCATCCTGATGGAAGCCCCAGGCATCGGCGAGCTTGCCCAGGGCCGGATTGAAGAGCCCGTCGCTGTCCCGGTAGAGGGGGCGGGAGACGGCCAGCGCCTCCAGGGTGCCGGGGTCGGCGGTGAATTCGCCGGTGGCCGCCAGCATCTGGTTGACCCGGGCCAGGGCGCCGGGCTCCCAGGGGTGGAGGCCGGAGTGGAGGTAGGCCAGGTCCTCGCGCACCACCCGGATGGCCTCCCGGGCGCGCTCGGTCTCGGCCCCGGCGGTCTGTACCTCGATGTGGGTGCCCAGGGAGAGGAAGCGCTGGCGCTCGACGGCGGGCTCGTCGCTGCAGGCGGTGAGGGCGAGGGTCGTCAGGGCGAGCAGCAGTGCGGGGAGTCGGCTCACGCGGTTCATTCCAGGGACTCCGCGATGGCATCCATGAGCCGGCCGCCGACGTCGATGCCGCTGGCGGCCTCGATCTCGCGCACGCCGGTGGGGCTGGTGACGTTGATCTCGGTGATCCGGTCGCCGATGACGTCCAGCCCCACGAAGCGCAGGCCCCGGCGGCAGAGCTCCGGCCCCACCTGCCAGGCCAGCTCGTTCTCCGCGGTGGTCAGCGCCCGCGGCTCGCCGTGGCCGCCGGCGGCCAGGTTGGCCCGGGTCTCCCCCGGCGCGGCCATGCGGGCCAGGAGCCACGGTACCGGGGCGCCGTCGATGAGGATGATGCGCTTGTCCCCGGCGGCGATCTCCGGCAGCCACGCCTGGGCCATGGCGGTCTTTCCCCCTTCCAGGAGGGTGTCGATGGCCACCGAGAGGTTGGGATCCTCCGGCGTCAGGCGGAAGATCCCGCGGCCGCCCATGCCATCCAGCGGCTTGATGATGATGTCGCCGTGCTCGTCCGCGAAGGCGCGGATGGCGGCGGCGTTGCGGGTGATGAGCGTGGGCGGGGCCAGCTCCGGGAACCAGGCGGTGAAGACCTTCTCGTTGGCATCGCGCAGGGCGGCCGGGTCGTTCACCACCATCACGCCGGCGTCCCGGGCGCGCTCCAGGATGTAGGTGGTGTAGACGTACTCCATGTCGAAGGGCGGGTCCTGGCGCATGAGGACCACGTCCAGCTCGTCCAGCGGCGCCTCCCGGGGCTCGCCCAGCTGGTACCACTGGTCGGGGTCATCGGCCACCTCCAGCGGTCGCAGGCGGGCGAAGGCGCGCCCGTCGCGGAGCCAGAGGTCGTCCGGCTCCATGTAGTGGAGGTTCCAGCCCCGCTCGGCAGCGGCCAGGAGCAGCGCCAGGGTGGTGTCCTTCTCCGGCTTGATGGCGTGGATGGGATCCATGACCACGCCCAGTTCACGGCTCATGTGGTTACCCGTTTGCGGAATCCAGTCGACCCGCTACCATGGTAGCCGCTTATCACAGGGACGGAACAGGCCGGGGAGGGAACCGCCATGGCCACAGACCCGCCGTACTTGGGCCTACGGGTCCTCGTCATCGACGACAGCCAGACCATCCGCAAGAGCGCCGAGACCATCCTCGGCCGGGCCGGATGCGAGGTCACCACCGCGGCCGATGGCTTCCAGGCGCTGGCGCGCGTGGTGGAAGACCAGCCCGATGTCGTCTTCGTCGACATCATGATGCCGCGGCTGGACGGCTACCAGACCACCGCCCTCATCAAGGGGAGCGACGCCTTCCGCGGCGTTTCGGTGGTCCTGCTCACCAGCAAGGACGGCCTGTTCGACCGCGCCCGCGGGCGGGTGGTCGGGGCCGATCACTACCTCACCAAGCCCTTTGCCAGTGACGAGATCCTCGGCGTGCTCGAGGAAGTCGCCCCGCGCCCGGCGTAAGGAGACGCCCATGGCCCACATTCTCATCGTCGAGGATTCCGCCACCGAGGCCCAGCACCTCCGCCGCGAGGTGGAGGCGCTGGGCCACCAGGCCAGCGTGGTCGCCAACGGCGAGGACGGCATCGCCTTCGTCCGCCGGGCACCGCCGGACGCCGTGCTCATGGACGTGGTCATGCCCGGCCTCAACGGCTTCCAGGCCACCCGCGAGCTCAACCGCGACCCGGAGACCGGGTCCGTGCCGGTGATCCTGGTCACCACCAAGGACCAGGCCACCGACCGCGTCTGGGGGCTGCGCCAGGGGGCGCGGGACTACCTCAACAAGCCGGTGGAGCCGGCCGCCCTGGCCGAGGCACTGGCGGGCGTGCTGGACGATGGCTGACGCCGAGCTCCTGGAACGGCTGGCGGCGCTGGAGCAGCGGGGCCATGCCCATCGCGAGGCGCTGCAGGCGGCGCGGGCGGCGTGGAGCGGCCAGCGCGGCGTGGCCTTCCGCCTGGGGGGCCACGACCTCCTGGCCGACCTGGCGGCGGTGGACGAGATCTCCCCGGCCCTGCCGTGGACGCCGCTGCCCGGGGCGGCGGAGTGGTTTCTCGGCCTGGTCAATCGGCGCGGGGAGCTGCTGACCCTGGTGGACCTGGGGGCGTGGCTGTGGGGCGAGCCAGCGGAGGCCGGCGGCGACCTGCTGGTCCTTCGCCGGGGGGCGGTGGCCACGGCCCTGCGCGTGGACGACGTGGTCGGCATCCGCTCCTTCGAGCAGGGGCAGCGGCGCGAGCCGGCGCCCCTGCCGGGCCGGGCCGCGCCGTTGCAGGAGTCGGCGTGGGCCGACGACGAGACCCTCTGGCATCAGCTCGCCCTGCCGGCGCTGCTGGAGGATCCGGCCTTCCTGGAGGCCGGCGGAACCATCAAGGAGGATGCATGAAGAAGTGGTTCAACGCCCGGCTGGGCCGGCCGAGCCTCAGCCCCGTCCTTATCGCCTACTTCACGGGGATGATCCTGGCCTTGACGGCCATGGTGGGGATCTACGGCTACGTCGCCGTTCGCAATCAGCAGGAAGAGACCTACCTCGCCCACGTTACCGATATGCGGCTGGCCGGCGAGCGCCTGCGCTACCTCGCTGATCGCGCCGTGGAGGGCGATGACGAGGCGCTGCGCCAGCTGGCCGCCCAGCGCAACCGGTTCCGCGAGGCGCTCACTCGTCTGCAGGGGGGTGATGACCGCGTCACGCGCCAGCTGGATTCCGCGGTGGCCGGGGTGAGCCAGGCCTGGGAACCGGTCCGCGGGGCCGTGGAGACCCTGGTGACGTCACGCCAGGCGGTTCTCGCCGCCCGCTCCCGGGCCGACGAGCTGGAGGAGGTGCTGGCGGGCCTGACCGAGGAACTGGAACGGGTGGCGGAGGCGCGCGTGGCAGCAGGCGGCCCCGCCGACCAGGTGCGCGTGGTGGGCAGCGAGATCCAGCGCGCCCAGCGGTTGCAGCGGCTGGCGCGGCGGGCGGTGAACGACTCCACGGCCACCCCGGTGGGTGCCGGGGAGCTGCGCCAGGGTGCCGTGCGGCTGCTCCAGGGCGTGGAGGGTCTGGTCCAGGGGGACCCCGCACAAGGGATCCTGCCCGTCGACGAACTGGTGGCGGCCGAGCGGCTGGAGGGGCTGCTCGCCGACGCCCGAGGGGTCTCCAGCGGCGCCGGGGCCCTCGCCGGCCACGCCGCCACCCTGGGCGATGTCTTCTCCGCCAGCGTCCGTGTGGATCGGGCCGGGGCGGAGCTGGGTCGGGCGCTGGAAGGCCTCCGGGCGGATCTGGAGGCGCTGGGCGAGGAGCGCCGCCTGCTCTCCGCCGCCGGTGATGCCGCCGGCCTGGTGGCCGTGCTCCTGCTGCTGGCCGCCGGCTGGCGGCTGCGCAAGGAGGGCCAGGCGCGCATCACCGCTGCCCGGGCCGAGCAGCAGCAGTCCGAGGAGCAGAATCGCCGCAACCAGGAGGCCATCCTGCGGCTGCTGGACGAGATGGGTGACCTCGCCGATGGCGACCTCACCGTCAATGCCACGGTTACCGAGGACATCACCGGCGCCATCGCCGACTCGGTGAATTTCACGGTGGATGCCCTGCGTTCCCTGGTCCGGGCCATCAACGACACCACCGAGCAGGTCTCCGCCTCCGCTCAGGAGGCGCAGTCGCGCTCCCGGGAGATGGCCGCCGCCTCCAGCCGCCAGGCCGAGGAGGTGAGCGCCGCCAGCGAGGAGATCCAGCACCTCTCCGATTCCTTTCAGGAGGTCACCGACAACGCCGAGCAGGTGGCGGAGCAGGCCCGCTCCTCCGTGGACCTGGCCGGTACCGGCGGCGATGCGGTGCGCAACACCATTCAGGCCATGGACAGCGGCCGCGAACAGATCCAGGAGACCTCCAAGCGGATCAAGCGGCTGGGCGAGAGCTCCCAGGAGATCGGCGACATCGTCGAACTGATCAACGACATCGCCGAGCAGACCAACATCCTGGCGCTCAATGCCGCCATCCAGGCCGCCGCGGCCGGCGAGCAGGGGCGCGGCTTCGCGGTGGTGGCCGACGAGGTCCAGCAGCTGGCGGAGCGCTCCGCCGATGCCACCCGTCAGATCGAGCGGCTGGTGAAGACCATCCAGGCCGATGCCGCCGAGGCGGTGAGTTCCATGGAGCGCTCCACCTCCGAGGTCCTGCGCGGTGCCGGCCTGGCCCAGGAGGCCGGGGACGCCCTCACCAATATCGAGCAGGTCTCCCACCAGCTCTCCGGCCTCATCGACGGGATCTCCCGGTCGGTGACCAGCCACACCCGGATCGCCAACGGCCTCGCCGGGCGCATGGGATCGGTGCAGGAGTCGGCCCTGGAGACCTCCCGCGGGACCGACGAGACCGCCGAGTCCATCGGCCTGCTGGCGGAGCGGGTGCAGTATCTGCGGCGGTCGGTCTCCGGCTTCAAGCTACCGGAGCAGGGGGCCACGCCTTGAGCGGGGAGACCCTGCGCGCGGCAGAGACCGCTCTCCAGGGGCAGCTGGCCGCCGAGTTCGGCGAGCTGCAGGAGGCCCTGGCCGCCTGGACGGCCGGCGAGGAGGCGGCGCCGGCCGATCTGGTCCGGCGCCTGGAGACGGTGGCCGGGGTCGCGGAGTTCGGCGGGGCCGACCGGGCCGCGCTCATCGCCCGGGGGCTTGCCGATGCCTGGCAGCTCCTGCCGGCGCGGGCCGAACCGGGCAGCGACCCGTTGCCCGAGGCGGTGGTGGAGGACCTGGCCGCCGCCAGTCTCGGCCTGCTCGCGGAGCCCGCCCGGACCCGGTCCCCCGTTGCCGGGGACGAGGACCGGTCACGCCTGCGCCAGGCCCTCCAGGCCCTGATGGTGCGCTGGCTCAAGGGCGAGGCGCGGGCGCGGCAGCGCCTGCCGGATCTCCTCGCCCGTGTCGCCGCGACCGAGCCCCCCGATACCGCCCACCGCCGCCTGTTTCAGCTCGCGGCGGAGGCGGCCGCGGCCGATGGCCTGGAGCCCGCGCTGCTGGGCCGGCTGGAGCGTCATCTGGGCGCGCGGGTCCAGGGGGAGGCCCGCTGGCCGCCGCTGGATCTGCTGGCCGCCATCCTGGCGCGGGTCGCGCCGCGGCCAACGGAGTCCGTTTCCCCTGCCGGCGAGGTTCGTTCGCTCCTGGAAAAGGAGCTCACCGGTCTGCGGGAGGGGCTGGAGGCCTACCACGCCGGGGGCGGTGACTGGGAGGCGGTCATCGGTGCGCTGCCCCGTATCGCGGCCACCTTTCAGCTCCGTGGGGAGGCCGAACTGGGGCGGCGTCTGCGCGAGGAGGGGGCCGCCGACCCCCGGGCCCTGGCCAATCTGCTGGTGGCGGCGGAACAGGTCCTGGCTGGCAGCGGGGAGGACGAGGCCCTGGCCGCCGTGGACGGCGAGGGCCACCAGCCCGCGCCCGGCGGCGGCAAGGCCCCCCTGGCGCAGCTTGCCGAGGAGGGGGCCGCGGTGGCCGCCGCTGCCGGCGAGGCCCTGGCGGAGGGGGAAGGGGCCGAGACGGCGGAGCTGGCTGCCCTGGGCGCCGGCCTGCATCTCCCGGCATGGGAGACCGAATCGGAGGCCGCCACGGCCCTGGCCCGGGCGGCCGGGGCCGAAGCGGTCCTTTCCGGGGAGGCCCGCTCCGCTGCGACCGAGGTAGCGGCCTGGCTGGAGGCGGCCCTGCTGGCGCGCACCGCCGGGGAGATACCGGACCCGGCCGTGGGGCGGACCTATATCGAGACCCTCGGATCGGCCCTGCCATCGGCGCCGGCCGAGGCCCCCGATCTCCAGGAGGTCATCGCCGCCGTGGAGCCGGAGCCCGCCGCGGACGATGCGTCGTCCGCGGCGGGGGACTCCGGTGATCCCGCCGCCCCGGATCCGGAGCTGGCCGCCATCTTTCGCGAGGAATTCGCCGGCATCATCGCCGAGCTGGAGGAACAGCTGGCCGCCTGGGAACGCGATCTCCACGACGACACCGCCCTGGGCGAGGTCCGGCGGGCCTTCCACACCCTCAAGGGCAGCGGCCGGGTGGCCGGGGCCGAGGGGGTGGCCGAGTTTGCCTGGTGTCTCGAGGATCTGCTCAACCGGTTGCTCTCCGGGCGGCTGGCGGTAGCACCGGTGCACCGGTCGCTGGTGGCGACGGCGGCCGCCCGGCTCCCGGCCGCCATGGACCGGCTGGAACGCGGCGAGGCGGAGCTGGATGAGGTCCTGCGTGACCTCATGGAGCGAGCCGGCCGCGCCGCCGAGGGCGAGGCGGTCGCCGTGCCCGAATCCGAACCCGAATCCCCCCCTGAACCGGCCGGCGGGCCCGTTCCTGCCGTGGATGAAGAACTGGTAGCCACCTTCCGGCGCGAACTGGCCGGCCACCTGGAAACCCTGCGCGGGACCGCCCGCCGGTTGCGGGAGGATCCCTCCGATCCGGGCCCGATCCCGGCGCTGGAACGCGGCCTCCATACCCTGCGCGGGAACGCCCGGCTGGTGGGGCTGGTGGGGGTGGCGAACTTCCTCCAGCGGCTGGAGCCGGTGGTGGCCGAATACCACGGGCGGGAGGTGCCGCCGGGGCTGCCGCCGCTGCTGGAGGAGACCGCCCGGCGCGTGGAGGAGGCGGCCGGGGAACTCCCCGCCCCGACTCCCGAGCTGGCCGGTGTCGAGGCCCTGGAGGCGCAGCTGGCGGAGTTGGGGGCGTTGGCGGTACGCGATGATCCCGCACCGGACCCGGAGCTGATCGCCGTCTTCCTGGAGGAGGCCGAGGAGCAGCTGGCGGCCTTCGCCGAGCAGGTCCGGGCACTGGAACAGGCCCCGGCGGAGGGGGCCGATCCCGCCGCTCTGCAGCGGACGCTGCATACCCTCAAGGGGAGTGCGCGTACGGCCGGGGCCGAGGGGGTGGGCGATCTGGCCCATGCGGCGGAGTCCCTCGCCGAGGCCGTCGCCCGGGGCGATATCCCCCCGGATGAGGTGGGGGGACCGCACCTGCGCGCGCTCCTCGGCCGCTTCGAGGCGATGCTGGCCGCCCTCCAGCAGGGCGAGAATCCCGGCGCCCCCGAGCTGGTGGAACGGACCCGGAGGCTGGCCGGGGGCGAGGTGGCGGCCGCGGTCCGGGACGAGGCGGATCGCGGCGCCGGCGGGGTCGGCGACGACGGTCAGCGGGTGCGCCTGCCCGCAGCGGAGCTGGAGCGGCTCTCCGCGGCGGCCAGCGAGGTCGGCGCCCAGGGGGCGCGTCTGCGTCAGCACCTGGGCCGCTGGCGGGGCGGCCTGGAAGAGGTGGATCGGGTCATCGAGCGCGTGCGCGACCAGATCCGGCGCCTGGACATGGAGACCGAGGCGCAGATCCAGGCGCGCCGCGAGGAGCTGGGGGCCGCCAGCAGCGAATTCGACCCCCTGGAGATGGACCGCTTCTCCAACCTGCAGACCCTCAGCCGCGGCCTGGGCGAGTCCCTGAGCGACCTGGAGGCGCTGCGCGCCAGCCTGGGCGAGGAGGTGCGCCACGCCGAGGCGGACGAGAGCCGGCAGCGGCGGGCGGAGCAGTCGGTGCGCGAGGGCCTGGCGCGGGCGCGGGTGGTGCCCTTCTCCAGCCGTGTGCCCCGGTTGCGCCACCTGGTCCAGCGCCAGACGGAGGCCGGCGAGCGCCAGGTGGAGCTGTCCGTGGAGGGGGGCGACCTCGCCCTGGACCGCTCCCTCCTGGGGCGGCTGGTGGGGCCGCTGGAGCACCTGCTGCGCAACGCCGTGATTCACGGGATCGAGACCCCCGACGCCCGCCGCGCCGCGGGCAAGCCGGCCACCGGCCGGATCGCTCTCGCCCTGGGCCGCGAGGGCTCCGAGCTGCGCGTGACGGTGAGCGACGACGGTGCCGGCCTGGACCCTGACGCGGTGGCCGCCGCCGCCCGGGAGCGGGGCGAGCTCGAACCGGGCGAGACGGTGACGCCGGCCCGCGCCGCCCGCCTCATCCTGGCCCCGGGGCTGACCACCCGGCAGCGTGTGGACCAGGATGCCGGCCGGGGAGTGGGTCTGGACGCGGTGAATACCGAGGTAAAACAACTGGGCGGCTCCCTGGAGGTGAACACCACGCCGGGGCAGGGGACCCGCTTTCGCCTCCGTCTGAGCCTGGATATTGCGCTGCAGCGGGTGCTCTTCCTGCGCGCCGGGGACCACGTCTACGCCGTCCCCATGGACGATGTCGGCGGCGTGGGCCAGTTGCCGACGGAGCGGCTGGCGGAGGCCGAGGCCGCCGGCGAGGGGCTGGACTGGGCCGGGGAGCGCCGGGCCCTGCGCCATCTCCACGACCTGGTGGGGGTGCCGCGGCCGCCCGCCGTCGGCGAGCGGGGAACCGTGGTCCTTATCGAGGGCGAGAGCCCGCTGGCGGTGGTCGCCGAGGCCCTGGAGGGGCAGGGCGAGGTGGTAGTCCGCGCCGGCGGCCCCCAGGTGGCGGCCCTGCCCGGCGTGACCGGGGCGACGGTGCTCGACGACGGTCGGGTGGCGCCGCTGCTGGACCTGCGCGAACTGGAGGCCGCCCCGCGCGAGGCGGCCCGGGATGTTCGGCCCCTCGCCCTGGTAGTGGACGACTCCATCACCGTGCGCCGGGTGACCGGTCGCCTGCTGGATCGCCATGGCTGGCGGGTCGCCCACGCCCGGGACGGGGTGGAGGCGCTGGAGGTCGTGGAGGAAGAGTGGCCGGCGGTGGTCCTGCTGGACATCGAGATGCCGCGCATGGACGGCTTCGAGCTCCTGGGCCGGCTGCGCGAGCGGGCCGACGGCGGCCCACCGGTGGTGATGATCACCTCGCGCTCCGGGGACAAGCACCGCCAGCGGGCGGAGGCCCTGGGCGTGAGCGCCTACCTCGGCAAGCCGTGGCAGGAGGAGGAGTTGTTGACGACCCTGACGGAGGCCGCCCGTGGCGATGGCTGATCCCGCCGTTCACTGCCTGATCCTCCCCTTCCAGGGCGGCCAGCTCCTGGTGCCGGGGGCCGTGGTGGCCGAGATCCTGCCCTTCGCCACCCTGCAGCCGGCTGCCCCGGGCCCCAGTAGCCTGCCTGCCTGGTACCTGGGGACCTTCCAGTGGCAGGGCCGGCCCCGGGATCTCGTCGGGCTGGAGCCCCTCATGGGGCAGGGTCTGCCGGTCCTGGAGCGGCGGCTGCGGGTGGCGGTGCTCCATACCCTGGACGGGCGGCCGGAGCCGGGCGCCTTCGGTGTGGTCATGCAGCGGATCCCGCGGCAGCTCACCGTGGGGCCGGAAACGCCGCTCACCGAGGAGCCGGGGGACGAGGCGGCAGTGGCCGGTTGGCTGCGCGGGCGCGAGGAGGTCTACGCCCTGCCCGATATCGACTGGTTACGGGACGCCCTGGCCGGGTTCCACGCCGAGGTGCGGGCCAGCGCCCCCTAGCCCAGCGCCCCCTTAGCCCAGCGCCCCTAGCCCAGGTCCCCCCAGACGGTCTGCAGGGCGGCCAGCGCCGCCAGGGGGGCGGTCTCGGTGCGCAGGACGCGGGGGCCCAGCCGCAGCCGGGCCAGGCCGGCGCGGGCGGCGGCGGCGATCTCGTCCTCGGTGAGGCCGCCCTCCGGCCCCACCAGCAGGGCGAAGGGGCCGGCGGGCCGGGCCAGTTCGCCGATGGCGACGCCCCCCTCGGGGTCGAGCACGGCCCCGGAGCGCGGCTCGGCCAGCCACTCCCGCAGGGGCTGGATGGGGGCGAGTTCCGGCAGCCGGTTGCGCCCGCTCTGCTCGCAGGCGCTGGCGATGACCCCCTCCCAGTGGCGCTGGCGGGAGGCGGCGCGCTCGGCGTCGAGCTTTACCACCCCGCGCTCGGTGAGCACGGGCACGATCCGCGCCGCCCCCAGCTCCACCGCCTTCTGGATGGCGAAGTCCATGCGCTCGCCCTTGGCCACCCCCTGGACCAGCTCCAGCGCCAGGGGC
>Ga0102925_1002433_pt1 | contig 10277 bp, 11 predicted proteins | sample SalPonR1_A_D1_MG_FD_78216 | JGI IMG/M metagenome (GOLD analysis project Ga0102925, IMG submission 78216) | Salt pond soil microbial communities from South San Francisco under conditions of wetland restoration - Salt Pond MetaG R1_A_D1_MG | ecosystem: Environmental > Aquatic > Marine > Intertidal... | reverse complement strand
TCGGCGATGGCGCAATCGGTGACCAACTGCGGGTCAGAACCGGAATTGTCGATGCTGGTTGAGCAGTCCTCTTCCAGGCCGTGGATGGCCTCCTCGCCGGCGAACATGCCCACCTTCTCCTGGTCGCCCTGCAACGCCTCCACGCCCAAGCGGGTGTAGAACGGCGTGGCCGGGGTCCAGGTGAGCTGGACGCCGGTGTCCATCAGGCCGTGGCCGCCGAGCAAGTGCTGGTAGGGCAGGTTCTGCTCGATGAACTGCCACTGGTGACGGTGCTTTTCGTTGTGGTAGCCGATGCCGGAGAGAAACTTGCCGCCCTTGAGCCGCAGGCCGGCGGGCAGGTTGCGGCTGGTGAAATAGGCCTCTTCCAAGCTGATCCCGCCGCCGTCGGTGATTACCGCCTGCACGAAGGCATCGAAATAGGGGTCGACGGTGGCGGAGAAGAACAGTTCCGTGGGCTTCAGGTTGAAGCCCGGCTCATCGCCGCCGTGGGCATGACCGCCATGGGCGTGGCCGTGGTCACCACCGCCGTGGGCGTGGTAGATGCCTTCGGCCATGCCGGGCAGGGCGCTGCCCTCCCCATCGGCGTCATCCTGGTAGTAATTGCCCTCCAGGATGACGGAGATCTTGGGGTTGAATTGGTTGCCGGAGGTCACCTCGGCGGAGCTGGCGCCACTGCCTTGGGCGCCGAGATAGGGGGCGCTCTGCGCCCCGGCGGCGGACACGCCGCCGAGAACGCAGGCCGCGCCCGCGAGCCAAGCGATTCGCTGCATGGAATCACCCTTTCCGTGGATGGCATTCAGGGAATGCACCACCGCCGTCGCTCGCCCAGCTCAGCGGCTGGACGCAGGTCGGCCCGGTGCGGATGCAGTGTCAGGAAAGGGTGCGGATGGGGGGATCACGCGCCGCCGCCACGCGCGGGGCGGCGGTAAGTACGGCGGGGGCGGGAGGGAGCGCCACCGCCGTGGCTTCGGTGGCGGGAACGAGGGCACTGCCTGTGCCGGCGAGGGCCGCGCTGTGGCTGACCACGCACACCTCGCACACCGGATCGCCGTCGGCCAGGGCGTGTTCGACGCCGTGCACCTGCAGCGCCATCTGGCCAAGGGCCAGCGCCAGCAGCACCGCCCACAGGCGGCTGCGGCGGCCGGGGGCCGTCCGGTTGAACAGGCGATGAATGACGGAGCCGTACGACAAGGGAACCTCTCCCGGGACGGCGAGTGTGCGAATGCAGATGTTATAATATAACCAAAACCCGTGCGAGACCAACCCTTGTCTGAAGCCAACACCCCCAGCGCCTTCCCCGATCCCGACCACGATCACGGCGATTGCCGGGCCGAGGCCCTGGCCGCGGCAGAGCGCACCTGCGCCCAACAGGGCAAACGGCTGACCCCCCTGCGCCGCCGGGTCCTGGAGCTGGTGTGGGCCGGCCACCGCCCGGTGAAGGCCTACGACTTACTGGAACAGCTCCGCTCCGAGCAAGGCAAGGTCGCCCCGCCCACGGTCTACCGCGCCCTGGAATTCCTGGAGGACGCCGGCCTGGTTCACCGCCTGGAAAGCCGCAACGCTTTCATCGGCTGCCCCGAACCCGGCCACGCCGACGCCGTGCAGTTCCTCATCTGCCGGCGCTGCGATGCCGTGGCCGAACGGCCCATGGGCGACTTCGCGCGGCGCATCGCCGAGGACGCCGCGGCCACCGGCTTCGCCGCCGAGCGCCAGATCTTGGAGGTGACCGGCCTGTGCCCGCGCTGCCGGGAAGCGGGGGACGTCGCCGGCGAGTAGGTGCGGAGGTAAGGGCAGCGCAGTCCGAGACGCGCTTGCACAGAGTTACGTTATATCATAACGTCAGCTGACGCGGGCCGGAGCTCCGGCCCGGCCGCCCTTCAACCAGCGAGCGAGGAACACGCGCCATGACCGACCAGCCCCTGCTCCCGGTAACCGTTCTGTCCGGTTTCCTCGGCGCCGGCAAGACCAGCCTGCTTCAGCACATCCTGCACAACCGCGAAGGCCTGCGCGTCGCCGTCATCGTCAACGATATGTCCGAGATCAACATCGATTCGGAGCAGGTCCGCAACGGGGTCGAGCTCAACCGCGCCGAGGAGCGCATGGTGGACATGACCAACGGCTGCATCTGCTGCACCCTGCGCGAGGACCTGCTGGAGGAGGTGAGCCGCCTGGCCGGAGAGGGGCGCTTCGACCACCTGGTCATCGAATCCACTGGCATTTCGGAGCCCCTGCCCGTGGCCGAAACCTTCACCTTCCGCGACGAGGACGGGACCAGTCTCTCGGACGTGGCCCGCCTGGACACCATGGTCACAGTGGTGGACGCGGCCAACTTCGCCGACGATGTGCTCACCGGCCAGGATCTGGCCGACCGCGGCGAATCCCTGGGCGAGGACGACGGACGCACGGTCTCCGACCTGCTTACCGACCAAGTGGAATTCGCCGATGTCCTGCTCCTCAACAAGACCGACCTGATCAGCGCCGCCGAGGGCGAGCGCTTGGTCCACGGCCTGCGCCAGCTCAACCGCGAAGCCCGCATCCTGACTGCCGAGCACGGCAATGTTCCTCTGGAGGAGGTCTTGGGCACCGGGCGCTTCGATTTCGAGCGCGCCGCCCAAGCCCCCGGCTGGCTGGCGGAAGTCCGCGGCGAGCACACGCCGGAGACGGAAGCGTACGGTATCGCCAGCCATGTTTACCACGCCCGGCGTCCCTTCCACCCGGTCCGCTTCGAACGGGCCATGCACGACCAATGGCCCGGGACCATCCTGCGCGCCAAGGGCTTTTTCTGGCTGGCGACCCGCCACGACATCGTGGGCGAGCTGTCCCAGGCGGGCGGGGTGCTGCGCCAGGGGCCGGTGGGTTACTGGTGGGCGGCGGTGCCCGAGGCCTACTGGCCGGAAGAGGCCGGGGAACGGGAGGACATCCGGTCGATCTTCGAGGGGGAGTACGGCGACCGGCGGCAGGAACTGGTGTTCATCGGCCAGCACCTGGACCCAGCAGCCATCCAGGCCCGGCTGGATGCCTGCCTGCTCACCGACGCCGAAATGGCGCGGGGACCGGAAGGCTGGCAGGAACTGGACGACCCGTTTCCGGATTGGCTGGAAGAGGTCCCGGAAGAGGAAGAGGCGGCGGGCTGAATGAGCCGGCATTGGGATGACAGACAAAAAAGCCCGGGCCAAAGGCCCGGGCGCTCGGCCGCGCGGAGCGAACCGAGGGGTTCCCTAGCGGCGGGGTGCCCCGCCGGGCGGGATCTTAGTGCTCGTGACCGCCAGTGCCGTGCACGTGGCCGTGGTCCAGCTCTTCCTGCTCCGCCTCGCGCACGTCCTGCACATTCACGTCGAAGTTCAGGGTTACACCGGCCAGCGGGTGATTGCCGTCCACGGTGACTTCGTTGTCGCCGGCTTCGAGCACGGTCAGGATCTGGACGCCTTCGTCGGTCTCGGCCTGGAACTGCATGCCGGGCTCGATCTGGTCCACACCTTCGAACTGCTCACGCGGGATCTGCAGCACCATGGAATCGTCCCGCTCGCCGTAGCCGTCCTCGGGGGCGAGGGTGACGTTCACTTCCGCGCCGGGCTCTTTGCCTTCCAGGGCGCTCTCCAGGCCGGGGATGAGCATCCCGTTGCCGTGGATATAAGCGAGAGGCTCGCGGCCTTCGGAAGTGTCGATGACCTGATCGTCACCGTCTTTAAGGGTGTACTCGATGGTGACGACCCGGTTCTTTTCAGCCTGCATCACGTTTTCCTCTTCAAAAAATAAGACTACTCCGGGCTGCGCATCCCCGTGCTGAGCCCGGAACGGCTCTGCCTGGCCACCTTAACCCAGGCCACCCCTCGGAACCAACCGCTTTTTTCCCTACGCCCCCGGCACGGCCAGCCAGTCCGCCACCTGCGGATAGGCGAACACCGGGCCGTCGCGGCAGACGAAGTGGGGGCCGAGCTGGCAGTGGCCGCAGCGGCCATTGCCGCAGTGGTGGTTGCGTTCCAGGCTAAGCCACAGGTCGTCGCCGTCGGCCCCGCGCGTCACCAGATCCTGGGCGGCGGCGCGCATCATGGGCTCGGGCCCACACATCAGGCTCACCGCCCCGGCCGGGGGCCGGCTGAGCCGGTCGAACAGTTCGGTCACCAGCCCCTGGTGGCCGGGCCAATTCGGCCCCGCCACGTCGGCGGCCAGACCTACCTCCGTATCCGGGGCCCGGTCCCAGGTGGCGTAGCGCTCGCGCCAGATCAGATCGTCGGCGTGCTTGACCCCTTGCAGGATGGTCAGGTGGCCGAACTGCTCGCGCCGGGCCTGGATGTAGTCGATGACCGAGACCACCGGCGCACAGCCCAGGCCGCCGCTGACCACCAGTACATCCCGGCCGCGGGCCCGGTCCAGGGGCCAGCCGCGGCCGAACGGGCCGCGCAGGCCGAGGCGATCGCCACGCGCCAGGGTCACCAAGCGGCGGGTAAGGCGGCCCACCGCGCGCACGGTGTGGGCCAGGGTCTCGGGATCGTCGGGGTCGGAACTGATGGAGATGGCTACCTCGCCCAGCCCGAACAGGAACAGCATATTGAACTGGCCGGGGCGGAAGCGGTAACGCGCCCGCAAATCGGGGTCGGTGAAGCGCAGGCGCAGGGTGACGATGCCCGGGCTTTCTTCGATCCGTTCCACCACCTCCGCCTCGGCCGGAAGGGCGGCCGCGCCCTTACGCATCCCCTTCCTCCTGCTCCAGCGCCGCTACCTCGGCGGTAAGATCGATGCCGGTGGGGCACCAGGTGATGCAGCGACCGCAGCCCACGCAGCCGCTGCGCCCGAACTGGTCGTGCCAGCCGCCGAGCTTGTGGGTCAGCCACTGGCGGTAGCGGTTGGCGGTAGTGGCACGCACCGGGATGCCGTGCAGTTCGCTGTGGCCCGGGCTGAAGCAGGAGTCCCACTGGCGCACCCGCTCACTGCGCTGGCCGGCCAGGTCGGGCACGGTCTCCAGGCTGTGGCAGAAACAGGTAGGGCAGACATTGGTGCAATTGCCGCAGGCCAGGCAACGCTCGGCCACGGCCTCCCAGTGCGCGCTGTTCTGGCGGGCGAAGAGGAAGTCGCGCAGGTTGTGGGACGGCAGGCTGCGCTGCTGGGCATCGGCCGCCGCCGCGATCTCGTTGTCGGCCTGCTCGTTTTCCCTCGCGCTAGCCGCGCGCGTGGGCAGTTGCGCCAGGATCGCCCGCCCCGCCTCGCTGCCCGCGGCCACCAGGAACCCGCTGTCCTGTTCGGACAAGACCAGATCGAAGCCGGACTCGGCGCGCGGGCCGTCGCCGGTGCTGGCGCAGAAACAGGTATCCGCCGGGTGGGTGCAGTTCACGGCCACCAGGAACAGGCGCTCGCGACGCGCCCGGTAGTGGGGGTCCGCCTCGCCGTCCAGGAAATGGCGGTCCTGCAGGGACAGCCCGGCCAGATCGCAGGCCCGGGCGCCGATGACCGCCAAGGGCTCGCTTGCCTCCTCCACGGCGCCGAACTGCAGGCCGCCGTTTTCATCCTGTTCTGCCCACCACACCGTCTCGCGCGGGGCGAAGGTCAGAGGCTTCAGCGCCATGGGGCCGTTGGCCCAGGCGAAGTAGCGCCCGGTCCCGCCCTCCAGGCGATATTCCCCCGGCGCCTGGCGGTCGCGCAAGCCGAAGCAGAGGTCGTCGGGCCCAGCGACCGGGGCCATGATGATGGCACCGTCGCGCACCTGGGGGCCCTGGATGGCATAGCCGGACGCATGCAGGGCCTGGAACAAGGCGCCGAAATGGTCGCGGGGCAGGAAACGATCGGGCATGGCGTGGCTCGCAGGAAGTAACTACCCGGTTCCTTCCTTTGTACCCCGCCAGTTCGGACAAACAAAAGGCCCGCCGGCGGAACCGGCGGGCCCGTGCAGCCGAGGCCGAGGCGCTTCAGAAGTCGATGTTCTTGTCCGCCTCGGTGACCGCGGCGACGTAGTCGCCCATGCCCTTGTAGGAAGCCGTGGCCACCCAGTTGTCTTCGGTGACGTTGCGGGCGATGCCGCAGGCCTTGCACACCCACACGGGCACCTGCTTCTCCAACAGGGCCTCCATGCCGTCCTTCAGGGCCGGCATATTGACGCCCTGCACCGTGGGATAGACGTTCTTGTTGGCCAGCACCGCCGCCTCGCCCTGCAGCCAGACGGTGACGTCGTGGCCCTGATCGGCAGCCGCTTTGGCCGCCAGGATGCCGAGGGTAGCTTGGGTCGGATCGTTGGTGCCGTGGGTAACGCTAACCACCACCTTCATGGCGGGTCTCCTCTGTTCGTCGGGATGGGCAATTCAGTTACGCAGAATTCCGATTCTAGCGCATCCCCCCGGCCCCTGCGGAACCGAAAGGTGGCTCCTCGCGGTCACAGCCCCTGCGGGAGCCGTTGGACACCCCGGAACCGGCTTCGGGGGCGGGGGCAAGGTCGCAGGGCGACTGAAGGGATGGCCGTCAGGCCAGGGTACCCTTGGAGCCCGGAGGCCTTGCCCCCGCCCCCGAAGCCTCCGCACGGGGGAAAACCGAGAAAAAAGGGCGCCCGCAGGCGCCCTTTCGCTTCCGCCGAGAGGCAAACCGGCCTTAGTTGCCGGAACCCTCGCCGAGGACGTGACCGCGGACCTCGGAGTTATACAGGCACTCATGGGTGTGCCAATTGTCGGCGGTGGCCTTCTTGGAGCCTTCCCAACGGGGATCCTGGGGCCGCTCGTGGGAGTTGATGAACGCCGACACGTCCCAGGCTTCCTGGTCGCTCAGCGCGGCGTGCTTCTCCACGGGGTTGGCCTTACCCAAGGGCATGTTGTACTTGATGAACGCCGCGGCGGTGTTCACCCGGTGCATGCCGGCGCCCCAGTTGTAGGCCTTCTCACCCCACAGGGCGGGGAAGATCTGCTTACCGTCTTCGGCGTACTTGCCGGAGCCGTCGTCGCCGTGGCAGATGGCGCACTGCTCTTCGTAGATCTTCTCGCCGCGGGACACGCTGTAGCCTTTATCCGGCATGGGGACCTCGCGGTAGCCGCGGCCGGGGATGCTCTCGCCGATGGGCGCACCCTGGGCGGACCAGAACATATAGGCCTGCATGTCCTTCAGGATCTGGCTATCCGGCTTGGGCGGATGCCCCTTCTCCGAACCCTTGGCGTTCATGGAGTAGGTGAAGCAGCCGCGGATGCGCTCATCCATGGTGTTCACGTGGTCGTTCTTGCCCCGGTACTTGGGGTAGACGCCCCACGCGGCCCACAGCGGCGCGGAGTTGGGGGCCATGCCCTTGCCCAGGTGGCAGTTGGAGCAGTTCTGGCCGTTGCCCACATACTCACCGGCCACTTGCCGCGTCTGGTTGAAGGCCTTCATGCCCCGGCGCACGGCGGCCCCGAACTGGTCGTCGGGGATGTCTTCCACGCTGGGGTACTTGTGGTAGCCGGCCTCACCGACATCGGGGGCTTGCTTCAGCTCTTTCTGGGCCTTGAGGTTGTCCTCGGCCAGCACGGCGGCCGGCGCCAGACCCACGGCGGCCAGCAGCAGGCCCGCGCCGACGCGCCGGGTTTGATTCCGCATCTTCCGGATCGATTCGATCACGATTCTCTCCTTGCCGGGCTGCCGGTTAGTCCTGGGAAGCCGCCGGGAGCGAGGCGAAGTACGCCGCCGCAGCCGCCGCTTCTTCCTCGGTGAGCCGCTCCGCCACCACATCCATCAGCTGGTTGGGATCGTTGGCCCGCTTGTCGGCCTGCCAATCGCTGATCTGATTGGTGATGTAGTTGGCGTGCTGACCGGCGAGGCCCGGGAAGCTGGCGCCCACGCCCTGGCCGCCGGGACCGTGGCAGCTGGTGCAGGCGGGCACGCCCTTGCGCCACAGGCCGTCCTGGGCAATCTTCTTGCCGGCGGCGATCTGCTTGGCGTCGCCCTCGGCGTTGGGCGCCTTCTTGGGCGGCTCCATGCCGGCGTAGTAATCAGCCACCGCCTGCCGTTCTTCCGCCGTCAGGGCCGAAGCCATGGGCTTCATGATGGCGTTCTGCCGGCTGTCGCCCGCCAGGTCCTTGAGCTGCTTGACCATGTAGTCGGCGTTCATGCCGGCCAGACGGGGGTAGCCAGAAGCTCCGTTGCCGGAACCATCGGCGCCGTGGCAGGTCTGACAGGCCGCGGCGCCCTTGCCGTTGCCTTGCTGCGCGATCTTCTCGCCCAGACCCGCAGCCGCGCTGGTCATCGGCAGGGCCACCAGGCCAAAGCCCACCAGCGCCTTGGCTAAGGTTGCTTGGGGCATTGATCTCCCTCCTTGGTGAGTCTGGAAGCCGGTCGGCCCCGGGCCTAGTGCCGACCTCGGCACCACGCCCGGAGCCCGCTTCCCCGCTTACCCGACCCTTTTGGTCGGGCCGAAAGGGCGGGATTATATTTTTAAATTCTAATTAATGCAGCCCCCTATTCCCTTCCCACATAGTGGCCGGCATCCCGCAGTCCTCCGAGGATGGCGCCTTCCCCCGCGGCCGTGGTATCCGTAACCACCCTATCCATTCCGCGTTAACCGGCTGCGAAGGAGGCGATCATGGACAGCCCCCGCGCCGGGACAGCCGGGGGCGGCGTCGGTAACGGCGGGAGGATATTCCCTACCCCATTACGGAACATCCCGTGGCGGGCGTGGTCGATGGAACAAGCACCTACGGGTGAATCCCCATCCAGCCTCCGGTTCCTGCCATGCCCCGCACCACTGTCGCCGCCTGGCTCACCCTCGCCCTGCTGGCCGCCCCCGTAGCGGCGGCTTCGGATGCCGCCCCCATCCGGATCCCCTTGGAACGCACCCACGCCGCCACTTACAACGTCGCCGTGGAGCTGGGCCAAGGCTTCCGCGGTGATTTCCTGGTGGATACAGGCTCCAGCCACATGGCCATTCGCGAATCCACCCTGCGTCGGCTGCAGCAGGCCGGGCACGCCCGTTTCGTCAAGAACCTCGCCGGCCGCATGGCCGACGGTTCCCGCCAGGTGGTGCCGGTCTACCGCATCGACCGGGTGCGTATTGGCGAGCAATGCGTCCTGGAGCGTGTGGACGCGGCCATCTTCCCCGATAGCGCTCGCCCCATCCTGGGCATGAGTGCCCTGCGCCAGGCCGCCCCCATCGGGTTCTCCACCGAACCGCCGGTGCTCAAGCTCGGCGGCTGCGACGACCTGCACGCCGCCGCGCGCTAGACGCAAAAACGCCGGGGGCGGCCGCCCCCCGGCGTTTCCAGGCCTGGCCGACGAAGGTGACCGGCGCTACTCGTTTTCCATCATCTCTTTTTCCTTCGTGCGGCTCTTGTACTCGATCTTGCCGCCGTGCTCGGCCTCGAAGCGGGCGAACTCCCCGGGCTCCAGCGTCTCGTTGCCGTTGGCATCGTACTTTTTGAACTGGTCGGTCAGTTCACTGGCACCGGCGGCCTTGGCCTCTTCCAGGCTAACCTTGCCGTTGCCGTTCTGATCCAGTTGCTTCATGGCGCTGCTCTTCTTGCCCATGTCACCGGCCTGGGCGGCCCCGGTGAATCCGAGCAACACGGCACTGACCACGGCGAGACTGATTTTCCCTTGCATGGATGGACTCCTCCTTGGTGTGGCAAAACGAGAGGGCGCGCCCTTGCGCCCTACCCCTTGCCATGCCACTGCTGTGCCAGTGCCGGGGAGTGCCCACAAAACAAGGGCTTCGCGAGTGAGCGCTCACCCACACCGCGAAGCCCTGCTCAGTTTCGTTAACTTTGTGGACGATTTTCCCACCCCACCTACCGCGGAACCGGAACCCGGCGCCCGTTTATCCCGGGTGTGCCGCGGCCTGCGCGGCCGCCCGAGGGCAAGGGGGCGTTGTAAACAGCTTGGACAGCCGGGCCCCTAGGACGCTTCCAGACTCTTGGCCACAATCTCGTAGGTATCGCGCGACAGCTCCGGGGCTTGACGGATGCGCTCCAGCTCCTGGCGCATCAGGCCCTGGCGATGATCGTCGTAGCGCCCCAGGCGGGAGAACACGCGCGCCAGGGCCGAGGCCATCTGCGGGTTGATGCCGTCCATGCGCAGAACCTGGTCGGCAAAGAAGGTATAGGCCGAGCCGCTGGCCTCGTGGAAGCGCACTGGGTTGCCGCGGGCGAAGGCGCCCAGCAGGGCGCGCACCTTGTTGGGGTTTTTAAAGCTGAAGGCGGGATGCGCCATGAGGTTTTGCACCCGGTCCAGGCTCCCCAGGGCCGGCGAGCCAGCCTGCAGGGCGAACCATTTGTCCACCACCTCGGCCTCGTCCTGCCACTGCTGGTAGAACTGCTCCAGGGCCTCCTCCGCACCGCGGT
>Ga0102925_1002431_pt1 | contig 10279 bp, 7 predicted proteins | sample SalPonR1_A_D1_MG_FD_78216 | JGI IMG/M metagenome (GOLD analysis project Ga0102925, IMG submission 78216) | Salt pond soil microbial communities from South San Francisco under conditions of wetland restoration - Salt Pond MetaG R1_A_D1_MG | ecosystem: Environmental > Aquatic > Marine > Intertidal... | reverse complement strand
TGGGCATGCTGGTTGCCCGGATCCCGGCTCACCGCCAGCTCCCGGTTGGGCACGGTCAGATCGATACGCACCTGGTAGAGGTTGCCCTTGTGGTGACGGCGGTGATCCGCCTCGATCACCACGTGGCAGTGCATGATGCGGTCGAAATAGCGATCGAGCTTATTGGCTCGTTCCCGGATCTTGTCTTCCAGAACCTGGGACTGGTCCATGTTCCGGAATACGACCTCGAGCGGTAGATTCATTGCACGTTCTCCTTGCGTCCGCCTGACTGGCCGGTCGGTTGCCCCCTTCACGGGGTCATATTCCGAGTGTAGGACAGGCTGGCGCAAAGAAAAGAACGGCGTTTCAGAAGCGGTAGTCCAGAGACACGCCCAGGGTGTTGAGCTGCAGCCGATTGGACTGGGGCAGCTCCTCGGCCTCGTGGTGCGAAACACTGAACGCCACGCCGAGCTTGCCGAACCGTCGGCCCAGCGTGGCCGAGACGCTGCGGCGGATCTCCATGGCGTGGTGGGACACGCGTCGACCCTCGTCGGCCACCTCGAAGACCCGCCGCCCGGCGAATCCCAGCCCGGCGCGCCAGGGCCCGCGCCGCAACCCGACCTTCAGGTACGGGGCAAGGTAGTGACTCTCGGCATGGGCGATGTAGCCAACCGACTCCTGGTCGTCGAGATGCTGGTATCCGGCCCCCACGGCGATGCTCAGCCCCATGCCGTCCAGGGGTATCCGCCGGACCAGCCCGGCCTTGACCTGGGAGACCGAGAAGCCGTCGTAGTCGCTGTAGTGATAGCCCGCGCGCAGGCTCAGGGTCGGAGCCAGTCCGCGATAGACCAGCGTGGTGCCGTAGATGCTGCCGCCGTCGGTGGGCGCGAGGTTGTCATCGATGCCGAGATAGCTGACCGACCAGTCGGTGTGGGGAGCGAGCCTGATGCCGCCGCCCAGGTGATACTTGCTCACCCGCAGGTCGCGCGGCTGGTAGCGATTCATGGCGGCGTACTGGTAGCCGGCATCCAGCCACCAGCCGTCAAATCTCCCGTTCACCTGAAGACGGCTCTCCCGGGCGCTGCTTTTCACCACCGAGCCGTTGTAGTCCTTGTACAGCTGGTCGAGCCGGACATTGATGCCGTCCCCCGCGAATACCGGGAACGATGCGAAGAGCAGACTGGCGAGGATGACGCGTTTCATGATTTCCCCCACTGGTTGTCATGCCGGACAGGACATCCGTCTGTCGGGCCGTGGTCGCGGAGGAAAATGATAATAATTCTTTTTTATAGCATCAATGATTATTTGATCGCCGGGATTTCTCAACCGGTAAGCTGCATGAACAGCCGGGGCAGTGCCTCGGGCAGGCGCTGGACACGATCGACGATGGTGTACTGGTGGCCGAAGATGTCCGAGACGTAGTCGTCGGCATGGAGGTCGAGGTTGATGCACCAGGTGACGATGCCGCCGGCAGCCAGCTCTCTCACCGCCTCGCGAGCATCGGCGATCAACCGCTGCGGATCGTGCACGTCGACATCGTGCGGCTCGCCGTCGGTGAGCACCAGCAGGAGCCGCTTGTCGCTGTCCCGATGGGAGAGGAAGTGCCCTGCATGGCGCAGTGCCGCGCCCATGCGGGTGGACATCCCCGCCTCCATCGCGGCCACACGGGCCTTGACCTCCGGCCCCCAGTGCTCGTCGAAGCCCTTGATGTGCCGGTAGCGCACCTCGTGGCGGGTGTTGGAGTCGAAGCCGGCGATCGAGAGCGGATCGCCCAGCGCCTCGACGGCCTGCGCCAGCAGGGAGACCGCCTCCTGGCTCAGCTCCAGGATGCTCTGGCCGGCACCCTCCGGGCGCTCGGCGATGGAGGCCGACAGGTCCACCAGCAGCGACACGCTGATGTCCCGCTCGGCATGCCGGTGGCTCATGTTGATGCGCGGGTCGGGCTCGGCCCCGCAGCGCTGGTCGATCATCGAGCGGATGGCCACGTCGAGATCCAGCTCGGCGCCCTCCTCCTGGTAGCGGACGCGCTCCCGGTTCTGCGGCTTGAGCAGATCGACGACCTGTTCGATCTGCCTGACCAGCCCCTGGTGCTTCTCCAGCAGCCGGTCGACATGCTCGGCCCGGCCGGCGGGGTGAAGGCTGTCGAACACGCTGACCCAGTCGGGCCGGTAAAGCCGCGCCCCGGCATCCCATTCGGGGTAGAGCCGCGGCGGCAGGGCCGGATCGGGCTCGGGCGCCTCGGTATCGGCAGGACCGGCCTCGCGGTCGAAGAGCTCCTCCTCGTCCCCTTCCTCGATGAAGCGCCAGAGGTGCCGGTTGTCGTCGCGGAACGCCACCGTCTTTGACGGGAACCAGACCTCGGCAAAGGCGTCCGACGGCCGACGACTGCGCGCCATGAATGCCACGCCCAGCTCCACCATGTCCGCGGTCTGCGTCCCGCCTTGCGCCATCCGCTCGTGGAAGCGCCGGGAGAACTCGATGATCGCCGGGTCGGCGTAGCCATGGTCACGCGGCTCGAGCAGCGCGAACGACAGCATCATCAGGCGATGATTCACACAGGACTGCCTCCCCGGGTCGCAGGCGTCCTCGGCCACGCGGGGATGCAGCGCCCGGTAGAGCCGGCGCAGGCCCGGGTAGCGGGCCATGGCCAGATACTCGACCCGCGCATCCTCGAACACCGCCATGGCCAGGCGCTGCATGGGACTATAGTTGTCCGCGACGATCGTTCCGCTCCATTCGAGATGGCCCATCATGTGGGCCAGCAGACCACGGTAGCGGTCGATTCCGGGCACGCCGTTTCGATCATCGAACACATCCGGCAGACGCAGGCCATGGTCGTCGAAATAGGGAGACTGCGTCGTGTCGGGGTCCAGGGTCGGATAGGGCACCAGCGGCCGGTCCTCTCCCCAGAGGGCCCGCAGATAGCAGCCCAGTCGACGCTCGTTGTCGGCCAGCAGCGTTCCGTGACGCTCGCGCTGGAGGACGGTGCGGCTGTCGACGGATTCCAGGCAGAAATAGGCGCGCTGGGCATCCGGATCACCGGCATGGGCCCGAACGCCGAAGCGCGCCCAGTTCGCCAGCCCGGAAAGCGTCAACTGCGCGAGCACCCGCGGGGCCGTCTCGAAGAACGCATCCAGCACCGGGCTGGGGTGGATGGCATGGTGACCATGGATCGAGGGCGTGGTCTCGCGCATGACCTCCAGGCCCAGGTCGAGAAATGCGCGCATGCCGTCCTCGCTCTCCAGCCGCCGGGCGATCCCCAGCATGGACTGGAGGAACGGCACCACCGCACCGGCATTGGTGTTGGTCGCGAGTCGGTAGCCGTAGTTGGCCAGCTCCTCGAGCATGTTCTCGCTCGTGACCGCCGCCGTCGCCGGCGCCTCCTCCAGGTAGACCATTACCGGCTCGACACCCTGGCCCATCATGCACAGCAGGCTGGCGCCCTGCAGGAAGTCGTCGATCGCCTCGGGCGTATCGAGCTGCTCGAGGGCGGCGTTCAGACAGGGATCGAAGATCTCCCGGGCCTGCTCGAAACCGCACTTGAAGCGCTCGCGATAGGCGGCCCGACTGGATTCGGAATGCATGCGACGCGCGTCCTCAGCCGAAGACGGTATCGATGGCGTGGTCCAGGGTGTCCCGGATATCGGCATCGTCGGTCAGCGGCACGACCATCGCCATGTGACAGGCCCGTGCCGGCGCCATGCCCTCCCCGATCAGGGTCGCGGCATAGGCCAGCAGGCGCGTGGAAATGCCTTCGGACAGGCCGTGACCCTTGAGATTGCGGGCGGTGGCGGCGATCTGCACCAGCTTTGCCGCCGTCTCGGGGGCCAGCCCCGTCTCGCCGACGAGGATCTCGGTCTCCGTCCGGGCGTCCGGATAGTCGAAGTCGAAGCCAGCGAAGCGCTGCTTGGTGGACTGCTTGAGATCCTTCATCAGGCTCTGGTAGCCGGGGTTGTAGGAGATCACCAGCTGGAAGTCCGGGTGGGCCTCGACCAGCTCCCCCTTCTTGTCCAGCGGCAGGTTGCGGCGATGGTCGGTGAGCGGGTGGATGACCACCGTGGTGTCCTGGCGGGCCTCGACGACCTCGTCGAGGTAGCAGATCGCACCAGAGCGCGCCGCCTGGGTCAGCGGCCCGTCCACCCAGCGGGTGCCGTCGGCATCGAGCAAAAAGCGCCCGACCAGGTCGGCGGCGGTCATGTCCTCGTTGCAGGCGACGGTGATCAGCGGTCGATCCAGCTTCCAGGCCATGTACTCGACGAACCTTGACTTGCCGCAGCCGGTCGGTCCCTTGACCATCACCGGCATGCGCGCCCGGTACGCGGTCTCGAATGCCTCGATCTCGTCATCCTGCGCCTGGTAGAAGGGTTCCTCGGTAACTCGATACTGCTCGACGTCGAATCGTTCGCTCATTGCCTGACCTGTCTCGTCACGTGGTTTCTGCCCCATTCCCCAACGCTCGCTTTTCTTCAGTGAAACGCTCGGGAATGGACGGAAAGAAAAGAAAGGCCCCCGCCTTGCGGCGGGAGCCCGTTTGCGAGGCGGGCGCGCGTGGCCCGCTTAGCCGGCCGTGCTTACTTGTGCACGCCCAGCTTGTCCTTCCAGCCCGGGAAGATCGCGTCGGCGTCGGTCGGGAAGGATTCGAACGCGCGGGCGAACTCCTTGTGCTCCTTGGCCCACTCGATCGGGTCGGCACCGGCCTTCCAGCACTCGTAGGCCTGGCGCAGGGAGATCGCGCCGGCGGCCGGGGAGTCGATATGGCCGTAGGAACCGCCACCCGCGGTGTTGATCACGTTGGCGTGGCCGAGATTCTCGAAGAAACCGGGCAGACGCAGCGCGTTCATGCCGCCGGAGATGATCGGCGTGGTCGGCTTCATGCCGTACCACTCCTGGTGGTAGACCGGGCCGTCCGCGGAGTCGCGCTCGATCATGTAGGCGATGTTGCGGTCGTCCCTACCGCCTTCCATCTTGCCGTAGCCCATGGTGCCCACGTGGATGCCGGAGGCGCCCTGCAGGCGGGACATCTTGGCCAGGACGAAGGCGGTGTAGCCGCGCTTGGCGGAAGGCGAAGTCACGGCGCCGTGGCCGGCACGGTGGTAGTGCAGGTACTGGTTCGGGTACTGGCGACGCGCGGTGGTCACCATGCCCGGGCCGCCGACGTAGCCGTCGACCAGGAAGGCCACCTTGTCGGCGTCCTCGCCGAAGGTCTCCAGGATGAAGTCGGCACGGGCGCACATCTCGAAGTGGTCGTCCGCGGTGATGTTGGCGGAGAACAGCTTCGCCTCGCCGGTCTCGTCCTGGGCACGCTTCATCGCGTCGGCCACCAGCGGGATGGTCTTCTTCATCGGCGCGAAGGTCTGGTTGCCCTGGGGTTCGTCGTTCTTGATGAAGTCACCGCCCAGCCAGAACTCGTAGGCCGCCTTGGCAAACGGCTCGGGGCGCAGACCCAGCTTGGGCTTGATGATGGTGCCGGCGATGTAGCCACCGTCGACGACCGGGCGGTCCAGGATGCGCCACAGGTCGGAGATGTCCTTGGCGGGACCGTCGAACAGCTCGATGGCGCGCTTGGGCACGTGGAAGTCGATCATCTTGGCGTATTCGATGTCGCCCATGCCCTGGTTGTTGCCGATGGTCAGCGTCAGGAAGGAGACCATCATCATCCGGCCGTCGATCATGTTGCGATCGAACAGCTCCAGCGGATAGGCGATCCGCATGTCCTCGTTAGCCTCGTCGATGTGGTAGACGAGCGCGTCGACACCCTTGGTGAAATCGTCGGTGGTGGACACTTCGACATTGGTGCCGGTGGAGGACTCGGCCGCGAAGTGGGCGGCGGTGGCCAGGTAGTTGCCACCGTCTTTCGGCTTCATCTGGTAGGCGACGAGGATGTGATTGCCGCCGGCAATCAGCTCGTCTTCCTTGAGGGTCAGATCCGCGTAACGGCTGGATTGATCGTGAGCCATGGTGTTCTCCGCGTTGACGTGAAGAGGCGGCAGCCGACACTCGGCCACCGGGAATGCATTGCGGGAAACACCATAATTGCCGGGGTTTATAAATAAAATTCAAAGTTTATGATGTCATATCCAAGTCCCTCTGATAATCAGATTTTCTTATGCTCAAGCTAACCCTCCGCCAGCTCCAGATCCTGGAAGCGGTCGCCCGACACGGGAGCTTCTCCCGCGCCAGCAAGGACGTACATCTCACCCAGCCGGCGGTATCCATGCAGATCAAGCAGCTCGAGGAATCCCTCGGGCTGCCGCTGTTCGAGCACGTCGGCAAGACAATCCAGCTGACCGAGGCGGGACGGGAGACGCTGGAAGCCAGCCTCGCCATCGACCGTGAGCTGGACAACCTGGAGCACACGCTCGCCGACCTGCGCGGACTCAAGGGCGGCACCCTGACGGTCTCGGTGGCCAGCACCGCGAGCTACTTCGCCGCCCGGCTGATGGCGCTCTTCCGCCAGGTTCATCCCGAGGTGCGCATCAGCCTGAACGTGGTCAATCGCGCCACCCTTCTCAATCACCTGACCAGCAACGCGGTCGACCTCGCGCTGATGGGCCAGCCCCCGGAGGGTCTGGGCCTGACCGCGCAGCCGTTCATGGAGAATCCGCTGGTGGTGATCGCCTCCCCGAATCACCCGTTCGCCCGGCTGCACGACATCCCGCTCGCCCGCCTGGCGGAGGAACCCCTGGTGGGCCGGGAACCGGGCTCGGGCACCCGGGGTGCCGTGGAGAAGGTCTTCGCCGAGCACGGATTCGAGCTCACGGTCGCCATGGAGATGAACAAGAACGAGGCCATCAAGCAGGCCGTGGAAGCGGGACTGGGCCTGGGTGTGGTTTCCCTGCATATCGTGCAGTCAGAACTGGCCTCGGGGGAGCTCTGCGTGCTCGACGTGCAGGGCTTCCCCTTGATGCGCGAGTGGTATCTGGTCCAGCGGGAAGGAAAGCGGCTCGGCCCGGCCGCGCGGGCCTTTTCCGAGTTCGTCCTCAGCCAGGCGAAGCACGCCGCCCGGCTCGACGAGACAGGGGAATAAACACCTTTAATATCTGAGGGATAGTGCATTCCTCCCGTTTCCCGACTATAGGTAGTGTTTCAACACCACCACAAGGGGGGAAACTCCATGAACAAGGCGCACGTCACGCTCCTCGCCGGCACCGCGCTGGCGATCGCATCCTCGCCCCTGCACGCCGCAGAGGGCACCTTCGATACTCCGGCCGTGGTTCCGGAGGTCGCCGTCAAGGCCGTGGAAGCGGCCGTGGAGGCCTGTCGTGACCAGAACGCCCAGGTCACCGCCGTGGTCGTGGGTCCGGGCGGTACGCTCCAGGCCCTCAAACGGGATCGCTATGCCGGCCCGCATTCCGTGGACACGGCCACAAGCAAGGCCTGGACCGCGGTGAGCTTCCGCACGGACACCATCGAGCTGGGCGACAGGACCGGTCCCGGCGAGGCCAGCCACGGCCTCCAGCACCTCGACGGCGTCACCATCCTCGGCGGCGGCAAGCAGATCACCGCGGAAGGCCGGATCGTCGGCGGCATCGGGGTATCCGGCTCGCCCGACGGCAAGACCGATGATCAATGCGCCGCGGCGGGCATCGAGGCGATCCAGGAAGACCTGCTCTGAACCAAGCCGGATCCGAAAGATCGATGCAATGCAAAGCCCTTCCTCGCTCAAGGGCTTTCATGCGTTCGGGGCCTTTCCCTGCCGCCGGCACAGCCCGCTGTGCAGGTTCTCGAGGGCAACGGGAAATCCATGACAAACCACCCGAGAGCGGCGCACCGCAGAGCGGGAAGCAGAGATGCCCCCAATCCGTGCACGAGGGAAGTCCCGAAACGGAAAAAGCCCGGAAACGCGCCATGGCGAATCCGGGCTTTTTCGACTGATTTGGTGGAGCCAGGCGGGATCGAACCGCCGACCTCCTGCGTGCCACGCAGGCGCTCTCCCAGCTGAGCTATGGCCCCTCGTTCCCGAGGAATGAGCGCATTGTACCTGCCCGGCGGGGCCTGTCAACACCCCTCCGGTCACGTTTTCGCAGCGAATGGGAAACGGCGCCACCCTGCCCCCTCGGATCGTTTTTTGAGACCATTCCGGGACTCGCCCGTCGCCACACGCCAACGGGCCTCACCAGTCATTTCATTCATCAGCCGAGGACATTCCATGACCGACACACCGACGGATGCCAGCGTCCTGTTCGTCTGCATGGGCAACATCTGCCGTTCGCCGACCGCCCATGCCGTGTTCGACCGGATGGTTCGCGAGGCCGAGCTGGCCGAGCGCATCCTGATCGATTCCGCCGGCACTCACGCCTACCACGTGGGCAATCCGCCGGACGAGCGGGCGGCCCAGGCCGCCATCCGGCGCCAGTACCGGATGGACCGCCTCACCGCCCGCCAGGTGAACGCCGAGGATATCGACCGTTTCGACTACGTTCTCGCCATGGACCGGGCCAATCTCGACATCCTGCATTCGCTGGCCGGCGAGTCGCTCCGGCACAAGCCGCAGCTGTTCATGAGCTACGCGCCGGACTACGGGCTCGAGGAAGTCCCCGACCCCTACTACGGCGGCGAAAACGGCTTCGAGCAGGTGCTCGACATGGTCGAGGCAGCCGCGGAGAACCTGCTGGAGGACATCCGGCGTCAGCACCTGCGCTAGGGAAGCTCTGCACGAAGTCCGATGCCACGCTGGCCTGGCGAGTCACCCGCGCTCCGGGTTGCGATGTCTTGACGTAGCCACCGGCACGCCGGCGACATCGCACCTTGGTCACGAACGACTCGTCAGGCCCCGAAGGGCGCGCAGAGCGGTATCGGATTCGTGCAGACCTTCCCTACGGAAAGTCTGCACAGCAGCAAAAAAAACGCCCCGCGGCCGAACGGCTCGCGGGGCGTTTCGCTTCCGGGCGGGGCGAATCAGTCGCCGCGTCGCTCCTGATCGCGCCCGGCATTCGATGCCTCGTCGGCATCCTTTTCCGCGGCATCCGCTGTCGGACGTTCCTCACCCACGTCGCCGGCCGCCTGCTCGGACGCCGAGTCGGACGATTTCCCGCGGGGGGACTCGGCCGTTTCGGCGGACGCGGAAGGCTTCGCCGCCTCCTGCGCGGCCGCCGGGGCCGGGGCGGCGTCCCTGTCGGACTCGGATGCGGCCGACTCGGGGGCCGGTTCGCGGACCGTTTCCCCTTCCGCTTTGGTCTCGGCCGCCGGCGCTTCAGGCTTGGCGGTCGGGGCGGACTCGTCCTTGCCGGACGGCTCCCGCCCGGTCTCGGCCGCACCTTCTGTTTCCGGGCTGGCCGGCGCCTTGGCCGGTTTCTCCTCCGGAGCGGTTTGCTTCCCGGTGGCCGGGGCCTTCTCGGCTGTCGCTTCCTTGCCGGGGGCCGGCTTCTTTTCCACCGGAGCGGACACCTGCTCGGCCGAACCGGCGGCAGACGCCTTTTCCGCCGCTGCGGGCTTCTCGCCGGCCTCGCCCTTGTCCGCCGGCGCGCTGGCCGGAGCGGCCGCGGGGGTGGCCTTGGGAGCGGCCTTCTTCGCCGTCGAGGCATCCGACACCTTCACCAGCCGGTCGCTGCTTTCCAGCCGGACCGCCGCGTTGGGCGGCATGTCCTCGGCGATACCCTGCTTCCGCGAGACATCCAGCGGCAGGTCGGGGCCGTCACTGACCGGCGCAGCCAGTTGCTGCTCGACCATCTTGCGCTCGCGCTCGCCCAGCGGCGGCGGAGTACGCGGTTCGCCACCCTTCGGCCCACGATCGCCCCGGCCCTTGGAAGGAGCGTTGCCGCTCTTGCCGCCGGACTTGTCGCGAACCTCGGACTTGTCGCGGACCTCGGGCTTCTCCTTGCGCGGCGGCTTGCCGCCCTCCGGTTTCTTGCCCTTTTCCTGGGACTCGCCGCGAGCGGGCTGCTGCCCCTGCGACTGGCCTTGCTGCTGACCCTGCTGCTGGCCGTTACCACCGCGACGACCGCGCCCGCGGCGGCGACGGCTGCGGCTGCTCTTGCTGCCGCCCTGTCGTTCCTGCTCGGACTTCTCTTCCCGAGCCGTTTCCTTGCCACCCTTGACCGGGCCGCCACTCTTGCCGGCCGACTTGGTGGAAGGCTTTCCGCCAGCCTTGCCGGAGGCGGCACCCTTGCCGGCCTTCGCCTTTTCGGCCGCCGCCTCTTCCTCGGCGCGGGTGCCGAAAAGCTGTCCGACCACGCGCCGCAACAGCGACACGGCACCGTTGGCCGCGGTCTTCACCGGGGCGGCCTCGGCAGCCGCCGGTGCCGGCTCCGCCTTCTCGGCCTTGGCCTTGGGCTCCGGTTTGGGCTCCGGCGCCTTCTCC
>Ga0102925_1002428_pt1 | contig 10281 bp, 13 predicted proteins | sample SalPonR1_A_D1_MG_FD_78216 | JGI IMG/M metagenome (GOLD analysis project Ga0102925, IMG submission 78216) | Salt pond soil microbial communities from South San Francisco under conditions of wetland restoration - Salt Pond MetaG R1_A_D1_MG | ecosystem: Environmental > Aquatic > Marine > Intertidal... | reverse complement strand
TGCGTTCTCTGGATCTACTCCCCGAAGCCACACGGATCAGTCCCAGGTTGCTTCAGCCATCGTCCTTCGGGTTCACAGTGAAAGGCCGAGCTGTGCTTTCGTCTGGACCATCAATGCGCTCTTCAGCCTCACGCAGCACTTCGCGCAAGCGCTGAATGCAAAGATCCGCCGCCTTCATCGCATAGAGCGATTCTGTTGGCGGGGCAAAAGTCACCCCATAATTTGAGACCGGCAGCAAGATCTCGTAGGAAAACTTGAAACGTGCAGACGCCTCTTCGCCCACAGTAAAATTGAAGTGCGGTCGTCCGGTAACTTCATCGATCTCCACGGTTTCCGTCTTGTCCGTGAACACTGCATTCCTTGTTCTTCCAATTGAAGATCCAAGAGAATGTTCTTCAGCATTTCTAGCTTGATGCAGGTAGTTAAGCAGTAGATCTTGCTTCCTCTCGTTCTTCTTTTTGTCAAACCATCCCTTGCTCGGGCCATTCTTGGCCCCCTGTTCAAGCGCACTGTAGAAGCTGTTTTGGGAGACTAGGAACGCATACCATGCGTGGTCAAAATCGGGCGCCCCGATCTCGGTCGCTCTCATTTGCTCAAAGGCGCTTTCAGCTGCACGCAACCGATCTCGAGCTTTTCTGAGTGCCCTAGCCTTCATCCGTTACCCCAGATGTTACCCCAGAGACCTTCAAGCCTGCCCGGCACCCCGATTTCCCATCTAACTCATTGATTTCCTGGTGCCCCCAGAGAGACTCGAACTCCCGACCCTCTGATTACAAATCAGATGCTCTACCAGCTGAGCTATAGGGGCGCCGCGAGAGGTCTAGTCGCTCGGAGGCGGTCCCGCAAGGGGGAGGGTCCGGGATGGACGGGCGGCGCGGGACGGGCTAGGTCATCGGGATTGCGAACGGAGGCGCCAGCCTGTGCGTGTCGTCTACCACCTCGGCGTGCATCACACCGACGGGGACCGTCTTGTCCGGTCCCTGCTGAAGAATCGGGGCCAGCTCGCCGGACAGGGCATCGTCGTGCCCGGACCGGGGCGCTACCGCAAGGTTCTGCGCGACGTGGTGAACCGGCTCCGCGGGGAGCCGGCGAGCCCCGAGGCGCAGGAGGTCCTGCTCGACGCGATCGCGGATATCGACCAGCCGAAGTGCCTGTTTCTCTCCAACGAAAGCTTCATCTGCCTGCCGGAGCGCGCGCTCGACGAGGGACGCCTCTACGCCCGCGCCTTCAAGACCGGGTGGCTGCGGCAGATCTTCCCCGACGACGCGGTCGTCTTCGCGCTGGGGTTGCGCGATCCGGCCACATTCGTTCCGGCGCTGTTCCGGGCCCGCCGCGCGAGACAACACGACGTCACGGGCTTTCTCGACGGCGTCGACCCGCGCCGGCTCGCGTGGTCGGAAACCGTCGGGCTCATCCTCGAGACCAATCCCGACGCCCGGATCGTCGTGTGGTGCAACGAGGACACGCCGGTCGCCTGGCCCGCGATCATGGCCGCGGTCACCGGCGCGGTTCCGGGGACGCCGTTCCACGGCGCGCTCGACATCGCGCAGCAGATCGTCGACGCGGAGGGGCGGGCCGCGCTCGCCCAAAGCTTCGGGCCGGGCCCGGTCGCCGACAGCCAGGAGGGGCGCCGGGCGCTCGCCGCGATCCTCCAGGCCCACGGACGCGACGAGGAGATCGAGGAGGTCGTCGATCTGCCGGGCTGGGACGCGGGGCTGATGGAGGATCTCTCGGCGGCCTACGACGAGAACCTGCGCCTGATCGCGGCGATGCCCGGGGTCACGGTCTTGGCGCCCTGAGGCCCGGGCCTCGGGAGACGGCGGCGCGACGCGCCGGGCCACTACATCCCGAGCGCTTCCTTGTACATGTCGAGCACCGCCTCTTCCTCGGCGATGTCGTCGGGCTCCCGCTTCCTGAGCGCGATCACCTTGCGCATCACCTTGGTGTCGTAGCCGCGGCCCTTGGCTTCGGCCATCACTTCCTTCTGCTGTTCGGCGATGTCCTTCTTCTCGGCCTCGAGCCGCTCGTAGCGCTCGATGAACTGCCGCAACTCGTCGGCGGTGACGCGGTAGCTGTCGGGACTGGTGGCGGTATCGGTCATGCTCTGGCCTCTCTCACGGGTCGGACACGGGACGTACCGTCCGGCCCCGCGCAGGGCAAGAGGGCATCCGTCCGGACCGGCCGGGGATCGCGAAATTCACCCGGTCACTTGACAGGCGCGACTGTCAGGGTCACGAATGTTCCGCTCCGGTTCGGGCGGTTCGCCGTCCGATGAAAAGGGAATGCGGTGAGGGGAATTCCCCAAGTCCGCGACTGCCCCCGCAACTGTGAGCGGCGAGCGTGGCTGACGATGCCACTGGGACGGCACACCCGTCCTGGGAAGGCCAGCCGGCGTGACGACCCGCGAGTCAGGAGACCTGCCGGAGTGATCACCCTGTCCGGGTGCGGGGCGCGCCATGGGCAACGGTCTTCCGTAGTGGTGACGACAATCGCCGTCTGCGGAAGGGTCATCCTTCCAACGACTTCAGGGACTTAGGGGCGAATGCCCCGGGGGAAGGACATGACATGACCCGCACCACATTGCTCTCCGGCGCCGCGGCGCTGGCGCTCGCGCCGTTTTCGGCCGCGGCACAGGACGCGTTCCTGCTCGACGAGATCGTGATTTCGGCCACCGCCGCGCCGACCGAGCGCGAACGCGCCGGCGCCTCGGTTTCCGTCATCACCGCCGAGGAACTCCAGGCGGCTGGCGACATCCAGCTCACCGACTATCTCGCCCGGCTGCCAGGCCTCTCGCTGGACCAGAGCGGCCCCACGGGGACCTTCGCGGATCTTCGCATCCGCGGCGCGCGGACGCGCTATGTGTCGGTCTACATCGACGGCATCCTCGTCACCGACCCCTCGACGCCGTCGCGCCAGTTCGAGGATTTCGGCGGGCTCACCACCGGCGGTCTGCGCCGCATCGAGATCCTCAAGGGCTCGCAATCGGCGCTCTACGGCGGCACCGCCGTGGGCGGGGTCATCTCGATCGAGACGCTCGGCGGGCCGGAGCTGGGGGAGGGTACCTTCCATTCGGCGGGCCTCACCTTCGGCTCCTTCGGCACCCTCGGCGCGGACTACACCGTCACGCGCAACGCCGGGCCGCTGTCGCTGTCGCTGTCGCTGTCCCATGCGCAGGCCGACGGGTTCTCGGCCGCCGACGAGGAGAACGGCAACACCGAGGCCGACGGCTTCGACCGGACGCGGCTGTCCTTCGGCGGCGAGTACGCGGTCTCCGACACGCTCACCGTCGGGCTCAACGGCTTCGTCGAAAGCGGCTCGTCGGAGTTCGACGACTTCCAGTCGGCACCGCCGTTCCTGCCCACCGACGGCGATGGCGTCTCCGACCGCGACACGCGCGGGCTGCGCGCCTTCGCCCTGGTGCAGACCGGGGCGTGGACGCACGATTTCGCGCTGAGCGGCTACACCACCGACCGCGTCTCGACCTCGAGCGGGTTCTCGAGCGCGTTCGAGTCCCGCCGCCTCGCCGCGGACTACGTGGCGACCGGCGCGATCTCGGAGGTTCTGCAACTCTCCTTCGGGCTTTCGTACCTCGACGAACGCGCCGAATACGCCGCGCTTCCCGGGGGCTCGCAGAGCACCACGTCGGCCGGCGCCTTCGTGGAAGCCGTCTTGTCACCCACGACCGATCTCGACGTGACAGCGACGCTCCGGCGCGACGAACACTCCGAATTCGGCGGCTTCACCACCGGGCGTCTCGCCTTCGCGTGGCGGCCCGCCGAGGACACCGTGATCCGGGGGGCCGCCGCGACGGGCTACCGTCCGCCGTCGATCGGGGAACTCTTCGACGACTTCGGCACCTTCGTCGGCAACCCCGACCTCGATCCGGAGACGAGCCGCACCCTGGAACTCGGCATCGACCGGGTCTTCGCGAACGGGGCCGAGGCGTCGGCCACGGCCTTCGAGACCCGCATCGACGATCTCGTCAGCTTCGTCTTCGGCTCGCCCTCCACGCTCGAGAACATCCCCGGCGAATCCCGCATTCGCGGCGTCGAGGTCTCGGGCCGTTTCCCCGTCACGGAGCGGATCGCCACCTACGGGGCCGCGACCTTCCTCGACGCCGAGGACGCAACCGGCACGGCGCTGCCGCGGGTGCCCCGGCGCGACGTCGTCGTTGGGCTCGAGGCGGACGTCACCGACCGGCTCTCGGGCGACGTGTCGCTCCGCATCGTGGGCGGCGTGCCCGATCTCGAGAACTACGAGGTGCTGAACGCCGGGCTCAGCTACGAGGTGACCGAAACCGTCGAGGCCTTCGTCCGCGGCCGCAACCTGACGAACGAGCAGTATCAGACCGCGCCCGGCTACGGCACGGCGGACCGCTCCGTCTTCGCGGGGCTCCGTGCGCGCTTCTAGGATCGTCGCTGTCCTGGCGGCCCTCCTCGCGGGGGCCGCCGGCGCGGTGTCCGCCTCAGACGAGGCGCCCGGGCGCGTCGTCTCGATCAACCTGTGCACCGATCAGCTCGCAATGATGCTGGCGGCGCCGGGACAGCTCGTCTCGGTGTCCTATCTCGCCCGCGATCGGCGCTCCGCGGCGATGGCGGAGGCGGCGCGCGACTGGCCGGTGAACCGGAGCCGGGCCGAGGAGATCTACCTCCTCGAACCCGACCTCGTGCTCGGGGGCACGTGGACGACGCCCGCCACCGTCTCGATGCTCCGCCGCCTCGGCATCCGGGTCGAGCTCCTGGCCCCCGCCGGCACCTTCGAGGAGACCGCCCGCCAGATCCGCGAGGTCGGGCGACTTCTCGGCCGGGACGCGGCGGGCGAGGCGATGGCGCGCGCCTTCGAGGCGCGGCTCGCGGCCTTTCCGCCCGTGCCCGCCGACCCGCCGCGCGTCGCGCTCTACGCGGCGAACGGGCTGACCTCCGGTCGCGGCTCGCTCGCCGACGAGATCATCCGCCGCGCGGGGTTCCGGAACGTGGCCGACGAGGTACCTCCCGGCCACGGGACGTCTCGCGCTCGAGCGCCTGATCCTCGCCGAGCCCGACCTCGTCGTGACGTCGCGGACCTATCCGGGTCAGTCGCAGTCCGAGGCGATCCTCGACCACCCGGCGCTCGAGGCCTATCGCGCCCGCACGGCGGCCGGGGCGATCACCGACGCCGACTGGGTCTGCGGCCTGCCGCAGACGCTCGACGCGGTGGAGCGGATGATCGACCTGCGCCTCTCGCTGGAGGCGGGCGGATGACCCGCGCCCTGCCGCTCGCGCTCGGGGCGCTCCTGCCGCTCCTCTTCGCGGCCTCGCTCGCGATCGGACCGGCGGGCGTGCCATGGGGCCAGAGCCTCGCGGCGCTCGTCCGCGAGGACGGGCTCCTGACCCTCGTGATGCGCGAGATCCGCCTGCCGCGCGCGCTGCTCGCCATCATGGTCGGCGCGAGCCTCGGCCTCGCCGGGGCGGCGATGCAGGGCTATCTCCGCAATCCGCTGGCCGAACCGGGCCTGATCGGCGTCTCGGGCTCGGCCGCCCTCGGCGCCGTCATCGCGATCCACACCGGCCTCGCCGCCGCCTTCACCCTCGGCCTGCCGCTCCTCGCCCTCGCGGGCGCGGCCATCGGCGTGGCGCTCATCCTTTTCCTCGCCGGGCCAAGGGGATCCTCGCTGACCCTGATCCTCGCCGGCATCGCGATCAGCGCGCTTGCCGGCGCCTTCACCTCGCTCGCGCTCAACCTCTCGCCGAACCCGTTCGCGGCCTCGGAGATCGTGTTCTGGATGATGGGCTCGCTCGACGACCGGTCGATGACGCATGTCTGGATCGCGCTGCCCTTCATGGCGGTCGGCTGGGCGCTCATGCTGACGCTGGGCCGGGCCCTCGACGCGCTGACGCTGGGGGAGGACGCCGCCGAGGCGCTGGGGATGAGCCTCACCCGCGTCCGCCTGACGCTCGTCTTCGGCGTCGCCGCCGCCGTGGGCGCCGCGACGGCCGTGGCAGGCGCCATCGGCTTCGTCGGACTTGTCGTGCCGCACATCCTGCGGCCCCTCGTGGGCGCGCGGCCTTCGCGCCTCCTGCTCGCCTCGGCGGCGGGCGGGGCGGCGCTCGTGCTCGCGGCCGACATCGCGGTCCGGCTCATTCTGCCCGACCGGGACCTCAAGCTCGGCGTCCTGATGGCCATCGTCGGCGCGCCGCTCTTCCTCCACCTGATCTACAAGACGCGGAAGGAGGTGGCATGAGCCTGCTTTCGGTCCGCGACCTCACCGTGATGCGGGGCGACTGCCCGGTCGTCGACGGGGTGAGCATCGATCTGGAAGCCTCGGAAGTCGTGGGACTTATCGGCCCGAACGGCGCCGGAAAGACAAGCCTTATGCGCGGCGCGCTCGGGATCCTGCCGATAGGCGGGACCAGCAGCCTCGCCGCGCTCTCACCGCGCGACCGCGCCAGGGCAGTGGCCTGGATGCCGCAATCGCGCGAGATCGCCTGGCCGGTGAGCGTGGAGAGCCTCGTCACCCTCGGCCGGATCCCGCACCTCCCCGCAGGTCCCGGGGACGCGGCGGCGGTCACGCGGGCGCTCGACCGGCTGGACCTCGCGAGCTTCCGCGACCGTATCGCGACGCGGCTTTCCGGTGGCGAGCAGGCGCGCGTCCTGCTCGCCCGGGTGCTCGCGCAGGAGACCCCCCTGATCCTCGCGGACGAGCCCATCGCCGGGTTGGACCCGGCGCACCAGATCGCCACGATGGAGATGTTCCGCGACCTCGCGGCGGAGGGCCGGTCGGTGCTCGTCGCGAGCCACGATCTCGGCCTCGCGGCGCGCTACTGCACGCGGCTTGTGATGCTGGACCGGGGCCGGCTGGTCGCCGACGGGCCGCCGGGTGAGGTTCTGACCGACGCGAATCTGCGTGAGATCTTCGGCATAAGGGCCCGTTTCGAAATCGGAAAAGACGGTATCGTATTCCAGCTTCTGGAGCGGGTCGCATGAGACGGTTTCCGCCCGAGCGCATCGTGTGCCTGACCGAGGAAACGGTCGAGACGCTCTACCTCCTCGAACAGGACCACCGCATCGTCGGCGTCACAGGCTACGCCGTGCGCCCGCCGCGCGTGCGGAAGGAAAAGCCGCGCGTGGGGGCATTCACCTCCGCCGACGTGCCGAAGATCCTGAGCCTCGCGCCCGACCTCGTGCTGACCTTCTCGGACCTGCAGGCCGACATCGCGGCCGATCTGGTCCGGGCGGGCGTGGCGGTGCACGCCTTCAACCAGCGCGACGTCGCCGGTATTCTCGCCATGGTGCGGACGCTCGGTGCGCTGACCGGCGTGCCGGAGCGGGCGGAGGCTCTGGTGAAGAATCTTTCGCAAGGTATGGAAATGGCTGCGGTCCCCGCGGGGACGCCGAGACCCCGCGTCTGGTTCGAGGAATGGGACGACCCGTTGATCTCCGGCATCGGCTGGGTGTCTGAGCTGATTGCGCGGGCAGGCGGAGAGGACGTGTTCGCCGCGCTGGCGGGGGAACATGCGGCGCAGGGCCGGATCGTCGCGCCCGATGCGGTCGTGGCGGCGCGGCCGGACGTGATCCTGGCGTCGTGGTGCGGCAAGAAGGTCCGGCCCGGGAAGATCGCCGCGCGGTCGGGCTGGGACCGGATCCCTGCGGTCCGGGCGGGCAGGATCCACGAGATCAAGTCGCCGCTCATCCTGTCGCCGGGGCCCGCCGCGCTCACCGACGGGTTCGCCGCCATCCGCGCGGCGGTCGCGGCGGCGACGGTGGAGGGCGCGGCATGAGCGGCGTGACCGGGTTCCTCGACCGGGGCGGGCCGGTCCTGTGGCTGATCGCGGCGCTCTCGGTCGCGACGCTGGCGCTGATCCTCTGGAAGATCTGGCGGCTCGCGCTGATGGGCGCGTGGTCGGGCGCGGCCAGCGAACGGGCCGTGCAGCTCTGGGCGGGCGGAGACCGTGCGGGAGCGCAGGAGATCGTCGCGGCAAGGTCGAGCCTCCGGGCGGCGCTCGCCCGCGCGGCGATGGCGGCGCGGCTGGATGCGTCCCTGACCGAGGCGCAGGCGCGCGAGGAGACCGTGCGCGTCGCGAAGGCGGGCCTCTCCCGGGCGCGGGCGGGGCTGCGGATGCTCGACCTCGTGGTGACGATCGCCCCGCTGCTGGGCCTTTTCGGCACGGTGCTCGGCATGATCGCGGCGTTTCAGACCTTGCAGGAGACAGGGGCGCAGGCGGATCCCTCCGCGCTCGCCGGCGGCATCTGGGAGGCGCTGCTCACCACCGCGGCCGGGATGGGCGTGGCGATCCCCGCGTCGATGGCGCTGTCGTGGTTCGAAAGCGTGGTGGAGCGCGTGCAGGGCGACATGGAGGACCTCGCCACGCGCATCTTCACGCGGGGAGGGGGCTGATGTTCGCCTTCGCCCGCCCGCGCATCCGCCGCCGTCCGAGCCTGACGCCGATGGTCGACGTGGTATTCCTGCTCCTCGTCTTCTTCATGCTCGCGGCCCGGTTCGGTCAGGACCAGGCGATCCCGCTGCAGATCGGCGTCGGGGCAGGGGCGTGGCAGGGGCCGCCCCGGCTGGTCGACGTCCTGCCCGACGGTCAGCGGCTGAACGGCGTGGCCGTGCCCCCCGATGCGCTCGTCGCGCATCTGGCGGGGCTCGTCGAGAGCGCCACCGACCCGATCGTTCTGCGTCCGCGCGACGGCGCCTCGCTGCAGCGGCTCGTCGACGTGATGGAGACGCTTTCGGCTGCCGGATATACCGGCCTCGTGCTCGTGGAGGGCGGCTGATGGATTTCGGCGCACCCCCGGCCAGGCGACGCGGCGAGAGCATCGTGCCGATGATCAACGTCGTCTTCCTTCTGCTGATCTTCTTTCTGATGACGGCGACGATCGCCCCGCCCGATCCCTTCGGGACGGCTCCCCCGGAGGCCGAGGCCGCCCGGGCGGCGGAGCGGGCCGACATCCTCTTCGTCGGGGCGGGGGGGGAGCTTGCGTTCGGGGAGGTGCGCGGCGTGGCGGTCTTCGCGGCCGTTCCCGCCGGCGCGCCGCTGCTCGTCCGGGCCGATGCCCGCCTCGCGGCGGAGGATCTTGCAGGGATTCTCGCGCGTCTGGCGGGGGCGGGCGTGACCGAGGTGCGTCTCGTGGCGGTGGCGCGGTGAGGGGTCTCATCGAGATCCCTGCCTTCGCGGCCCTCGCGCTCGGCGTGCATCTCGCGCTCTTCGCGGGCTGGCCCGGCGGCGCGCCCGAAGGGGCGGGCGACTCCGGCGCCGCGGTGCTGTCGATCGAGGGTGCGAGCGGGGCGGTCGAGGCGATGGTCGCGGCGTGGGAGACGGCGCCCGCCCGCGCGACCGCCGCGCCCGGTCTCGACGCGCCTGCCGCCGTGGCGCCGGCCGGTCCGGCACCGTCGGCGGAAACGACGCCGGCGCCCGGAGAGACGGTGGCCGGCCTTCCCGCTCCGCAGCTTGCGGAGGACGTGCCGGACATCGTGCAGCCGGCGCCGGTCCCGCTTCCCGTGCCGGATGTCGCGAGCGCGCCGGTGGCCCCGGTGGCGACTCCCGCAGAGGCGGCGCCCGCGCTGCCCGGCGCCTCGCGACCCGATGCGCGGCCGTCGGGGCCTCCCTCGGGCCTCTCGACGCCCGAGGCGACACCTGCGCCCGTCGTCGAGACCGCCTCCGCCGCGCCGGTTCCCGCGACGCGCCCGAAGGCGCGGCCAGAGCAGCTGGCGCGCGGCGCGGGACGGCAGGGGACGAGAGGCGACCGCGCCGAGACCTCCGCACCCAGCCTGTCGGACAGCGCCCGACGCTCCCTCGTCGCCTCGTGGGGCGCCGAGATCCGCGCCCGTGTGGAGGCGCGCAAGGTGCATCCCGCGGGCCTTCGCGCCGCAGGCCGTCCCGTGGTGCGGATCACCGTCGCGCGGAGCGGGGCGCTCGAGGCGGTGCAGGTCGTCAGAAGCTCCCGCATCGCGGCGCTCGACGCCGCGGCGGTCAGCGCGGTGCGCCGGGCGGGCCGCTTTCCGGAGGCGCCCGGCCAGCTCGACCTCGCCCGGGTCAGCTTCGACCTTCCGATTTCCTTCACGCGGTAGTGCAGCGGAAGACACGGGAATCTCCTTGAGCCTCCGGCCGCTGGCCGGTTGAATGCGCGCAAACGGGAGGAACCGATGTCAGGACTGCTGGGCCATCAACGCTATTACACATTCGCGGGCGTTGTCCTGCTCACGCTGGGGTCTCTCGCGCTCGTCGCGGTGTCGCCGTGGTTCTGGCTCGCCGCGCTGGTCTTCGCGGGGCTGAGCGTGCTCGGCGTCTACGACGTCGT
>Ga0102925_1002426_pt1 | contig 10286 bp, 7 predicted proteins | sample SalPonR1_A_D1_MG_FD_78216 | JGI IMG/M metagenome (GOLD analysis project Ga0102925, IMG submission 78216) | Salt pond soil microbial communities from South San Francisco under conditions of wetland restoration - Salt Pond MetaG R1_A_D1_MG | ecosystem: Environmental > Aquatic > Marine > Intertidal... | reverse complement strand
TGTAACCTATGTTCTGAACTTTAATAGTCATTAAAATGTCGAAATAACTAGTTATTTCTGTAACCCAAGTTCTGAACCCTATAAACCATTAAAAGAGTGTAACCTATGTTCTGAACTTCAACAATTATCTATAAATCTTTCGATTGTATTAACTCCCATATTACATTCCATGCTCTCAATATTTATTGAGAAATCCCCTTTCCTTTTCAATTAAGAAGCCCTAATTAAAGGTTGGCTGTATTTTTCATGCTCTATGAAGTTAATCACTAAATATATAGCTATCGTTCTGTGCTTCCAAAGTCAATATTTTTAATGACATATCAGTACTATGACAGAAACTGACTTCTCATGCTAAATCTTATTTAAACCACATATATAATGTGTCCATGAGATCTCACAGGTTAGGTATTAAATCTTTCATTTCATATATCCGTCACATTTAATGTAATAACTTTCGTACTATAAGGACTTTGTTATATTTAGCAAACTTATCCAGTTATAGTCAGCCTCTAATGTGATTTGTATACCGCAGACCAAAATTTTGCTTTAGACTTCATTCAGATTCGTAGTCGCCCACTAAACTCTTATCCTCAGCTAATTTTTAAATCGTGTTCGTAATTCGGAACTTTTACCCTATAGAATTAGTGCATGCCTGTCAAATAACAAAAACAGCCTTGATTCAATAATTAAACCAAGGCTGTCTTGTTCTTTAAATATTTTAATTTTTTTTTTTATTCAAAGGCAATTCTATCTTCAGATATTTCATTTGGGTTTTTAAAATATTCTCCTACTCCATTTTTCTTTACTTCATCATATTTGGGAACCCCACTTACTTTAATTGGTTTATCTGGATGAATTAGTGTCCACTGATTTATACTTTCAAGTATTGTAGAATTATGTCTTCCCACTCTTACATCTATAGGCCAACCTTCTTCTGGCATTGGAGAGTAAAGTAATCCGTATTCTCCGGCTTTACGAACAAAAGGGTCATTTCCTTTTAATAATAATTCTTCACCAGTAATACCTCTTACTCTATCTAACATAGGCTCTGCTACTTCAAAAAGCAATGAAACTGCTGGAGTATTATCTCCAACCTCTCTATGTGATAGACCATGTAATGATTTTGGTGAGAACTCCATACCAATTGGTACTACAAATTCTTGAGCAGTCAAAGTCATAGAGGCCATTGCAGCTATATCATTACCTCTCTGATGGGCTACTATTGTATTAATTACTGTATATTCTAATTCTGCTTCATGTAAATCAATGAAAAGATCAACTTCTTCTTCTTGAATAAATTTGGTTAAAGCATAACAAGTTTGTTCTGTTATTTTACCATTAGGCTTACCTGGCCAACATCTATTTAAATTTCTAATATCTTTATATGATAACATTTGTTTAGATGGATAATGAGTGTAAACCTCTGGATCCGGCCATGAATCTAATGGGCTGCTCCAGCGACTACCCATTCGATACTTTTTACTGCCCCATTCAGTATCTATGTTATAATATAAAGGATAAGCTTCACCTGGTCTTGTCACACGAGAAGCACTTAAATTAGACCTTATAACTACTATAACCTTGCCTTTTTCTGGAACAAGATTTCCCACTAATATTTCTGCTGAAAGGTTTGTAGCCGGTTCTTCTGGATGAGATGCCGATGCTATCATAACACTACCACCAGGATTTCCACTATCTAATATATATATATTGCAATCATTAATTGTCCCTTTAATAGGTTCATAATATTCTCCTAATTTTTTTACATCAGTAACTCCTGGACCTAAAACCACTTTTTCTTGATAATTTCTATGATTATAAAATTTAATCCCAGAAATAATCATTGCTATAATCACAAGTGCTAAGGATATATATTTAATTATAGTAATCTTTTTATCTGACATAACTTCACCTCCTATTTAATATGTAAGGATCTTAATACAAAAGGTATTAAAATAATACAATAAAGTACAACTTCTTGCGCGTCCTCGGATTTGATAATTTCTCTAATTAATATAAAAGAGATAAATATTGTTATTAAATAATAAGAGTAATTAACAATTGAATTTAATAATGTTAACATGATAACCCTCCTTATTAACCGCCTACAAGAAATGAAAGTTGATTGCTAAATAATAGGAATAATGTACAAATTCCAAGAATTATAAGCATAGGGAATAAGGCAGTTTTTAAAAATTCTTTATAATACTTTCCTTCATACTCTAGTTCAATGACAGCAGCTCTACCTACCACTGCAGTAGGTGGGAAACCATCTCCCAATGGCCACATTACTGCCATAGCAGAAAGTGCAATTATCGGATTCATTCCTTTCATATTAAATAAAAATATTAAAGGTACACCTAATAGTGGTGCAACAGCATATTGGAAAACTCCTTGTGCAATAGGTAATATAGCCCAAAGGCTAATAAATAAAAACCACAATGGAAGTGTTACAACTCCTAAAGAGATTAATCCCCTAGAACCACTTAAAGCCATAACTTGTATCAAACTACCAACAACTATCATTATTCCTACTAATGGTATTAAAGAACGAATTGTATGACCTATTATATTTAAAACGGGAAGTTTACGAGGAGTCATAAATAATACTATTAGAGCAGAAATTACAAACATCAATGGTAATCCTAAAATAGGCATACTAAAAGGCCATACTCTTCCTGCTAGTATTAATGCAAATAATACTCCAAAAGGTACTAAAACTCTGAACCAATTCATTTCTTCAGGTGGTTTGGGTAATTCAGAAAGAGCTTTATCTAAATCAACTGGAGTACCTTTACCACCTAATGTAAACATTGCAATTAATGCTCCTGCCAATGATAAAACAAATAAGGGCAGCATAAATCCTACATAGGGCATATTGGCTCCAGCTGCTGTCATCATTGCCCATAAATTTACTGGAGGTGCAGCAGCACTCATCGTTGCACAAACAAAGATTATAGCTGTAGTCCTGGTCTTGTTAATTCCCATATATCTAAGTACTGTGCCCACCAATGTTCCTACTGTTAAAACTGTAGCTGCTCCAGCACCTGTTAAAGCACCAGGGATTAATAAGATAATTGTTAAAAACAATAGACATAATAATCTTCTTTCATGAAATGTTTTAATAATACTTCTCACCATAAAACTTATGCCGCCAGCTTCTTTTAAAAAATTGATAAATATTGTAGCTGTAATAAATATAATACATATATCTAAATATGTAAATGTACCTTCTACAATGTGTCTTACAGGAATACCTCCTGTATGAACTATACCTCCTGCTAATGCAGCAGCGAAAATAGAAAGTTCAGTTGATAATTTTAACCATCTAGCAATAAAAAAAACGATAGCAATAACAACTAGTATTATACCTGCATGAGTATACATCTATAATAACCCTCCCCTTTTCAGGAATATAGCCCGATCTAAAATTCAAAAGATCGGGCCTTAGATCTTTATTCAATTTCAAATATTTCTTTTAATGGTTCAGTTAATTCTAAGGTTTGTTCTATTACATAAACAGGAATTTCTTTTTCTTCTCCTAATTCAGTAAAATAGCCATCTTTATTACTATCAGTTCGAACAATAATAATATCAGACTTTGGAGCAACTATTTCAATTGATTTAGCATCATTGTCATCTACCCTTCGCGCCTCTCCTTCTATATGAGCACCTATTATAATCATACCTTTTTCTTTTGCTACTTTAATGATTTCATTTATTCTATTTGCTTCTGATTTCATATTAGTACCTGCAGCACCCATACCTTTACCACTAGTTCCCATGGTTATTATAATAGTATTGAATTCATTTTCTTTTAAATAATCAGCTTTTAATAAGTCCTTTTGCTCAATTTCTAAATTAATGGTCTTACAAATCTGAGCAACCATTAAAGCTCCAGGACTTTGCCCACAAGTAGTTGTAATTATAGGAGTTTGAGCAGTTATTTTTTCATCATTATTAGCTTCTTGACCTTGGACAGTTATGGATAATACTAGGACAAATAACATCATTATTATAAAAATATTTTTAATTCTAACTTTCACTATTATAAACCCTCCTTTCATTTATATTTTTTTTCTTTAAAAACAAAAATAAATAATTTTTTTTAGTTTTCTAATATTTTTGTTCTACTACAAAAATTTTAGCTTAAGAGTAATTTTTTTTGAGTTATTTAAAGTTTTTTTAAAATCACAATAAGTTTTCCCATCCATGAGACATTTTGTCTCGTTATTAGAATTATCTCAATATATTAAATCTTTAGTTCGTATTTTGATTTCCTAATAACCAAGATAACTTACTATAATTTAATATTTTATGTCAATCTAACTTTATAATGTCGCAACTATTTTATAATTGATAGTAAAAATTATTAGAATTATTAATAATATAAAATGAATATTAGATAGATAATTATACGATTTGCAGAAGCAAGTATAGCAAATATCACCTTGCTTGTTTGCTAATTATTATCTATTTTTTCACTAAATTTAACTACTTCTAATCATCAAATAGTATATACAAATTATTTATATTATCTTACGCATTAACATAACCATTATGATATTTATATACTAATTCTTCTGTTAATTGCTAGCATCAGTTTTCTACCTTAAGAAAATTACTAATTGTATAATCTCTCAATAACTTCATTTCTAATTCTAGATCATTGATGTTTAATTATACGGTAGATTTACCCATAATTTTCTACAATGCTAAGAATTCTTTTTCAAATCTATTTTGTGCTTTTCTAATACCTTAAACTATATAGTCAAATTTCAAGTTTACCCAATTTGATACACAGTAAAATGCCCACTAGGTTTATTCATCAAATTTATCTATAACAATGGTTTCATAAAATTATGGTATATTAATTACTAGAATATATCAAGTACAATGAAAAGCATTTTAACCGAATAAAGCAACTCCACCAATAGGTTTTGGTAATCAATTTCTAGCCTGATTTACAAAGCTGTCAGAACATCAAAACTTCAAAATTATTCTTTCACAATCTGAATTTTTTCTATCTTCTGGCTTTACAATACTTGCAGTAGCATATCTATTTTTATTACCTAAAGGATAAGCGCCATTCATGCAGTTAAATAAGTTAAACACCTTCCATGTGATTTATTAAGGTAAACATAATATTTCAAACTTTTAAATTTACAAAACATATTGTTCTTCTTTAGGTAAGTGGGGATAAATATATTGAAAATAAGTTAACTTGCTTAAAACTTCTATCTTGGTAAAAAGATACATCATAAAGATCAAGGCAGTAAGTTTTTAAAAATTGATATATTTCCCATATTATACCAATAACCTATTCCGTTTTTTCCAAGATATTTAACATTACTTGAAGTTATATAATTATCAGTATTTTCTAAGTCTAATTTTTTAATAAGATTTCTATTGGCAGCAACTTTAACATGTCCATAGGGCACTCTACAAGCTGCCAAAAGGCTCCATCTTTATCATTATTAGATTTCTATAATAGTTTTGAATCAATTATTTCAAATGCCAATGCTTCATATTGATCGATTACGGTTAAAGTCTCAACAATATCAGTATATACATACTTTTAAACTAAAATATCTACCACTTGAATTGCTTTCCTCGCTATTTTCGCTCTCTAAAATCCTATAATTTCTAATTATCCAATTATTATTATATCAGTTTCATTAGAATATTATTCATGACCAATGAAAGTCGTTTTTCTAATAATAATATGTCCGTTCATAAATGGATATTTAGCAGGGCAGTATGTATAGGTTATATAAGCATAATTTATTTCACTCACCTACTATTGATATTTCATAACCAAATATTCTAGTATGACAAATATTTTTCTTTAACTCCATCATTGTGCTTTCTTAATATTTTTGACTAAAATTTACTTTTTAATCTTGCGTCATACTGTCAATCAATTATATGAAAAGTAATAATAAACCCATCAATAATAGCATCTTTAATAACCACAATATTAGTACAGGAAAAAATAGTTGCCAATAAAACAAAATTAATAAATTTGAAAACAAAGTAATTATTAAACTTTTATTACTCTTTAATAATTTGTAGTCTTCATTAAAATTCTGATTTTAAAACTAATTAAATCTCAAAAATATTTATTGATAGGGATAACCGGATTAATCCGGTTATCCCCATTTATATAACTATACATTAGTTATTTTTTATATCAATTATTATTTAATTCAAACAAGAATTCATCTGATAAATTCCAGTATCTTTGTTCTGTCCAGTTCATAAGTGAAGTTGTATAGTTTGTTAAGAAATCTTTAGCTTTTTCTTTTCTTCCATCTATTAAATAATCATGCGCCTTTTGCTCAATTATTTTTTGCATTTCAAACATATGGTCTTGCATTGGCATTAATACTTCATCAAGTTTAGGCTTTAATTCACCATATCTACGGTTTACAGTATCATCAATTAAAGCAAAAGCCCACCAAGCTGAATCTCTATCCAATTTATCTCTATTAAGTGTAGACCAAGATTCAGGAACACTTTCTATCCCCACATACATTGGAATAAATGGTGAGTTTTCTGGATTATCAAGGCCGAACCAAATAACCCCTCCTACTTCATTAGGTAACCAATCTCTTGCTTGAGAAACAAAATAATATGAACAATAGTAACGAGCTATGGGTCTGTAATAATCTATATCTAACAGATTTCTCCAGTCTCTATTAACTTGAGGAGTGGCAAAAACACTTTTTACCATTTCGCCATCATCTTCATAATACCAGGCATCTACATCTGCCATATCACGAACTGTTCCTTCTTGGGTATCACGGAACATATGAATTACATCATGGACAGATACTTTTTCTTCGGGTTCTATAGAAAATGGGTAATTAGCAACATCATCATATGCCCAATCTTCAGAGGGCTGCATTAGGTTATAAAATCTCCATAATCTGTTGCTTTCTCCACCTTCAACATCACCATAAGCTTTATTCCAAACGAACTCTCCATCTGTTTCAGTATCATAAAGACCTAATTCAATAGCCACTTCTTCATAGTTTTCACTAAACATCATATCATCAGAGTTGGGTTCCATCTTTTGAATACGACTAAAGTTAGGTACTACAGTCACATGTCCATCTGGCACTCTTTTAGCTGCCCAAACTGCTCCGGATTCACCGCTGTCTTTAGTCCAAAGGGGTCCTACACCAAAAATTTCAAATACCCAAGCTTCATTAGGATCAGTAACTGTTAAACATTCACCTAACCAACAGGATTCACGATAACCATACTCTTCAGCAAGGCTACCCATAATTTTTATTGCTTCTCTTGCTGTTTTTGCTCTTTGCAATGCAAAAACCTCAAGTTGTTCAATAGTCATTATAGCTTCTTCACTATTTTTGGTTTCTCGTGCTCCGCCAAGAGTTGTTTCACCAATTATTACCTGATGTTCATTTGCATAAGGATATGCTCCGTGAAAATACTTATAAGTATGTGATGCTTGCGGAATTTCTCCTAATTTTTTCAATTCCATTCTATCTGCATAAACTATGTTTTCATACACAGGAGCCATTGTACCTTCTTCATGGTCTTGAGCAGGAATGATTTGAATGCGAGAATCATATCTTCCATCAACTGTATGAGAGGTAATAACTGAACCATCAGCGGAAGCCCCTTTACTTATAACAATATCTGTACAAGCTAAAGAAGCTATTGAAAATAACATTATAAATAAAATTGTTAGTATAGAAATTCCTATATTTCTCTTCATTTTCATAAATAGACGTCCTCCTTAAGAATTAATTATATTTTTGAACTTAAAAAGTTTTTTAATTTCACCTCCTATATTATTTTTAAGTTTCTATATATATATTTAATTATTAATAAAGATAATCCTATTAAATCTCTTTTTTCTCTTAAAAACGGGTAGGAGGTAGATGATTTGTAGGATCGAATACTGGTGTGCTAACTTAGGCTGACGTTTGTGTTCTCCGTTTCTCACACTTTCGTCTGTGAGTGCCACAATATCTCATCCATTTCAGTTTCCCAGCACCCGCCACCACAAACTGGACATGAAGTTTTCGCTCATCTTCCTCTTAAGCATTCAAAACGGCAGAATTTTAACCCACCCGATAATTAATATAGTTTTATAAGCTCAAAAAAATTTACATGATAATCAGTCGGTAACCATATCGTATAAAATACCATGTCTCTTATTCAGTTTTTCTTTGGCACTAAGATATAACTTTCTGTGGAGTATCCGAACCTTATCAAATAAAGGGTATTGAGTTTTTTTGGTAATTACTTAGCTCCTCCCCCTCCTTTGAAAAACTTAGCTTAAATCACAGGTTCTCCGCTAAAAAAAGTTAGGTTGTCCATTCTTATCATCGCTAATATAACCTGTTCTGACTTCTACTCCATACATTTCCAGCACATTCTTAGTTCCTCTATTTATATGTTGAATTACCCTTCGGATATAAGTGGATATTCTTTAATTAAAATTAGGATTTCGCCTTCACCCAACGACTCGAAGTTCAGCCTTCCCTACTTCAACTCTCTCAGATATACATGTTAAATATACGTTGACGATACTTTATTAGAAATTTCCTTCCGGTACTGTTTATAGTTTTTCCTCCGACCCTGTTCTGGGTTCTAGGACGTCTGTCAGATCGCTTAGACATAATGGTAACCCATATATGCCCAATCTCAGGCTACTTTGCTTAAAAAAATTTTACAAAGGCAGGTACTTTCAACTTGTTAGCAACAGCATATTGTATAGCAAACAATAATCTCCATACCTCACACACCTCTTTACATGCTGAACACGTATACAGCGATTCAGTAATTATCTATACATCTCTTTATTGTACTAACTCCAATATTACACTCTATGCTCTCAATGTTTACTAAGAAATTCAATTTTTTTCAATCAAGAATTCCTTATTAACATTGGTTTTTTTATTAATGTACTATTAAGTTAAACAATAATTAAATAATTATCTTTCTTTACATGCTAAACTTCTATTTCAAAAAATGTTGTTCAGTACTATTGCAGAAACTAACTTCTCATAGTAAATCTAATTCCAACCATATATTCTATTTGTAAATGATTCATTATAGGTTAAGCATTAAATCTTTCATTTCATATATCCGACTAATTTACTATAATAACTTTTACAATATAAGGACTTTATTTCGTGTTGCAAACTCATCTGGTTATATTCAGCCTTAAATGTAATTTAACTACATCAGTCCGAAATTATGCTTTAGACTTCCTTCAGATTTTTATTCTCATATAACACCTTTTCATCAGCTAATTCCTAAATCGTATAATTAATTCAGGACTTTAAAGCGCATGTCTGTCAAATAATAGAGTAGGGCGACCACTTTATGGTTGCCCCCTCATCAAACCGCACGTGCCTTATTAAGGCATACGGCTTACCAACGTGTTTTAATTTGAATTTATATTTTCGCTAATCTCTGTGCATAATTTATTTTACGGACTCTTTCAGCAGTATAATAATCCTGACCTTTTTCTTCTGCTCTTTTTACTTTGCGTTTATGGTTTTTCCTATTCTTTTCCTTCATATATTTAATATAATCATCTATGGTATGACCAAATTGATAATTATAATATAACCAGAAAGCAGGAATTAAACTAACTCTTGCAAAGTATTCATTATTCCACTTTGTTGTCATTGCCCAGCCTTTTCTCTGACTGGGATGGTCATGTATCATTGCTACTCCCAATCTCTTTCTAATATATCCATCAATTGCAAGCAGTTCATTTCTAAAAACATTTATATAGCAGTTGCTTTCCTGCCCATAACTTTTATTGGCATTAATAGCTTTATACAGATTTAAAAAGTAATTTATCTTTCCTTTGATTACTGGATTTACTCTCTCAAGCCATGCTTTAACATTTAAAGTCAGAGTTTTTCCAGTTTTAGCCTTAATACTTTCTTTAAATTTCTTCCAGGTTGAATCCTTAGGTTTTGCTATGAAATATGGTTTGCCATCTCTTTTCCGATTTCTCCAGTGTTCAAAAGTATAGCCCAGAAAATCAAAGTCATCATCATTAAAATCAACAACTTTTGTCTTTTCCTTTGATATTTCAAGGCCTAATTCATCCAGCTTTTCTTTAACTATCTTAATAGCTTTTCTTATATTTTCTTTACTTTTTGCAAACACCAGAAAGTGAGTTGACCTAAGGAACCTCCCCGTAGGTCTCTCTCAGAACCGGACGTGAACCTCTCGGCTCATACGGCTCCCATTACTTTTCCCATTGGTAAAATTCCAAATTTCCA
>Ga0102925_1002425_pt1 | contig 10287 bp, 11 predicted proteins | sample SalPonR1_A_D1_MG_FD_78216 | JGI IMG/M metagenome (GOLD analysis project Ga0102925, IMG submission 78216) | Salt pond soil microbial communities from South San Francisco under conditions of wetland restoration - Salt Pond MetaG R1_A_D1_MG | ecosystem: Environmental > Aquatic > Marine > Intertidal... | reverse complement strand
GGCGATGAAGAACCGCTTTGGCGCCGCCAACGAGCTGGGGATCTTCGCCATGACCGAGCACGGCCTGCGCGAGGTCAGCAATCCCTCCGCCATCTTCCTCTCCCGCCACGGCGATCCCATCCCCGGCAGTCTCATCCTGATCACCCGGGAGGGCACCCGGCCCCTGCTGGTCGAGGTGCAGGCGCTGGTGGACGAGAGCCAGCTGGGCAATCCGCGGCGCGTCACCCTGGGTCTGGACGGCAATCGTCTGGCCATGCTGCTGGCGGTTCTCCACCGCCACGGCGGGGTGATGACCGGGGACCAGGACGTCTTCGTGAATGTCGTGGGCGGGGTGCGGGTCACCGAGACGGCGGCGGACCTGCCGGTGCTGCTGGCGGTCCTCTCCAGCCTGCGGGATCGCGCCCTGCCGGCGGACCTGGCGGCCTTCGGCGAGGTCGGACTGGCCGGGGAGATCCGGCCGGTGCCCAACGGCCCCGACCGGCTGCGGGAGGCGGCCCGCCACGGCTTTACCCGCGCCATCGTGCCGCGCGGGAATGCGCCCAAGCAGGCGCCGGCGGGGCTGGAGGTGGTGGGTGTCGACCGGCTCCATGAGGCGCTGGACGCCCTCTAGGGGTCGGTCAGTCTCCCGCCTCGTGGGTCTCGACGAGGGCGGCCAGTTCCCGTTCCAGGAGCGCCTCGTCCCCCAGGTTGAACTCCACCAGGCGTCGCAGTTCACTGGCGGTCTCCAGCGGGAGCTGGACGAATTCGAAGCCGGCGAGTTCGCCCCGGACGTGGGAGACCCGGGCAGAGGCGGTCAGCTGCAGACCGCTCTCCAGCTCGATGTCCAGTTCCGCCGGGGTATCGCGTTCGACAAGGTCGCCCCATCCCCCGGGACGGTGTACCAGTGCGCCCTTGAGGGAGATATCGGCAATCTGACCCGTACAGGGCCCGCCGGGGCAGTTCACGCTGGCCTCGCCGCCGAAGGTGATGCGCGTGAAGTGGCGCTTCTCGGCACTGGGGTTCTGGTCGGAGTGGTCACTACTGCTCATGCTCGCCTTCCGCTGGTCGTCGGTTCTCGTCTCATCATAGCAAGCCGGTGCCGTCTTACTCCGGTGGGCGCCACAGGTCGGGCATGATCTTCACCGTGCGCACCGCGCTGGTGCCCACGTGGACGATCTCCACCGGGTAGCCGGCCAGCCGGAAGCTGGTGCCCGGCTCCGGGATGGTCTCCATGTGTTCCAGGATGAGGCCGTTGAGGGTCTTGGGCCCGTCGGTAGGCAGCTCCCACTGCATGAGCCGGTTGAGGTCGCGCACGTAGGCGCTGCCCTCCACCAGGAAGGAGCCGTCCTCCTGGGGATGGACCTCCTGCATGGTCTCGCCGGGGTCGGTGGTGAACTCGCCGACGATCTCCTCGAGGATGTCTTCCAGCGTCACCAGCCCCCGGATGTCGCCATACTCGTCCACTACGAGGCCGATGCGGCGACGCTCGCGCTGGAAGTTCAGCAGCTGGGTGTGGAGCGGCGTCGCCTCGGGGACGAAGTAGGGCGCCCGGACCAGCTTGCGCAGCCCCTCCGGGTCCAGGTCACCCGCCGCCAGGCGGTGGGCGACGTTGCGCAGGTGGAGGATGCCGATGATGTTCTCCGCTCCCCCTTCCGAGACCGGTAGCCGGGTGTGGTGGCTGCGGCTCAGCCGCTCCAGGATCGCCTCCCAGGGCTCCTCCAGGTCGATGCCCACCATCTCGTTACGCGGGATCATGATGTCTTCCACCGTGACCTTCTCCAGGTCGAGGATGGAGAGCAGCATGCGCTGGTGGCGCTGCGGGATCATGGCCCCGGCCTCGTTCACCACGGTACGCAGCTCTTCCCGGGAGAGGGGCTGGTCGCCGCTGGACTCCGGGGAGACGCTGAGCAGCCGCAACAGGTTGTTGGAGATGGCATTGACCACCCAGACCAGCGGGTAGAGCACGCGGAGCAGGGGGCCGAGGACCCAGCTTGCCGGGAAGGCGATGCGTTCCGGGTGCAGTGCGGCCAGGGTCTTCGGGGTGACCTCCGCGAAGATCAGGATCACCAGGGTCAGCAGGCCGGTGGCCACGGCAATGCCCGCCTGTCCCATCAGGCGCATGGCGATGATGGTCGCCACTGACGAGGCGAGGATGTTGACGAAGTTGTTGCCCAGGAGGATGACGCCGATGAGGCGGTCCGGGCGCTGCAGGAGGCGGTCGGCCCGCCGTGCCCCGGCGTGGCCCTCGTCGGCCAGGTGGCGCAGGCGGTAGCGGTTGAGGCTGATGAGCCCGGTCTCCGAACTCGAGAAGAAGCCGGAGAGGACGATGAGCAGCCCCAGGGAGGCGAACAGCAGCCAGGTGGGTATGGAGTCCACGAGTCAGCCGATACCGAGGATGAGTTCGAGCACCAGCTTGCTGCCGAAGTAGGCCAGCAGCAGCACCGTCAGCCCGCCGGTGGTCCAGCGCACCGCAGTGCGCCCCCGCCAGCCGAAGTACCAGCGGCCCCACAGCAGGATCCCGAAGACGGCCCACGCCACCAGGGAGAGCGCCGTCTTGTGCACCAGGTGCTGGGCGAAGAGATCCTCCAGCGCGACCCAGCCCAGGAGGAGGGCACCGCTCAGGAGGATGAAGCCGAGGGCGATGATCCGGAAGAGCAGGCGCTCCATGGTCTCCAGGGGCGGCAGGGCGCGGACGAAACCGCCGGGCCGCCGTACGCGCAGGTAGTGGTCCTGAATGGCCAGCAGGGCCGCCTGGAAGGCCGCGATGGCCAGGAGGCTGAAGGCGAGCAGGGAGAGGACCACGTGGGCCTGCATCGCGCTGTCCATCGCCGGCATGGCGCGTTCATCGGACAGGGGGGAGAGTTCCAGCCCCAGGCCCAGGGCGGCCAGGGGCAGCGCCCCCACGCCCAGGTTCTCCAGCGGGGCCCGCAGCGCCCCCAGGAGGATCAGCGCCGCCATGAGCCAGGTCACCAGGGAGACCGTGGTGAAAAAGGAGAGATCGATGGCCCCGCTGCCCAGGAGGTCCTGCCCGAGGACGGCGCCGTGCACGGCGACTGCGGCCAGTCCCAGGGCCAGCAGGGGGAGGCGCTCCCCGGTGGCGCGGAGCAGTCGGCGCACGAGCAGTCCGGCGGTGGCAAGGTAGAGCACCACGGCCAGCAGGCCGGTGACGGTGGTGAACATGGGCCATCCAATGCCTGAAAACGCGGATGGTCGCACATCCTTGTGGGGTGTTGAAGCGGTAGAGTGACCCGCAGGTACGGGAAGATCGGGGATCGTGGCCCCGGACCGCGGGGGTCTAGTATGCTGGCGCAAAAGACGGAAATAAGAACCGGGAAGGGACACATGGAGCTGGATGTTCTGGGTTGTGGCGGGGGTATCGGTACCGGAGAGCGAACGACCGCCCTGCGGGTCGACCGGCGACTGCTCGTCGATGCCGGGACCGGCGTGGAGGCGCTGACCCTGGCCGAGATGGAGGCCATCGAGGCCATCGTCCTCACCCATACCCACCTGGACCACACCGCCTATCTCGCCTACCTGGCCGACACCCTCCACGGGCGCATCCAGCGGACCATCCCGGTCTACGGCCGCAGCGAGACCCTCCAGGGGCTGCGCGATCACCTCTTCAACGGCATCCTCTGGCCCGATTTTACCCGCCTGCCGCCGGAGCGGCCGATCTTCTCGCTGGAGCCGCTGGAACCGGGGGAGAGCCGAACCATCGCGGGGCTCGAGGTGGCGGCCATCGGGGTCAATCACGTCGTCCCCACCCAGGGCTACTGGGTGGACGACGGCGAGCACGCCTTCGCCTTCAGCGGGGATACCACCACCCATCCGGGGTTGTGGGAGGATCTCAATACCCGCCCGCGACTGGATGCTTTGCTAGTGGAGGCGGCCTTTGCCGACGAGGATGCCGAACTCTGCCGGCTGGCCCACCACTACTGCCCGAAGCTGCTGGCCGCCGATATGGCCGCGCTGGAACACGACCCGCCGATCTACATCTCCCACCGCAAGCCCGGGGACGAGGATCGCATCCTCGACGAATGTCGGGCAGCCCTCCCGAATCGGGCCGTTCACGGCCTGTCGAGCGGCACCCGCCTGACGCTATAATGGGGGTCTGAAACCCCACGGAGGCGGCATGTTCGACAGCCTTACCGAACGGCTCAACAAGACCCTGAAGGACCTGCGCGGCCAGGGTCGGCTCACCGAGGACAACATCCGGGATACCCTGCGCGAGGTGCGCATGGCGCTCCTCGAGGCGGATGTCGCCCTGCCGGTGGTCAAGGATTTCATCGAGCACGTACGCGCCCGGGCGCTGGGCGAGGAGGTCTCCACGAGCCTCACCCCCGGCCAGGCGCTCATCAAGATCGTCCGCGAAGAGCTGGTCCGGCTCATGGGGGACGACGGCGAGGGGCTCAATCTCAACACCCGCCCCCCGGCGGTGATCCTCATGGCCGGCCTCCAGGGCTCCGGCAAGACCACCTCCACCGGCAAGCTGGCGCGCTGGCTCCAGGAGCGCGAGAAGAAGTCGGTGATGGTGGTCTCCACCGACATCTACCGCCCCGCCGCCATCGACCAGCTGGAGACGGTGGCGGAGAAGGCCGGCGCCGCCTTCCACCCCAGCTCTTCCGACCAGGACCCGGCGGAGATCGCCGCCGGGGCGCTGCAGGCGGCGCGTACCGGGCACAAGGATGTCCTCATCATCGACACCGCCGGCCGCCTCCACGTGGACGAGGGCATGATGGACGAGGTCCGCCGCCTCCACGAGGCGGTGGAGCCGGTGGAGACGCTGTTCGTCGTCGACAGCATGACCGGGCAGGACGCGGCCAATACTGCGCATGCCTTCGCCGAAGCCCTGCCGCTCACTGGCGTGGTCCTCACCAAGACCGACGGTGACGCCCGGGGCGGGGCGGCGCTCTCCGTGCGCCACACCACGGGCCGGCCCATCAAGTTTCTGGGTACCGGCGAGAAGGACGACGCCCTGGAGTCCTTCCATCCGGACCGGATCGCCCAGCGCATCCTCGGCATGGGAGACATGCTCTCCCTCATCGAGGAGGCCGAGACCAAGGTCGACCAGCAGCAGGCCGAGAAGGTCGCCCGCAAGCTCAAGAAGGGCAAGGGCTTCGACCTCGCCGACTTCCGCGATCAGCTCCAGCAGATGCAGAGCATGGGCGGCGCCTCCGGCCTCATGGACAAGCTCCCCGGTGCCGGGCAGCTCCCCGACCACGTCAAGGGCCAGGTGGATGACAGCCAGTTCCGCCGCATGGAGGCCATCATCAACTCCATGACCCCCGGCGAGCGCCAGCGGCCCGACATCATCAAGGGCTCGCGCAAGCGCCGCATCGCCGCTGGCTCCGGGACCCAGGTCCAGGACGTCAATCGTCTGCTCAAGCAGTTCCAGCAGATGCAGAAGATGATGAAGAAGATGAAGGGCGGCGGCATGCAGAAGATGATGAAGCAGATGCAGGGGCAGATGCCGCCGGGGATGTAGCATCAGACCCCGCCTCCCGTTGGCATTCAATGCCGGCCCTTTCGGGCGGGGCGTCATTGCCCTATAATTGGCGGTTTAATCGCGTACTGAATCTTGGGGCCGCCCCGGCGGCCCGGCAGCGAATCGGAGAGAAAGAGCCCTATGGTCACCATCCGCATGGCCCGCAAGGGCGCCAAGCGCCGGCCCTTCTACAACATCGTGGTCACCGAGCACAGCAATCCGCGCGACGGCAGCTTCATCGAGCGCGTGGGTTTCTACAACCCCGTGGCCACCGGGGATGAAGAGGCGGTGCGGCTGGACATGGACCGTGTGCAGCACTGGCTGGACAAGGGCGCCAAGGCCAGCGAGAGCGTCGACCGCCTCATCCGCAAGCAGGCCAAGGCGGCTTCGTAACCGAAGGACGTGACGGCCGTGGGGGAGAGCCTGGTGCCCATGGGGCGGATCGGCGCCCCCCACGGCGTCCGCGGCTGGGTCCGGATCCAGTCCGAGACCCGGCCGGAAGAGAATATCCTGGCCTACGCCCCCTGGTATCTGGGAGCGGAAGGCCGCCCGGTGACCGTCGCGGAGAGCCGGGTCGGCGGCAAGGGGCCGCTGGCCCGACTGGAAGGGATTGCCGACCGGGAGAGCGCCGCCGCCCTGACGCACAGCGTCATCCAGGTGCCGCGGTCGGTGCTGCCGGCGCCAGCGCCCGGTGAATGGTACTGGGCCGACCTGGAGGGGCTGACGGTGGTCACGACCGCCGATGAGGAACTGGGCCGCCTCCAGGCAATGATGGAGACCGGCGCCAACGACGTCATGGTGGTGGCCGGCGAGCGTGAGCGACTGATCCCCTTTGTTCAGGGCGAGGTCGTGCGCGCCGTGGAGCCGGAGGCCGGGCGCATCGTGGTGGACTGGGACCCGGACTTCTGACGCCGTGCGCTTCGACGTCGTGACCCTGTTCCCGTCCATGCTGGCGGCGGTGACCGATTACGGTGTCACCAGCCGGGCCATGGAGGCCGGGCTCGCCGAGGTGGTGACGTGGGACCCGCGGGAGAAGACCACGGATCGCCACCGCACGGTGGATGACCGGCCCTACGGCGGCGGCCCGGGCATGGTGATGCAGACCGGACCGCTGGCGGCCACCCTGGCGGATGCCCGGGCGGCCGACCCGAGGCCGGCAAAGGTCATCCACCTGAGCCCCCAGGGGAAGGTGCTGGATCAGGCGGCGCTGGAGCGCTTCGCCGCCGAGCCGCGGCTCATCCTGCTGGCCACCCGCTATGAGGGGGTGGACGAGCGCCTCATCGAGGCCGAGGTGGATGAGGAGTGGTCCCTGGGGGACTACGTGATCAGCGGCGGCGAGCTGGGGGCGATGGTGGTCATCGACGGCGTTACCCGGTTGCTGCCGGGGGCGCTGGGCCACACGGAGTCGGCGGTACAGGATTCCTTTACCGCCGGCCTGCTGGACCACCCCCACTACACCCGGCCCGAGCAGGCGCTGGGACGGGAGGTGCCGGCGGTGCTGCGCTCCGGGGACCACGCCGCCATCGAGCGCTGGCGCCTCAAGCAGGCGCTGGGACGGACCTGGCAGCGGCGCCCGGAACTACTGGAGCGCCGCGGCCTGAGTGACGAAGAACGGGCTCTGCTCGCCGAATACCGGCGCGAACAGGGCGAAAACGAGTAGCGATTACGCAAGCGGTTGTCGCGGGAGACCAAGACCATGAGTAACATCATCGACGAGCTCGAGGCCGAGCAGATGAAGTCCGACGTCCCGGAGTTCGGCCCGGGTGACACCGTGCTGGTTCAGGTGCGGGTGCGTGAGGGCGGCCGCGAGCGGCTCCAGCCCTTCGAGGGGGTCTGCATCGCCAAGCGCAACCGCGGCCTGCACTCGGCCTTCACCCTGCGCAAGACCACCAGCGGCGAGGGTGTCGAGCGGGTCTTCCAGACCCACAGCCCCATCCTGGCCGATATCCAGGTCAAGCGCCGCGGTGATGTCCGCCAGGCCAAGCTCTACTATCTGCGCGAACTCTCCGGCAAGGCCGCCCGGATCAAGGAAAAGGTCCGCTAGCGCGGAGTCCGGACGCGGAAACGGGACGATGGGGCAGCGTCGGGCCAATCCGCCCGTCGGGGCCCGCCCGCGAGGGGCGGCGGCCATACTGGTCGCCGCCCTTTTTGTGGGTACCCCGACCGCGGCTAGCGATCTCGAGCAGGTGGAGGCCCTGGCCGGGGAGGGCGCCCTGGAGCTGGCGGTTGCCCTCATCGACCGTCATCAGCCGGCTCGCGAAGGCGATGCCGGTGTCTGGCGCCGCTGGGAGAGCCGCCGACTGGCCCTGCTGGAGCGGCGGAAGGCCTGGACTGCGCTGATTACCCGGGTGGAGGGCTATCCCGAAAATGACCTCGACCCCGACTTCCGCCGCCAGGCGGATGACTACCTCGCCCGCGCCCTGATCCGCCTGGACCGGGGCGAGGCGCTGGCCGATCTCGCCTTCCGCCGCCTCTGGCAAGGGGCGCCGCCGGCATCCGACGAGGTGACTACCTGGCAGCGGCGGCTGGTGACCGCCTGGCGGCTGGCCGGGCAACCCGCCGCCGCCCTGGCGACCCTGCAGCGCCTCCGACGGCCCCCGACCTCGGGCCCGGACCAGCGAGCCGCCCTGCTGCTGGAACTCGATCAGCCCGTCGCCGCCCTGAGGGCCCTGGACGAGGCGGAGGCAGCCGCTCCCGCCCTGCGCCTGCTGGCCGAACTGCGCGCCGGCCGTCGGGAGGCCGCCGAGGTGGCGACCGCGGCCGGCTCCGCGGCGACCGAGGCCGAATCGCGGGAGGCGGCGCGCCTGCGCCTCCTGCACGCCCATGTCACCGAAGATCCGGCCCAACGCGCCGCCGCCCTCGCGCGCCTTCTGGCGTTGGGCCCCGAGGTGGAGCTCCCCGGCATCCCGGCCGCCACCGCCGATGACCTCTGGGCCGCCTGGCGGGACCAGGGGCGGGTGGTCGCCAACCGCCGTGGCCTGCTCTTCGGCGACCACGAGGCGTGGATGGCCGCCGCGGACGAATCCACGGCCCGGGAGAAGCGGGCGCTCTTGGCCAGCCTGGCCCGGGAGGCGGCGTCCGGGGAGGTCCGCGCCGAGGCCCATCGCCGCCTGGCCATTGCCCTGCTGGAGGCCAACGACGGCCGCCTGCTGGAGCGCCTCTACACCGAGGCCAGCGCCTTTGGCGATGCCGCTGCCATCCCGCGGCCCATCCGCTACACCCTGGCGGACCGCTTTGTCGATGCCGGCCGGCTCGCCCCCGCCGCCCGGCTCTTCCGGGGGCTGGAGCCGCCCTCGCGCGGCGATTCCACGCCCTGGCGGCTGCGCCAGGCCCGCGTCCTGGTCCTGGCCGGCGAGGTCGAGGCCGGCGCCAGCGCCCTCCACGCCCTGCTGGACCAGGCACCCGCCCTGGAACCGGAGACCCTCGATCGGGCCCTGCAGGTCGCCTTCGACCTCCAGGGGGCCGGCGGCCACGTCCAGGCGCTGGCGCTGTTCGAGCGGCTCTACCGCCGGGCGCGAACCCCGCAGACGGAGCGCGAGATCCGCTTCTGGATGGGCGAGTCCTATCGGGAGCAGGAGGATTACGCGGCGGCCGCCGCGGCCTATCTCCGCGCGGCCCGCCATATCCCCGACGATCTGGACGACCCCTGGGTCGAGACCGCCTACTACCGCGCCGCCCGCAGCCTCGCCCGCGGGGGGTTTACCGCCGATGCCCGCGCCCTCTACCAGCGGCTGCTCAAGGCCACCGAGGGCACCCGACGGGAGGCGCTGCTGCGCAACGAGCTCCGCCGCCTGAGTCGCGAGGGCGAGAACGGCGAGGGCCAGCGGCGTGAGGAGTGAGACCGCGACCCGCCGCATCGGTCCGGTCCACGCGCCGCTCCTGGTGACCCTGGAGGCCCGGGACGGCCGGCTGGAACGGATCCGGCTCTCCCCGGCAACGGGCGACGAGGTCGAAGAGGCCGGGACGGGCCTCGCCGCCGAGGTCGGCGAACGGCTGGCCGCCGACCCCGGCGGCGCGGGGCGTTCATTCCCCGACTGGCCCCTGGCGCCCCCGCGGACGGCTTTCCAGGGCCGGCTGCGCGCCGCCCTGCAGGCCCTGGCCCCCGGGCAGACCGTGAGCTACGGCGGGCTGGCCGCCACCCTCGGCAGCGCGCCCCGGGCGGTGGCCATGGCGGCGCGGGCCAACCCGCTACCCCTGGTCGTTCCCTGCCACCGCGTCGTGGCGGCGGACGGCCCCGGGGGCTACGCGGGGGCGGGCGAGGGGCCCCTGGCCGCCTTCAAGGCCTGGCTGCTGGAGCAGGAGGCGACGCATGGCCTGGATTGACCGCATCCCGGAGGCCGACCGCCGCACCATCGAGACCTTTCTCGACGCCCTCTGGATGGAGCACGGCCTCTCTGCCAATACCCTGGCCGGCTACCGCAACGACCTGGCCCGTCTGGCCCACTGGCTGGCGGAGGGCGAGCGGGGGTCGCTGCTCACCGCCGGCCGTGCGGACCTGCTCGACTGGCTGGGAGAGCAGCAGGGCGCCCGGCCGCGCACCGTGCGCCGCCTCCTCTCCGCCCTGCGCCGCTTCTACCGCTACCAGGTCCGGGAGGGGCGGCGCTCCGACGACCCCACCGCCCGGATCGACCCGCCCCAGCTGGGCCGCCCGCTCCCCGCGACCCTCACCGAGGGGGAGGTGGAGGCGCTGCTGGCGGCGCCGGCCACCGACGAGCCCCGGGGGCTGCGCGATCGCGCCATGCTGGAGGTCCTCTACGCCACCGGCCTGCGCGTCTCGGAGCTGGTGACGCTGGAGGCCGGGCGGGTGAGCCTGCAGCAGGGGG
>Ga0102925_1002423_pt1 | contig 10288 bp, 10 predicted proteins | sample SalPonR1_A_D1_MG_FD_78216 | JGI IMG/M metagenome (GOLD analysis project Ga0102925, IMG submission 78216) | Salt pond soil microbial communities from South San Francisco under conditions of wetland restoration - Salt Pond MetaG R1_A_D1_MG | ecosystem: Environmental > Aquatic > Marine > Intertidal... | reverse complement strand
GATTGAGCACCATGACTTCGGCCTCGAAAGTCCGGGTCGGGGTCGGGTCGGCCTCGCGGGGGACCAGCGCCATGCCTCGCGTTAGGTCGGCCTCCGCGATGCCCTTGAGCGCGATACCGACGATACGGCCCGCCTCGGCCCGGTCGACCCGGTGGTAGTGGGTCTCGATCGAGCGCACCTCGACCTCGCGGAAGGTCCCGTCGCTCGTCGGGCCGATCAGGAGTTCGTCGCCGGCCTCCACCTCGCCGGACATGACGGTCCCGGAGGCGACCGCGCCGACGCCCGTAACCGAGTACGTCCGGTCGATGTACATCCGGAAGTCGCCCTCGACGCCGGCGGTTTTGGGAAGTTGCTCGAAGAGTTCGTCGAGGGTATCGAGACCGTCCATCGTGACGGCGCTCGTCGTCACGATCGGGACGACGGTCTCGCTGATCTCCTCGACCGCCGTCGCCACGCCGTGGCGGTCCACCCGGAGGGGCGTCTTGCCGACCTCCCGCAGGAGGCTCTCGACCTCGCGTTCGACCTCGGCGACGCGCTCGTCGGCGACGAGGTCGGCCTTCGTCACGGCGACGATGGTCGGGAGTTCCGTCGCCAGGAGAACCCCCAGGTGTTCCCGGGTCGTCTTCGTCGGGCCGTCGTCGGCCGCCACCGTGAGCAGGCCGTAGTCGAGTTTCTGCCCCACCAGCCCCCGGATCGTGGTCCGGAGCCAGGGCTCGTGGCCGACCGTGTCCACGAACGAGACCAGGCGGTCGGCCTCCTCGACGATCCGCGCGCGGTCGGACTTCCGGTGCGGGTTGTCCATCCGGATCGGCCCGTCGTCGTCGAACCCGTAGACCCCATAGGAGAGGTCCGCCGAGAGCCCACGCTCGACCTCGTGGGGCTGGACGTCGAGGTAGCCCCGCGTCCCGCCCTCGCCGTCGTCGGGCTGGCCGGTCACCAGCGACCCGACGAGCGTGCTCTTGCCGTGGTCCACGTGGCCCGCCGTCCCGACGACGATGTGCTCGTCGTCGGTTGCGAGGACCGCACCCTCCTTAATCGTCGCGACGCCGACGATGCCGTTCTCGCCGGCGCTCCAGGTCTCGACCTCCTCGATATGGGCGCCCGCCTCCTCGGCGAGCAGGCTCAGGACGTCCATCGACTCCGAGAAGGCGTCGGGTTCGATGCCAGCGATGCCGCCGTCGTCGGTCACCCCGACGACGTAGATGGCCTCCCCGTCGCCGGAGAGGACGCGATGGCGGAGTTGTGCGGCCAGGCTCTCGAGGCGACCGTCGGCGAGGTGCACGGCCCGGGTCAGTCGTTCCTTGAATTCGACGTTCCCTCCCTCCTCCTCGCCGCGTTCCAGGGCCCGCTCCAGCGTGGCCCGGTCAGCGCTCATACCCGGCGGTAGGGGACGGTTTCGCTAAAAGCCTTCCCGTTTTGGTGGTTGGTATCACGGGGCTCGTTCGGCCCGAGGTGACCGCACGACCCCTCCGTCAATCCCGTTCCCGCAACGTCTCGTAGGCCTCGGTCACCCGCTTGAACTCCTTCTCGTCACCGTCCGCGGCGTCCGGGTGCACGTCCTTGACTTTCCGGCGATACGCGTCCCGGATCGCTTCCTCGTTCGCTCCAGGGTCGAGGCCGAGGACGCGGTAGGCCTCACGCTGCGAGGGCCCGGAGTCGTCCATTCCGCCCATCACTCGCTCGCTCCCGGCCCACCGCGAGTCGCCAGTCCACGGTCCTGCCCGATCCTCGGTTACACGCCGACCGCGAACGGTCCGTACCCGGCGAGCGCGCTGGCGCGACCGATTCCCGAACGGCCCGGGGCCGGTCCACTCCAGCAACCGTCCGGTCGCCTGGAGGTACGTGACGTAGGCCACCACGCCGAACGGAATCGCGACCACCAGGACCAGGGGCTGGCGGGCCGCGAGAGCGACCACGACCAGCAGGACAGTCAGCCCCGAGAAGGTGGCTGCCAGCCCCAGGACGATCCGACGGTGCACGGCGACGCTTATGGATTACAGTAGTGTAAGTCCCGCGGCGATGGGCTGGCTGCATCCCCAACTGCCGGGAAACCCGGCTTTTTGCCCCTCGGACGTGGCCCTTGGGGCATGGACCTCGGTACCGCGACTGCGGCACCCGGCGAACTGGCGCGCGGCTATCTCGACGTGACGGAACTCCCGACGAGCACGCCCGAACGCCTCCCCGTCATCATCGCGGAGGGCGAAGCGGAGGGGCCGACCCTGTGGGTCACGGCCGCCATCCACGGCGACGAGGTGACCGGCATGGCCGCCGCGCTGGACGTCATGGACGAGCGATTGCCCGAGGAACTCGCGGGTACGGTCGTCTGCATCCCGAACCTCAACCCCGCCGGCCTCCGGCGAAACCAGCGCACCTCGTACTACCACGACCAGGACCCGAACCGACACTTCCCGGACGCCGACGCCGATTCGAGTCGCCCGCCCCAGGTGCAGGAGTTGATCGACGAGCGGGTCTACGACCGGTTCGCCGAGTCGGCCGACGCCCTGCTCGATCTGCACACTGCCACCGTGGGGTCGATGCCCTTCGTCATCCGCGACCGCGTGCTCTACGGCGACCGCCGCGACGAGGACGAGGCCGAGGCGCTGGCCGAGGACCTGGCCGACCTCGTCGACGCCCTCGATCTGCCCGTCATCAACGAGTACGCCGCCGAGGAGTACACCGAACAGAACCTCCAGCGCTCGACCGCGGGCGCTGCGCTGAACGAGGCCGGCATCCCGGCGTGTACGCTCGAACTCGGCAGTCACAGCGTGGTCGAGGAGGACAACCGCGCCGCCGGCGTGGCGGCGGTCTATCGCGCCATGGTCGACCTCGGAATGCTCGACGCCGTCCCGGACTGGGCGACGGGGCCGACGGTCAAGGCTCCCGTCGAGTACGCGGTCAAGCGCCACCTCGGCCCCCACACCGACACCGCCGGAATCGCCCGCCACCGGGTCGACGCCGGCGACGTGTTCGAGGCGGGCGACTCCTTCGCCGACGTGGTGACGCCAAACGGCGAGCGCCGAACCACGATCGAGGCCGAGCACGACGGCTTCGTCCTCGGGCGCTGGGAGGGCGTTGCCGTTTACGAGAACGATCCACTGGCGAGCCTGGCGGTCCGCGACGACGGCGACCTCGTGGTGCCCCGCGATCCAGACGACGAATGACGCCGGTTGATCTCCCGGACGACTGAAGCGACACCCTTAACTCGGGCACGGTCGTCGTTTCGGGTGCGGGGCCGTGGGGTAGTGGTATCCTATGCGCATGGGGTGCGTATGACCCGAGTTCGACTCTCGGCGGCCCCACTACTTTTGCGCGGCGGTGCTCTGTCACCGCCGCGTAAATTCGTAACGAACGCCGAGCGTCGCCTCGCGAGCGGAGCGAGCGAGGTCGGACGAGCGAAGCGAGTCCGAAGCTCGTCACGAGCGGAACGGAGTGGAGCGACGTGACGGCGTTCGACTCTCGGCGATTTCATGCTCTCCGAGCGAAGCGAGGAGGGATGAAATCTCGTCACGCTTTGCGTGACGGTGGCTCCATTCTCTCGGAACGACGTGGAGAGCGATGGGGCCTCGTTGCACCGTGTGCAACGGTAGCCCCATTCTCTCGGGACGTCAACACCGTCGACGACAACCAATAGTGTCGAAACAGTTACGTGTTTGGGCCCGAATACGGGGGCGTATGGTGGGAGATCGGGGGGACCCGCGAACGGAGACCAGAGCGTTGCTCGAGGAGGCCCTCGAGCGAACGGATGATCCGGAGGCCAGGTTCCACATCCGGCAGGCGATGCAGATCCTGCACGACGAACAGTCCGGGACGGTCGACGCCTGACGCGCCAGCGGAGTTCCCGGGTGAGACCGCCCGACTGTCGTTCGAAAGTGTTCGGGAGACTGGTATCGACGGTCGTCGACTCCGATTCGGGCCGTCCAGTACCATGGCCACCCCGCCAGCGATCGGACGGCGACGAGGCCTCGGATTGCCACGTTCAGCCGGTTGCACGACCAATTCTGGACGTCAGCCGGGGACTGGTCGGGCCCCGTTCAGCCCCTGCCTGTGCGGTGACAACCGCCGCCCGAGGACCCTTCAACCCATCCCTAACTCGGTCAGGTTTGGCTTGCCACCGGCTGAACGATGATAACGATTGTCCGGGTTTATGAACCAATGGGGACCCTAGTGGAAACTACCCGTGTCGATCCACGTTGCGTCCGTCGACGACGAGTCGGATGGGATTCGACCCGACGATCCGCTCGTCGTCGACTCGCTGTCGCCGGGCGACCGACTACTACTCCTGGGCTCGGCGCTGAAGCCCATCGAGCAGGGGATTCGGCGATTGCTGACCGCCAACGAGGACGAATCCGGTGTCGTGGTCGTTTCGACACGGAAGCTCCTCTCCGACTCGCAACTGACGGTCGCCGATAGGGCAGCGATCTCCGACCGTCGACGTGGGGCCGTCGACGGTCCGTCGAACGACCCGAGGGAACGCAGAGCGGGCCATGATCGCGACCGGCGAGTGCCGTTCTCGACCGAACTCACCGGGATCGAAATCGCGGTGACGCGTCGACTCGCCGACCTCCGGCGGCGCGGAATCGATCGCCCGTGGCTGGTCGTCGACACGCCGTCGCCCCTGTTCGGGTCGCTCGATTCGTCGACCCTGGTCCGGTTCTGCCACTCGCTGGCCAGCACCGTCGAACATTACGGCGGGATCGGCTGCTACGTCGCGAACGACGCCGAATCCACGGACGGCCATCTCGATCGGTTGAAGCATCTCTCCAACGGGACCCTCGCAATCAGAACGACCGGTGGCGGTTACGAAGTCCGCCGTCGTGGCTTCGGCGACCGCGATGGGGACTGGCAGGCGTTCGGCGGCGAGGCCCCCGGTGACACTCCCGAGCGGCTGCATCCCGAAGCGGAGTAGGTCAGCGGTCGCGGACCGCGAAACGCTTGATTTTTCCCGTTCTCGACGACAGTCGACCGGCCAGAATCATAACGTACTTGCAAAAAGCGCCGCCACATGCCCCCATGGACCGCCACGTCGCCGTCGCGCACTACCCGGAGGGTGCGGGCCACGCCACCCGGATGCTCGCGGTCGCCCACGCCCTCGAGGCTCGGGGCGCGTCGGTGTCGCTGGCCGGCGGCGGCCCGGGGGCGAAGTTCGTGGACCTTCACGGCTACGACCAGTTCGAGCCCGCGATGGTGGACTACATCGACGACTTCCAGGACGGGGGGAACCTCCTGCGGGTGCTGACCAACAGCGTCCCGATCAGCGCCAAACGGGTCGTCGATTACGTCCGGTGGCTGCGACGGGTCGACCCCGACGCCATCGTGACCGACGACATGTTCGCGGCGATGGCGGCCCCGATCGCCCGGACGCCGCTGTACGTCCTGACCCACAACGCGCCCGGATTCTACGACGAGCGCGTGGAGGAGTGGTTCACCTGGCTCCTCACGGAGTTCCAACTCCACGCCGGACAGGAGTTCTTCTACCCGGCCGTCTGGCCCGCGGCCGACGAGGACCCGGCGGGCGTCACGCGCGTGCCACCGATAGCGCTCGAGGCTCCGGAGACGGCGATCGATGACGAGCAACTGGAGACCGAACCGCGAACCGTCGATCCGGACGACGGACCGATCGACGGCGAAGCGCGGTCGGCCCGCTCCGACGGCGGCGGGCTGAATCCGGACGTCCTCTGCGTCCCGAGCCACTATTCGAGCGGGTTCGAATCGCTGGTCGACCGACTGGAGGAGGCCGGCCACGACGTGACCCTCGTCGGGGGCGACGACTGGGATCCAGTTCCAGCCCTGTTGCCGGTGATCGAGCGCGCCGACGCAGTCGTCTGCTCCGGGTACTCGACCATCATGGAGGCCGCCGTCGCGGGAACGCCCTGCGTCGTCTATCCCTTCACCGACGAACAGCGGGGCGTCGGTCGCGTCATCGACCGGGCCGACGTCGAGGGGTTTGCCGTGGTCGACCGTCCGGAAGCGGTCGGCGAAGCGCTCGAATCCCTTGCCGATCCCGAACCGTTCGAGAACGGGGCGGACGTCATCGCCGAGTCCCTTCTGGCAGACATCTGAGCGTTTCGGGGCCGTAGCGCGGCGGACGAACCGGCGAAACGCCCATGTCCCGGCGTCGAGTACCGGTGGTCGAATGTCGACCGTGACGGTGACGAGTGGCGCTCGCCTGCACTTCGGGTTCCAGAACCTCTCGCTCGCGCACGAGCGCCTCTACGGCAGCATCGGCGTCGGGATCGAGGAGCCCCGCGTGATCGTCGAGGCGACGCCGGGCGACGAACTCGCGGTCGAGGACGACCTGGCCCGTCGGTACGCGGAACGTTCGATCGACCTGCTCGACGTGCCGGGGGCGACGGTTCGGGTGCGCCAGCAACTCCCGAGACACGTCGGACTGGGCAGCGGGACCCAACTCGCGCTGGCGACCCACGCGGCGATCGCCCGGGCGTACGATCTGGACCCGGACGTGCGATCGGCCGCGCCGACACTGGGGCGGGCCGGACGGAGCGGCGTCGGCGTCGCCACGTTCGAAACGGGGGGCTTCATCCTCGACGGCGGCCACCCGACCGACCGGTTCACCACGGAGCCGCCGGCGGACGGCGAGTGGACCGTCCCGCCGGTCCTGGCCCGCCACCGGGTCCCGGACGCGTGGCGGTTCGTACTCGTGATCCCGGAGGCATCTCGCGGGAAATCCGGTCCCGAGGAGGACCGGAGCATTCGCCGGGTGATCGAGCACGCCGACGCGGGGGTCGCCGACGAGATCAGCGCCGTGACGACGCGCCAACTGTTGCCCGCCGTCGTCACCGACGACGTCGACGCGTTCGGGACGGCCCTGGAGACCGTCGGGCGACTGAACGGGTGCTGGTACGCCGACGAGCAGGGCGGAACCTTCCGGCCGCCAGCCGGCGACCTCGTGTCGGAACTCTCGGCCAGTCCCGCCGTCGAGGGGGCCGGCCAGTCGTCCTGGGGGCCGGCCGTGTACGCCCTGACCGACGCGGACCGAGTCGACCGAGCCCGGGCGGACGCCGAATCCGCGCTGGCGGCGCTCGACGTGGACGGGGACGTGCTGGTAACGCGGGCCGACGACGGCGGCGCGACCGTGCGGTAGTGATCGGGAGGCGGGATCGACGCGGCGTCGGGGACGCGCCACAAACGGTAAGCACCCGGCCGGACAGGTTGAGGTATGGACCGCATCCCGACGGGCATCTCCCGGTTCGACTCGATTATCGGCGGCGGCGCGCCCGCGGGAAGCGTCGTGTTGCTCGCCAGCGAGGGTGGTGCCGGCGGCCGGGAGTTCCTGTACACCAGCGCCGTGATGAACGCGCTGGTCCACGCCGACGAGGAGCAGTTCGACCTCTACTACGGCGACCTGCACGAGCGCGCGGACCCGCCGAAAGAGATCCATTACGTCTCGTTCACGGCCGACCGGTCGGAACTGGTCGACGAGATGGAATACACTCTGGAGCCCGACCTCCTCGAGGCCGGCGTCGAGCGGATCGAGTTCGCCGACCTCTCGACCGAGTTCTTCCAGCCCAGCCCGATCCCGACCGACTGGTACGCCGGGCGAACCCAGGCAATCGACAGCCTCGGCGACAACCACGATCGGCGGGGCGTCCTGGAAGCCCTCGGGACCTACCTCTCCGACAACGCCAGCGACAACGTCGTGTTGCTCGATTCGGTGACGGACCTGCTCGACGTCTCCGACGAGCGCCTCGAGTGGACCGACGTCACCCTCCTGATGCGGGGGCTGAAGAAGGCCGCGTCGCGGTGGGGCGGGCTCGTGTTGATCCTGGTGAACCGGGATCCGCTAACCGACCGCCAGCTCGGCGCGCTCATGGACGCGACCGACGGCACCCTGCTGTTCCAGTGGGAGTCCGGCGGGTCCGAACGCGCCCGGACGCTCGTCGTCCGTCAGTTCCGGGGCGTCCTCTCGCGCCTGGAGGCGGAGAACATCATCCAGTTCGAGACCGAGATCCACGAGGGCGGGTTCGACATCAGCGACGTGCGCAAGATCCGGTGACGGGACCCGTGGCGAGGACGGCTCACCGTGGACGCACCACGTCACACATTACCGATACTTTCAGCCAATCGAAGCGACCGGCCCGGGGGTACCGGCCGCCTCGATCGGATCGAACCCCGCATCCGACGGTGACCTCGAACCGGCCGGGGGCCGATCGACCGTTCGACCGGGCGATTCCTCAGATCTGCAACAACGCTTAAGAGTTTTCCATCCGAACTTCGGACGAATGGCGAGCGAGGAGTCCGACGAGGGGCGGACGAGCGTCTCGCTACCCGCGGATCTGGGCGACTGGCTGGACGCGGAAGCCCGCTCGCGGGACGTGGATCGGGACCGGTTGCTCGAGGGACTCGTCGCGGCGTTTCGCGACGTCGCCAGGGACGGCGAGGGATCGGTCGACCTCCGGGCCGACCAGGAACCCGAGGAGGTCCCGGACGTCGTCGAGGAGCGCTTCGACGAACAGCACGACGAGTTCATGGACCTCGTCGAGGACATCCGCAGGCGCGTCATCCAGGTCAAGCGCGAGGCCGACGCGAAGGCGCCGGCGGACCACGATCACGAGGCCATTCGGGAGGACCTCGAAGGAACGGCAGAGCAGTGTGACGAACTCGACGGGGATCTGGTGACCCTCCGTGGGACCGTCGAGGCGCTCCAGGAGGACCTGGACGCCGGGTTCGAGAACTACGAGGACGTCCTGGAGTACCTCGCCGACGAGATCGATCGACTGGACGGCCGCCTCGAAACGGTCGCCCAGGTGCTGGTGGACGTGCGCTCCGAGACCCAGCGGCAGGCCAAACGCGCCACCCGCCGGGCGGAGGTCGAGGAACTCAAGCGCGCGGCCAACCAGCACGGCGTTCGCTCGGCGGCGTGCGAGGAGTGTGGTGAGAGCGTCGACATTGCCCTCCTCACCCGGCCCGAGTGCCCCCACTGTGCGAGCACGTTCTCGACGGTCACGCCCAAACGGGGCTTCTTCGGATCGGACGTGCTCGAAACCGGCAGTCGGCCGGCGCTAGAAGGCGAGGTAGCAGCGGGTAACGGCGTGGACGGTCCCGACGAGGACGGACTGGAGCGACTTGCCGACGCGGGTACCCGCGACGAGACCACCGCCGACGCCGCGGCAGGGTTCGACGCCCTGGGCGACGACGATGACGACGGTGACGAGTTCGATGACTGGACGAACGCGGTCGAAAAGACCGCCAGCCGGGAGGGCGATTCGTCGTGACGGGTGCCGAGGACGAGGGCACCGATGCGGACGCGGACACAGACGGCGAGGACGCCGGGAGCGAATACGCCGACAGACTCTTTCCCGAGTCCGAACCGGCCGACGCCCCGTCGGCCGACCACCCGGACGATTCCGACGGGTCGGACGCGGAACGGGCGGCCAGGGCCGACCCGGAATCGGCCGCGGACGCCCCACTGGACGACCTCGCCGATCGAATGCGCGAGAAGCGCGAGGGGAGCGACGAGGCCGACGACCTCTTCGAGGAGGTCGACGTGGGCGACGTCGACGAGGAGACCCTCTGGGAGCAGGTCGCCACCGAGGAGGAGTTCGTCACCGAACCCCCCGTGGACCGCGAGGACGTGGTCGAGAAGGCGACCTACTGCGAGAAGTGCGAGTTCTTCACCGGGCCACCCCGGACCCGATGCACTCACGAGGGGACCACCATCCTCGAACTGGTCGACATGGACCACTTCCGGGTGCGCAACTGTCCGGTGGTGCTCGAAGAGGAGGCGCTCGAAAACATCAACGACTAGTTCCTGGAGCCCCAAGCGGGAGGGTACCAATGCAGTTCTGCGACGACTGTGGCTCGATGATGCGGGCCGAGGACGGCCAGATGGTCTGTACGAACGAGGACTGCGGGAACGTCGTCGAACGCGACGAGGAGCGCGCCGCCGCGTTCGTGAGCACGGAGTCCCAGAGCGAGGACGACGTCATCGAGACCGAGGAAGGGCTCAACTTCGAGGGGAAACCGACCGCCAGCGACGTGACTTGCGACGAGTGCGGGCACGACGAGGCCTGGTACAACATCAAGCAGACCGCCTCCGCCGACGAACCGCCGACGCGCTTTTTCAAGTGCAAGGAGTGTGGCTATCGCTGGCGCGAATACAACTGAGGCTGGGATCCACCCGACCGGACGCCGGGTCGTTCGACGCTGAAGCAGATCTTCCCGGAAATACGCAACTTCTTGTGACCATTTCACGAAGGTTCACCGAGGAACCCCCATGCCCGTTACACGCTGGCAAGGGCGACTCCTTCCTGTCGCCCTCGCCATTCTG
>Ga0102925_1002421_pt1 | contig 10289 bp, 9 predicted proteins | sample SalPonR1_A_D1_MG_FD_78216 | JGI IMG/M metagenome (GOLD analysis project Ga0102925, IMG submission 78216) | Salt pond soil microbial communities from South San Francisco under conditions of wetland restoration - Salt Pond MetaG R1_A_D1_MG | ecosystem: Environmental > Aquatic > Marine > Intertidal... | reverse complement strand
TGTTAGCATGTTTTGTGGTAGCAATTGCCTTTATAGGTATGGCCGTAAAAAAAGTAACATTCACTTCTTTCTGACAGAATCACTTATCCATTCCAGATAATCTTTGTCTCCATCAATCTCCCAGGAAATGATGGCAGGAAGATCATAACTATGCAGTGATTTTATAGCTTCACTCACAGCTTCGAAATTATCAGAAGTCGTCTTTATAGAAAGTGCCATCTCACTATCTTCCTCAGCTTTACCATCCCATGTATAAATTGAAGAGATCGGATGTTGTTGTATATACAATAACATGCACAATTTCTCACCGCTTTTTTCCTTTTGTTGATTTATAAATTTATAATGTATAGTCCAATATTGTATTTAATCTACTGCTTTTATGTGTATCTATATAGATTATGTCGATTTCATTTATATGCTACAAATGATGTTTGCATATTATTTCAGGACTCCGATAAAATCATCAGGAAATACATAATAGCATCAATGTATATTTCTCAATAGGTCTATTTATATGTGGTTTCAAAATGAAAAACACTTTAAAGTATAATAAATATTTAATAGTATTATTATTGTTCTTCATATCTTTATCTGTAACGGTGTCTAGCGGCTGCTTTGAAAATGAGGATATTGTCAAGGTATCTTTTGAGGATACAGAAATATTAAATGAAGTAAAATCTAACAACAGTGTATCATTTAAAGTTGGAGTTTATTCAATGTATTCTCCAAGGACTGCAATAGATTATTATGAAGACTTTTTTGAGTACTTATCGGAGAGTTCGGACACCGATTTTGAACTTGTTCAAAGGGATGATCCTGCAGAATTACTCTATTTGTTAGAATCCAATCGGCTGGATGCATTATTCATTAGAGGAGATGATTACAGGAAGGGCCATGATGAGTTCGGAATGGAAATAATTTCTATTCCTGTTCTACATGGGGATATATATTACAATTCATATGTAATAGCTCATTCTGATAGTGATATAAGTTCAATTGAAGACCTCCGGGGGAAAAGTTTTGCTTTCAATAGTTTCCGTTTTACCCATGGGTCTATAGTTCCCGAATATATGGCTGATACAGTAGATGGTTCGCCAGATGATTTCTTTTCCAGTTATATTTTTAGTAATAGTCAGGATAACTTTATAGATATGATTTCTCAAGGCAGCATTGATGCGGCGGAGGTAGATTGTGTGGTCTGGGAATATCTGGTTGAAGATTCTCTTTTAGAATTAAAAATTGTGTACAGATCTTCCCCGCAGTTAGTGCCTGTAATTGCGGTTCACCCGGATATTGATGTGGGGGCAAAAGAAGAGTTCAGTAAATTGCTCTTATCAATGCACAAAAGTCCGAAAGGAAGGGAAGCATTGGGGAACATGGGTTATGATATGTTCATTAAGATCGATGATGATATGTACATAAATGAGATGATCTGAGGCTACTATAATGTCAGAAAGATATCAAAATTTTCTTCTTTTTTTTAGGGACCTTAGTATTAGAACAAAACTGATCATCAGCGTTGCATTCATTATTTTGTTGATGGGAGTTATGATGGGTTCATATCTGAACATCGCACAGACAAAAATGATGACTAATGAACTTAATGAAAAAGGTTATTCTATCACTCGTAACCTGGCTTACGACTCTGCTAATCCAATTTTACTAGGCAACAATGTAAAAGTTAGCTGGCTGGTTGATTCAGTTAAACAATCCGATTCTGATGTAGTATATGTTTTTATAGCAGATAGCAATGGAGGCATTATAGCTCATACATTTGAAAATGGTTTTCCGATTGCTCTTCGGACTATGAACTCTGCTAAGGAAGGTCTAAGTACACAATTGATGGATACGGAATATGGGCATATAAGGGATATTTCATACCCAATTTTGAATCGGGGAGTTGGTGAAGTTCATGTGGGTATCTCTCAAGAGAATATTATAAGTGCTGTTAATAGATTTAATCTATTTTTTGGGATATTTCTCTTTATTTTCTTGTTGCTTGGTATGAATATTGCATATGTTTTCGGCTCATTCATTTCATCTCCTATATTAGAATTAAAAGATGGTGTGGAAAGTTTTGGTGATGGCAATCTTCATCAAAAAGTAGAAGTTACTTCTAATAATGAGGTTGGAGACCTTGCTCAATCATTCAATAAAATGGTGGATCACATCTCAGTTCTTATTGAAGCAAAAGAAAAAACGGCAAAAGAGCTACTTGAAGCAAGAAATTATTTGACAAAAATAGTGTCTGGTAGCATTGATGGTATTGTGGTTTTTAATAGCAGGGGTATAATAGAGTTTGCAAATGAAGCTTTTCTCAAAATCGTGAAATGTGAATCTGATGAGGTAGTGGGTAAAAATATAGATGAGATCATAAATGAGGATATAGGTGAATATAAAAGGGGTCAGAAGCTAGATTCTAATAAAATAGTTGACAAAGACCACGAGCTTACTTCAACAAATTCAGATGGCTTTTTAATACATTTGCTTGCAAGCGTAGGTAGTATTGAATATGATGACCATCTCAAATATGTTGCTGTAACCAGGGATGTTACTGAATTAAGAAAGCTTGATGAGATGAAAAAGAATATAGTGTCTAACATTTCTCATGAGTTGCGAACTCCACTGAATATTATGCGTGGATATGTTGAATTGTCTCTTGAAGAAGAGGATATTGCAAGAAGGAACAGCTTCCTTGAAAAATCTTTAGTAGCCCTTGAAAAACAGAATTGGATGATACAGGACCTTCTTGAAGTTTCAAGGGATGACACTGATGGCTTTGAGTTTGACCTGGTAAAAATAAATCTTAATGGGATCATTGAAACATCATTGAATAATTTAAATGAAAATCTCAAATCCTCTGGAGTAGTTCTAAATACAAACTTTGCAAAGGATTGTTTTGTAAAAGCAGATTCCGAAAAATTAGTTTATGCACTTAACAAGATTATTGATAATGCTTTAAAGTTCACTTCGAAAGGGGGTAGTGTGGAAGTGGGGTCTATATTGAACAATTCTTCGGTTTCTATCTATGTAAAGGATAGTGGTACAGGGATATCCAAAGGCGAGATCCATAGGATATTTGACAAATTTTATCAGGTCGATGGAAGCTCTACTCGTAGGTATGGTGGTAATGGCCTTGGGCTGGCAATAGCCAAAAAAATAGTTGATAAGCATAATGCTAAGTTATTTGTGGATAGCATACCTGATGTGGGAAGCACTTTTTACATTGATCTTCCTTATTTTGGATCTAAAACATATGTTTGTCCAAATTCGCATATGGGCGATATGATTTTCTCAAATTAAGTTTCTATATCACCTGATTTAAATTATCATCATATGAGTGCTGAACAAGCTACTTATTTCAGGGAAATAAAAAAATTCGATCAATTGTGGATGCAGCTTCTAGTAGTTGGTACAGCTGCATTGATTTGGTATTTTGCAATTTATGCAGCTGATCTATGGAAACCTGTTGGAAATTACTCTGAATATGATAATTCTCTGGTCATAATGTGGCTGACTTCTGGTATTGTATTTCTTATATTTATGTATTCAATGAGTTTGGTGGTTGAGGTTCGAAATAGTGGATTATACTTTCAATTCTATCCATTTCATCTGTCGTTGAAACGTACTCCTTTTCAGGATATCAGAAGTTATGGAGTTCGTGAATATCGTCCATTAAGGGATTGTGGTGGATGGGGATAAGATATGGATTGAATGGGAAAACGTATACGACATGGTACCAGTGGTGTACTGTTTGAATTAGTATATAACAAGCGGTTTATGATTGGCTCGCAAAAAAGCAAGTGATCTGGCGGCAGCAATACGAACAGCCATTTACAATGCTAAGTAAAAGTATTTGTATTTCAATAATCTTCAATATTAACAAACGCAATGGTGTATGCAATATACTATATGGATAAAATCTGAATCCCATAGTTTGATATTTCAAATTTGAAATATACAACAATCTGTATACTTTTGATGATAGATTCAGTTCATTTTTTATTTAATAATGCCCATCTTATTTCATGAAAGGGAACTTCATTGAGTTTGAGCTTAATGATTTTGAATTTGCAAAGCCACCTGTTTCTAAAGATTTTATTGTCAAAATTTTTGAAGATTTTTCATTAAGCCATATTTTATATTTTGGAGCTGATTTCTTTTATGTTGAAATGACAAATGGTGAACCTTTACTCCTTGTAAGCATGGACGGTAGCTACCCTCAAAACATTGAGCTGATTTTTGATTTTATGGTGACTGAGGGACTGGGTATAATAAAATATGAAAAGGGATCTTTATTGAAGGGCTCAATTATGATGGGTGAAGCAAGTACTTCTTAAAGTGATATTTGTGAAATTTGCTAAACAATATTGAGAGATTATCAAATTATGGGCTAAGTTTATATAGCTGTGAATATCTGTGAATAAATGAGCGAAACATGGTGAAACAATCAGATGCTGAAATTAGTTCAAAAATCGTTGCTGACAGCCCTTTTATTGTAATATCCAGAAAACTGGATGACGATTTGCCTGTTTCTTACGTTAGTGATAATATCAAGCAGTTTGGTTATTCTCCTGTAGATTTTACATCCCGGGCAATGAATTTTGGTGAAATAGTCCATCCTGATGACCTTAATAATATTTCTAAAACTTTTAAGTATCTAAATCCCGTGATTACTGCATTTGAACAGGAGTACAGGATCATTACTAAATTTGGTGAGATACGCTATGTTGAAGAAAAATCACAAATAAGGCGCGAAGAAAATGGTGATTACTACATTGATGGCGTTATTATCGACATCACTGGAAAAAAGCATAGGAAAGTGGATGATGAAGTTATAAATGCAAATGTCGGCGGTAAGGATGCATCTCTTGAAGATGTTCTTTCTCTTCTTGTTACAAATGCTGAAATGATAAGCTCTGATCTAAAATGTGCTGTGATACTGCTGGATAAGTCTAAGAAGAAAATATTTCACGTTGTAGCTCCGAACTTGCCTGCTTTATTCAGGGAATCTCTCGAAGGAATAGAAGTAGAATATGGTATGGGATACTGTGCCAAATCCATATGCCTTGGAAGGCGGGTTATAATTGAGGATGTGGGGAAACATCCTTTCTGGACGAAATACAGGGACTTTTCAAAGAAACTCGGTATGAATGCATGCTGGGCTGAGCCAATGGTGGCATCAAATGGTGACATTCTTGGTGTCTTTGCTATGTACTTTGAAAATCCGAGGTCTCCGAAAAATGCATGCATGCACTATCTCAAAGCAAATGCAGATATTGCGGCAATTGAGGTTGAAAACAGAATTGTCAATGAGACATTTCGTGAATCTGAGCATAAATTCAAGATCATATTCAATAGCATCAACGATCTTATTTTTCTCAGCAAATTGAACGGCACCTTAATAGATGTTAATCAGGTTGCTGTTGATACCCTTGGATACTCCAAAGAATATATTTTAAGCTTATCTCCAAGAAACCTGGTTCCTTCAAAATATGTAGAGCATGCCACAGATTTCATTAAACTCATAGAGGAAAATGGTGAAGCTACCTATGAGTCAGCAGCTATTCGAAAAGATGGCTCTGTTGTACCACTTGAAGTTAATGCCAGACTTATTGAGTACAATGGTAAAAAAGTAATTCTGTCAGTTGCTCGTGATATTGCTGAACGTAAGAAGGCTGAAAAATCAAAACAGCTGAATGCTTCAAGGTTAGAGGCATTGGTCAAGCTAAATGATATGGCTGGAGCTTCTTTAAATGAGATCACTGATTTTGCCCGCGAAGAAGCCGTAAGACTTACTGACAGTAAATTAGGTTATCTTGCGTTCACAAATGCCGATGAAACTGTTCTTATCATGCACTCATGGTCAAAATCTGCAATGAAAGATTGTGAGGTTGAAGATAAGCACTTCACATATCCTGTGGAAAGTACCGGTCTTTGGGGTGAGGCAGTGCGCCAAAGAAAATCTATTATTACCAATGATTATAAATCACACAATCCTATGAAAAAAGGTTATCCTGAAGGTCATGTTCAATTAAATAGACATGTAAATATCCCTTTATTCGATGGGGATCATATTGTTGCTGTTGCTGGTGTGGGCAATAAAGAAGAGGATTATGATGAATCTGATGTACTTCAACTTACTCTCCTTATGCAGGCAATGTGGAAATTGGTTAAGAGGAAACAACTTGTTGCTGCATTTAGTAAATACTCCACAGAGCTATCAAAAGCTAACAAGGAACTGAGATCAGTCAATAGGATGAAAGAAGAGTTCATTGAGGATAATTTCCCTGAGAACAGTGGATGTAGTCTCTCTGAACCTGATGAATTAAGCGATGAGGCTCTCAATCTGATCAATGCTTCCCAGAAAGAAGCAATGTCAGCTTTGCTTCGAAATTCAGAACGCATAAAACGCCTGTCTGACACACTGTTCTATCAAAATTTAAAATCATTGGGTAAAATTGATTATACATTTGAATCTATTAACGTTTGCAGCCTGATGTCGGATACATTGCTAAATCTGATACTATTGATCGATGAAAAACAACTGGATCTTCAAAAGGATATTCCTCGTAATCTTTCTCTCGTGAAGGGAGACAAAGAAAAGCTGGCTGATGTTTTTCTTAATTTAATTGACAATGCTATAAACTTTACTCCAGAGGGCGGTTCTGTGGGTGTAAAGGTATACGAAGATGGTAATTTTGTGCATACTGAGATATCTGACATGGGACCTGGTATACAAAAGGAATTGATCCCTCATCTGTTCCATAGCTTTTATCAGCTTGATGCAAGTTCAGGTCATATGTATTGGGCAATCGAATCCGGACTTCAGATGTGCAAAGATATAATTGATGCACACAAAGGGAATATCTGGGCAGAAAGTGAATTAGATAAAGGAACAACTGTTCATATTGAGCTTCCTTTATGGGTTGAATGATAAGTTTAATCGATGCGTGGGTGGACAAATAAATGCAACTGGCTCTATTAGGTACAATTTTCCTTTCAGACAAAAGAAAGGATCTGCTTCTATTATTGATAAATGGGCCAATGAATATTGAGGATGTCAAAAATGCACTCAAGGTAACTACAAGTTCTATAATGACGCAGATCAAGATATTAATAGATCATGGGCTTGTGGTATATTCAGATGATAAATATTTCCTTTCTCATTTTGGTGAAGTGATTGTTAGAAAGATGCTACCTCTTGTCAATACTTTGAAAGTTTATTCTGACAATATCGAATACTGGGATAATCATAAGTTCAGTGCATTACCTGCACCACTGCAGGATAGGATCGAAGAGATTGGTGATTGTGAACTTATTGAAGCTGATCTGAATCGTATGTATGAGCTCCCACAGAAGCTGGAGGATAATCTTGCAAAAGCAAAGATCATAATGGAGGTATCTTCATACTTCAGTCCAGCATATGCTTTCAAATATCTTGAATATGCAAAGAACGGTGTTCATATGGAACTCATTGTAACAGAACCTGTTTTTGAAAGAATGAGAAATGAGTATCTGTCTGTATTAGAAGAATTCATTAGTTTGGATAATACTAATCTATATGTGTACAATGATCAAATTGGTCTTGCTTCCTGCATTGTTACTGATGAATTCCTTTCATTTGCACTTTTCTTTAAGAATGGTATGTATCATAACCATGCAATGATGAGTTGTGAAAAGTCTGCTCTTAAATGGGGTGAAGACCTTTTCAATTATTTCATGACCACTGCTTTATATGTAGATGGTCTTTAATTCTTTCTAAATTTTTGATTAGCAGTATCTATTTATTTGACTTTTAATCTTCCAATGATTATCGGGAAACCCTTATCTGTATTTGTGGATTCTTAAATATTTGTGGATTTTTAAATATGTATAGTTTTATATTATATAGTGCTATATATCTCATTAATCTGATTAATGCTGTTAATCTGGTGAATTGCTTTTTCAGGGTTAATCAGTTTTATCTGGTACCTAGCAATTCTACTATTAACGACGTTAACAAAATGACGCGGTGTAACGCCGTGAACACAACTCATATTTTCTTTCCATTTATGTTATATACCTTTGAGCTTAACTTTCCATAACTCAACAGTTGCAAATTAGAGTGGGCAATTGTTGACACTAATATAACATTTGGAGGAAATGTCTAATGGATTCGACTACATTAAACCAATTAGCAGAAGCTGTGGTCGGCGGAAACGTCGGTGCAGTAGAAGAACTCGCGAACAAAGTAGTTGCAGATGGAGATGATGCTTACACAGCTATCCTCGACGGTCTTGCAAAAGGAATGGTCATTGTCAGTGACAAGTATGAGAGAGGAGAGGCTTTTGTCCCACACCTGCTCGTTGCATCCAATGCAATGTATAAAGGTATGGATATCTTAACTCCACACATCGTCACACAAGAAGGACATGTACCAGCAGTCGGTGTAATCGGAAGTATTGAGGGTGACGTTCACGATATTGGAAAGAACCTCGTAAAGACAATGCTTTCAGCAGCAGGTTTCAACATGATCGATCTCGGTGCTGATGTACCTGTCGAGAAATTCCTTGAAACTGCAAAAGAAAACAAAGCTGATCTTGTTTCAATGAGTGCTTTAATGACAACAACCATGGTAAACATGGAAAAAGTTATTGAAATGCTTCAGGAAGAAGGTATCAGAGATGCTATGGCTGTTATGGTCGGTGGCGCTCCAATATCCGAAGAATTTGCAGAAGAGATCGGTGCTGACTCAACACACAACGATGCAATGCTTGCAACTGACTGGGCAAAGGAAGCTGTAAAGGCACTTGGCCCATCTGAAGAGAGATGGAGTGATACAAATATTGGACTTGCAAAGGTCAAGTACAGAGAAATACTTGCTAAGAAGACAGTAAAGGGCAAGACAGATGTCGGACTCGAGACTGCAAAAGAGATCATGGCAGAATTCGATTCTGTAGCTGTCAAAGATAAAGAAGAAATGTCCCACATGGACAGAACACTTAACGCCATGGGCGACAAGAAGGTTGACCATCTTCCAGTATATCCTCTCGCATGTGGTGTGATGAGGAAATTCGCAGATGTAAGCTATAAAGAATATGCTCTGGATGAGAAGGCATTTGCCGAAAGTGCATACCTTGGTACAAAATATCTTGACACTGACATGTTCGTAGGTCTTATTGACCTTTCAGCAACTTCATCTGACTTTGGATGTAAGATCAAATACCCAGAAGATGACACTCCATCATCCGAAGGTCACCTTGATGATTATGACAAGATAGAAGTTCCAGAAGTCAAGGAAGGAACACGTGCATACGAGCTTATTCAGGCATCCAAGCTTGCAACAGAAAAGCTCAATGGCGAACTCAATGCACCATTTGTCGGTTTCCACGAAGGTCCACTGCTCACCCTTACCCAGTTGATGGGAGCAGACCGTGTACTTATGGATATGAAGACAAATCCTGAAGTTGTACTTGAAGCTGTGCAGAAATGTACTGACTACATCTGCCAGGTATCTGAAGTATTCTTCGAAGAAAGCGCATGTAATGCACTTTGTGTTGACAACCTCTGGTCTAACAATATAATCATGGACGAAGAAGACTACTGGAAGTTTGACGGTAAATTCGTCTACGACCAGCACCTTCCAATATTCAAGAAATATGACCAGCCATACATCATCCACAACTGTGCAGATGCAGTACACTTTGATACCCAGATCACAAAGTTCGGCACCCAGCTTTACAGCTACGCATACTATCCAAAGCTCAGAGGAAAGGGCTCACAGGGACACATGGACCTTATTCCAAAATATGGTCAGGAATGTTGTCTTATGGGAGAGATTAATCCTGTTGATTTCATGGATGGTTCTGCAGAAGGTGTGCAGAAGATCAAGAACGACACAGAACAGCTGCTTAGAGACGTTCATCCAGTACTCAAGGAGAATGGTCTGCAGTCCAAGTATATAATGTCATCTGGCTGTGAGATCCCACCAGGAGGACCACTTAGCACAGTTAAGGCAATGGTCGATGTTGTTAAGGAACTCGGTCCAGAGCTCCAGAAATAGATCATTGGATAAAGTGGGTGTAATAACCCATTTTTTCTTTTCCTTTTATTGTGAGGTGATCTCAAAATTTGATTTGGTCTATTAATTTGCAAAATCGATTAAAGAAGAATGCCTCCAGCATTTCTTCTTCTTCATAAATTTTCTAAAACAGGTGATATAAATGAAACTTGGACTTGGTATTGATACAGGCGGCACATATACAGATGCAGTACTAATGGATCTCTCTGATGGATCTTTGGTAAAT
>Ga0102925_1002417_pt1 | contig 10299 bp, 6 predicted proteins | sample SalPonR1_A_D1_MG_FD_78216 | JGI IMG/M metagenome (GOLD analysis project Ga0102925, IMG submission 78216) | Salt pond soil microbial communities from South San Francisco under conditions of wetland restoration - Salt Pond MetaG R1_A_D1_MG | ecosystem: Environmental > Aquatic > Marine > Intertidal... | reverse complement strand
CTGGAATCCTGGATCTGGGACGCGGCGTGTTCAATTCGCGGAGCCAAAGACGCGCCCAAGTACAAGGACTTCATTCTCCCCCTGATCTTCACCAAGCGCCTCTGCGATGTATTCGACGACGAACTCAATCGCATCGCCAGAGAGGTCGGTTCCCGCAAGAAAGCCTTCGCCCTGGTGAAGGCCGATCCGAAGCTGGTCCGCTTCTACCTGCCGCTCGAGCCGGACGATCCCGACGACCCGGTCTGGTCGGTCATACGCCGGCTCTCCGACCGCATCGGCGAGGGCGTGACCAGCCACATGCGCGCCATCGCCAAGGCCAATCCGGCACTGCAGGGCATCATCGACCGCGTCGATTTCAACGCCACCACCCACGGCCAGCGCGATCTCGACGACGACCGCCTCTCCAACCTGATCGAGGCGATCAGCACCAAGCGACTGGGCCTGGAGGACGTCGAAGCCGACATCATCGGTAAAAGCTACGAGTACCTGATCCGCAAGTTCGCCGAGGGCGGTGGCCAGAGCGCCGGCGAGTTCTATACCCCGCCCGAGGTCGGCACCATCATGTCCCGCGTGCTCCAGCCCGGCCCGGGCATGACCGTCTACGACCCCTGCTGCGGCTCCGGCGGCCTGCTGGTCAAGCTCGAAGTCGCCATGGAAGACCTGGCCGATGACGCCAAACCCGCGCCGCTCAGGCTCTACGGCCAGGAGTACACCGCCGACACCTGGGCGATGGCCAACATGAACCTGATCATCCACGATTTCGAGGGTGAGATCGAAATCGGCGATACCTTCAAAAACCCGAAATTCCGCGAGCGCGGAAAACTCCGCACCTTCGACCGCGTGGTCGCCAATCCCATGTGGAACCAGAACTGGTTCACCGAGGCCGACTACGAAAACGACGAACTCGACCGCTTTCCCGCCGGCGCCGGCTTCCCCGGCAAATCCTCCGCCGACTGGGGCTGGGTCCAGCACATGCACGCCAGCCTCAACGACAAGGGCCGAGCCGCCGTCGTCCTCGACACCGGAGCGGCCTCGCGCGGCTCGGGCAATGCCGGCACCAACAAGGAAAAGACCGTCCGCCAGTGGTTCGTCGACCACGACCTGATCGAGGCCGTACTCTACCTGCCCGAAAATCTGTTCTACAACACCACCGCCCCCGGCATCGTGCTGTTCCTGAACAAGGCCAAACCGAAGGCCCGCCAGGGCAAGGTCTTCCTGGTCAATGCCAGCCAGGTGTTCGAAAAGGGCGACCCCAAGAACTTCATTCCGGAAACCGGCATCCAGCGCATCGCCGACACCCTTATCGGCTGGAAGGAAGAGGAAAAACTCAGCCGCATCGTCGACCTCGCAGAGCTCAAGAAAAACGACTACAACATCTCCCCCAGCCGCTACATCCACACCTCAGATGCCGAGACCTACCGCCCCATCGGGGAAATCGTCGAGGAACTGAGGGTAATCGAGGCCGAGGCCGCCGAGACGGACAAGGCCTTGAAGAAATTTCTGGAGAGAATCGGGGTATGAGTGACTGGGAAACAACAACCCTAGGTGAAGTGGCGACTGGATTTCTAAGCGGAGGAACTCCAACGACAAAACGTTTCGATTACTGGGAAGGCCAAATCCCGTGGATCACCAGCAAATGGCTGGGTAAAACACTGGAGTTAATCACCGGTGAAAAATTCGTCTCTGAGGCAGCCATCAAAAATACTTCGGCGAAAATCGTTCCAAAGGACAGCATCATTTTCGCAACGCGCGTTGGCGTAGGAAAAGTTGGGGTAAACAGGCTCGATCTAGCGATTAATCAGGATCTCGCTGGAATACTTGTCGACAACGAAAACTACGACATCATGTTTCTCGCTTACCAACTTGGGATTGACTCAATTCAGCAATACATCGCGATGAACAAGCGTGGGGCGACAATTAAAGGAATTACCCGAGACTGTCTCGAGCAAGTCCGACTCAGTATCCCGCCGCTCCGCGAGCAGAAAGAAATTGCCCACATACTCTCGACGGTACAGCGGGCGATCGAAGCGCAGGAGCGGATCATTCAGACCACCACCGAGCTGAAAAAGGCCCTCATGCACAAGCTCTTCACCGAAGGCCTCCGCAACGAGCCCCAAAAACAAACCGAAATCGGCCGCGTGCCCGAAAGCTGGGAACTCCTTTCGATCGGCGAACTTTTCGAAACGCAGCTCGGGAAAATGCTTTCCCAGAAAGCGAAGGTTGGAGATTCGCCGAAGGCCTATTTGCGAAACAAGAACGTCCAGTGGGGTCGAATTGATACTGACGATCTCCTACGAATGGACTTCAACGATCGGGAGGCGGAGAAGTTCCGGTTGCAGAAAGGTGATCTACTAATCTGCGAAGGCGGTGAAGTCGGGCGTGCGGCGCTATGGGACGGCAGCATGGGGGAGTGCTATTACCAAAAGGCTCTTCACCGACTGCGCCCGAAGACTGACCAGATCACGAACGAGTTCATGATTCACTGGATGATGTTTGCGTTCCTTCTCACGAACACCTACGGAGTGACTGGAACCCGAACCACCATTGCGCATCTTCCAGAGATCAAGCTCAAGCCGCTGCTTGTGCCTGTTCCATCACCTGACGAGCAGGCCGAGATCGCTGCTGCGATCGGCACGGTCGTTCAAAACATGCAACCCATCAACGAAAGCTGGAGACACTCCAAGACCTCTTCCGCACCCTCCTTCACGAATTGATGGCCGCAAAGATCCAAGTCCATGGGCTGTCTCTTCCTAAGTCGATGGCCTCGTCGTGAGTTTTACCCTTTCGCAACTATTTCCTGGAATCGAGACAGGATTGAATCACATAGGCTTCTTGTTTGGAGCAGGCACATCGAAAGATGCAGGATATCCGTTGATGGCCGATCTCACGAAGGCCGTCGTTTCAAACTTGGACGCGTCAAACAAGACTGTTCTAGAAGAGATAATGGCTGCGAAGCGGGTTGAATACGATGAGCAATCTGGCGACCCAAACATCGAGATGCTCTCTGATCTAGTGACTGAATGCTTAGTCGTCACGGAGGAGACGAAATATAGAACACTCGAATCAGCCATTCGGGCGCTAATCGTAGACATCATTCTTTCCGTAACGACGCCAGATCTCAGCGATCACATCCGATTCTTGGAGGCGCTAAAGAAGCGAGCGCATGGCGCCTCTCCGACGGTTACGATCCTAACTACGAATTACGATGTGTTGTTCGAAATGGCCGCTGGTGCAGTCGGAATCCGGATGGAAACCGGTTTTGATGGGCCACTCCGGCGAGTATTCGATATCGCAGCATTTGACTTGGCTCGCGGAACGATAGAGAAGACAAGATTTTCGTCACGCAATGAACTCCACGTGAACTTGATAAAGCTTCATGGGTCGGTGGCGTGGACGAGAGATGGGGACCGAATAATTGAAAGTGCCCAGGAATTACACACGGCTAGCCCCGAAAGATCTATGGTTCTCCCGCGTCGGCGAAAGGTGATGGATACCCTCGCTGATCCATTTGATCAGCTTTTCACGAAGGCCTCTCGGATCCTTGGCAGTAAATGCAAATTCCTAGTGAGTTGCGGATTTAGCTTTGGCGACAAGCACATAAACGATCAATTAATCTTTCCAAAATTGGAAACCGGTCAGATTCGACTGACTGCACTTTGCGGACAAGAGCCTGATTGCTTGAACGAACTAAAGAGGTTCCGCCCATTTCACGCCGGGTTTCCAACCAATTGTTTTATTGATGGAAATAACACTGAAGCCGGAACGAATCTCTGGAACTTCCGCGCTTTGACAGAGCTTATCGAGCCCTAGCAAAAAGGATACCGTTATGGATAGTTATAAGATCGGGAAGGTGATCGGTGTGTCTGGAGACCGCGTCTTCGTGTCGCTGATCGACTACTTTGATGGGGATAGCGGTGAGGAAGGCGTCCCGCCAGAAATGATAGTAAATATCCAAACAGACGCAGGACCAACACCACTTCTTATCGGGCAACCCGGAACATTCATCTCAATAGGTTTGCCCTCTGGCAGGCTTCTTGGAATGATCACAACGATCGACATGAAGGAGGCATCTCCACTCCGAACGGAAATTCGAAGCGCTGAAGCTGAGGGGGAGGCGATTGTCGAGGAACACAAGCGCGTGGTCGTCGCAGTCCCCGTCGGCACGATCGATTCGGGAGGCGCATTTGAGCGAGGCGCCGATGTTTTGCCGACAGTGAATTCGGCGGCCTACGCTGTTGCTCCAGAGACGATCGACAGCATATATCAGCAATATGCGGAAGGAAATTTCTCACTCGGTCACCTCTCGCTCCTTCCCGACCAGCGGGCGAATATTAATTTAGACGCATTCCTATCCCGACATGGGGCGATACTAGGGCAGACAGGTGGTGGAAAATCCTGGACTGTCGCCTCGTTCGTTCAGAAAATTGCAGCATTCCCACAGTCCACACTGGTTTTATTTGATCTCCACGGCGAGTATTCGTCTGCTTTTGGGGCTGAGGCAGATGTTATTTCCGGTGCTGACATCGAACTTCCATACTGGTTAATGAACAGCGAGGAGCTCCTCGGGCTGATGGTGGATCGAAGTGAGTCGGCAGCGCCTAATCAGATAGCGAAATTCAAAGAGCTCCTGCAGGCGGCGAAGGACGCGCATGAAGAGAACCAAGCGCTTGGTTTGGACCGGATCACAATTGATACCCCGGTTTATTTTGATTTCTCCGAGATTCTCGACGAGTTTCGCCGATTGGACACGCAAATGGTCGCCGGGACGCGTGGGGAACGCCAAGGCCCTCTCTTTGGTCAATTTACCCGCCTTTTGATGCGAGTGGATTCCAGACTTAATGACCGACGGTACGATTTAATATTTCATCCGAAAACCTACTCAACCAGCGCATCTATGGAAGATCTTTTTCGGCGATTGCTCGGCGAGCAAGCCGAATCCCGGAAGAAGGCTGTGGTTATCGACCTGAGCCCCGTGCCCTTTGACGTCCGCAACTCGGTAATTTCCTTGATTCTAAGGTGTCTTTTCGACTTTGCTTATTGGTATCGTCGAATAAATGGCGAAGCTTATCCAATTGCAGTATTTGCTGATGAGGCACACATCTATCTTAACGATGCCGATACAGATGCACGAAGCTCGAGAGAATCAGCGGAGAGAATTGCAAAGGAAGGTCGGAAATACGGGATCAGCCTCACAGTAATCAGTCAACGACCCCGTGAGGTGTCTGCAACAATACTCTCCCAATGTAACTCGTTTCTTTGCCTGAGGATTTCGAATCCTGACGATCAGAGCTACGTGCGGAATTTGCTTCCTGATTCGGTGCGTGGAATCACCAGCATGTTCTCTACGCTACGAAGAGGCGAATGTATTCTGCTTGGCGATTCAGTAATGATGCCTACGCGAATTCGGATTGATCGCCCTAATCCAGCACCCCACAGCGACGATACCTCCTTCTACAACACATGGAATGAAGAGCCTGAGGACTTAGATATAGCGGCGGTATTGGATGCCTGGAGACGACAGCGCGTTCCGACCAGCTAGGTTTTGACATGCCTACCCCCGGAGAACACAAGACCGTCCAAGCCCGGATCCTCGAGTACGCCGAGACCGTCGGCTGGATGAGTGTTTCTCGCGAAGAAGCCGAGAAGCGGCGGGGATTCGATCCGGGCGCTTCGCCCACCGACCGCGCCCGGAACCGCTCGCTGTTCTTCGACGACCTTCTCGACGTCAAGCTGCGGGAATTCAACCCTCGCTACGCGGATGGCCCGGGGGCCCTGCTCGGGAAATTTCACCATCTCCACTCCGACATCTTCGGCAATCGGGAATTCGTCGAGCATCTGCGCAACCGGGGCAAGTTCTTCGACGTTGACGCCAACCGCGAACTCGACCTGGTCCTGATTGATTACGACAACCCGGCCAACAACGTATTCGAGGTTACCGAGGAGTGGGCGTTTCACAACGGCCGCTACGGCACGCGGGAGGACGTCGTCTTTCTCATCAACGGCATCCCGGTGCTGGTGATCGAGTGCAAGAACGCCAACAAGGACGAGGCGATTGCCCTGGGCGTGGACCAGATCCGCCGGTACCACCGCGAAACGCCCGAACTTTTCGTTCCGCAGCAGCTGTTCAGCGCCACGGACGCCATCGGCTTTTCCTACGGCGCGACCTGGAGCCTGGTCCGGCGGAACATTTTCAACTGGAAGCACGAGGATGTCGGTCAACTCGAATCCAAGATCAAGAGTTTCTGCGCCATCCCGCAGGTGCTGGCCTTCCTGAAGGACTACATCGTCTTTGCCGAGAAGGACGAGGAGCTGAACAAGTACATCCTGCGCCAGCACCAGACCGGCGCGGTGGAGGCGACCGTCGGCCGCGGCCTGGACCCCGAGCGGACCCGCGGCCTCGTCTGGCACACCCAGGGCAGCGGCAAGACCTTCACCATGATCAAGGCCGCAGAAAAGCTGTTCCGCGAAAAGGCCGCCGACAAGCCGACAGTGCTGCTGATGATCGACCGCAACGAGCTGGAAGACCAGATGCTCAAGAACCTCGCCGCGCTCGGTCTGGGGAACCTGGAGCACGCCACCAGCATCGCCCGGCTCAACCAGCTCCTGCGTGAGGACTACCGGGGCATCATCGTGACGATGATCCACAAATTCCGAGACATGCCCGCCGATCTCAACACCCGCTCGAACATCTACGTTCTCATCGACGAAGCCCACCGGACCACCGGCGGCGACCTCGGGAATTTCCTGATGGCTGGCCTGCCAAATGCGACTTTCGTTGGTTTCACCGGGACCCCGGTGGACAAGACGGTCTACGGCAAGGGGACCTTCAAGACCTTCGGCTGCGAGGACGACGCCGGATATCTGCACAAGTATTCTATTGCCGACAGCATCGAGGACGGCACTACGCTGCCCCTTTACTACCAGCTCGCGCCGAACGAAATGCTCGTCCCGCATGAGACGCTCGATTCCGAGTTCCTGTCCCTCGCCGAAGCCGAGGGCGTGGCAGACATCGAAGAGCTGAACAAGATTCTCGAGCGGGCTGTAAACCTGAGGAATTTCCTCAAGGGGAAGGAACGCATCCAGCAAGTGGCACAGTTCGTCGCTGAGCATTACCGGGAGAACGTCGAGCCGCTGGGCTACAAGGCCTTTCTTGTCGGCGTCGACCGCGAAGCCTGTGCCCACTACAAGAAGGCGCTGGATCAGTTTCTGCCGCCCGAATATTCAGAGGTGGTCTACACCGGCAGCAACAACGACTCTGCCCTGCTCAAGGAATTCCACCTCGACCCGAAGAAAGAGCGACAGATCCGCAAGAGTTTTGGCAAGCTCGACCGGCAGCCCAAGATCCTGATCGTGACCGAGAAATTGCTCACCGGCTTCGATGCGCCCGTGCTCTACGCGATGTATCTCGACAAGCCGATGCGCGACCACACCCTGCTTCAGGCGATTGCCCGGGTGAACCGGCCCTACGAGAACGAATCCCAAGAGATGGTGAAGCCCCACGGCTTCGTCCTCGATTTCGTCGGAATCTTCGACAATCTCGAGAAGGCCCTGGCGTTCGACAGCGAGGAGGTCAACGCCATCGTCAAGGATCTGGCGCTTCTCAAGGGCCTTTTCCGCAACAAGATGGAGGGGCAAGCTCCAGCGTACCTGGGCCTGCTGCAGCATGATTTCGATGATCGCGATGTCGACATTCTGATCGAGCATTTCCGCGATCCGGAGCGGCGGAAGGCCTTTTTCAAGGAGTACAAGGAAATCGAGATGCTCTACGAGATCATCTCGCCGGACGCCTTTCTCCGTCCGTTCATCCAGGATTACGGCACGCTCTCGGGCATCTACCAGGTGGTACGCAAGGCCTATACACGCACAGTACAGGTCGACCGGGACTTCCAGGCCAAGACCAATGCGCTGGTCCAGGAGCACATCGGAACCTACGGTGTAACGGGTCTGGATGATCGCGTGGCGATCGACGCCGACACGATTGAGCTGATCAAGAGCCGGAGCGAAGGTGAGGGCACCAAGGTCATCAACCTGGTCAAGAGCATCGAAAGAATCGCCGATGAGAATAGCGACGATCCGTTCCTCATCGCAATGGCCGAGCGGGCCAGACTTGTGCAGGAGAAGTTCGAGAACCGCCAGACCAGCACCTCCGACGCGCTGGCTGAACTGTTGCGGGAAGTCGAGGGCAACGAGAAGCGAAAGAAGGATCAGGCCGAGAAAGCCTTCGACGGCCTGACGTACTTTGTCTATCGAACTTTGCTGGACGCCGAGATCGCCAACGCCGAGGACGTCAGCAAGAAAGTCCGCCAGGCCTTTTCCGATTTTCCCAACTGGCAAAGAAGCGAGGCCGCCATGCGGGAATTACGCAAGAAAGTCACATTCGCGATCTACGCCGAAACCGACGACCTCGACGATGTCAGCCGGATCGTCGACGAACTGTTCTCCCTGCTGGCCCGCGCGAACCGGATATGAGCACCACTCGCAGCGTCGCTCAGCAGAGCGCCAGAAAAGCATTCAAGGCCCGGGTCCGTCACTGGGCCGACAAACTCGACGTCAAGATCGTCTGGCTGGGCGTGCGCCCGATGCGCAACAAATGGGCCTCGTGCTCGACCAACGGACACCTGAACTTCAACGACGACCTGCTCGACCTCGACGAAGCCCTCTGGGACTACGTTATCGTCCACGAGCTGCTGCACTTCTTTGTGCCGAACCACGGCAGGCTCTGGAAAAGCCTGATGCGCGCCCACCTTGGAGAGTGGGAAAAACTGGAAACCCGACTCATAAAGGCTGCTCGAAAATGACCATACCCACCTGGGAAGATCTTGTTCGTCCTGTTCTAGAATACGCCTGCGAGCAACCAATCACTCGCCGGTCTGCGGCAGCTCGTATGTTTGAAGTCATTCCGCTGACCGACGAAGAAAAGGAAGAGCGAATCAAATCGGGACCGACAAAAATCGAACACCGAGCGAGCTGGGCAATGAGTGCGCTCACCAAAGCCGGATTTATCGAAAAGGTTGAGCGCGCCACATATCGGGCGACCGACAAGGGCCGGAGGTTTCTCGAGTCTCACCAAGGTCCGATCACAAAAAAGGTGCTGCGAGATAAAGTCGCTGGATACGCCGAAGCATGGAGAAAGGCTAGCGAGGCCAACAAGCGAAGGCGCCAACAAGCAGCTGCTCTCGAGGAGAGCACCGATGAGTCGGGAACTCCGGAAGAGACCATCGATCAGGCGGTTGATCTGGTTGAAGACAATCTCAGATCCGAGTTGCAGGCACAGCTCGCTTCGGTCGATCCCTATCGCTTTGAACAGGTTGTGTTGGATCTCCTTTTTGCGATGGGCTATGGTGGCTCAAGAGCAGAAGCTGCAAAGGTAACGAAGAAATCAAACGATGAAGGGATCGATGGTGTAATCAATGAGGATCGACTTGGATTGGAAGTGATCTATGTTCAGGCAAAACGCTGGAAAAAAGATATTGGCCGAGCGGACATCCAGGGTTTTGTCGGCGCTCTGGCAGGGCAGCAGGCAAACAAGGGTGTTTTTATTACGACCAGCGAGTTTGTCAAGAACGCAATCGATTATGCGCGGAATGTCAGCCAGAAAGTCATCCTAATCGGAGGGTCGCGTCTGGCTGATCTAATGATCGAGCACAATATCGGTGTTTCTACAACACGTACTATTGAGCTCAAGCGGCTGGATAGTGACTACTTTGACGATTGATGAGCGAGTGCCATTAATTCATGCAGATCGATCATCGCGATGCCGAAGTCCGCAAAATGGCGTTCGACTGGCTCGAACGCCAGACGCAGCTGCATGGCGATGTGCTGCCGCGGGATTTGCTTTCAACGGGTTTCCAGTTTGAGGGGCGGCGAGTGCCGTTTGTCTCGGCCCAGGGAATCTTCAAGCCCGCTGTATGCCCAGAAATTCCCCTGACAATCACGACCTCGCCAAATGGCCCCTACGAAGACAGTTTCGCCGATGAACATAAGCTGCTCTATCGCTACCGGGGCACTGATCCAAGGCATCGCGATAATGTCGGCTTGCGCGAGGCGATGCGCCGTCGTACGCCGATGATTTACCTGTTCGGGCTGATTCCCGGTCGCTACTTGCCGATCTGGCCGGTCTTTATCGTCAACGATGACCCCGGCCGCCTTTGTTTTACGGTGATGGCGGATGACCGCCAGGGAATCGTCGACGCGCTTTCCAACGGCGCGGAAAGCGAACTAGCCGCCGAATCCGAGGCGCCGAGGCGCCAATACATCACCGCTGCGGTTCAGCGTCGGCTGCATCAGCGCAGTTTCCGT
>Ga0102925_1002416_pt1 | contig 10301 bp, 11 predicted proteins | sample SalPonR1_A_D1_MG_FD_78216 | JGI IMG/M metagenome (GOLD analysis project Ga0102925, IMG submission 78216) | Salt pond soil microbial communities from South San Francisco under conditions of wetland restoration - Salt Pond MetaG R1_A_D1_MG | ecosystem: Environmental > Aquatic > Marine > Intertidal... | reverse complement strand
CAAGTCAGCTTCTTGCACCAAACAAAGAACCCCACCGGGCCATAGCCTCGGTGGGGTTTTTCGTGGCTGGAATCGCGGCCCGTCAGCGAGCCGCCTTATCCCTTGAACCTCGCTCCTCGTCCCTGTTACCCCAGATCGATACAGAGGTACTTGGTCTCGAGGAACTCCTCCAACCCCTGATGACCGCCTTCGCGACCCAGGCCCGAGGCCTTGACCCCGCCGAAGGGCGCGGCCGCATTGGAGATCAGCCCGGTGTTGATACCCACCATGCCGTACTCCAGGGCATCGGCAACGCGCCAGACACGTCCCAGGTCCCGGGAGTAAAAGTAGGAGGCCAGCCCGAATTCCGTGTCGTTGGCCATGTGGACGGCATCCTCCTCGTCATCGAAGGGGAAGACCGCCGCCAGCGGACCGAACGTCTCCTCGCGGGCCACCTTCATCTGGTCATTGGCAAAGCTGATCAGCGTCGGCGAGAAGAAGTTGCCGCCCAGCGGGTGGGGGTGCCCCCCCAGCAGCAGCTCGGCGCCCTGATCAACGGCGTCATGGACGTGCTCGCTGACCTTGGCCACTGCCTTGCCGTCGATCAACGGGCCGATGTTGATGCCCTCCTGGGTGCCATCACCGACCTTGAGCTCGCTGTTCATGGCGACGGCCAGCTTTTCGCAGAAGGCATTGACCACGCTGGACTGGACCAGAAAGCGGTTGGTGCAGACGCAGGTCTGACCGGCGTTACGGAACTTGGCAGCCATGGCCCCCTCGACCGCGGCATCCAGGTCGGCATCCTCGAAGACGATGAAGGGGGCGTTGCCGCCCAGTTCCAGGGAGATCTTCTGGATGTGCTGGGAGGCCTGGGCCATCAGCTGGCGCCCCACCTCGGTGGAACCGGTGAAGGTGATCTTGCGTACCAGTGACGACTCGGTCATCGCTGCCGCAATGTCGGAGGCACGGCCGGGTACCACATTGAACACCCCGCGCGGCACCCCGGCGCGCTCGGCCAGTTTGGCCAGGGCGGTGGCAGAGAACGGCGTCTGGCTGGCCGGCTTGACCACGATGGTGCAGCCTGCCGCCAGGGCCGCGCCCGCCTTGCGGGTGATCATCGCCGCGGGGAAGTTCCAGGGCGTGATGGCGCCGACCACGCCGATCGGCTGCTTGGTCACCACGATGCGCTGGTTGGCCTTGGCGGCGGGCACGGTTTCGCCATAGACGCGCCGCGCTTCCTCGGCAAACCAGCGCAGGAAGCTCGCCGCATAGGCGATCTCGCCGGCGGCTTCCTTGAGCGGCTTGCCCTGCTCGAAGGTCATGATCATGGCCAGATCGTCCTGATGCTCGAGCATCAGGTCGTGCCACTTCATCAGGATATCGGCGCGCTCCTGGGCGGTCATCGCACGCCATGCTGGCAGGGCCGCATCGGCGGCGGCAATGGCCCGCTCGGTCTCGGCCCGTCCCAGCCGCGGCACATCGCCCATGGCCTCGCCGGTAGCGGGGTTGAGGACGTTGATCTGCTCACCGCTATCGGCGGCGACCCAGCTGCCATCGATGTAAGCGAAGGGACAGTAGAGCTGCGTTTCCTTGAGGGCTTGCATGATCGTCTCCTGCCGCAAAGGCGGACTCTTGTCGGTTTTCCCCCCATGCTAAGCGAAAGACCCCGGCGCACCAAGCACCGGGGTCCTTAATCGGTGATTCACGTCACCTCAGCGAGGCCGGCGAGGCTCCCGGGTTTCGGACAGGGTAATCGAGACGGAGTCGGAGAAGCGCAGCGCATGGGGCTTGTCGATCTCCACCTGGGCGGTCAGCACCGGTTCGTGGCTCATGATCAGGTCCAGCACTTCGCGCGTCATGCGTTCAAGCAGCAGGAAACGGTGATCTTCCACCAGCGCAATCACCTGCTTGGTGATGGTGCGGTAGTTCAGCGCCTGCTCGATGTGGTTGAACTCGACGGCCTTGTCGGCGCGATAGCGGATCACGGCATTGATCACCACGTCTTGACGATTCTTGATCTCGTCTTCCTTGATGCCGATGTGCGTGCGTAACCGCAGGTTCTTGATGCGGATCGTGGCAAGATCGTGGTCGAAGTGCTGGTCATCCAGGGCATGCATCGACATGGTGGAGCTCCTTGCGGGGGAAATCAGCGGCCATTCACGAGGGTGAGGAACTCCTGGCGCGTGCTCTGCTTCTCGCGGAACGCGCCAAGCATCACCGAGGAGGTCATGCTGGAGTTCTGCTTCTCCACGCCACGCATCATCATGCACAGGTGGCGTGCCTCGATCACCACCGCCACCCCGCGGGCCTCGGTCACACGCTGCACCGCTTCGGCAATCTGGCGAGTCAAGTTCTCCTGGATCTGCATGCGACGGGCATACATGTCGACAATGCGGGCAAACTTGGAGAGCCCCAGTACCTTGCCGCTGGGCAGATAGGCGATATGGCACTTGCCGATGAACGGGAGAAGGTGGTGCTCGCACATGGAGTACAGCTCGATGTCCTTGACCAGCACCATTTCGTCGGTCTCGGACTCGAACACCGCGCCGTTGATGATCTCTTCCAGCGACTGGGTATAGCCGTGGTTGAGAAACTGCATCGCCTTGGCGGCCCGCTTCGGCGTGTCACGAAGCCCTTCTCGGTCGGGATCCTCTCCGAGTTCGTGAATGATCCGGCGATAGTGACTGGCGAGTTCTTCGGTCATGGTCAGGCCCCGTGAGGTGTCGGTGTCCGATGTGTCATTGGTGGATGGCCTGGCCATCGCATCACCATATACAGAATATATACAGATTTTTAATCTTGTACAATAAAAGCCTAGCGAAGAGGCCAGTCTAGCGCATGTCGCCCGTCTAGAGCAGGCGGCCGTCGTACCGGCAGTGACATCATGTCGCGTATGGGCTGCCTGGAGCCGGCTGCCGCTCCGCTCGCCCTGTGATAGAGTAGAAGCAGCTCCACGCTGTGCCCCCAGTTACCTTCGAGACCTTCGAGAGCCCGACATGACCAAGACCCATGCCTCTCTGCTGATGGCCGCCATGCTGGCGATGCCAACTCTGGCCATGAGCGATACCCTCGAACTGCCGGCCGATGCCACCGTCGATGCCCAGGTTATCGACGTGTTGACGCTGTCCGCACAGACACCGGAACGCAACGACCTGTTGATCCACCCGGTCGCCGATGGCGATGCCTCCCATTCCCTGCCGGAATATTGCGTGCTGATCGGCGACGCCCAGATCGATGGCGAGCGCATCCGCCTGACCACCCAGTCACTGACCTGCATCGAGACCGAAGGCAGCGACAGCGAGATCTACAGCGGCGAGATCTCCGCCGCGGCCTATGGTAGCGACGGCAATTTCGGCCTCGCGGCCTGTCAGGACGGTGACTGCCGCCTGACCCCGGAACAGACCTTTCAACTACGATTGGCCAGCGAACTGGCCATCGAGCAACAGGAAAATCCCGCCGCCAGGATCAACGAGCAGCGCCGCCAGGCCGAGGGCGAAGGGGTGGCCAACCCGATTCCCGCCGACAGGCCAAGCCCTGAAGACAACTGAGCATCATCCCGATCGAGACACAACGCACCCCACGGGGTGCGTTTATTTGTGATGGCACCCTCTAGCGGCCACGGTCAAGCCAGCCAGCGCGGCCTGGCCTCCAGCGCCTGGCGCTGCTGCTCCAGCGTGCGCAGCTGCCCGTCCCAGTAACCGGCATCGGCCAGCCAGGGAAACGCCGCCGGGAAGGCCGGGTCTGCCCAGCGATCCACCAGCCAGGCGCTATGGCGCAGCAGCCGCAGGGTGCGCAGCGGCTCCACCAGCGCGAGTTCCCGGCGGTCGAAGTCGCGGTGCTGCTCGTAGCCCTCAGCCACCTCGGAGAGTTGCATCTGGCGCTCGCCCTCCTCCTGGGCGGTGAACAGCATCCATAGATCCTGGATGGCCGGGGCCATCAGGCAGTCATCGAAGTCGACCAGTGCAAAGTGCTCGTCGCGGCCGAGAATATTGCCGATATGGCAATCGCCCTGCACGCGGATCGCCTGATCCGCGGTCCAGGCATGGGGCAGGAGGCGTCGATGCAGGGTCGCGGTGATACGCTCGTAAGCCTGGCGCTGGCGGCGGTCCAGCCAGCGGCTGGCCAGCACCTTGTCACGGGCCTCGAGCACCATGCCATCCAGGTCCAGGGCGCGGCGATGCACGAAGTGTCCCTGCTCGCCCACCGCATGTACTGCGCCGATCAGCTCACCCAGGGCAAACAGATGGGCCGGATTCTCCAACTCGGGCGCCTGGCCGGGCAAGTGGGGGAACAGCGTAAAGCGAAACCCTTCGGCGTAGTGCAGGCTCTCGCCCGCTTCATCTCTCCAGGGGGCAGCCACCTCCACACCGGCCGCGGTGAGCTCGGCAAGGAAATCATGCTCCTCGCGAATCTGGGCGTCTGTCCAGCGCTCCGGACGGTAGAACTTCACCACCCAGCGGCGACGCTCCTCGTCGTGCACCAGAAAGACCCGGTTCTCGTAGCTGTTGAGAGCAAAGGGCTCACCGGGCAGCCAGAAGCCGAGTGATTCCACCGCGGCGACCACCCGAGAGGGCGAGAGCTGAGCGAAGGGATGAAGGGTGGTGTCCATGACGTCTCCCGGGTAACGAGGACGTCATGCTAACAGGGAAGCCATCGCCTGTGTCGCAAGAAGCGCGGATGGCCTTTCGCTGCACACCACGGGATATTCCGGCCATCAGTGTCTGCCGGCCGGCGTTCGCGCTACCGCCCAGGCCTGCACTTCCTCGGCGCCGGCCTGGCGACACGCCAGGGCCAGGGCGTCCAGTGTCGCGCCGGTGGTCATGACATCATCCACCAGTACCACCCGCCGCGGCAGGCCCGCCGGAACGCGAAAGGCCCCGCGCAGATTGCGGCGCCGCTCGCCACGATCCAGGCCGCGCTGGGTGCGGGTGTCACGGTTGCGCTGCGCCAGCGACAGGGGGCAACCCAACTGTCGCCCGAGACGCACGGCCATCCAGTGCGCCTGGTCGAAGCCACGCTCACGCGACCGCCGAGGATGCAGGGGAACCGGCACCAGCGCGTCGGGCCAGCGCTGAACCGCCGGAGACAGGCCCGCCTTCAGCAGTTCCAGGAGTACCCGGCCGGCCCGTGGTGAGGCATCGAACTTGAAGCGCTGCACCAGACCGGCGACCTCGGCATCGTAGCGCAGCGGGACCCAGGCGCGGTCGTAGCCCGGTGAACGACGCAGGCAGTGGCCACAGCGGCGCCCTCTTGCAGCGCCCGGCTGGGGCTCGGCACAGACCGGGCAGGCCGGCAGGTTCCAGGGCAACTCCGGAAAACAGGCCTCACACCAGGGAAGATGTCCCTGCAGGGCGTCAAGGCAAAAGACACAGCGACCGGGCAGCGCCTTCACCGCCCAACCGTCAACCTTCTTTTTCAGTAAGGTTGACATGCCGGCCGTAAACCTTAGGCTATCCGTCAACCTCGATCCAAACGACAAGTTGACCATAAGCGAGCCCACCATGATGCCTGCGTCACACGAGTCCCGCACCGCTTCCCTGACCCTAGCCCCGACAGGCGAGGTCCGCCACGACTGGACGGTCGAGGAGATCGAGGCACTCTTCGCTCTGCCCTTCAATGACCTGCTGTTTCATGCCCAGCACGTCCACCGGGCTCACTTCGATCCCAACGCCGTACAGGTCTCCACGCTGCTCTCCATCAAGACCGGCGCCTGCCCCGAGGACTGCAAGTACTGTCCGCAGTCGGGGCACTACAACACTGGCCTGGGCAAGGAGAAGCTGCTGGAGGTCGAGAAGGTGGTCGAGCAGGCCCGAGCCGCCCGCGAGGCCGGCGCCAGTCGCTTCTGCATGGGGGCAGCCTGGAAGAGCCCGCGCGAGAGAGACCTCGATGTCGTGCTGGAGATGGTCCGTCAGGTCAAGGCGCTGGGCCTGGAGACCTGCATGACCTTGGGCATGGTCGACACCGACCAGGCCGGCCGCCTGGCCGAGGCCGGGCTCGACTACTACAACCACAACCTCGATACCTCCCCCGAGTATTACGGCGAAATCATCACGACCCGCACCTACGCCGACCGCCTGGAGACCCTGGGCAACGTGCGCCAGGCCGGCATGAAAGTCTGCTCGTGGGGGATACTCGGCATGGGCGAGGCCCCTCGCGACCGTGCGGCCCTCCTCCAGCAGCTGGTTCGCCTGGAACCACACCCGGAGTCAGTGCCGATCAACATGCTGGTCAAGGTGCCTGGCACGCCGCTCGAGGACGTGGAGGACCTCGACCCCATCGCGTTCATCCGCGCCATCGCCGTGGCCCGCATCCTGATGCCGACAAGCCATGTGCGCCTGTCGGCCGGTCGCGAACAGATGACGGAGTCCACCCAGGCACTGGCCTTCCTGGCCGGGGCCAACTCGATCTTCTACGGCGATCAGCTGCTGACCACGGGTAATCCCCAGGTGGATCAGGACCGCGCGCTGTTCGCCAAGCTGGGGCTGCATCCGGAAGAGGTGGAAAAGAGCGCTCGCGAAGCCTGTGCCGACGATGAGGGCCAGCAAGCAACGCTGGAGGCCGCCATGGCGCGCCAAGCCAGCCAGGCCCGTGCCGCCGAGCTGTCCTACGACGCCACTGCCACTAAGTCCTACGACGCCAATGCCACTACCGAGGCCTGAGGTCCGCGTGTTGGCACCGGGCGACAGCTGGACGACATGGCTCGCCGAGCGCCGAGAACAACGCCAGGCTCGCGGGCTGTGGCGGACGCGCCGCTGCCAGGCTCCCGGGGGCATTCTCGACTTCGCGGGCAACGACTATCTGGGTCTGGCCGGCGACCCGCGTCTTGCCGAGGCCCAGGCCGAAGGCGCCCGACGCCACGGCGCCGGTGCCCGTGCCTCGCACCTGGTCAGCGGCCATCTCGCGGTACACGATGCTCTGGAACAGCGCCTGGCGGCGCTGACCGGGCGGCCGGCGGCGCTACTCTTCTCCACCGGCTACATGGCCAACCTCGGAACGCTGCAGGCCCTCTGCGATGCCGACACCCGGGTCTTCCAGGACCGCTTGAACCACGCCTCGCTGCTCGATGGCGCCGCGCTTGCCGGCGCCCGCTCACGGCGCTTTCACCATGCGGACCTCGAGGACCTCGAGCGGCTGCTCAGTCGAACCCCGCGAGAGGCTCGCATGCTGGTGGTCAGCGACGGGGTCTTCAGCATGGATGGCGACGTGGCCGACATTGCCGGGCTGGCCGCCACCACCCTCCGCCATGGTGGCTGGCTGATGGTCGATGATGCTCACGGCCTGGGTGTGCTGGGCGCGGCCGGCGACGGCTGCGTGGGACGTGCCCACGGCATCGGTCGGGTTCCGGTACTGGTCGGCACGCTGGGCAAGGCGCTGGGGTCCGCCGGTGCCTTCGTGGCCGGCAGCCAGGCGCTGATCGACCATCTTGTCCAGTTCGCTCGCCCCTACATCTACACCACCGCCCAGCCGCCGGGGGTGACCGCCGCCACGCTGAAGGCCCTTGACCTGCTCGAGGCGGAGCCCGAACGGCGCACCCGCCTCGCCACGCTGATCGCGCGCTTTCGTAAAGAAGCCGCCACCCTGGGATTGCCGCTGGCTGGCTCCCGCACACCGATCCAGCCGCTGGTGCTGGGCGAGAGCCACCGGGTGATGCACTGGGCAGCTCGACTGGCCGAGCGCGGCATCCTGGTCGGCGCGATTCGCGAGCCTACGGTACCTCGCGGCCAGGCGCGGCTGCGCATCACCCTGAGTGCCGCCCACCGCGATGCCGACCTGGAGGCGCTGTTCGAGGCACTCGCCGACTGCCATGCCCGGGACGCCCTCGCAGAGGGCGAGGTGGGCTCATGACGCCCTTGGTGCTGCTCTCTGGCTGGGGCTGCGACGCGCGACTCTGGCAGCCGCTGGACGGGCACTGGCCCGACGCAGTTCGCGTCAGTACGCCGAACTGGCCCGGCTACGGGGACCGCCCCCCGCTGGCAGATCCCGGCAGCCTGGCCCAGCTGGCCAAGGACATGGTGGGCGCTCTTCCAGCGGACGCCATCTGGGTGGGCTGGTCGTTGGGTGGGCTGCTCGCCGCCGCGCTGCTCGACCACCTGCCCGCGCCTCGCGCGCTGGTGCTGCTCGGCATGGCCGAGCGCTTCTGTCACCCAAAGGGCATCCCCGTCACGGAGTTGCGGTCCTTCCAGCGGGCCTTCGCGCGAGCCCCCGACGCCACCCACCGGCACTTCCTGCGCTGGCAGCTGGCCGGCGAGCCCGACCCGCGCGCCGCGCATCGACGACTGCGCGCGCTGCTCGACGATGGCGGCGGCGCCGACCGCGCCACCCTGGCCGCGGGACTCGACCAGCTCGGCGAGCTGGATAACGCTGAGCGCCTGGCCCACGCACCCTGCCCGGTATGGCGGGTCTCAGGAGCACATGACCCGCTGCTCGCGCCGACCCAGCGCGAGAGCGCCGATCATCATCTGGCCGGTGCCGGTCACTGCCCGATGCTCAGCCGGCCGGCGTCACTGGCCGCCTGCCTGGCCGGTATCGCCTCCAGCGGAGGCGCCACGTCATGACCGCACTGCCGCTCGCCACGCCCGTCTGCGCAGGCGCCCTGCGCGGTGACGACTGGCAGGCCCGCGTGGCCCGGGCCTTTTCCCGTGCTGCGCCACACTATGCCGAACGCGCCGTTGCGCAACGCCGCATGGCCGAGACACTGCTGTCCCAGCTTCCCGAGAACGCCGAAGAGGTTCTGGACCTGGGGTGCGGGCCTGGGGAGCTGGCCGCGCACCTGGCCGCCCGCTTCGGTCCCCGCTGCACGGTCATCGGCCTGGACCTGGCCCCGGGCATGCTCGAGGTGGCCCGCCGCACACACGGTGAAGCGGCCCGCTGGCTGTGCGGCGATGCCGCCGCCCTGCCGCTGGACGAGGCCAGCCAGGATCTGGTGGTCTCCAACCTGGCCGTACAGTGGTGCCCGGACCTCGACGCCGTGATGGCCGAGCTTCGTCGCGTCCTGCGCCCTGGCGGCCGGGCGTTGATCAACACCCTGGCGCCGGGGACCCTGGCCGAGGTCGATCACGCCTGGTCACGGCCCGGCCAACCCGCCGACCTGCTGGGCTTCCGCGACGCCGCGCGTCATCACGGCGCGGCCAGAGGAGCAGGCTTTCGCCATCTCGACTGTCGCGAGCAGATGCTGCAATTTCACTATCCGGACCTCGCCGCGGTGATGGCCTCCATCAAGGGCATCGGCGCCCAGACCTCGCGGCCCGGGGCGCAGCTCACCCGCGGCGACCTGGCAAGGGCGGCACATCGCTATGAGGCGCAACGCGAACCCCAGGGCTTGCCCGTGACCTATCGCCTGCTGACCCTGGAGCTTTACGCCTGAGATGAGCGCCTACTTCGTTACCGGCACCGACACCGATGCCGGCAAGACCCTGGTCACCAGCGGCCTGCTGGCCCTGGCGCGCCGTCGCGGCCTGACCACCCTGGGCCTCAAGCCCGTGGCCTCCGGTTGCGAGACCACATCCGAGGGACTGCGCAATGCCGATGCCCTGGCGCTGCAGGGCCAGAGTCACCCCGCGGCGAATTACACCATGGTCAATCCCCTCGCCTTCGCCCCCGCCATTGCCCCGCATCTGGCCGCGCGCCGGACTGGCGTACGGCTGGCCCTCGATGACCTGGTCGACCATGCCCGGCCACTGCTTGCCGAGCAACGCGACCTGACCCTGATCGAGGGCGCCGGCGGCTGGCGGGTACCGCTCAATGGGCAAGAGGACCTCTCGGCGCTGGCCGTCAGGCTCGAGCTACCAGTGATTCTGGTGGTGGGCCTGCGTCTGGGTTGCATCAGCCATGCGCGACTGACCGCCGAGGCCATTCGGGCAGACGGTCCACGCCTGGCCGGCTGGGTGGGCAGCCTGGTGGACACGGCGTTCGCTGCCGACACGAGCCTCTACCGTGACAACCTGGCCACCCTCGAGGCCACGCTACCCGCGCCCTGCCTGGGCGTGTTGCCACGGCTGGCCTCCGATCCGCCATGGGCCATGGCCAAGGCCGCCGCGGATTATCTGATGCTGCCCGATGGTGATTGACTTGCACGGGAGCGTCCGTAGAATATGTCCGCCTGCCTGCCCGTGCGGATGTGGTGGAATTGGTAGACACGCCAGATTTAGGTTCTGGTGCCGTAAGGCGTGGGAGTTCAAGTCTCCCCATCCGCACCATCTGTTCTCCCTGTTGTCGACGCGCTCCCGTCCGTCATCTCCTCGAGATGCGCGGCGCCTTCGCGTGCCCATCGTACCGCTTTCACGCTGCCACGGAGTCCTCTCATGACCGCTCCCCTCTCCTCT
>Ga0102925_1002415_pt1 | contig 10301 bp, 7 predicted proteins | sample SalPonR1_A_D1_MG_FD_78216 | JGI IMG/M metagenome (GOLD analysis project Ga0102925, IMG submission 78216) | Salt pond soil microbial communities from South San Francisco under conditions of wetland restoration - Salt Pond MetaG R1_A_D1_MG | ecosystem: Environmental > Aquatic > Marine > Intertidal... | reverse complement strand
TAAGAAAAGTACAGGATATGGTTGATGATGAAATGGGTAAAGTTACTGGTGGGATGAATATCCCAGGTATGCCCTAATGAATCATTATCCCCGACCTATGGGGCGGCTCATTGGTGAGCTGGGTAAACTTCCAGGGATTGGTCCTAAGACTGCCCAGAGATTGGCTTTTTATATCTTAGGTTTGAATAAAGGGGAAGTCAAGGAATTAAGTGATGCTCTCTTAGATGCCAAAGAAAATATAAAATTTTGTTCTGTTTGTAATAATTTAACTGAAAGTGATCCCTGCAGATTTTGCAAATCTCCAGATAGAGATCAATCTGTGATATGTGTAGTGGAAAGTCCTAAAGATGTAATAGCTATGGAAAAAACAGGTGAATATAAAGGGCTTTACCACATATTACATGGTGCTATTTCACCAATAGATGGAGTTGGCCCTGATGACATAAAAATCCAAAATCTATTACCTCGCCTGGAAGAGGAAGAAGTAAAAGAGGTTATAGTTGCTACTGATCCAAATGCTGAAGGTGATGCTACTGCAATGTATCTAGCAAAACTTCTTAAACCACTCGGGGTAAGAGTTACTAGAATTGCTCATGGTCTACCTGTAGGTGGAGACCTTGAGTATGCTGATGAAGTTACACTTTCTAAAGCACTTGAAGGTAGAAGAGAATTATAAATATAAAAGAATATAATATTGGATAATATGATGTCCTCCTGTAATAAGGAGGACTTTTTTTCTTTAACAATATTAAAATAATATGATATAATAAAATTGTAAATTATTGTTATTACTATCAAATATAAATGAAATTAGGTGAAAAAATGAAAGTTAAGTTTTTTCAAAATTTAAAAAATAAATTATATTTTATACCTGGGAGTTATGGTTTAGGGGCTTTAATACTTTCATTTATAATTATTACTGTTGATAATCAATTTGGAAATGTTTTGGTACAAATACTTCCAAATTATTTTTTTACTTCAGTTGATTTGGCCAGAGATATTCTTTCTACACTTGCAGGTTCTCTTTTTGGAATGATTACTATTTCTTTTTCTACTATAATGGTAGTTTTAACCATGTATTCTTCACAATTTTCACCTAGAACCGTTCAGGATTTTCTAAGAAGTAAAATGACTTTAAAAGTTTTGGGCGTATTTATAGGTGGTTTTATATATTCAATTATTACCTTGCTTTTTATGAAAGATGCTCCGGGAAGCAATGCTGTTTTTTCTGCTTTTTTTGGTGTAATTATTGCTATTATCTGTCTTGGTTATTTCGTAGTCTTTATTCATCATGCTGCTAATTCTGTTCAGGTTAATATATTGATCGAAAAATTAAGGGATGAAGTTATTGAATTAGTTAATAGAATTGAAGAAAGAAATAATAATGATGATCGAATTCAAAATGAATCACCTGATAATCTGAAAGAAATAACTACTGGTGAACCTAAAAGTATTTATGCTAATAAAAGTGGATATATACAGGATATATCTGATTTAAAGTTAACTTCAAAAGCTGGAAAAGAAAATATTGTAGTTAGAGCTGATAAAATGATAGGTGATTATGTAACTGAAAATAGTGTTATTTTTTCAGTTTGGGATTATGAAGGAGAAATTGAAGATTTAGATCTTTTAAAGTATGTTATAATTGATAGTGAAAGAAGTAAAGAAAATGATATTGAATTTGGATTATTAAAATTAACAGAAGTTGCTCTAAAGGCTATTTCTCCAGGAATTAATGATCCCAATACAGCGGTATTCTGTATTAATCAATTAGGATGGATTCTATCAAGAATAGCTGTAGCTAATCTTGAAAATACTTATTACTATGATGAAGAAGATAACCTTAGATTTATACTTGAAGATATTTCCTTTGGAGATTTATTATATAAGACTTTTTATCAATTAAGATATTATGGAAATAGAGATGTTTCTGTAGCTGGGGCACTTCTTGATTCTTTATTAATTATCGCTGAAGGAAGCCCTAAAGATATCAAAGAAAAAATCTGGCATTTTAGCAGCTTTATTTTGGCTGGTTTTGATGAAAATGTTTTAGAAGATGAAGATAAATTATTTTTAAATAAAAAAATAAAAAGATTATCTATAGAAACTGATAAAGGAGCTGATTCCAGACCATATTTTGAATTAGATGAAAAAGAGGAGGTTTTTAATGATGAATGAATTTTACAGAAAAAAAGTAAAAGCAGTATTTACTGAACTTAAAACTGAAAAAAAAGGTTTGACCAAAGATGAAGCGAAAAAAAGATTAGAAAAAAATGGAGAAAATAAATTAAAAACAAAAAAAGGAACCCCCAAATGGAAACTATTATTATTTCAATTTAAAGATGTTTTAATGATTTTATTGTTGATAGCAGCAGGAATGTCCTTGCTTATTCAAAATTATCGTGATGGATTAGTAATGATAGTTATTGCTCTTATTAATGCAGTAATTGGATTTTTTCAGGAACATAAAGCTGAAGAGATAATGGCTTCTCTTGATAATCTTGTAAAATCTCCTGCTAAAGTAATTAGAGATGGAGAGATTGAAGAAATTCCTCAGGAAAATTTGGTGGTTGGAGACATAATTAAACTTGAAGAAGGAGATAAAGTTCCTGCAGATGTAAGAATAATGGAAGCATTTAATTTAAGAACAAATGATGTTTCTCTTACTGGTGAATCAATGCCGCAGGAAAAAATAAGTAATGCTATTGATGAAGAAAGAACTTTAGCTGATAGAGACAATATGGCTTATTTAGGGACAAATGTAGCTTCCGGTTCTGCTAAAGGAATTGTTGTAAAAACAGGTATGGACACTGAAATGGGTAAAATTGCTTCTCTTACCCAGGAGGAAGAAAAATCATTGTCTCCATTACAGAGTGAGTTACAGGTAATTGCTAATAGAATAGCAATTTTTGCCGTTATTGTAGGATTTGTTTTATTTGGAATCAGTATTTATCAGGGAATGGGTTTGAATTTTGCCTTAATCTATGGATTGGGTATAGCAGTTGCTGTAGTACCTCAGGCTCTTCCGATGCAAATAACTGTTGCTTTATCACAGGGAGTAAATCGGTTAGCAAAGGAAAATGCAGTTGTCAAAAAGTTATCTTCAGCTGAAACACTGGGATCAACTAATGTTATTGCAACAGATAAAACTGGTACATTAACTAAAAATGAAATGACAGTAAAGAAAGTATGGTTTAATAATAAAGAGTATGAAATTTCCGGTCTTGGTTATAAACCTGAAGGCGATATTTTAGATGAAGAAGGCAATGCTCTTACTGAAGATAAAATTGATGAGTTAGAAATTATGTTTGATGCTGCTACTATGGCCTCTAATGCCGAAATTCATAAACCAGATGAAGAACATTCAGGCTGGTATGCTATTGGTGACCCAACTGAGGCAGCTTTAATTACACTTTCTACAAAACTTGGAACTCGTTCTCCAAATGAGGATGAAGAAAATCCAGAATTACATGAATTTAGTTTTGATTCTGATCGAAAAAGAATGAGTTCTATTAGAAAATTTGAAGATGGTAATCTGTTAACCATGAAAGGCGCTTTAAATAGTGTTTTATCGATAAGTAAATATATTTATAAAGATGGTAAAAAAGTAGAAATAACTGAAGAAGACAAAGAAAGATTAAACAAATTAAATGAAAAATATTCAAAAGATGCAATGAGAGTATTGGCTGTAGCCTACCGTAAACTAGGTGAAGATGAAACAGATTATGTTATTGAAGAGATTGAAAGAGATGTAGTTTTTCTTGGACTGGTAGCTATGATTGATCCACCTAAAGAAGGGGTGCGAGAGGCTATAGAAAATTCACATAAGGCTCATATTGATACTTTTATTATGACAGGAGATCATGCTATAACTGCTCAAGCTGTGGGGGAAGAAATTTCACTTTCAGTTGACGGTAGTGAAGTACCTGTTTTAACAAGTAAGGATTTAGAAGAATTAAGTGATCAAGAATTGAAAAAAATTATGGATGATAATGAGTCACTTATTTTTTCAAGAGTTTCACCTGAAAATAAATTAAGGATAGTTAAAAATCTAAAAGAACAGGAAAAAATTGTAGCTGTTACGGGAGATGGAGTAAATGATGCTCCAGCATTAAAAAGTGCTCATATTGGAGTAGCCATGGGACAGATGGGAACAGATGTCTCTAAAGAAGCTTCAGAATTAATTTTGCTTGATGATAGTTATCCTACTCTAGTAAAAGCTATTAGAGAAGGACGGACAATATATAATAACTTAAAGAAAACAGTATTAGCCTCTTTAACCAGTAATGGAGCTGAACTTTCGATTGTATTACTGGGTATGTTATTTGCTGCATTATTAAAGTGGCCTGTTCCAATTTTAGCTATTCAAATCTTATCTATTGACCTTTTAGCAGAAATTTTACCTTTAACTGCTTTAACTTTTGATCCAGGCTCAGAACATATTATGACTTTACCACCTCGAGAAAGAGATGAACATATAGTCAATAAAAAAACATTTAGTGAAATTGTATTTTTTGGATTATTAATGGGTGGGTTAGGATTTTTGAATTATGCTATTTTTGTGAATGGAATTGGAGAAGGATTTAGTAATACTCATTCATTATATCCGAGAGCTACTACTATTGCTTATTTAACAATTGTATTCAGCCAGTTTATCAATATTCTTTCGAGAAGATATGAACTAAGAAGTATTTTTAATAAAAATTTTTTTAATAATAAAAAGATGTTATACTCAATTGGATTGTCCATTTTTATGGTTTTAATTGTAATCTATACTCCAGGACTAAATAGTTATTTAGGTTTTGCTGGTGTTACAGCAGGTGATTGGCTGAGAATATTTAGTGGTACTTTAGTTTTTTTGGTTGCCCATGAATCAGTTAAATTTTTTAAAAGAAAAAAGGAAAATAACTAATTTTACCTTTACAATTTAATGTGTTAAAGTTAAAATATAAATAGATATAATTTCAGAAATAAAAATGAGAAGGGAGAAAAAAAGGAGGTAGATATTTATTTCTGGAGAAACTTTTGGTATTTTATCAATTATTCCACCGGTTTTGGCGATTATTCTGGCAATGTACACCAGAGAAGTATTAGTTTCATTGTTTGCAGGTGTCTGGTCAGGAGCATTAATTGTATCGAATTGGAACCCTATTTCTGCAACTTCATTATCATTACGCTGGATTGTAAACACAGTCAACAGCCCCTGGAATGCTAAATTCTTAATATTAATTATGTTGATGGGGGCAGGTGCAGCACTTATTTACAAATCAGGAAGTGTTCTTGCTTTAGAAAAATGGATTGGTAATGCTGTTAATACTTCACGTGATTCACAGATTTTGACCTGGTTAATTGGTATGTTTATATTTATTGATTCTTATACCAGTACCATTGTTACTGGAAATGCAACTAGAGATGTTAGTATGAAAAATAAAACTTCTAGAGAAGCTCATTCCTATATTTTAGATTCAACAACAGCTCCAGTAACAACTTTTGGTCCTGTTTCAAACTGGATAGGTTATCAGGTTTCGATGATTGCTACTGGATTTACAGCTGCGGGAATTACTGCAGCCCAGGTCGGTGCAACACCATATGCTACATTTTTACGTTCTATTCCCTGGAACTTTTATTGTTTATTAGCATTTTTTATGGTTGGATTTATATCAATTTCCCAACGTTATTATGGACCGATGCTTGATGCTGAATGGAGATCGCGCAAAGAAGGCAAGTTGATGAGAGATGATGCAGAAGCTTTATCTGATATTTCTTCAGATGTAGGAGAACAGAGTGAAAAGAATCCGAAGTTAATTAACTTCTTTTTACCTATTTTTGCCTTATTAGTTGTTGGAGTATTTTCTATGTGGTGGCTTGGAGGAGGATACCAGCCTGATGTTGGTATAGCCAAAGCATTTCAGGAAACTGATATAGCTCTTTCCCTGCTTTATGGTTCATTTGCTTTTGTATTTTTTGCATTAATTGGCTCACTTGCTTTTAATACTATGGATTTAAGTGAAGCCAGTGATGCAATTGTAAATGGATTTAAAACAATGGTTATTGCAGCTGCTATTATTATTTTGGCCTGGACAATAGGTCATGCAACTGATCAGGTAGGTACGGCTGAGTATGTAGTACAAATACTTATGGATATAGGTTTACCTGGCAGGGCGCTTCCTATTATAGTATTTTTGGCAGCCATGTTTATATCATTTACAACAGGTACTTCCTGGGGCACAATGGCTATTTTAACTCCAATAGCTGTTTCTACTGGATATGAATTAGTTGGTTTTGAAATAGTGCCTGTCCTTATGGGAATTCTTTTTGGAGGTGCTATTTTCGGAGACCATGTTTCTCCAATTTCTGATACTACAGTAATGTCATCAATTTTTGCAGGTTCTGATCATATTGACCATGTTCGGACTCAGATTCCTTTTGCTCTTACTGCTGCTGTAGTTACTCTTATATCATTGATTCTTTATGCTTTAGGAATTTCTTCAGTTTTTCTTCTTTTAGTTATTTCCTTTGCTTTAACTATTATTTCAGTATTTGTTTTAAATAAATGGGATGCTAAAAGAAAGGGATTACCTGAGGTTATGCCTACATCTAAAGAAATAGAAAATGGAATTACCGATAAAACTCAGAAAAAAATGTTTAATAAGATTGCGATAACAGCAGTTTCATTTTACTTAATTTATATGATTGGTATTTTCTTATTTTCAAGATTAGGTGGATAAATAGAAAAATATAATAATTTCTATAAAAAATTGCCCTCTGCTATTAGTTTTTGTTATACTTAATAGCAGAGGGTTAATTAATGTTTTAATTATTTTATATTAAAGAGGAGCGAAAAAATGACTAATATTAATAAGAAAATTTATTATAATGGAAAAATATTTACTTCGGATCCAGAAAATTTGTTTGCTGAGATGATGATTATCGAGGGAAAAAAGATAAGTTGGATTGGAAAGGAAAAAAATTATGGTAAGAAAAAGTATAATACAGATAAATTTAAAAAAATTGATTTAAAAGGGAAATGTATTATTCCTGGCTTTATTGATTCACATATGCATGCAATTTATTTGGCCAGAGATGCAAGTAAAATTGCCTGTCTACCTCCAAATGTAAATTCTATAGAAGAACTTAAAGAAAGAATTAAAGATAAGAAAAAAGAATTAAATAAAGGAGAATGGATAGAAGGTTGGGGGTATGATGAAGGAAAATTAAAAGAAGGTAGAAGTCCTAATCGTTATGATTTGGATGAAGTTGCTAAAGATTATCCAGTAATTATAACCAGAACCTGTAATCATATAGCTGTAGTTAATTCAAAAGCATTAGAAATTTTAGGAATAGATGAAAGTACTCCAGAACCAGGAGAAAATCAAATTGATAAAGATGAAAATGGAAAATTAACTGGTATTTTTCGTGAAAATGCAATGATGTTTTTAAATTCTCGTATACCTTCTAATAGTCTTGAGGAAGATGCAGAAATTTTAGCAAATTATGGTGAAAAACTTTTTGCTCACGGGATTACAACTATTACAGATAGTATGGCAAAAATTAAGCCAGTAGACTATTACAAAATGTATCAAAAAGCAATAGAAAAAGGTCTAAAACAAAGGGCCATTTTATATTATAAATGGGATGAGTTAAAAGATAATTATTTTATAGAAAAAACAAAAAAAGATTTAACTTCTCAAGTACATATTGGAGGTGTGAAGATTTTAGCTGATGGTAGTGTTTCTGGTAAAACTGCCTGGGTTAAACCTTCATATTTAGGGGAAAATGATAATTTTGGTTTGAAAACTACTTCAAAAAAAGAAATATTAGAGGCAGCTGAATATGCAAAAAAAAATGATTTACAACTTGTCGTTCATGCTATGGGAGAACAGGCGATTGATCTAATAGTAAATACCTTTTATAAGAAAGAGGATTGGCTATCTGATAGACCTTCTGTTAGGGTGGAACATGCAGCTATGCCCACCAAAGAAGCATTGAGGAAAGCTGCAAAAGGTAATATAGCTTTTGTTAGTCAACCAATTTTTATGTATGCAGAAATTGAAAGCTATCTAAATAACTTAGGTAAAACAAGAACAAAGAGGAATTATCCTTATAAGACAATTTTGGAATCTGGTATAAAATTAGCTTTTTCTTCTGATGCACCTGCAACAGCCTGGGCTGACCCTGCAGATCCTTTTACTGCTTTAAAATCAGCAGTAACCAGGAAGGCTTATGATGGTACAGATACAGGGCAGGATGAAAAGATTGATTTAGAAACTGCGATAAGATTATATACAAAAGAAGGAGCAGATATTACAGGAATACCTAAAATTGGTCAATTAAAAAAAGGATATAAAGCTGATTTTATTGTTCTTGATAAAGATATTTTTGAATTAGATTTTGAAAAAATTGATCAAGTGGAGGTAGAAAAAACCTATATGAATGGTGAATTAGTTTATAAGGCTTAAGTTCAACTTTATTTTACTACAGAAATAATACCTAATATTATAAATACAACTCCTACTGTTTTGGATAACTTTCTTTCTGAAATAGTATTTGCATAAATCGCTGCCATTACTGCACCTATTAAACCACCAAGTCCACTAAATGTTATTTCCATAAAAGGAATATGTTGATCAACAAGAAAATGGCTTGTAGCTCCAAATAAAGCATTAAAAGTCATTATTAAAACAGAGGTTCCCACAGCAGCATGAACAGAAAAGCCATATATAAAAGTTAAAACCATTAAAATCATCATGCCTCCACCAGCTCCAAAAAAACCTGTCATTAAACCAATTAAACCACCAAAAAAGATAGCTGATAATATTTTTTTATTTTTCCAGAAACTCAAATCAAATTTTTGTTGAAATTCTTTTAACCTTTGATTTAGAGGCTTTCTTATAAAAGAAATTCCCATAAACAATATAACAATTCCTGTACTGCCACCAAGCAGTGATGGTGATAATAAACTAGATAACCAGCTACCAATAATTGCAGCTGTAACAGAAGCAAAAGCTAGATAAAGACCTTCTTTTATTTTCAAATTACCATTTTTGTGGTAAGTATAGGCTGAAACTGCAGAAGCAATAATATCAGTAGCAAGACTTATACCAATAGCGACATATGGGTCATAGCCAAGAAAAGTAATTAATATGGGGGCAACTAAAACAACTGCAGATGCTCCAACTAAACCTGTAACTATTCCAGCTCCCCATCCTGCTAATATAATTATTAATATTTCTAGCGACATAATTAGTCTCCTTTCATTTTTATGAACCAAAATTCATTTAAGAGCAAAAAATTAGTCAATGATTTTTTTAGAAAGTTTTTTTAGATATTCTATGTTTTTTTCTTCATCATTATATAAAGTTGCTAAATTAGAAATAGAAATGAAGATTGTATCAATGAGTCTTTTTTGTTCTAAATCTAAATTATAGTTTTCATTTTCTAAAATTTTAAAAAGGAATTCAAATTTATTTGTTAAATTTTTCCTTATTTCATTGAATTTTTCTTCTTCAATTATATTGTTTTGAATCAGTTCTCTTCCTATGACTTTTCTGGAGGATATTTCTTTGTAAAGAGTTATTATGAACTCTTCTAATTTTTTTTCTGCACTTAAATTTTCATTTAAAATTGAATCTAATTTTTTGAAGGTTTGTTTCCAGCTTTTTTTTATAACATGAAATATCATTTCTTCCTTGTTAGAAAAATAATTGTATAGTGTGCCGACTGCAATACCAGTTTTATCAGCGATCATTTTCATACTTGTATTTTTAAACCCATTTTCGTTGATCAAATCAATTACATTTTTAAAAGTTTTCTCTTCTACATTTTCAATAACTTTAGGCATAGTCAACACCTCCAGATTTTTTATGAATTTCAATTCATAATATATCATATGAAATATATTTTGTAAAGTTTAAATTTATAAGATAAAATATAAATAAGAAAAAGAAAGGATGGTTTTGATGGATTTACTTTTATATAATGGTTTTATAAGAACTATGGATGACAAAAATTCAGTTTATGAAGCGGTAGGGATTAAAAATAATAAAATATCTTTTTTAGGAAGTAATGAAAAAGCTAAAAAATTAGAGGCAGAGGAGAAGATTGATCTAAAAGGGAAATTGCTCTTACCTGGTTTTGTTGATACTCATCTTCATATATTACATTATGCTCTTTCAGAAAGTATGGTTAAATTAACAGATTGTAAATCTTTAAAAGAGGTTATTATAAAAGGAAAAGAACATCTAAAAAATGAAGGTTTGAAATTTGGCTGGCTTTTGGGAAGAGGCTGGAATCAAAATAAT
>Ga0102925_1002414_pt1 | contig 10303 bp, 7 predicted proteins | sample SalPonR1_A_D1_MG_FD_78216 | JGI IMG/M metagenome (GOLD analysis project Ga0102925, IMG submission 78216) | Salt pond soil microbial communities from South San Francisco under conditions of wetland restoration - Salt Pond MetaG R1_A_D1_MG | ecosystem: Environmental > Aquatic > Marine > Intertidal... | reverse complement strand
CTGATTCCGCGCAAGGGGCTCGGCCTGCTGGTCGAAGCGTTGGCCTGCCTTACCGATCGACCCTGGGTTTGCGAGATCGTCGGCAGTCATGATCGTGACCCTGCCCACGCCGCCCACTTGCGCGAGATCACGCGTCGGCATGGCCTGACGGAGCGCATCATCTGGGCCGGTGAGCGGGACGCCGATGCCCTGGACGCCGCCTACCAGCGGGCCGATCTCTTCGTGCTGCCCTCGCTCTACGAGGGCTACGGCATGGTCGTGACCGAGGCGCTCTCGCGGGCGCTGCCGGTGATCACCACCACCGGTGGGGCGCTGGCCGATACCCTGCCGCCCGAGGCAGGCATCGCGGTACCTCCCGGTGATGCCGGCGCACTGCGAGAGGCCTTGTCGCGTTGGCTGGATGACGCCGACACCCGGCGCGAGCTGCGTCATGGCGCCTATCGGGCGAGGCAGCGGCTGACCGACTGGCAACAGGCGGGGCAACGTTTCCTGGACGCTCTGGAAGGGCTTCCCGACACGTCGAACGCCGGCACCTTCCGAGCCGAGCGGGGGCTGCCGTCATGAGGGCTTCCACCTCCCATGACCTGTTCTCGGCGCAGTGGCTGGCGCTGCGGGAAGGGCTGGATGCCCAGTCACGCAGCCATCGCCTGACCGGGCTGGCCGTGGACTGGCTGAAGGCCCGCACTGCGCCCCACGGTATCATCGATCTGGGCAGCGGCAGTGGCAGCAACCAGCGCTTCCTGGCGCCACGCCTGCCCGGACCCCAGCACTGGCGACTGGTTGACCATGACCCCGAGCTGTTGAGCCATGCTCGCCGGCGCGGCCGGCGCCTTCGCGACCGGGCAGGGGCACCGCCGGCCGTGGAGACCCTGTGTCGCGGCCTGTCGCCGATCGACCGCGAGCTGCTCAACGGTATCGACCTGGTGACGGCCTCGGCGCTGCTCGACCTGATGCCCCGCGCCTGGGCGGCCGCGCTGGTCGCTGCCTGTGCGGCGCAGGGCCAGGCCTTGTTACTGACCCTCAACGTGGACGGCGACTGGGCCTTCCTCGACCGCCAGGGCGCGCGTGTCGAAGACAGCGAGGACATCGCCGTGCGCACCCTCTTCCAGACCCATCAGTACCGCGACAAGGGCCTGGGGCCGGCGCTGGCCGGCGAGGCGCCCGCGGTGCTGGCCAGCATGCTGCTGGACGCGGGGTTCCAGGTGGAGAGCGATGCGACGCCCTGGCACCTGGTGGCCGGCGATACCACACATCCCGGCCTGGCCGAGGCCCTGGTCGTCGGCTGGCACGATGCCGCAGTGGAGGAGGCACCGGCGCAGCGCGCTCGCCTGGGCGCCTGGCGCGACCGGCGCCTGGCCGACCTCCATGCCGGGGAGCTCGGGGTGACGGTGGGACACCGTGATCTCTTTGCCTGCCCGGTACGGGGGGCGCCATGATCCTGGCGCCATCCTCCCGCCTGTGGCGCCCTCTGGCCAGCCTGCTGCTGCTGGGCGGGCTCTGGGTCTGGCTCGAGCCGGGGGAGGTGATCGGCGCGGTCGGCCCCCTGGCACCGGGCTGGATCGTGCTGGCCCTGGCCCTGACGCTGCCGCAGATGCTGCTTTCCGCCTGGCGCTGGCGACTCACCGCGTGCCGGCTCGGCCTGTCGCTGGACTGGGCGCGTGCGCTGCGCGAATACTACCTGGCCATGTTACTCAATCAGGTACTGCCCGGCGGCGTGGCAGGGGATGCTGCCCGCGCCTGGCGACACTCCCGGGCCAGCGGCCGGCGCGGCAGTGCCTGGCGGGCGGTGATCATCGAGCGCGCCTCGGGCCAGCTGGCGCTGCTGTTGCTGACGCTGCTGGTCGTGGCCCTCTCCCCCTTGTGGCAGGGATGGCTCGGCAGGGCGCTGGCGGGCCTCGCTTCACCGGGCTGGCTGATGGCCGCTGCGCTGCTGGTCGTGGCGACAGTGCCGGCGATACGCCACCTGCTGCGTCGACCGCCGGCGGCACTGGCCGGCCTGGGGAGTGACCTGCGCCACAGCCTGCTGGCATCGTCGATCTGGCCCCGACAGCTCCTCGGCTCGCTGCTGGTGGTCCTGAGCTATGCCCTGGTATTCGTCTGTGCGGCCCGGGCGATCGGTGTCACCCTGCCGCTGGGCACCCTGCTGTCGCTGGTGCCTCCGGTGCTGATGGCGATGCTGATTCCGCTTTCGCTGGCGGGCTGGGGGCTGCGCGAAGGAGCGGCGGCGCTGGTCTGGGGGCTGGCTGGCCTGCCGCCGGCTGAGGGCGTGGCGGTGTCGATGGCCTATGGCCTGCTGGTGTTGCTGGCGAGCCTGCCCGGTGCCCTCTTCCTGCCGGGCCTGGCGCGCCGGCGTGCCACGTCGACGCCGTCGATGGCGGGCCCCGAGGGCTCAGGGCCGGCTGAGATCCAGGTCGAAGAGGGTGTCGTCGCCGCAGCGGAAGGTTCGCGCGACGGGGCGACGCGCTTGATCCAGGGTGGCAATGGGCGTCATGGCCAGTCCCGGCCGACCGGAGCCGATCAGCAGCGGCGCCACCAGCAGGTGCAGGCGGTCCAGCACGTCGGCCTCCAGGAATCTCGACACCGTGACGCCGCCGCCCTCGATCAGCACGCGCTTGAGCCCCTGCGCGGCGAGCGCCTCGAGCACGAGGGCGGGGGTGAAGCCATCGGTGCCCAGCGGCAGCCGCAAACGGGTGACGTGGTCGGCCGCCGGGGCGGGAATGACCGCCTGCTCGCCGATCAGATGCAGGCAGGGGGCCTGCGCCTCGCGCAGCAGGCGCAGCGACGCCGGTACCCGTCCGCGAGGGTCGAGGATCACCCGCACCGGCTGGCGCCCGTCGACGTGGCGGACCGTGAGCAAGGGGTCGTCCTCGCAGGCGGTACCGGCACCGATCACCACGGCGTCGACCAGCGCTCTCAGCCGATGCAGGTGGACGCGACTCTCGAGGCCGTTGATGTAGTGAGAGTGCCCGCGCTCGGTGGCAATGCGGCCGTCCAGGCTCTGGCCGAGCTGCGCCACGGCCAGGCGGCCGCGATGCATGGCCAGCGGCGTCAGATTGTCGAGCAGCGCTCGGGCCTCGTCGCTTACCGGGACGTCCGACGTCCAGCCGTCGGCCGTCAGGCAAAGCGGACCGTCTCTGACCATCGGCGACGCGCGGCGGGCCACGTCATCACGGGCCCGGCAGAGGGCCTGCCAGGCCGTTGCCGGATCCAGGGGTTCGAGCTGGGTCGGGGGCATGAGGTCTCCGGGTCAGAGGAAAGACGTCATCATGCGCAGTCCGCCTCGGCGGTACAAGGCGTGCAAGGAGGGCTCCATGCATCAGGTTGAACGGGCAATTTTCGATCTTCGACGCGGGCTGCCGGTGGTGGTCATCGCCGGGGACACTCACGTGCTGGTCCAGGCCACCGAGGGGACGGCCGAGGCGTCGGTATCTCGCCTGGCCGATCTCGCCGGCAACACCCCCTCGCTGGTGCTGAGTCGTCACCGGCTGGCAGCGCTGGGCGAGTCGGACACCCGCGGGTCGGCACGGTTGCCCCTGCCGGCGGGCACCGGTCGGCGGCGACTCGTCGACCTGGCCTTCGGACTCAGCCCGGAAGTGGCCCTGGGCCGCGACGAGCTGGCCGAGTGTCGTCGCTCGCTGGCGCCCGCACAGCCGGCCGACCGGGCGGCATTGGCGCTGATGCGCCGTGCGCTGTTGATTCCGGCAGCGCTGGTCGCCCGGGTCGGCGAGGCGCAGCGGCCTGCCGTCGAGGCCCGGCTGGCAGAAGGGGCCTGGCTGGCCGTCCGCGCCGATCAGGCCGAGCGTTGCCTGGAGGGCGGTATCGGCATGCTGCAGCAGGTCAGCGAGGCACGGATTCCCTTGGCCGAAGCCTTCGACTGTCGCTTCATCCTGTTTCGGGAAGCCGACGGCCTGCGTGAGCACGTGGCGGTGGTGATCGGCGAGCCGGGCAAGGACAACGCGGCGGTGCCGCTGCGCCTGCATTCGGCCTGCCTGACCGGGGATCTGTTCGGCAGCCTGCGCTGCGACTGCGGCGAGCAGCTTCGCAATGCTGTGGCCGACATCCAGGCGCTGGGCGGCGGCGTGCTGCTCTACCTGGCCCAGGAGGGGCGAGGCATCGGGCTGGCCAACAAGCTGCGTGCTTATACCCTCCAGGACAGCGGTCTGGACACCCTGGATGCCGACCAGGTGCTGGGGTTCGGTGAGGACGAGCGCCACTATGGGGTGGCCGTGGACATTCTGGATGCCCTGAGCATTCGCCGCGTGCAGCTGTTGACCAACAATCCGGGCAAGATGGCGGCCCTCACCGAAGGCGGTATCGAGGTAGTGGAACGCCAGGCGCTGTATGGCAGCCTCAACGACCACAACCGCCGCTATCTCAGCGCCAAATCGGAGCGCGCCGGTCATCTGCTCGATGCCGTGTTCGAGAGCGATCAGGACCCCGCCACGGGGTCCTGACGCGCGTTCTAGCGGCTGAGGGCGTCGCCGAGCGGTATCTCGCCGGTCTCGCGCAGGATGCGGGCGATGCGCTGGCCGTAATGTGCCACTAGCTGCTCGCCGAGCTCGGCGGTGCCCAGGGGAGCGTTGCCGACCACCCCGCCGGGATGCAGGTCCTCGGCCAGCCAGGCGAAGGCGGCCTCGCCCTCAGGGCCCAGCAGCAGCCCTTGCCCCTCCATGACCTCGCCCCGTGAATGGGGCTGGTCCAGCTTGTCGAGGCGCACCTTGTGCGGGGCCAGGTGGCGCATCATGGCGGTCTCCAGCGCGCCGCCATGAAGACCGTGGCGCAGCTCGTCGACGGGCAGGCTGGCCTCGGGCAGGTCATCCGGTAGCGGCATTCTCGTGTAGTGGACCTTGACCACCAGCATGCCGTGCCGGCGGCGCAGTCTCAGGGCGGCCAGGTCGATCACCGCCTTGTTGCCACCGTGGCTATTGATCACGACCAGGCGCTCGAGGCCGGCATGCGCGACGGCGTCGCCATGGGCCTCCAGGGTGGCTATGGCCAGTTCGGGCGGCAGGCTGAGGGTGCCGGGAAAGCTCAGGTGCTCGTCGCTGGCGCCTATCGCCATCGACGGCAGTCGCACCAGCGGGAAGGGCTCGGAAAGGAGAGTCAGCGCCTTCTCGAGCAGCCCTTCACCAATATCCAGGTCGGTGGAGAGCGGCAGATGGTCGCCGTGCTGTTCGATGGCGCCCACCACCATGACGGCCACGCCATGGCGTGGCAGGTTCGCTATCTCGTCACTGGTGAGATCCTGCCAGCGGGGGCTGAGGATGGGATCACTCATGGCGTGTGCGCTCCGTGTCGTGTCGATGATCGATGGCATGTGCGATGTGCCGCGCATAGAGGTCGCCCGAGGCGAGCCCGTCGGCGCCTGCGGCCAGCCAGTCGCGCGTGGCCGCCGGTGAACGCCAGGCGGCCCACGTGAACCGCCGCTGCTCGCCGGCAATGACGTTGAACTGGTAACTCCCCAGTTCCTCCAGCCGTGCCACGCAGCGCTCGGCCACGTCCAGGGCGCCGGCCACGAACTCCACCGAGACCCCGGCGATGGGCTGCGTCAGTCCGGCCAGTACCTCGGCCTCGAAGCCCTCCACGTCGATCTTGCAGAAGCGCGGCAACCCATGGTCGGCAATCAGCGTGTCGAGCGTGGTCACCGGAACGCGCTGGCGACCCTGCCAGCGTACCTTGCGAAAACCGGCGTTGCGCTCGCCGATGTCACGGCGCCATTCATGGGCCAGGGTGGAGACCGTCGGCGTCGCCTCGCTGACCGCCAGCTCGGCTGTCCCGGGCGTGGCACCCGCCGCACAGGGCAGCAGGGTGACGCCGCGGCGTCGACCCACCAGGCGCTTCAGCCAGGGAAACAGCGCCGGCTGCGGCTCGAGCGCGATCACGCGGGCGCCCAGCGCCTGGAAGGCCGCGGTGCGATCGCCCAGGTGAGCGCCGATGTCGAACACCAGGTCGTCAGGACCGATGAACTCGGCATAGAGCCGCTGCAGGCCTCGCTGGCGGCCCGGCCGCCAGTAGATCAGCAGTGAACGGGCCAGGCCCAGGTAACGTGGCAGATGATAGGCCGCGGTGACCAGTCGGCTGGGCATGAGGGGGCTATCGGCATGCTTCATTCGGATTTCGCCTTGGCATGGTGGCTCGCCTGGCGCGTCGACCCGGCGGGCGTCGCCTCGCACGGCGACACAGCGGCTCGGGGTGGCCAGCGGGAAAACGACTGCAGGGGCATCTCGCCGGGCGATTCCGGCGGCGGGGGCGCCAGGCGGGCCCCGGCCGGGCCGGGCGAGGCCGTTGCCGGCCGCCGCAGGAGTCGGGTGGGCGTCACCTCCGCCGGCACCTTCAGCAGGCCGCCACGGAAGAGCCGACGGCCATGGGCGAGGCTGCTGGTTATCCTGACCAGTGGTGCGGCCATCAGCAGGCCCAGCCAGACGGGCGCGAGCCACCAGAAGAACAGCGGGGCGAGCAGGTAGGTCGACCCGGCCCATAGCGCGCCGATTAGGGTTGCGAGCCAGGTATGGCGAAACGCCTTGCCCCAGGGGACCGCTCGCCCCTCGCGAACCTGGGCGTCCCAGCTGACCCGTCTGCCGCCAAGAACGCCCAGGATGAAACCGCTGTGCAGCAGCATCATGACCGGGGCGATCAGCACGGCGATGGCCATTTCCAGCAGGCTGCTGGCCAGCAGGGAGGCTCTGCCGCCGAAGTCGTGGGGTCGCTGAATGAGTGCCAGCAGCAGGCCCAGCACCTTCGGCAGCATCAGTACCAGCGCCGTACTGAATAGCAGCGGCATGATCAGGTCGGGCGTGTTGACGGGCCAGTCGGGATAGAGCTGATAGCCGGCACTGAAGAAGTCATGGCGACCCTGGGCCCGACCGATGGCGTCCAGGGTGCCGATGAGCAGCATCACTCCCCATAGCAGCGAGGTGAGATAGGCCAGCGCGCCGAACAGGAAATGCAGGCGGCTCATGAGCGGCAGGCCGGCAGCGCCGAGCAGCCGCAGATGCTGCAGGTTGCCCTGTATCCAGCGCCTGTCGCGCTTGGCGAACTCGAGGATATTGCTGGGGACCTCCTCGAAGCTGTCACCGAGCCGCGTCTCCAGATGGACCTCCCAGCCGGCCCGGCGCATCAGCGCCGCCTCGACGAAGTCGTGGCTGAGTATCTCGCCACCCAGCGGCGGTTTGCCGGCCAGTTCCGGCAAGCCGCAACTGGCCATGAAGGCTCGGGTGCGCAGGATGGCATTGTGGCCCCAGAAGTTCGCGCCATGGCCCTGCCAGAAACATTGTCCGGTGGCGAGCAGGGGACTGTGCAGGGCCGCGGCGAACTGGATGAAGCGCCCGAAGACGCTGGCGGAGCGGACCGGAATGGGGACCGTCTGAATCAGGCCGATAGCGGGGTTGGCCTGCATGGTGGCCACCAGTGCCACCAGCGTCCGGCCGCCCATGAGGCTGTCTGCGTCCAGTACCACCAGGTAGTGGTAGCGATGGCCCCAGCGCCGGCAGAAGTCCGCCAGGTTGCCGGCCTTGCGACCGTGGTTGGCCTCGCGGCGGCGATAGTGGACCACCAGCCTAGGGGCGAGTCGCTGTTGCAGGCCCGCGATGGCGGCCTCCTCCCGGCGGGCGATCGCCTCGTCCTGGGTATCGCTCAGCACGAACACCTCGAAGCCCTTGGCGTGGGGCTGATCGAGCAGCGAACGACAGGTGCTTTCCAGGCCGGCCACGACACGCCTGGGATCCTCGTTGTAGATGGGCATCACCAGTGCCGTATGGTGTTCCCCCGGGTCTCTCACCCCGGGTTGAGACGCGAGGCGGGCCAGGGTCAAGGGATCACGACGCGTCAGCTGCAGCAAAAAGCCGATGATCGCCGTCCAGAAGGCGATGGTGATCCAGCCGAAGGTGATCACGAACAGGCCGAGAATGATGCCCTGCAGCAGCGTGATGCCGTTGACGCGCAGGATCTCGACCATGGCCGCGCTACCCAGGGCGGTCGTGGCGAGCACCAGCAGGGTCACGCCGGCCTGCCGCGCGGCCAGCCAGGGCACGCGAGGCGAGCGGTCAGCGAAGTTCATCGGGGTTCCAGACATAGTTCCAGGTTTCGCTCATGGGCGCATCGCGCAGCGTCAACCCCAGGCGCATGTCCACGGGACGCCTCCCCTCGGGCTGCACCCTGAAGGAGGCGCGCCAGGTGTCGCCGTCGGGCAGGCGCTGCACCGTTACCTGCCGGGCCTGGCCGCTCGAGAGCTCGAGTTCGGCGACCACCGGGTGGGTGTCGTCCAGGCTCGAGAGCTCCCCGCCACGGAAATCGACCACGAACTGACGGAGGCTGCGCGGCGGTGGGTCACGCTGGCCTGGAACGGCCCCCCAGCCTTGTCGGGTGCGCAGGGTCTGGGCCAGGGCCTGCTCGGGATGTCGGGCATCGAAGGTCGCGAGCCGGTAGCGATAGGTGCGCGACTCGCCCGCTGCGAGCGGCTGCTCGGGGACCCAGTAGGTGACGATGTTGTCGTGGGTCTCCGAGTCGCTGGGAATCTCGACCAGTTCCACGCTGCCCGTTCCCCAGTCGTCGAGTGGGGCGATCCAGTGGCTGGGGCGCCGCTCGTAGCGGGACTCCATATCCAGGTAGCGGGCGAAGTCGCGGTCTCGCTGGGCCAGGCCGAAGCCCGCGGGATGGGTGTCCTGCAGGCGAGTGACGCGTAGTTCGCGTGGGTTGTTGAGCGGGCGCCAGATCCACTCGCCGGCATGGGTCTGCATCAGCAGGCCCTGGGAATCATGCACCTGGGGACGGAAGTCATCGGCAGGGTAGGGACTGACGTCGCCGTGCATGAACATGCTGGTCAGCGGCGCGATACCCAGCTTCGCCACCTCCATGCGGGCGAACAGGCGTGCCTCGATGTCCACCTCGACCTGCTCGCCGGCATGCACCCGGAAATGGTAAGCCCCGGCGAGCGAGGGGCTGTCGAGCAGGGCGATGATGTCGATATGCGACGCCATCGGCTCGGGCTGTACCAGCCAGAATTCTGTGAAGGCCGGGAACTCTTCACCGCGCGAAGACGCCGTATCGATCGCCAGACCGCGAGCCGAGAGGCCGTATCCCTGATCGCGGCCTACCAGGCGAAAGTAGCTCGCGCCCTGGAAGACCAGGAACTCGTCATGGTAGTCCTCTCGATTGAGGGGGTAGTGCAGGCGAAACCCGGCGTAGCCGGCCCCACTCAGGTCCTGCTCCTTGAGTGGCGCGGCCGCGGCGTCGTAGCGAAACAGGGAGGACTGGAAGGGCAAAGGCCGAGGCTGCCCGTCCTCGATCAGATTCAGGCGGACCGGTCGCTCGAACAGGAAGCCCGTGTGGAATAGCTGGAGCGAGAATAGCGCCTCGTCCCGCCACACGGCGGCCTCCGGGCGAAAGCGAATCGCACGATAGGCATCATAGTCGAGATCACGCAGTGCGCGGGGTAGATCGCCGGCCGGGTCATCGAAAGGTGATGCCGCGAGCTGGCGAGCGCGTTGCGTGACGTCGGCGAAGATCTCGGATGCATCCGGAGCGGGCGCGGCCCAGCTCGCAGGCGTGATGCTGGCGATAAGCAGGCCGCTGGCCAGCCACCATAATGGCGACAAGGGTGGGGGCACGGCGTGATCCTCCTTGAACGATGTCTCTCGACGCGATGGTAACGGGCCCCATAACCGGTTGTCGGGACTCAGCTATACAAACATTATACACTGAGCACTCTCTGGTCCATCTGTCCCGGTGAATGCCCATGTCGTTACCTTCTGGAATCCGCTGGTGCTTGAGTCTGGTGATGCTCAACGTCGTGTTGCTGGCACCAGTATGGCTGTTGCACGGCGGCCCGAGACAGCACTGGATGGCCCTCGAGGCGTTCCTGCTGGCGGGGGGGCTGGCGTTGATGCTGTCGGCCGGTCGGTTCGTCGGGCTGCGTTGGCCGCTGGTCGCGCTGATCATGACGGTGTTGCTGGTCGGCCTGGGAGACGTGGCGACCCACCTGGCGTTCGGACGTTCACTGAACCTCTACTTCGATCTTCCCCTGCTGCGTTCGGTCTTCCACCTGCTCGAGGGCAACCTGGGGGGCCCGGTCGCTAGCCTGATCAGCCTGCTCGGCTTGATCCTGCTGGCTGTCACGGCCTGGCTGCTGGCGAAGATGCTCGCGAGCCTGCAGGGCAGGGCGCGCCGACCGCGCGCGGTGGTCGGCGCCTGGGGGATGCTGGCGGTGAGTGGCATGCTGATCCTCGCCGAGTTTGACGAGGTCCGACCGCTGCCGATGGCCCGTACGCCCCTGCTGGATACCCTGCAGTTCCAGGGGCAACAGTGG
>Ga0102925_1002412_pt1 | contig 10308 bp, 15 predicted proteins | sample SalPonR1_A_D1_MG_FD_78216 | JGI IMG/M metagenome (GOLD analysis project Ga0102925, IMG submission 78216) | Salt pond soil microbial communities from South San Francisco under conditions of wetland restoration - Salt Pond MetaG R1_A_D1_MG | ecosystem: Environmental > Aquatic > Marine > Intertidal... | reverse complement strand
TCATGGGCGTTCATGCTGGGGCTGATCATGGCCTTTGTGATGTGGGTGGCCCATAACATTCCCAACAAGACCGACCTCAAGTGGTTGGCCGTGGGCGGCGGGATATTCAAAAAGGGCGTGCATCCACCCGCCAAGAAATTCAACGCCGGTCAGAAGCTGATTTTCTGGTCTGTGATCGTTCTGGGCGCGTCGATCTCGGTGTCGGGGCTGGCTTTGTTGTTTCCTTTCGAACTGCCAATGTTCGCGAAAACCTTTGCGATCCTGAACGATACAGGCCTGCCGCAAGCGCTAGGCTTTGGTGCCTTACCGACAGAGTTGGCCCCGCATGAGGAAATGCAGTTTTCCCAAGCATGGCACGCCATTGTCAGCTTTGTGCTGATGGCGATCATCCTTGCGCATATCTACATCGGGTCTGTCGGCATGGAAGGCGCGTTCGATGCCATGGGCTCGGGCGAGGTTGAAGAGCAATGGGCACGTGAACACCACAGCCTGTGGCTGGAAGAGCTGCAGGAAAAAGGGGAAGCGTCCGAAAAAGACCCCCAGAAAGGCAAGGCGGCGACGCCTGCTGAGTAACCGATGCAGAGGGTGCTTCAAAGCATTGTGGTTTGCCTTGCCGTGGTGGCCCCTGTCGGGGCCGCCGCGCAGCAGTTTACCACGCTCAAGGGTCACGGCGGGCCGGTTATGGGCTTGGATGTGAACCCGGCGACAGGGCAGGTGGCAACTGCCAGTTTCGACAATTCCGTGGGTCTTTGGCAGGACCGCGCGCCGCGCTGGTTGGAAGGGCACGACGCAGCGGTGAATACGGTGCTGTTTCTTGACGCCGACAAGGCGGCATCGGCGGGCGATGACTTTGCGATCATCCTTTGGGATCTAACCAGCAGCGAGGCCATGCGACTGACGGGTCACGAGGGCAAGGTGGCCGCCTTGGCGCAATCGCCAGATGGGTCAACGCTGGCCTCGGCCAGTTGGGATGGCAGTATCGGGCTATGGTCGCTTGTCGCGCCTGACAGCGCGCCGCGCTTTCTGACCGGGCACGAATCCGGGGTGAACGCCGTCACCTTCAACCGTGACGGGACGCGGCTGTATTCCGCGTCGGCAGATGGCACGATCCGGGTTTGGGATGTTACGGATGGCAGCAGCCGCATCCTGACCAATCAGGGCTTTGGCGTGAACCGTATCCTTTTGGGACCGGACGGAACGTGGCTGGCCTATGGCGCGGTTGATGGGGTGACGCGCGTCATTGACGCACAAACCGGCGATCAGTTGGCGGATTTTTCGCTTGATCGGCGGCCCATCTTGTCGATGGCCCACCATCCCGAAACACACCAATTGGCTGTTGGGGATGGGCATGGATACATCATGATCATCGACACGGCCCGCTGGCAGATTGCTCGCGATTTCCGCGCCATGCGCCGCGGCCCTGTCTGGGCGCTTGCGTTTTCACTGGACGGTCAGAACATACTGGCCGGCGGGCTTGAGGATGTTGCCTATTCTTGGCCCATTGCGTTGCTGGATGAGTTCGACCCCGCGGGCGGGGCCGAGCGCAGTTTTCTGCGCGACCCGGACGAAATGCCAAACGGCGAACGGCAATTCATGCGCAAATGCTCGATCTGTCACGCGGTGACCCCGCCACCGTCGCGCAAGGCGGGGCCGACACTCTATAATGTGTTCGGTCGCGAAGCGGGAACACTTGAGAGCTATCCCTATTCCGATACGCTGACTGGATCCGATATTGTTTGGACCGATGACACCATCGACGCCCTGTTCGATATCGGCCCCGATCACTATATTCCGGGCTCAAAGATGCCCATGCAACAGATCAACGCGACAAGAGACCGGCAGGATCTGATCGCCTATCTGCGCCGTGTTACGGCGCCCAAACAGGAGAACTGACATGAAAGCAATGTATGCGGCTTTTGCGATCACGGCGCTGATATCGGTCGTGGCGTATTACGGTTTGGGGGCTTTGGGATTTTCCAGCCAAGATCAGATGGCGGGTGACGCGGTGCGCCTGGGTGATGCCCCCGAATGATTCAAGCCGACCCCGCGCCCCAAGCGTCCCACCGCAAGGACGATTACGGTGAAACACTGGCGGCCGCATCGATCCTTGTGGTCGATGACGAACCCGGTATGCGCAATTTTCTGATCAAAACACTGACGCCACGCTGCAAGCGGGTGGAACAGGCGCGCTCGGCGTCCGAGGCCAGCGATATTCTGGATAGCGTCCATTTCGATCTGGTGATCCTCGACAATATCATGCCTGGTACAACGGGCCTTGATTGGTTGACCGAACAGCGCCGCGTCGGTTTTTTTGCCGAAACCATCCTGATCACCGCATATGCCGATCTGGATACCGTCATTCAGGCCCTGCGCGCGGGTGTGGCTGATTTCGTGCTGAAACCGTTTCGGGCCAATCAGATACTGAACGCTGTGGCCCGAACGTTGGACCGCAAATATCTGCGGCGCGAGAATTATCTGCTGAAACACGCGCTGAGCGAAAGCGGGACCAGCGCGCGTGGACGGCTGATGGGCAAATCCCCGGCCATTGCCGAGGTGCGCGATATGCTGAACCGTGTGGCCCCTATGCCGACCTCGGTGTTGTTCACCGGGGCCAGCGGCACCGGCAAGGAAATTGCCGCGCGCACGCTTCACGGCCTGTCGGACCGGGCCGAAAAACCCTTTGTGGCGGTGAACTGCGCCACCATATCGCCCGATCACATCGCCGAAGAATTGTTTGGCCTGATCGAAGGCGGCGAACGGCGCAAGGACGGGCTGTTGTTGCATGCCGATGGCGGCACGCTGTTTCTGGATGAAATCGCGCAATTGCCCGATCCGGTGCAGGCCACTTTGCTGCGTGTGTTGGAAGACCACCGGATTCGCCCGGCTGGGGCTGAACGCGAAATCCCCCTGAACCTGCGGTTCTTGTTCGCCACCAATGCCGATCTGGAACAGGCGGTGGCCGAGGGCCGGTTTCGGGCGGACCTGTATCATCGGATTAATGTGCTGAATATCAAGATGCCACCGCTCAAGGACCGGTCGGAGGATATCGTTGAACTGGCGGCCCTGTTCATGAGCGAATTTTCCCGCACCCTTGGCTTGCCCGCACTGGACCTGAACGAAGAGGTGTTGCTGAAACTCAGCCGCTATGGCTGGCCGGGCAATGTGCGCGAATTGCGCAACCTGATCGAACGTTCGGTGATCTTGGGGGCGTTTCCGGCGGAATTTTCCGGCACTGGCGATGTTAGCGGTTGCGAGGCGATCGAAACGCTGGACCTGGTCGAGCAGCGTCACATCATGAGCGTGCTGGATGCCTGCGGCGGCAATCGCGCCGAGGCTGCTCGTCGCCTTGGCATTGCGCGCAAGACCGTTGACCGCAAATGCGCCGCTTGGGGGCTGTGAGTTCGGCCTTTGTGGTCATTGGCAAGCCGCGTGAGGTTATTTCTGGCAAGCCGGGCAGGCGTGCCCTAGGCTGAGCGTAGCAAAATGTCCACGAAGGAGACTGGCATGTCCGATCGACCACAAGCGCAGCCGAAAACGCTTACGGATACCGAAGCGCATCGCATAACCCGTTTCGACTTTGCACCGGGGGCGGAAACCGGGTGGCATGTGCATGGGTTCGATTACGTGATCGTGGCGCTGACGGAATGCACCATGAAGCTGGAAATGCCCGATGGCACCGTCAACGAAGTGTCGCTGCCACCGGGCCGAACTTATCACCGGCCCACGGGTGTTGAGCATAATGTGCTGAATGGCGGCCAAGCACCGATGGCCTTTATCGAGGTCGAGTTCAAGCAGGGGCTTGATCTCGACCTTTTGGATCAGGGCTGATCAGGCGCGCGACAGCACGCTTGCCGGGCGGGCCTTGTAAAGCGAGGCGGTCAGCGCCGCTGCCAGCCCGGCCTTGATCAAATCGCCGGGGATGAAGGGCGCCATCGACAGGCTGGCCTGTGCAAGGGTCATGTCCAGCATCGCCGTCATGCCAAGGATGCCGGGAATATAAAGCACCAGAATGCCGCCCAGTATTGCGGCGATCAGCGCGGCGGGAAACACGGGCGTGCCGCGCATCCTTTCGGTGATCCAGCCGGTGACAAAGGCGGCGATCGGAAAGCCGATCAGAAAGCCCACGGTCGGACCGGCGAAGACGCCCAAGCCCCCACGCCCGCCCGCCAGAAGCGGCAGACCAAGGGCAACCAGCCCCAGAAACAGCAGTACGGCCAACGCCCCGCGCCGCGCGCCCAGAATCGTGCCGCACAGCATGATACCCATGCCCTGCGCGGTGATCGGAATGCCCGAGGCCAGGGTGAATTTTGGCACCAGCCCCAGCACTGCGATCAGCGCAGCGAACAGGGCGATAAGGGTGATTTGACGTTCCATTGTGTTGCGTTTCCTTTGATGGGTTCAAGTGTCAGGTGTCATCTGGCGGAGACATTCCACCACGAGCGCGCAAAGCTTCGGCCACATGTTCGGCGTCGTCAATTGCGATCAGGGTTATCGGCAGGGCAATCTGCCAGCCCACGCGCCGTGCACTGCGTGCGCGCCATGCTTCGATCAGTTTGTGGGCCTTGTCCAACAGCACCGGAATGAACCGCACCACCAGCACAATGGCAAAGCCCAAGGGCGCGGTGTTCAGCCCCAGTTTTCGCAGCGGTGTCAGCAGCCACATGACCACATCTGTCAGGTCATCGAAACGGGTTGTCATGGTCACCAGATTGGCCAGCGCCACCGCCGCTATCAGCCGCAGCGCAATCACCAGCCCGGCCATGGCCTGACCCATCACAACATGCCAGACAAGCACCAGCGCCACGAAAAACCAGACCGGCGTCAGCAGGCGCAGACCTTGACGGAAAAACCGCCAACCGGGCACCAGATAAAGCCCCGCCACCGCCGCCAGCCCGGCGGCCATGCCGGCCACAGTGTCCAGCCAGAACAGGGCCACCGTCGCGATGCACAGCGCGGCCAGTTTCCCGCCCGCGCGTAATCGGTGATAGGGTGACGGGATGTCAGAGGTCAGCGTCAGCATCATCTGCCTCTTGCATGGCACTTTGATACGTGGCCAGCACGGTGTCAGCCGGACCGTCGCCGGACAGTTCGCCGCGATCCAGCCAGATCGCCCGATCATATCCTGTCAGGGCCGCCGGATCATGCGTGACATGGATCAGCGTCGCCTCAAGCCCGTCCAGATAGCGCCGCAGTGCCCGTGTGGTTGGAATGTCGAGACCTGAAAACGGCTCGTCCAGCACGATGACCTTGGGCCGCATCGCCAGAACCGCCATCAGACACACCAGATGCCGCTGCCCTTGTGAAAGGCTGTCCACCGAGCGGTCGTGCCAATCGTCGCGGCCAAAACGGGCCAGCATGGCGCGCGCGCCATCGCGCGCGGTGGGTTTGTCATAGCCCAGCTGACGCAGCCCGAAGGCCAGCTCTTCTTCAACGGTGGGAAAGATGATCTGGTGATCGGGGTTCTGAAACAGGATGCCGACAGTGCGGATCGCTGCCTTGCGGTCTTTGCAGACATCCACACCGGCCACACGAACCGTGCCCTCATCCGGGGCGACCAGCCCGGCGATCAGCCGCGACAGGGTGGTCTTGCCCGATCCGTTGCGCCCGACGATGCCAATCCGCCGCTCTCGCAGCGACAAGGTGACATCGCGCAGCGCCGTTCGCGGACCGAACCGGCAGGTGACGCCGCTGATCTGGATATCTGGTCGGGATCCGGCCTGTGCCGTCATCGCGTTGCGCCTTCGCATTGCGGCCCGCGCGGGGGCCTTTCTGGCCCGGTGCAATACCTTGCCCGCAGCGGATTGGCCAGCCGCAACCCAGGCTCTAGCGTCCTTGCATGATGATTCGATAGCGGATCTGATCAAAGTTCACCGCCAGGATCAGCAAGGCCCCAGCAAGAAGAACGGCAGAACGCCGACCTTGACGAGCAGCCGCGTGATCCACGCCTTTGTTCCGGCCGTTTAGGGGCATGGGGGGTCTCCTGACCTTTCAGCGAATCCTAGAACGGTGGAATCTGATAGCCCTCGTAGGGAAAGTGATCGACGCGGATGCCGTCACCCTCGGGCAGAGTCAGCGCGCCGACCAGACCGGGGCAGGGCATGTACTGCATATGTGGGTTTTCGGCATTGATCCGAACCTCGGCCGTATGCCCCGTCGTGGGACTCTGATCTTGCGTCAGGCGCGGCGGTTCACCGCCTGCGATGCGGATCATTTCCTGAACCAGATCAAGGCCGGTGATCATCTCGGCAACCGGATGCTCTCCCTGGGTGCGAGTGTTCATCTCGATAAAGAAGACCTCGTTGCTGGCCTCGTTATAGAGAAACTCCAGCGTGCCCGCGCCCTTGTAATTGACCGCCTCAGCCCTGACCACGACGGAGGCACATAGCGCCTCGCAAGTTTCGTCGTCCAGACAGACGGCGCCCGCCTCTTCCCAGACTTTTCAACGCCGCCGTTGCAAGGAACATTCCCGTCCATAGCAAGGCACCGCGCGGGTGCCATCGCCCAGATGGACTTGTAGGGCGCGCCTTAGGGCGACGGGCGGTGGTAGAATGTTCCGGGAAGCGGGGATTGAATGTCAGCCATGGATGTATTCCTGACTGAGTGTCGGTTTAGCGTGCTTGTTCAAGCACAGTGGCCACAAGCGCGATGGTGATGTGCCATTGTCGATGAGCCGCTCGCGGATTGCCCCGACCTGATAGACAATATCGTTCACCAACTCCTCGGAGGATGTCTGGATGTCGCGGAGGCCAAAGCCCGGCAAGTTGCGGTATCCGGGATGCCCGCCCAAGCCTCGGCCCTGTTGCTGGGCCAGCTTGACGACCCGATCCATCGAATTGGGGTCGCCTGCGTGAAATCCGCTGAGCGAGCTGACCCTTGCAAGCATCGAAGAAGGGCCGTCATCGAATCGGTTCGATATGGCCGTGGTCCTGATGTCGAATCTGACCAATCCGGGAATTGAAGCCGAAACCATTTTGCGGTCAACACGGCGTCTTTGGGTGCCGTCCAACCATCCGTTTCACCGCGCGGGCAAGGCCAGTTTCGCGGATATCGCCGCCGCACTGCTATTTCGCGGCTTGGCGTTGGTGCATGATGATTTCCGCGAATCTTTTGTCGATCCGCAAAGCTGGCTGACCTCTCCCCGGCCCTGACGCCAAAAGCGCGCGGGCCTTAAGCGGCTATGGCCTGAACAGCCACCGCCCCAAGATAGATCATAAGGATCATCAAGCTTTCAACGCCGATGCGCCCCGGTCCGTTTTGTTGGCGGACGATCAGCCCGATCAGCAAAATGCTGTTCATCACAAGGCCCACCGCCACCCAGAACAGATCGTCATGCGTGATCGCGTGATAGATTGATCCGCTTTGGTAACCCGCGTCGGCCAATGTCAAAAACAGTACGTCAAACGTATTGCCGCCGATAATCCCACCGACGGCCAGTTGCACCGCGCCACGGCGGACCGCAGCCAGAACCGTGATCAACTCGGGCAGCGACGTGGCGACCGCCGTCATCAATGCCCCCACGACCGTGGCGGAAATCCCCAGCCGCTGCGATAATTGCGCTCCGACTTTCGAGATTACCCAACCCGAAACAGCCAAAATCACTGCCAAAAGCAAAAAGCGGATCAGCAATGACACCAGAGAGGGTGATATATCCTGTTCCGTCTCGGGCACATCTTCGCGTGTGGCGCCTGTGTGAACGGGATGCCACATGGGCGTATCACGAACCAGCCCACCAACCCGCAAGCCCAATATGTAAATAACCGGCAGCGCGACTGATACCGGGTGCACGCCCAGCACCGAGATATCCGGCCCGGCATAGGCGGCCAGCGGAAGCCCCAGCATAAAGGTCAGCAGGCTGGCTTGAAACAGGTTCGCCAAATCGGCCGAGGCATGCTCAAGATTGGCCTTTCGATAGACCATGTCGGCCAGCGCCAGAAACGCCGTCTGCGCCGCGATGCCGCCAATCGCGTTGGAAAACGCCAGAGACGCCTCGCCATCTGCAGCGGCGGTGAAGGATACGACCGTGCCCGCCAATGACGTGGCCATGCCCAGCAACACGGCGCCAGCGATGGCCTCGCCGATGCCAGTTTGGTCGGCCAGTCGGTCCGCCATTTCGGTCAGGCGCACCCCGACGACGGCGATCACGGACGCCGCGATCAGAAACCCCGCGAAAAGCGCGGGCAGGGTCAGTGTATCAAACCACATGGTCCCGTTTTGACGGCCATAGGCGCGGATAGCAATTGCGAACACCACGGCGCTGCCCGGTGTGGGCTGCATATTGGGTGCCCCCTGTCGCGCTGTTTAGCAGGCCGTTGTTTAAAAACGGCAACCGCTTGGTGCAATTTGTACAAAACTCCGGCTTTCGCACCAGCCCGTTTTGAGGCATCACAAAGGGCATGACGATGACGCCGGATGATCTTGTTTTGACCCCACTTGGCCTGCGGTTTCAGGGCCGCCGCTATCCCTGCTCGATTGGGCGGGGTGGGCTAAGCACTTGTAAACGCGAAGGAGATGGTGCCACACCCGTGGGCACGCATCGCATTGTCGGGATGTTGTATCGCCCTGATCGCATGGCGCGTCCGGCTGATTGGGCGGTGCCGATCGGGCCGAGCGATATCTGGTCGGATGACTCTGATCACGAAGATTATAACCTGATGATTAGAAAGCCTTATTCGCATTCGCACGAGGTGCTGCGCCGGGCTGATCCGCTTTACGATCTCATCCTGATCACCGATTGGAATTGGCCCTATGCGCAGTCCGGAAAAGGCTCCTGCATCTTTTTGCATCAATGGCGCAGGGCGCACTACCCGACCGAAGGCTGTATCGCCTTTCGGCGTGACCATCTTTTGGAGATTGCCCAGAAAATCAGGTTTCACTCACGATTGATTGTGCGGCCTCAGGCGTAATCGCGCGCGCCGAAAATGGCGCTGCCAACACGGATATGCGTTGCCCCAAGCGCAATCGCCTTTTCAAAATCGCCGCTCATCCCCATCGACAGCCCGGCCAAGCCGTTACGCTCGGCGATCTTGGCCAGCAGGGCAAAGTGCAAACTGGCCTCTTCCTCTACGGGCGGGATGCACATCAGCCCCTTGATGGGCAGGCCCATGGCCTTGCAATCCTTGACGAAATCGTCAGCGTCGCCGGGCAGAATGCCGGCTTTCTGGTCTTCTTCGCCAGTGTTGACCTGAATGAACAGGTCCGGGCAATGCCCCTCCTCTTGTGCCAGCCGGGCCAGCGTCTTAGCCAGTTTGGGGCGGTCCAGCGAATGAATCGACTGGAACAAGTCAAACGCCTGCCGCGCCTTGTTGGTCTGCAACGGGCCGATCAGGTGCAGATCAACTTCTTGAAAACGCTCCCGAAAATCTGGCCATTTGCCAGCAGCTTCTTGCACGCGGTTTTCCCCGAAACAGCGATGCCCCTGTTCCAGCACCGCCGCGACCCGTTCGTTTGGTTGCTTTTTCGAGACCGCGATCAGCGTCACACTGTTTGGCGCGCGGCCCGCGTCATCCTCGGCTTTGCGCATCCGCGTTTTGATGTCGTCCAGCCCCATGGTGCGCCTCTCAGATCATTGTCAACTTCGTTACTTATGTGCCACAGCCAATGATGCAGACACAATGACTGCCAATCATCATCTTGGCAATTACAGTAAACTCCTTGCCCCAATCCGTCAGCTTGGATAGTAGGGGGATGGAAACAATGCCGGATCGCGTAATGACCATGTACAGCATCAGAAATGCCGCACCGACCACGGTTTGCCTTGCTTTGCTTGCCTCTTGTGGGGCGTTTCGCGAGGCCACCCTTGATCCCGATGCCTATCGCATCGAAAACGGGCCGGATTCTAGGGGCAATTTTGTCAGCGAGTCGTCAATTTTCGATGCGTTTCGGGGTGGCGATGCCGAGGTCAAGGTAAACCGCTTTTTGTGGACGGCCTCTCTTGATGTGTTGGACTTTTTGCCGGTGCAAACCGCTGATCCGTTTACCGGCGTGATTTCAACTGGCTACGGCACGCCTCCGGGCGGCGGTCGGGCGTATCGGGCAACAATTCTGATCAGCGATCCGGCGCTTGATGCGCGGTCGTTGAATGTGGCCCTGCAAAGCCGCAGTGGGCCAGTGGCCGCAGGCACGCAGCGCGCTGTCGAAGATGCAATTCTGACGCGTGCACGTCAGTTGCGTATCCAAGCCGAGAAGTTTTAAACCAGACCCAAGCTGGCGTCCGGCGCTTGTTAGGCCTTGGCGGCCATAACATCATCCACCCATTTCAATTGTTGTGGCAGGCATATGCGGCGCAAGTCATACATGTTTTGAACAAGG
>Ga0102925_1002411_pt1 | contig 10310 bp, 10 predicted proteins | sample SalPonR1_A_D1_MG_FD_78216 | JGI IMG/M metagenome (GOLD analysis project Ga0102925, IMG submission 78216) | Salt pond soil microbial communities from South San Francisco under conditions of wetland restoration - Salt Pond MetaG R1_A_D1_MG | ecosystem: Environmental > Aquatic > Marine > Intertidal... | reverse complement strand
TGAAGAACTGCTTGCCATTGCTTCAAAAGAAGGTTATGAACAGGATATTTTAGGTCATTATAAAAGTATTTCCACTGAAATTGAGAATCAAAAGAAAAAAGAACTAGACGAGAAGAAACACGAAATAGTAAGCATTTTAACCGATGAGATTATTAAGCGGTATTTCTATAAGGAAGGTTTGTATGAATACTACGTTGAAAATAATCCTGAAATATTAGAGGCTAAATCTATTTTAAACGATAGCCAGCGTTATTCAAAAATTTTGCAATAATTATTTTACCATCGCGATATGCGGAATTCCATCTTCAAGATATCCTTCGCCTATTTGCATAAAACCATGGCTTTCGTAGAAATCGGTTAAATATTGTTGAGCAGATAGTTTGATATTATCGGTTTTAAAACGCTCTTTGATAGCTTCTACAGAAGCTTTTAGAATAAGATGACCATAAGCATTTTTACGTTCACTTTCCTTAACCAAAACCCGGCCAATGGATGCTTCGTCAAAATAGAATCCTTGATCAAAACAGCGAGTGTAAGCAATTACTTTTCCATCCTTAACTCCTAAAATGTGTAATGCATTTTGATCCTTACCATCTATATCCTGGTAAACACAGTCCTGTTCTACTACAAAAACTTCAGACCGAAGTTGTAATATCTGGTAAAGCTCTTCAAGACTAAGTTCATTGAAATTTTTAATAAGAATTTCCATATTTCGAAGCAAGGTTTTTGATAAAAACAAAAGACTGTTTAAACAGTTTTAAACAGTCTTTTCTATACATTAATAATATCTCTAATTTTCAACCGGAATTTTATCTACACGCTTTTGATGTCTTCCACCTTCAAAAGAAGTTTCCAGAAAAATTTTAACCATATCTACTGCCTGGTGTTCTGAAACAAAACGAGCGGGAATACTCAATATATTAGCATTGTTGTGTTCTCTCGCCAGTTTAGTGATCTCACCCGTCCAGCATAAAGCAGAGCGAACTCCCTGATGTTTATTAGCAGTCATATTTGCACCATTACCACTGCCGCATATAATAATACCAAAATCTACTTTTTGGTTTTCAACATCATCGGCTACGGGATGCACAAAATCTGGATAATCTACACTATCATCACTATTAGTACCATAGTTAATAACTTCTATACCCTTGTTTTTAAGGTAATCAACAACTTTTTTCTTGTAACCGGTACCGGCGTGATCGTTTCCTATTGCAATTTTCATAATTAAGGTTTTAGCTAAAGCAAAGGTAAAAAAACCACTTAGTAACATTGCTATTTTCAATTGTTAATTACTTTTTAAATAAGCTTATAAATCAAGGCTTTAGTATTGACAATGCATTGTGGATAAGCATTGATGAGAAACTGAGAAACTTATTTGCGGGATCGGATTAAAATTTCAATAGCAAAATATCCGGGAGTAAATCAAATTATAAGTCTGTTATTTTTAGAGAAGTTATCAGCATATAAAAACAGGTTATGAACACTAATTTTATTTCCACTTATCCCGATTTGTTATTAAGATTCAATTTTTAAATATTGTTAAGTAAATATTAAAATACTAAGATTTCCAGTCTTTTATAACTTTAGAACTATGTTAATAAGTTGTTATCAAACTAAGCTAACTTAAAATCCAAGAAAAGCTTAAAAAAATTGTTCTACAAGTTAACAGACTATAATAACCATCAGTTTTAATTTTTATAAAAAGAAGAAAAAAAGATAATTATATATAATGTTAATAACATTGAATGCTATTTTCTGAATTTGAAATTATAGAATACGATTTTTAAATTTGATTTGAGTAAATATAAAAGTCTGGAAATGAATAAATTCTGAGTTGAATATTTTAAAAATTAAATTTAAAATACTGTAAAACAGATATTTAACTTAATTTAAATAGTAAATTGGTTCTTTAGAAAAGCTTATAGAATGATCCATGTAAAGTTGAGCAGATTCTATATTAACCTGGCTTTTTTTATTCAAAGAAAGATTGATGGAAGCGACAAATCCTATTATTCCAAAGAGGAAAATAAGAAAAAAAAGAAGCGATATTTTTTTAGCTTTATCCATAGTAATCAGATTATGAAGTCTTACAAAGATGGAAATAAAGGGTGGTACCAACCTTAAATTAAAATTAAGGAAAAATTAAGAATAATGGCATCCCTTAACAGTTGGGATACAAGAATTAGGGGTTTTCACCTAGGTTTTAATTAACGTTAATTAAATGTGAAAATAATTTATAAGAGGATAATTATCAGAGCGCTTAACAAAACTTTAATGGCAAATAGATGTCATGTAATGCAGAAGCCGTAATTTTATACTTTAAATATTGAAATGAGTAAAAAGAATAAAAATAAATCCCAACACCAGGGTAATCTTTCCAAAAGTATATTAGATATCCTAAGAAAGGACGCGGGAAAAACCTTTAATCATAAGCAAATTGCCGCTAAGCTTGGCGTTAATGATGCTAATAGTAGGAATAATATTATCAAAAAATTAGCCCAGTTAGCTGCAAAAAAACAAATTGAAGAAGAAGGAAGGGGCAAATTCAAAATAGTTAAAAGCAATGATTACTACCGAGCGGTTATAGATATGACCACAAAAGGTTATGCCTATGCGATGGTAGATGAATTAGAAGATGATGTTTTTATCTCGCCCAGAGATCTGAATACTGCGTTTAATGGTGATGAAGTTGAAATATATATTTACAACCGTAAGCGTAATAAAAAATCTGAAGGAGAAGTAACCAAAATTTTAGAACGAAAAAGAACCGAATTCGTAGGGGTTCTTGATATGCAGAAAGATTTTGGCTTTGTGGTTATAGGAGATCCAAAAATGTATACCGATATTTTTGTTCAGAAGAACAAAATGGGTGAGGCAAAAAATGGAGATAAAGTAGTAGTAGAACTGGAAGAATGGCCTGAGAAAGCCGATTCTCCTTTTGGTAAAATTACCCAGGTTCTAGGTACTCCGGGTGAACATCATACCGAGATTCATTCTATCCTGGCACAATACGGTTTGCCGCATGAATTCCCGAAGGAAATAGAAGATTTTGCAAACCAGATAGATACATCTATTCAGCCCGAAGAAATTAAAAAACGTCGCGATATGCGTGATGTTTTGACCTTTACCATAGATCCCGCAGATGCGAAAGATTTTGATGATGCTTTGAGTTTTCAAAAGCTAGAGAACGGAAATGTAGAAGTTGGAATTCATATTGCCGATGTTTCCCATTACCTGGAACCCGGTACTGTTTTAGACGACGAGGCTTACGAACGTGCAACTTCGGTCTACCTGGTAGATAGGGTAGTACCAATGTTACCGGAAGTTCTTTCTAATAATGCCTGTTCTTTAAGGCCAAATGAAGAAAAATATACCTTTTCTGCAGTTTTTGAAATCGATAAGAATACAAAAGTTGTGAAGGAGTGGTTCGGAAGAACTGTGACTTATTCAGATGCGAGATTCGCTTACGAAGAAGCTCAACAAATAATTGAAACCGAAAAAGGAGATATTCCTGAAGATATTTCTATCCAGGATAAGGCTTATACAGCTAAAGATGTTATTGTTGAAGCTGTCTTGACAATGAATAAGATGGCTAAAAAGATGCGTTCTGCCAGAATGCGTCAGGGTGCAATTTCTTTTGATAAAGTTGAAGTCAAGTTTCAATTAGATGACGAAAACGAACCGGTTGGTGTTTATTTTAAAACAGCCAAAGATGCCAATAAACTTATTGAGGAATTTATGCTTTTGGCCAATCGAAAAGTGGCTGAATTCATAGGAAAACAAGATGAAAAGAAGACTTTTATTTATCGTTGTCACGATGAACCCGATGAAGAAAAACTGGTATCTTTAAACAGTCTTGTTTCCAGGTTTGGACACGGTTTAAATCTTAAAAACAGGAAAACAGTATCTTCTTCCTTAAATCAATTGCTACAGGACGTTCAGGGAAAAAAAGAACAGAATTTAGTAGATACGCTTGCCATCAGGACCATGAGTAAGGCTTATTACGGCACCGAAAATATTGGGCATTACGGCTTAGCTTTCGATTATTATTCGCATTTTACTTCGCCAATTAGGAGATATCCAGATGTTATGGTGCATAGATTATTGCAGCGTTACCTGGACGGTCTGCCTTCAGCAAAAGAGGAAGAATACGACGAAAAATGTCACCACAGTAGTGAAATGGAAAACCTTTCTTCCAATGCCGAAAGAGATTCTATTAAATATATGCAGGTGAAATTTATGCAAGATCACCAGGATAAAGAATTTCTTGGGGTAATTTCGGGAGTAACAGATTTCGGAATATTTGTTGAAATTGTTGAGAACAAATGTGAAGGAATGATTCGTCTAAGAGACATAAAAGGTGATCATTATGATTTTGATGCCGATAATTATGCTATTGTAGGTAGAAAAACTAAAAAGGTTTATCAGCTTGGAGATGAAGTAATAGTAAAAGTGAAAAATGCCGATTTAGTGAAAAGACACTTAGATTTTACCTTGATTGGTAAAAAGGAAGATTAAGAACTTTTTAAATCAACTAGAGATGAAAAATTATTTTTTTGCACTGTTTTTAATGAGTGCGGGAATGTTAAGCGCTCAGGAATTAACTCAGGATCTGGGTGAATTTAATGAAATTAAAGTCTATAATGGTTTAGATATTATTTTAAAAGAGTCTAATCAGAATAAGGCTATAGTTACCGGGGAAAATAGAACCGATGTAAAGTTTAAGGTTGATCAGGGCATTTTAAAAGTGAGAATGAGTATTGAGGAAATCTTGGATAATGAAAATACCCAGATCACTATTCAATTTAAAAACCTGGATAAAATAGATGCCCGCCAAAATGCTTCCATAAAAGTAGACTCTAAACTTAAGCAGGAATCGCTTCATCTAAATGCTTCGGAAGGTGCCGATATTTATGCTGATCTAAATCTTAGTAATCTCTATATTGACATGAATACAGGCGGAGAAATAGAAGTAGAAGGAAAAACCGATGATCAGGAAATAAGTATCAATACCGGAGGAAAATTATTCGCTAAAAACCTAAAATCCAGAAATACCGAAATTAGCATAAAAGCAGGTGGAGTTGCCGATATAACTGCTAGTGATAGGGTAGAAGCCAGGGTTAGAGCCGGTGGCACCGTAAACGTTTATGGCAATCCTAAAACCTTAGACCAGAATACCCTGTTTGGCGGCGAAGTAATTAGAAAAAACTAAAAGTCTACATTTGTAAAATAATACAATTGTATGTTTCAGGATGTATTAGCAGCCCTACCCTTAGGTCTTTTTTTAGCATTTTTATTAGGTCCGGTCTTCTTTGTATTACTGGAAACCGCTGCCATTAAAGGATTCCGTGCAGCTTTTGCTTTCGATCTTGGAGTTATCCTGGCAGATATTATTTTTCTTTTTATCGCTTATTTAAGTACCACCAAATTACTTTCCCGTATTAAAGACGATCCTGCTTTATTTCTCTTCGGTGGAATGATCTTGGCTACATACGGCGTTATGAGCTTTGTAAGAACTAAAAAAGTACTTCGGCAGGAAGATGATACTCCAGAGATTAGAAAGCTCAGTAAAAGTGATTATTTTGGATTAGCGGTAAAAGGTTTTCTTCTGAATTTTATCAATATTGGAGTGCTGGGCTTCTGGTTAGGTTTAATTATTGTTTTTGGACCAAAACTAGATATGGAAGAAGACCGTATTATGGTTTTTTTCGGAACTATTCTTGGTACCTACCTGGTACTGGATGTTTTTAAAATTTTACTGGCAAAAAAATTAAATCGAAAACTCACACCCAATCGTATTTACTTTATGAAAAAGGGGATTAGTATTATGCTCATGGTCTTTGGCGGAATGCTTGTTTTCCAGGGGCTGTTTCCTACTCAGGTAGATGGAATTAAAGATCAAATAGAAACGATCACTCCCACCGATACCATTAAAAATTAAGGGTAGAAAGAATAATTTTTTGAACTTTTATGAATATATGAAAGTTGCGGAAGTGCGGTGGTATCATTAAATTTCTCCAATCATACATTTAATTTTATATATAAAAAAAGCCCCTTAAAAAAGGAGCTTTTTGAGGCATCGAGCGGATTCGAACCGCTGTACAAGGTTTTGCAGACCTCTGCCTAGCCACTCGGCCACGATGCCCTATTTTGGGGTTGGCAAATGTAATAAAAAATTTAGCTTTAAAAAATAAAAGACTAACTGCAATTTATGATTTTAAAAATTAGCGTGTTTTACTTCTAATAACGCTAACCATAGCTACATTTCCACCAATTGGAGGATTTATTTTTGAAACTTCAACCTTTGCCTTTTGCACCAGGATTATTTCGGCTAAAACCCGTTTTAGAATTCGTTCAGCGACTGTTTCAAGAAGTTTAGATCTAATGGCCATTTCTTCTTTTACAATCTTGTTTAGATGCACATAGTCTATGGTATCTGCTAGCGCATCGGTTTTTGCAGAAAGTGATAAATCACCTTTTACTTTAAGGTCTACGCGATAATCACTTCCTATTTTTCCTTCTTCATCAAGACAACCGTGATAGGCAAAAACCTTGATGTTTTTTAATTTTATACTTCCCAAAAGATTAATTTTTACTCGATAATCAAGATTTCAAATGCTAGTGACCTCCATTTGTATATTTACTATTCCTCGTAAACTCAATTCAAGGCAGGTTGCAAAGATAGGTTTACGCCTGCTTTATATCAATTTTTAATGAATAAGTTTATCTCCAATAATTCCTATTAAAAATCCCAGGCTAGCTCTTACAGCCTGCTGAATTTTTTTTTACAGTAAGATCCTGGGAAAACATAAAAAGTAATAGTTAGTAAAACCTAAAGTATAATAGTTTTTTAGCTCTTAAATTTTGAAAGATAAATATATTACTTCTTGTTTTTGAAAGCTTGGGTTATGCGATCTAATTTTTGGTAACTTTGCGCTTTATTCCTGCAAAATGAGGAATAATCCAAAATATTCTAATTTATAAATAATTGTCTGATTTTAACCTTCTATTCCTGGAGGTTCTTGATATATTAAATTATGGCTGAAGAAAAAAGACCACTCAATTTTATTGAGCAAATTATAGAAGAAGACCTTCAAAATACCCACAAAAGGGAAGAATTAAAATTCAGGTTCCCCCCAGAACCTAATGGTTACCTGCATATTGGGCACGCCTCTTCTATTTGCCTCAATTTTGGTTTGGGAGAAAAATACAATGCCCCTGTAAACCTTCGATTTGATGATACAAATCCTATAAAAGAAGAGCAGGAATTTGTAGATGCCATTAAAGAAGATGTTTTATGGCTTGGCTTTAAATGGGAGAAGGAATGTTATGCTTCAGATTATTTTCAGCAATTATACGACTGGGCCGTGGAAATGATTAAGAATGGAGATGCTTATGTAGATAGCCAAACTTCAGAAGAAATAGCTATGCAAAAAGGAACTCCTACCGAACCCGGAAAGGAAAGCCCATATAGAAAACGTTCTGTAGAAGAAAACCTGGACCTATTTGAGAAAATGAAAAACGGGGAAACTCCAGAACGTGGACACGTTTTAAGAGCAAAAATAAATATGGAATCTCCTAATATGCTTATGCGAGATCCAGTAATGTATCGCTGTTTACATAAAAGTCACCACCGCACTAAAGATAATTGGAAGATTTACCCAATGTACGATTGGGCACATGGTGAGAGCGATTTTATTGAACATATTTCTCATTCTTTCTGTACTCTTGAATTTCTACCACACCGTGAATTATATAACTGGTTTGTTGAAAAAGTAAGTAAGGAAGGTGAATTAAAACCAAAACAACGGGAATTTGCACGCAGAAATCTTAGCCACACCGTGGTAAGTAAACGTAAACTTATGCAACTGGTGGAAAAAGGCGTTGTTAAGTCTTGGGATGATCCCAGAATGCCTACTATTTCCGGATTGAGAAGAAGAGGTTATACTCCAAACGCGATTAGGAAATTTGCCGATTCCATTGGGGTTGGGAAAAGAGAAAATATGATAGACGTTGCGCATTTGGAATTTTGTGCACGGGAGGACCTTAATAAAACAGCCCCTCGGGTAATGGGTGTTTTAGACCCTGTAAAATTGGTAATTACCAATTATGAAGAAGGAAAAGAAGAGTGGTTGGAAGCTGAAAATAATCCGGAAGATGAGTTAGCTGGAAGCAGGGAAATTCCATTTTCAAGAGAACTTTATATTGAAAAAGAAGATTTTAAAGAAAGTGCAAACAGAAAATTCTTCAGGCTAACGCTCGGTAAAGAAGTAAGGTTAAAGAACGCCTATATTATAAAAGGCGAAGATGTAGTAAAAGATTCAGAAGGAAATATTACCGAAATTCATTGTACTTACGATCCCAAAAGTAAGAGCGGAAGCGGTACTGAGGAATCTAAGAGAAAAGTAAAGGGAACCTTGCACTGGGTTTCTGCAAAGCACGCTTTAGAAACAGAAATAAGGCTTTATGATCGCTTATTTGGCGTAGAAAATCCAGATGGGGATAAAGAGAGAGACTATATGGAATTTGTAAATCCGGAGTCTTTAGAAGTTATTACAGGCTATGTGGAACCAAGTTTAAAATCTGCAGGAATTCAGGATAAATTTCAGTTTCAACGTATTGGATACTTCTGTGTAGATAAAGATTCTAAAGAGGGACAACCTATTTTTAATCGTACAGTAACGCTTAGGGATTCCTGGGCAAAAAAGAAATAAGCTGTTCTTCTTTTGGTTAAGTGGCTTTTTAAGAATATTTTAGTAAAGCATTTTAACATATTAACCGGTTATTAACAACATACGCTTAATCCATCTTGTATATTTGGATTTAGTAATAACTTAACTAATAAAAACTATTATGGCAAATACAGGAAGTACACTATTAGCATTAATAACCGGAGCTGCAATTGGAGCAGGAGTAGGTTTATTATATGCTCCAGATAGTGGTGAAAAAACCCGCAAGAAATTAAAAGACGAGTCTAAAAAGGCTCAGGATAAATTGAATAAAAAATACACTGAAACTTCTTCGAATTTAACCGAAAAAGCAAAGCAAGCTCGTGTAGATTTTGAAACACGTTTAGAAGAAACACTTTCTTCAGCTAGCCATAAGGCAGACGATATTCTTAATTCCATGGAAACAAAATTGGAAGAGCTTAGAAAGCAGAATGCTAAGTTACAGAAGGAAGAAGGCGGCGACTCTAAAGATAAACCTAATAAGGCAGTAGTATAGAAACATTTTTATGGCATTTGAAAAACTATCCAATAGTATTGATGAGTTAAATTATAATTTAAAGGCATTTGCTCATAGCAATACCGAGTATTATAAACTTCAATTCTTTAAATCGGCAATGAAAGGGGCCATAGGTCTCGTGCAGGGTCTTTTATTGGGTATTTTTTTCATTTTCGCTCTAATACTGCTTTCCGTTGCTTTGGCTATAGTTATTAGCGAAGCTATAGGTTCACCAAGTTCTGGTTACTTTATTGTAGGCGGATTTTACTTCTTAATTTTTATCCTTATCCTCTTTTTCGGAAAAAAACCGATTGAAAAATTACTGTTGGTAAAAGTTTCAAGAAAATTTTTTAACGATTAATTACTATGAAGGAGTACAGCTCATTTAAGGAAATAGACAGGGATTTAAAGATCCTGAAACTTCAAACAAAAATAGATCAGGAAGAGATAAAATTAAATATAGAGCGTACTAAAAGCGCTTTATCGCCATTATCTCTTGCCGGAAGTATGGTAGGATCAATTATACAGAAGGCCTTTATCCTTAAAGCTGTAACAAAGCTTACCGGATTAAAAAAAGTAACTGCAAAAGTAAAAGGCTAAAAGACTTCTTAAAGTTATATTATAAGGGTTTGAAAGTTTATTTTTTATCCCCGTCAACCTGTGAACTTGTTTGAGGTTCTAAAATGTTAGATTCTGAAATAAATTTAGAATGACGTATGATTCAAAAACAAACTTTCAAACCTTTTTTTATTTACACCAGAAGAGGTTTTAATTATTTCCTTTTAGAATCATCCTGATTCTTTTTCTCCTGTTCAATTTCTTCGTTTTTCTTACGCATAGCTTCTCCAATCTGGTTAGAAGCCGTAAATGAAGCCACCATATTATTTAGCATATCGCTGCCGGCCTGGGGCGAATTCGGTAATAAAATTAGATTACTGTTGGTTTCCTCGCCAATGGCTTGTAAAGTGTCATAATGTTGCGTTACCACAATTAAAGCCGAAGCTTCCTGGGAGTTTATTCCTACATTATTCAATACATCTACGCTTTCTTCAAGTCCACGGGCAATTTCCCTTCTTTGATCG
>Ga0102925_1002410_pt1 | contig 10315 bp, 11 predicted proteins | sample SalPonR1_A_D1_MG_FD_78216 | JGI IMG/M metagenome (GOLD analysis project Ga0102925, IMG submission 78216) | Salt pond soil microbial communities from South San Francisco under conditions of wetland restoration - Salt Pond MetaG R1_A_D1_MG | ecosystem: Environmental > Aquatic > Marine > Intertidal... | reverse complement strand
GATCGGGCGCAAGTTCATTGATCGGGACGACCGGGGCTCCATGAATGGTCTGCCCTATCTTGCGCCGGTCAATTTCGATCCAGCGTTCCACGCGAATATTTTGCGCCATCAGGGCCTTGCGCCAGGCCTTTCCCTCGAGCCCTGAACCCCATAATGTGACGGAGTCGATGCCCCGGAGGTACCCCTCTACGAGAAAATGAGCCTTGCACATGCGGAAGGCTTCGGCGGAGCAGTTGGCAGCGGTCCGGGTCAATCTTTCCGGGCGATCGCGCCAGAAGAACAATTTCTTGCGCAGGCGGGTAAAGCGGGCTCCGCTGGAGGCCATCCGCAGCCATAGATCGTAATCCTCGGCCCAGGCGAGCTGCCGGTAGCCGCCAAGATCGGCAACGATCTTGCGCCTGAACAGAACGCTCGGATGGGCAAATGGTGACTCGACATAGAGATCCAGTTCGATCTCTTCATGCTCTACCAGACCGTTCTGCCATGCCTCGTAAGCTTTCATGCCCTCCTGCAGCGTCGGCCGCGGAAAATGCTGGACTTCGCAGGCGACCAGATCGATCTGCGGGTTGTCGCGCAGCAGCTGGGACTGAAGCTCCAGCCGTCTGGGATGGCTGATGTCGTCGCCATCCATTCGAGCGACAATCTCCGCCCTGCAGTGCGACAATCCCCTATTGAGGGATGCAGCGATTCCCAGGTTCTCCTGTTTGATGACGCGGATGCGCCGATCGGATCGGGCGGCCTCTGCAAGAATCTGCGCTGTAGCGTCGGTGGATCCGTCATCCACAACAACCAGCTCCCAGTCGGTGAAGGTCTGTCTCTGCATTGAGGTCAGGGCTTCCGGCAGGTAGCGCTCCTCGTTGTGAACCGGCAGGAGTATGGAGACGGAGGGCGAACTCATAAACCGGTGATCCTCATCAGATAGAGGGCGATAGAATAGGTCACGGCAGAAAGCAGGGTCGACATCATGACGATGGAGCCGGAGAGTTCTGCATCGCCCTTGAGTTGATGGGCCATGATGTAATTGGCGGTGGCGGCCGGTGCTCCGGCCATGAGAACTCCAACGGCGAGATCGACCCCTTGCACGCCGGCGAGAACCAGAAGGCCGCAGGCAATCAGGGGCATCCAGCCGATCTTGAAAAAAGTCGCCAGAAATGCCATGACCAGATCGCCGCGCAACTTTTTCAGGGAGAATGAGCCGCCGATGGCCAGAAGGGCAAGCGGCAAGGTCATGCCGCTTGCGACCCTGAGACTGCGCTCGAGAACGACCGGCATCGCCAGATTCAGAAAACTCCAGGCGATGCCGACCACGCAGGCGATGATCAGGGGATTGAGCGCCAGATGTTTGAGCCAGAAGGAGGCTGATCTGTTCTCCCCGTCCCCGCTGTGGGGAAGAAGGAGGGCGAAGATTGCGCAGAAATTGAGGACCGGAACCATGAATCCCATGAGAATGCCGGCCCGGGTCAGGCCGTCTTCGCCGTAGGCGTTGAAAACGATGGCGAGACCCATATAGGCAAGATTTCCCCGGAAGGCGCCCTGGCTGAAGGCGCCGCGAGTCTCCGGGGCGTAGCCGCGCAGAGAAGCATAGCCGTAGGAAAGCGCAAAGCCGATGACGATGACGAGACAGGAGACCATCACCAGCATGCCGTTGAAGCTGGTGTAGAAATCCGCCGTTCCGATTTTGTAAAAGAGAAGAAGGGGCAGGGCGACGTAAAAGACAAGGCGGTTGGTCTGAAAGAGAAAGTCCGCATCGATCAAGCCGATTCGGCGCAGGGCGTAGCCGAGACCGATGATCAGGAAGACCGGAAGAACAATGTTGAGAATTTCCCAGAACAACTGCATGTCAAGCTCCCAAGAATGAAGAAGAATAGCCTACGGTTCCGGAACTGTCCAATGATAATTTAGAGAGGTAAAATTGTTGCACTTGCAGGGGCCATGGTTTAAAAACAAGGTATGAAGCGATCCGACCTCATTCGCCTGGCTGTACTGACCGTCCTGATTGTGGCCATAACAGCGCTGCATTATATGACGACAACCGAGAAACACCAGTTTCACGACATCTACCGTCGTCTTTACTACCTGCCGATCATTCTTGGAGGTTTCTGGTTTTCCCTGCGCGGCGGCATTGCCGCAGCGATCGTCGTCTCCATTCTCTATGCACCGCACGTCGTGTTCCAGTGGGGCCACCACCCCACAACCCAGACTGAGCAGTCCCTTGAAATTCTGCTCTACAACATCATCGGTTTCATGACCGGATTTTTGAGCGAGCGCGAACGCCGGCAGCGCAACCGATACCAGGCGGCTGCAGAGAGGCTCGAAGAGAGTTATGACAAACTCAAAAAGCAGGCGGATATGATTCTTGAGATCGAGGAGCAGTTGAGGCGGGCCGATCGGCTCTCTGCCTTGGGCGAGCTGTCAGCCGGCATGGCACATGAGATCGGAAATCCCCTCGGATCGATCAAGGGGACGGCGGAAATCCTTCGCGATGCTTTTCCCGCGGAGGACAAGCGGCACGAGTTCAGCGAAATACTGATCCGGGAAGCTGATCGACTGAACAAGGTCGTTCGCGATTTTCTTACCTTCGCCCGGCCGAGCCCTTTGGGGGCTGGCCGTTATGAGGTGAACGAGGTTTTGCGGGAAGTCCTGCTCCTGACCCGTCAGCAGGCGAAAAAAAATGGCGTCGAAATCATCCTGAATGAGGATCGGACACCGGCTGTCGTCGGGGACCGGGAGCAGATCAAGCAGGCTTTTCTCAATTTGATACTGAATGCCGTTCAGGCGATGCCCCACGGCGGGAGACTTACCATTTCAACCGCTCATCGCAACGGCAGGGCCGAGGTTCGTTTTATCGATACGGGACAAGGCATTTCCGCCGAGAACCTCGACAGAATCTTCAATCCTTTTTTTACGACGCGGCACGAAGGAACCGGCCTCGGCCTGGCGATCACCCATCGTATCGTCCAGAGCCACGGCGGTGCCCTTGAGGTGAACAGCAGGGTCGGGGAGGGCACGGAGTTCATTTTGTCCCTTCCCCTGGCCAAGGAGGAGTTTCAGGGTGACGAGAGCTAAGAACGTCCTTGTGATAGAAGACGACGTTTCACTTCGCCGGGTGATCGAATTTACCCTGGAGGAGGCGGGCTGTCTGGTGAAGACCGCATCAAGCGGCGAGGAGGGACTGGAGATATTCGGTGACCTGGAGCCGGCTGTGGTCGTCACAGACATCCAGATGCAGGGGATATCCGGCTACGATGTCCTCACGAAAATAAAGGAAGGCGCGCCGGATACTCTCGTTATCGTCATCACGGCCTACGGCACGGTCGAAAAGGCTGTCGAGGCGATGAAGCTCGGGGCCTATGATTATCTCACCAAGCCTTTCAGCCGCGATGAACTGCGGCTGGTGGTTGAAAAAGCGTTTTCGTTCTCGTCGCTCAAAGAGGAGAATACCCGCCTTCGGGAAGAATTGACCGAGAAAATCGACTTTGAGCATATTGTCGGCATTTCCGACGAAATGCAGCGGGTTTTCGATGTGGTCCGGCGCGTGGCTTCTACCGAGGCAACGGTTCTGATCGGCGGAGAAAGCGGCACAGGCAAGGAATTGATCGCCAAGGCCATTCACCACGGCAGCGATCGGCGTGAGGGTCCATTTGTGACGGTCAACTGTGCCGCGATCCCCCGCGACCTTCTCGAGAGCGAGCTTTTCGGTCACATCAAGGGCGCATTCACAGGAGCGGTCAGAGACCGGGCGGGAAAGTTCCAACTGGCTGACGGTGGCACCCTTTTTCTTGATGAGATCGGAGAACTGCCCCTGGAATTGCAACCGAAGCTTTTGCGGGCGTTGCAGGAAATGGAGATCGAACCTGTAGGCGGCAGTCCTTCAAATATCGATGTGCGGATGGTATCGGCCACAAACAAGGACCTTGAAAGGGAAGTCGAAGAGAACCGTTTTCGCGAAGATCTCTATTACCGTCTGGCTGTCGTTCCCATTAACCTCCCCCCTTTGCGACATCGCTCAGGAGATATCCCGATTCTCGTCAAACACTTCATACAGAAGCAGGAAGAAGCCGACGTGGAAGTAAGCGACGCTGCCATGGAATTTCTGGAGCGCTACGAATGGCCCGGAAACGTGCGCGAATTGCAGAACGTGATGGAACGCATGTTGATTTTGCGCCGCAGCAAGGTGCTCGGAGTCGACGACCTGCCCTCCAAGATCCGACGTACCGATCGAGGCGGAAAGCGAAGCGTTCTTAACCTGCCTGACGAAGGATATCCGCTTGAAGAGCTGGAAAAGGAGGCCGTTCTCGAGGCCCTGCGCCGCAACGACTGGGTTCAGACCAAGGCCGCTCGTTTTTTGCAAATTCCCAGGCACACTCTCATCTACCGGATGGAAAAGTATGGTATAAACAAGGGGAAATAAACATTTCCCACAAGACATTCAGTCAATAATCAGTATACTGGGCGGTAAAGTTGTCGGAGCGCCTTCCGGTCGCACCGGCTACTTTTTTTCATGTCATCGCAGACCCGTCGCTTTTGCCAGCCGGACATCAGGAGAGACCGCTATGGCCAAACTCCATGTTGATGGTGATCAGTTTCGAAGTGTAGGAAAACAAAAGGAATTCACCCTGGAGGGGTGGATAGATACGGCGCCTTTCGAAGATCTGCTGGGGATCAACATTGAAAAGGCAGAGGAAGGCCGAGCCATTTTGTCGATGCCGTTTACGGTCAAGCTGGCGCAGGGCGGCGGGATGCTGCACGGCGGTGCCCTGACCACCCTGGCCGATACTGCGGTGGCCATGGCTATCAAGAGTCTTCTTCCGGAAAAGACCATTTTTGCGACAACCGAGTTGACAACACATTTTGAAGCTCCTGTCAAGGAAGGTCAGGTGACTGCGATCGCTTCTGTCAAGGGACCCGAGAAGCGCAGATTCAGGGGTGAAGCAGTTATCGTCGATGAAGAGGGGCGAGAGGTTGCTACCTCCCGCGCCGTCTTTCGCATCGCCAGAGGACAGGGATTCGACGATTGAACCGCCTCCAGTTTGAATGGGCCGTCGAGCGTACCGTTGCCGGTTTGCCGTCCATCTTCCGCAGTCGAATCGACAACGTCGTCTTTCAGGTTGAGGAGTGGCCCGACAGAGACACGCTGGAAGAGGTGGGAATTTCTGACTGGAGGGACCTTCTGGGTTTCTATCGCGGTTGTCCTTTGCCGGAACGCATGCATGATTTCGCCGGCCAGTTGCCTGATGTCATCATCATCTATCGTGCGGCGATTCTCAACCACGTGGCAGAAACGGGCGAGCCCCTTCGCCGCGTCTTGAGGGAAACCATCCTGCACGAACTTGCCCATTATTTCGGATTTTCCGAAGATCAGATGGACGAGGTCGAAGCGCACTGGGAGCGACACCATCGCCATCAAGGAGAAAATGAGATTCCTTGACTTTTTAAGTTCCAGAATGTAGAACATTCAGGAAATGCAATTTAGGAATAAGGAAAGGTTTCCCAGATGAAAAAACTGTTCGTGCTGGTTGCTTGTCTTTGCCTTGTTACGGCCTTTGCGGTGTTCGGCATGGGTAAGAAAAATGGCGGATCCGCCGGATCCGAAGTCGGTTCCCAGGCTCCGGATTTCACCCTCACGGATATGAATGGTGAAAATGTTTCCCTGAGCGATTATCGCGGCAACGTCGTTTTTCTGAACTTCTGGGCCACCTGGTGTCCGCCCTGCCGTGAAGAGATGCCTTCGATGGAACGACTGCACGAATCGATGGGAGGAAAGGACTTTGTGATCCTGGCGGTTAATGTCGAAAAGGACAAGGAGGCTGTTGAAAGTTTCCTGCGCGGAAGCCCCTACAGCTTCAAGATTCTTCTCGATCCCGAAGGCGAAGCCCAGAGCGCCTACCGTGTCTACCGTTATCCGGAATCTTACCTGATCGACAAGGATGGCAAGATCCTTGAACATTATCTCGGTGCCCGGGACTGGTCTTCGGTCGATTTTCTCAACCACCTCAAAGATATAGTCGGGAAGTAATATAATGATACAGCCGGGCGATGTCACACTCTGGGTTGCCTTTACCGCGGGAATTCTTTCCTTTTTCTCTCCCTGTGTGCTTCCTCTGATTCCCTCCTATGTCGCTTATATTACGGGGATGTCTTTCGGGCAATTGAACGAAGAACACCCGAGTGCCAAAGTCCGGCTCCGCGTTTTTCTTCATTCCCTCGCCTTCGTCGGCGGGTTCTCGCTTGTGTTCATCGTCCTGGGCGGATTGATCGGCCTGGCTTCGGCCTCCTTCGAGAGCTATCTCCGTGAGAGCCTTGGGTGGATTCAAAAGATCGGCGGTGTTTTCATCTTCCTCTTCGGCCTGCATTTGAGCGGTATTTTCCCCTTCCGGTTTCTGCTGGGGGAAAAACGGATGCACATTCATTCCAAGCCGGCCGGTTTTATCGGGACATTCCTTGTCGGCATCGCTTTCGCTGCGGGCTGGACCCCTTGTACCGGCCCGATCCTTGCCGCTATCCTGACGTTGGCTGCAGGCTCCGGCGGAGGTATCGGAGAGGGTGTCGGCCTGCTGACCGTTTTTTCCGCGGGGATGGGAATTCCATTTATCATCGCGGGCGTTCTCTTCCACGGGTTTATCGAGTTTTTCAATCGATTCAAGAAATACATCCGCATCACGGAAATCCTGACAGGCGTTCTTCTGATGATCGTGGGCGTCCTGCTCTTTTTCGATCTTTTGACCCGCTGGTTCTCTCCCTATTAACAAATCGTTATCTTGACATGGCACTGTCCGCCTGCTAAGTTGATTTTCGATTTCAAAGGGAGGGACAGTGGAAAGAAAAAAGGTATTCAAGGAGTTCATGGCCCAAAAGGGTCTGAAATCGACCCGGCAGCGAGAGATCATCCTCGATTATTTTCTTCGCTCCGGCTCCCACCTTTCCACCGAAGAACTGTATCTGAAAATCCGCAAAAAACATCCCAATATCGGCTATGCCACTGTTTACCGGACGCTCAAGCTTTTTTCCGAGAGCGGAATCGCTGAAGAACTCAATTTCGGTGACGGGCAGACGCGATACGAAGCCGTCGGGCGCGAAGAGCATCACGACCATCTCGTCTGCACCGCATGCGGTAAAATACTCGAGTTCGAAAACGAAGAGATTGAACATTTGCAACACAAGGTTGCAAAGCAGCACGGATTTCAAATCAAGAGCCATCGACTCGAGTTGTACGGCTTGTGCGCCGCCTGCCGCGAAAAATAAACATCACCATTCCTTCCCTCCCCAGGAGCATGACGGTTGGGCAATCAAGATAATCTGTCGACCGACGAGAGCCGATCGAAGAGCATACTTCTGGTCGGCAATCCCAACGTCGGTAAAAGCGTCCTGTTCAATACTCTGACCGGTGCTTACACCACCGTATCCAATTATCCCGGAACCTCTGTTGAAGTATCCCGCGGATATGCCGACATTTTCGGCGAACGTTACGAGGTCCTCGACACGCCGGGGATGTACTCGCTATTGCCGATCACCGAGGAGGAGAGTGTAGCGAGGCGCATGCTCCTGGAGGACCCGGCCGATATCGTCGTTCATGTTGTCGATGCCCGCAACCTCGAGCGCATGCTGCCGATGACCCTGCAACTGGTGGAAGCCGGCTTGCCTTTGATTCTGGTGGTCAACATTATCGACGAGGCGGAACGGATCGGCATGAAGATCGATGTCGACCTTTTGGAAGAGAAACTCGGCGTTCCGGTCATCGCTGCGGCCATGGCCCGAAAAAGAGGGCTGAAACACCTTCAGGGGGCTATATCCGACTACGATCGATCCGAGAGGCCGGTTTTCTCCTATTCTTCAGACCTTGAAAGGGACATTTCAAGAGTCAGCGAATCCCTGCAGGGGGACTATTCCCTGAGTCTTCGCTCTCTGTCGCTGCTTCTTTTGCAGCGAGACGAAGAGGTCGAAGCACTTGTGAGGCAAAGGGAAGGCAAAAGCGGCGAGGAGGCGGACGAAACCGCGCGGACCGTCGCCTACGAGCGCCGGGCCGATCTGCATCTTCGCATCAGCATGGAACGGAATCGCATCTGTCGCGGAATCCTTTCCGGTGTCATCCAGCAGGAAAAGCGTAGCAAACCGACCATGGCCGAACGACTGTCCGACTGGATGATGAATCCCTGGACAGGCGTGCCTATCCTGATCCTGATCGTCTATTTCGGGCTCTACGAATTCGTCGGAGCCTTCGGGGCGGGAACGGTCGTCGACTTTGTCGAAGGGTCCCTGTTCGAAGGCTATGTTAATCCGTGGATTGTTTCCTCGATTGAAAATTACATTCCCTGGTACTGGCTACGCGAACTGCTGGCCGGCGAGTACGGGATTTTCACCCTTGCGGTCCGCTACGCCGTAGCCCTGGTTTTGCCGATCGTCGGCACCTTTTTTCTCGCCTTCTCGCTTATCGAAGATACAGGCTATTTCCCTCGGCTGGCAATGCTTGTCGATCGGGTCTTCAAGAGGATAGGACTCAACGGCCGCGCCGTGATCCCCATGGTACTCGGCTTCGGCTGCGACACCATGGCCACTATGGTCACCCGCACTCTGGAGACGGTGCGCGAGCGGGTTATCGCCACTATTCTGCTGGCATTGGCCGTTCCCTGCAGCGCCCAATTGGGCGTCATTCTGGGCCTTCTTTCGGCCGAACAGGGCAGTCTGATGATCTGGACCGCCTGCATGGTGCTGATCTTCCTTTTTATCGGCCTTCTCTCCTCAATGGTGATTCCCGGCGAGCGACCCATGTTCTACATGGAGATTCCGCCGCTGCGGCTGCCTCAGTTTCGCAATGTGCTGGTCAAGACCCTGACGCGCATGCAGTCCTACTTTCTTGAAATTTTCCCGCTGTTCATTTACGCTTCGATATTCCTCTGGGCCGGCAAGATGACGGGGTTTCTCGAAGGTCTGGTGCGCCTGATGGAGCCGGTCATGAATGCCCTCGGGCTGCCCGTCGAAGCGTCCGCAGCTTTCATCTTCGGCTTTTTCCGCCGCGATTTCGGAGCCGCCGGCCTCTACGATCTGCATACTTCCGGGCAGCTCGATCCAATACAGCTGACGGTTGCCGCTGTTACCCTGACCCTCTTCGTCCCGTGCATTGCACAATTTCTTATGATGAAGAAGGAGCGAGGCTGGACGGTTTCGCTGGGAATCTTTTTCTTCGTGACGCTGCTGGCTTTCACTACCGGCTGGGGGCTTAACATCCTCCTGCGGCTGAGCGGAATCAGTTTATGAGATGCGGTTACTGCAACCGGGAAATCCCCGAAGATGTGAAACAGGAGCCCTGCGGAGCCTGCCCCGGCGGGTGCCGCAAGATTCATTGCCCTCATTGCGGCTACGAGAACCCTGCTCCCGCCGGGTGGTTGAAAAAGCTGTTGGAAAAAAAAGAGAAGGACAGCAAATGACAGGATTCTTCCAGAGCCCAGGAGATTGACCTATGAAGCTCAAGGAAAAGGCCGAAGAGATACTGGAGACCTTGTGGATTGCAACCCACGAAGAAGGGAAAAGCTCCTGCAGCCTGCAAACCCTCGGTATCGGTCCAGGTGACGACGGCCTTCAGGACCTGGAGCGGCTCGGTTATATAAAGGTTGAGGACGAGCGCGTTTCACTGGTCGAGAAAGGTGAACCCGAAGCGCGGCTGACCGTAAGGCGACACCGCCTGGCTGAACGTTTGATGAGCGATGTCCTGGATATCCGCGATTCGTCCGTCGAGGCGCGGGCCTGTGAGTTCGAGCACCTGCTGCACAAAGGTGTCGACACCAAGATCTGCACTCTCCTGAATCATCCCACCACCTGTCCGCACGGAATGCCGATTCCTCCGGGAGAATGCTGCGAGAAGGCAAAAATGACCGGCGATATCGGGGTGGTGCCGATGACCGAATTGAAATCGGGTGAGGAAGGGGAGATCGCCTATCTCAGCACCATCGACGGCCGCAAAATGCAGAAGCTGATGAGTATGGGTGTCCTGCCCGGAAACCGCATTACTCTGCGGCGCACCTTTCCCAGCTACATTTTCCGGGTCGGCAACTCGGAGTTCGCTGTGGACGTCGAGCTTGCCCGGGAGATTTTTGTGCGGAGAAGCTGAAATAAGTTCGGCAGATTACCCAAAGGAAGGCGAACCAGTGTGTTCGCTTTTTTTTTTAACTCTCCATCCTGAATATCACCGGCACGAGGACCTCGCTCTTAACTGCGATGTCACCGCGTTTTCCCGGATGAAACTTCCATCTCCGTACCGCTTTCAGGGCGCTGCGGTCCAGCAGCGTGTAGCCGGAGGAATTCTCCACGCTTGCTTCAAGCG